>OGKW01000696.1_pt1 | contig 25540 bp, 16 predicted proteins | sample 1572601 | NCBI WGS metagenome assembly OGKW01 (sample SAMEA2581875, study PRJEB24529) | metagenome | biome: Human gut stool | place: China | collected 2011
TCTGCCGCACCTCGCTCGCCGTATCGGCACTTAGAATTATGCGGTATTGCCCTTGATTTTGTTTGTAGGGGCAGATGCTTGTCATCAGCCCGCAGCAACCTTGCGGAATTGGCAGGTATAGTTTGGTGAGCGGCAACAGCCCGATGCGAGCATCGGATCCTACAAATCATTTGCAGTGCTTGCCACAGTCGATAAAGGTTTCTCCACGGCGGGATGAGGGCATCCCGCCCTACAGATTGCTTGCATTGCCTGCTGTCTATTATAAAAAGCTCTGTAGGGAACGGCTTATTCCGGTTCAAGAGCCGAATCAGCGGTCTGGTTGGCCTCTGAAGTTCGACTGCGGGCGCAGTGACCTGCCGTACATTTTCCGAATAACGCTGCCGGCCAAAAATCTCTCTCCATTTTATCCCATTCGCCCTGAAAAATATGTTGACAAACCGCGTTTCATCTGGTATATTATACAAGCAATCTTTTGCGGTCATGGCCCGTTGGTCAAGCGGTTAAGACAGCGGCCTCTCACGCCGTTAACGTGGGTTCGATTCCCGCACGGGTCACCAGGAAGAGCACCATAGCGTAAGCTAAGGTGCTTTTTTGTATGTCTAAAACCACTCGCTAGGCGAGTGGTTCGATAAAGATTATATCGATGAGTAATGAAACTCAAACGAAGAATTTTGGAATAGTACCAGTGGGGCAATTCCAGACTGGGTTATTGGCGTATCGCCGGTAGTCCTGTATTAAAAGGTTCCATTGCAAACGAAAGACTCGCAGAAGCAGGATATTTTAGTATCCTCAGGTGCTACTGCGAGTCCTTGCACTTATGCGGTTGAACTGCCGTGCACCGTTCGGTACGCACGGTGGTGTGAGAGGTCGGCTCTTTAGTTAAGAGAGCCTCCTACGCGATTCTTTTAGGTGAAAAAGCAAACAAACAGAGCACTTCATTCAAATGCATATAGCGGCTATTTATTTCATACAGAGACAAATAGCGGCACAGAACAGATATAATAAAAGAAGCTATAAAAAGCAGGTATTCACGTGGAGGACGATATCGTTTCTACATAAACACCTGCTTTTTTATTTATTATTTACTGCTGGAATAAATAGTGGTAGCCAAGTATTCATCACTGACCCAACCATAAATCCCACTGTAATATACAACAACCCAGTCAGGCACATTGCTGCTATAGCCGCATTCCCATACGATGATACCGTAGGGGATATTATCCATTTTTTCATAATTTGTACCGGGACCTTTACGCATAACCAGCCCATGATCAGCAGTGGTGTAGGTACAAAGGCTATCAATTCGGCTAAGCGTTACATCTGGTGCAATGCATCCATCCGGCAGAATAATGTCGGCATTGTTTTCGGTATAATCCTGTACTTGCAGCAAGCCCCAAAGGCCATTCTGTTTTGCCCATACGCAGCCATCGCGCGCGGGGGCTAAATCTTCATATTGCCCAGCGGAAATTATCTCATTGCCGTAAACATCCAGAACTAGCTTTTGTCCGGATTGATTTTTCACAACTACCATGCCAGATAAGTCTGCGTAAGGATATTCAACAGTTTCGTTCATGATGGACAAACTCATCTGCGGCTGATAAATGCAGGGGATTACTAAAGCACCGCTTTGGTCACAATATCCCCAGTTACCGGCTGCATCCTTTACCGCGATTAAAGATTCACCGGCCATGCAGGCATCCTGGTAGTCGAAATCGGTTAAAATTGTACCGTTTTTATCCGCAACGGCAAAAGGTGCAGAATTGTCAACAAGATAACCGGCATATTCATCATCCCAAATGCCTTGCTGGATGCCAACCAAATCAGGAGCATACACCTGTTCGATGGGCGTGCCACTAAATGTATAGACACCAATAGCAGAACGGTAAATCTGGCTGTCACCTAAAATCCACTGGATGCCATACCCGCCGTGCCCGCCCAGCATGGTTGTAAAAGGCATTTGTTGGGCAACCAGCTCCTGGTTAATCTGTTCTTCCAGGGCATTCAGCTTCTGGTAATCGTATGTATCATCTACCCCAATGGAGAGCTCCTGCTCACCATACAGGTACGGGATGCTTTCTGACAAATCTTCCAGAAAAGCATTACAGTTGGCAGCATTAAACAGGCTCCAGCGTTCGCCCTTGCGCACAGCGTACAGATTTCGGGCAGCGGCGTAACCGGCAGTGTGGGTTTCGCGGGAGAAGAGAGGAATCATCTCGTCAAAATCATATTGCGGCGGTAACTTCCAGTTGGCATTGCTAGTGGATGGTATAGCTGTGGCAACAGCTTCACTGGTCGGGGAAAGAGCAGCGGAGGAAACAGGTTTGTTTTCTGGCGCTGCAGCACAAGCGGTAAGCATTATTGCGGTGATAACACTGGCGGAAAATGAGAATAACTTCCTTTTCATGGCTTTTCACTCCTTACGTAAATAATTTTTCGGTAAGATGAAGAAGTAATATACGAAAGTGAATTCATAAACCCTATAATATCTTATTTTATCAAAAATATCTGCTAATGGGAATAGCTAACAATTCTACATGGATAAATTTGGATAGTATGACAAAGATTGGAGAACTGGAGTGAAAGTCCGAATTATGGGATGAGTGATCTGCTATAATAAAGAAAAGCAAAACAGAAGGGAGTTTGATTATGCACCAGGAGAAAAAGATGCTGGCTCATATCAGTGAAGACGGAACCCGCGTCCAAACGGTAGCGGACCATTTGCAGGGAACGGCAGTCCTATGTGGGCAATTTGCAGCAGCCTTTGATGCCCAGCAACAGGGAACTTGGCTTGGATTACTGCATGATATTGGTAAATATAGTACAAAGTTTCAAAAGCGCCTGCAAGGTGGAGAAAAAGTGGATCACTCAACGGCTGGTGCACAGGTGGCTGCCCGATATGGTCAAATCCCACTGGCTTTTGCTATTGCGGGACACCATAGCGGCCTGCCGGATGGAGGAGGCCGAAGCGATACCGCGCAGGATGCGACAATGTTTGGGCGATTGAAAAAGAGCGTTGAACCCTATACCCAATGGACGAATGAGATTAAACTGCCGTCCATACCGCCCCAGCCGGAAATGATGAAGGAAAATCGTTTTACACAGGCATTTTATACCCGGATGTTGTATTCCTGCCTGGTCGATGCGGACTATCTGGATACGGAAAACTTTATGAGCAGCCCTAAACCGCGCGGACAAGGCCAGACAATGGATGGACTGCTGAAAAGGTTGAACCAATATACCGCAAAATGGAGCCATCCCCAGGGAACCTTGAATCAGCGCCGCAGTTCAATTTTGAGTGCCTGTACAACGGCAGGGCAAACAGGGCGGCGCGGCCTTTATTCCCTGACCGTTCCTACAGGCGGGGGAAAAACGGTAGCGTCATTGGCATTTGCGCTTTCGCTAGCTGTAAAGAACCATATGGACCGGGTTATTTATGTGATCCCTTATACATCCATTATTGACCAGACCGCGGATGTGTTTTCGGAAATATTAGGAGCAGAAAATGTTTTGGAACACCATTCAGGGGTGGACTACTCTGCCAAGGAAGATGATGAGCCGGCAGCCTACCGCAAAGCATTGGCGGCGGAAAACTGGGATGCTCCGGTGGTGGTTACCACATCCGTGCAATTCTTTGAATCACTTTACGGCAACCATGCGTCACAATGCCGTAAATTACATAACATTGCAAATAGCGTGGTCATTTTTGACGAAGCACAAAACCTGCCGGTTCCTTATTTGCGCCCCTGCGTTGCGGCAATCGCGCAGCTGGTACAGCATTACCGCGCAGCAGCGGTGCTTTGCACGGCCACACAACCAGCTTTGCAGCCCTTGTTTGATGAACTGGCGCCTGGGCTGCAGATGACGGAACTTTGCCCACATCCCAAAGAGCAATATCAGGCATTCCGGCGTACAACGCTAAAAATGCGCGGAGAGTTGGAACAAAGCCAGCTTGGCGCAGAACTGGCAGCGCAGGAACAAGTGCTGTGTATTGTAAACCGGAGAAAAACAGCACAGGAATTATACAATAACCTGCCCAAAGAGGGCAGCTACTGCCTGACAACATTGCTATACCCAGCCCATCGCAAACAGTTATTGCAGGAAATCCGGGAACGCTTAAAAGATGGGCTGCCCTGCCGTGTGATATCAACTTCTTTGATCGAAGCGGGTGTTGATGTGGATTTCCCGGCTGTGTACCGCGAGGAAGCAGGTTTGGATTCCATTTTGCAGGCGGCGGGGCGCTGCAATCGAGAGGGAAGACGCCCGGCGGAGCAGAGCTTGGTACAGATTTTCACATTGGAAGGACAGCATGTACCGCGCATGCTGGAACAGAATGTATCCGCAACGCAAAGCGTCCTAAAAAAATATGCAGATCTGGCATCTCTGGAAGCAATCGAAACATACTTTCTATTTTACCGTACCTTAAAAGGAGATAAAAGACTGGATGAACAGCAAATTCTGCAAGGGTTCGAGCAGGATATGGAAGGGCGCATTTTCCCCTTTGCAACAGCGGCAGAGAGGTTCCGCTTAATTGAAACACCTGCCGTGACCGTATACATTCCCCAAGGGAAAGGGGAACATTTGCTTGCACGATTGCGTGCAGGAGAGGTAAGCAAAACTTTGTTCCGTCAACTGGGGCAATATGGTGTTCCGGTTTACCCGGATCATCTGAAAACGCTGGAGAATGCCGGGGCGGTTTGCCAAATCAGTGAAGGCATATGGGAATTAACGGACGGAAGCCTTTACGATAACAACACGGGCCTTGCTATGGAAGTTGAAACGGGAGCAGCCTGGTTTGCATAAAGCAAAAGCGGCAGGGAGCCTGCCCTGCCGTTCTTGTGCGATAAAGTAAAATCAACTATTTCTATCCACGGCATAAGCTGCCGACGTAACTTATTATAAAAGAAAACCGAATGAAAAGCAAACAAAAAGTATACATGATAAAAGGATTGACATTTGGTGCCAAGTAGCGTATATTGAAACTATAGCAAAAATGTAAATTAAAAACAACTGAAAATAGAAATGTAAAGGAGTTGATGCAGATGATCCAGCTGGAAGTATGGGGGAATTATGCTTTGCTCTCGAGGCCTGAGCTAAAAGTCGAAAGGGTTTCATATGAAGTCCTCACCCCTTCCGCGGCACGCGGCATAGTAGAAGCAATCTATTACCACCCCGGCTTACGGTGGAAAATCCGGAAAATCTATGTTATGAACCCAATCCGCTTTACCAACATCCGTCGGAACGAAGTAAAAAGCAAAATTCTTTGTTCCGATGTACGCAGCGCGATGCAGGGAACAGGGAAAGAGCTTTACCTTGCCACGCCCCAGCAGATCGTTCAGCGTGCAGCCATGGTGTTGCAGGACGTTCATTATGTGATTGAGGCAGAATTTGAGATGACTGACCGTGCGGCACCGAGCGACAATCCGGGAAAGTTCCAGGATATTGTTACCCGGCGCATGTCTAGGGGTCAGTGTTTTCATACTCCCTATCTTGGGTGCCGTGAATTTCCTGCCGCATTCCGCGCATGGCCCGGCGGGCCAATCCCGACCATTGAGGAAACACGGGATTTGGGATTCATGATATATGACTTTGACTACACTGACCCGCAGAACATAACCCCGATGTATTTCCATGCAAAATTGGAACATGGTGTGTTGAATGTGGCAGACTGCGAGGTGTACCGATGATTTTACAGGCTTTGGTACAATACTATGAAGATTTGCTGGCCAATGGCAAAATCACGCGCCCCGGTTGGACAAGCGCAAAAGTCAGTTGGGCTTTGGAACTGGATGAAAACGGCCAACTGATGGCATTGCACCCCTTGCAGCAAGAGGAAAAGCGCGGTAAAAAAACAGTGCTTGCTCCATGTCAGCTGCAAGTTCCGGAACAGGTTAAACGTTCTAGTGGTGTGGCAGCCAATTTTTTGTGTGATAACAGTGCTTACATGCTCGGCATTGACGGAAAAGGCAAACCGGAGCGTGCAATGCAGTGCTTTGCCGCTGCAAAGGAGCTGCATCTTGCCATTTTACAAAATGTTCCTGGTCAGGCGGCACAGGCAGTGCGGAACTTTTTTATAAACTGGGACCCCAAGGCGGCGGAGCAGAATCCAGCGCTGGAACAAAGTCTCAAGGAACTTTACAAGGGTGGCAATCTGGTATTTCTGATTCGGGAAAACTATGTTCAGGACGATCCGGAAATACAGGAAGCCTGGCAGCGGCAGTGTGATAAGAACACGGATGCACCGGAAATCCGATGCCTGGTTACAGGGCAAAAGGCACCGCTTGCCCGCCTGCACCCGGCGATTAAAGGCGTGACCGGGGCACAGCCTTCCGGCGCATCGATTGTTTCTTTTAATGCGGACGCTTTTTGCTCATACGGACATGAACAGGGGGGCAATGCGCCGGTTGGCAGTTATGCGGCCTTTGCCTATGCACAGGCATTAAACTATCTGCTGGCAGACAGGGAACATGTTCAGCGCGTGGGCGATACCACCATTGTCTGCTGGGCAGCAGGCGGTGAGACCGCCTACCAGCAGGTAGCAATGGATGCATTGTTTGCCATGGATGCGCCTGTCAGCGAAAGCGATGTGCGAAATGCAGTGGACAAGCTGGTCCATGGACAGAGTGTAGAGTGGCAGAACGTGACACTTGACCCAAAAAATCACTTTTATGTGCTTGGCTTGGCCCCTAATGCGGCGCGCCTCTCGGTTCGCTTTTTCTGGCAGGATACATTTCAAACGCTGCTTGATAATGTGCAGAAGCATTATGACCGCTTAGAGATTGTGCGCCCCGCTTATGATAAATTCCCGCGGCTGGGGGTGTATTGGCTGCTGCAGGAAACTGTCAACACCAATTCCCGCAGCCCATCGGCAGCACCGCAGCTGGCGGGCGATGTTCTGCGTGCAATCCTGAATAATACAAGGTACCCGGCAACCCTGCTGGATGGCGTTATGATGCGTATCCGCGCAGAGCAAAAAGTAACACGCGGCCGTGCCGCTATTATAAAAGCATACTACCTGCGTAATGAAGATCCCCGTTGCCCAAAGGAGGTATTAACTGTGGGAAATAACAAGGAAACAAATTATCAACCGTATGTTATGGGTCAGCTTTTTGCTGTGCTGGAAGCAATCCAGATGGCGGTAAACCCGGATATCAATACAACCATCAAGGACAGGTATTTTAATGCAGCGGCTTCCACGCCGGCCACTGTGTTCCCAACAATTCTGATGCTGGCGCAAAAGCATATGCAAAAAATGAGCAAGCCACAAAAGATTTATTACGATAAGCAGATCGCTGCGCTGGCGGGCGGAAAACTGGAAGGAAGCTTTCCCGCACGGCTGACCTTGCCGGAACAGGGCTCTTTTATTCTCGGCTATTATCATCAAACACAGGAACGCTATACAAAGAAAGTGGAGGAATAACAATGACACAGGCAATCAAAAACCGGTATGATTTTGTAATTCTGTTTGACGTTGAAAACGGAAATCCGAACGGCGACCCGGATGCAGGCAACATGCCGCGCGTTGACCCGGAAACGGGATATGGCATTGTTACAGATGTCTGCTTAAAGCGTAAGATTCGCAACTATGTCGAAGTGGCCAAAGAAGATGAAGCAGGATACCAGATTTACATTAAAGATCAGGTTCCTCTGAACCGCAGCGATAAAAAAGCACTCGAATACTTGGGCATTGATGCTGATGCCAAGGATGCCCTGAAAGTCGCCAAGAAAGATGATCCGGAGTTGGACCGTAAAATCCGGGACTTTATGTGCCAGAACTTTTATGATATCCGTACCTTTGGCGCCGTTATGACAACCTTTGTAAAAGGCGCACTGAACTGTGGGCAGGTGCGTGGCCCGGTTCAGTTGAGCTTTGCACGCTCGGTGGATCCTGTCCTCCCGCAGGAAGTGACCATTACCCGTATTGCCATTACGACCGAAGCGGATGCAGAGCGAAAAGGCACTGAGATGGGCCGCAAGTATGTGATACCGTATGGTTTGTACCGTGCAGAGGGTTATGTTTCGGCCAACCTTGCCCGCAAAACTACAGGATTCTCAGAGGATGACCTGCAGCTGCTGTGGCAGGCAATTCTGAATATGTTTGAAAATGACCACAGCGCAGCCCGCGGCAAAATGGCAGTTCGGGAACTGATCGTGTTCAAGCATGATTCGGAACTGGGCAATGCGCCGTCTTATAAACTTTTTGACGCAGTTCATGTCACACACGCAGAGAAAATCACTTTCCCACGCAGCTACCATGACTATGTGGTGACCGTGGATGAAAATCTTCCGGCAGGGGTAACGTGTGAGAGGTTGTCGTAATGGTTTCCCCAGATGATTACCTGCTGATGTCCGGTATCCAGCATTTCAGCTTTTGCCGCCGTCAGTGGGCGCTCATACACCTGGAACAACAATGGTCCGAAAACCAACGCACCGCCGAAGGCCGCCTGCAGCATACCCGCTGCCATGATGTTACCCTGACGGAAAAACGCGGCGATTTGCTGATCGCCCGCGGTATGAGGGTTGTCAGCCACCGCTTAAAACTGACCGGCGACTGCGATGTGGTAGAGTTTCACAAGGATCCAAACGGCGTGTCATTGCAGGGCCGCCGCGGCCTGTGGCAGCCCATGCCCGTGGAATATAAGCATGGCCGCAGCAAGGTAAACGATGCCGACCGTTTGCAGCTCTGCGCACAGGCCATGGCGCTGGAAGAAATGCTGGTGTGCGAAGTGCCGGAAGGGGAAATCTTTTATGAAGAAACCCGGCAGCGGGAACATGTTTCCCTGACACCGGAACTGCGCAGCACCGCGCAGACCATGGCGGATGAGATGAACCGCCTGTTTGCGCGCGGCTATACCCCAAAAAGCAAACCCGGCAAGCATTGCAATGCCTGCTCACTGAAAGAGCTTTGCCTGCCGGCGCTGTATCAGCAGGCAGACCCGGCGGCGTATCTGCGGGAGCATATTGAGGAGGGCGCGCCATGAGAAAGCTGCTCAACACCCTGTTTGTCATCAATGAGGACGCTTACCTGATATTGGATGGCGAAAACCTTGTTGTTACCCGCAATAAGCAGGAAACCCACCGCTATGCCCTGCATACGCTGGAAGGCATCGTCTGCTTTACTTACGCGGGTGCCAGCCCCGCTTTGATGGGAGCTTGTGCCCGGCGGGGCATTGACCTTTGCTTTTTTGACCCGTATGGCAGATTTCAGGCCCGCACCGTGGGGGAAGAACGCGGCAATGTGCTGCTGCGTCAGACGCAGTACCGCGTGTCGGATGACCCGGCCCAGAGCTGTCGCTATGCCCGGAGCTTTATCCTTGGTAAAGTGTATAACGCACGCTGGGTGCTGGAACGCGCAACCCGCGATCATCCCCAGCGTGTCCCGGTCGAAAAACTGAAACGCACCTCCACCCAGCTGGCCGCCGCGCTGCCGCTGATACAGACCAGCGATGATCCGGAACAGCTGCGCGGCCTGGAAGGCGAGGCAGCCCAGCGCTACTTTGACTGCCTGAATGACCTGATTCTGCAGCAAAAGCAGGATTTTGTGTTTGAGGGCCGCAGCCGCCGTCCACCGCTGGACAATGTGAATGCGCTGCTTTCGTTTGCCTACAGCATGCTGGCGCGGGAGTGTGCATCCGCCTTGACCGCTGTGGGCCTGGACCCTTATGTTGGCTTTATGCACCGCCCGCGCCCCGGCCGCAAAAGTCTGGCACTTGACCTGATGGAAGAACTGCGGGCGGTTTATGCAGACCGGCTGGTCATCAGCTGCATCAATCAAAAGATCATCACGGCAAAACACCTGCAAAAACAGGAAAATGGTGCCGTACTGCTGACGGATGATGGCCGCAAAGCTTTCCTGACCGCATGGCAGAACAAAAAGAAGGAAGAGATCACCCATCCGTTTTTGAAAGAAAAACTGCCCTGGGGGCTGGTGCCCTATGTTCAGGCGCTTTTGCTGGCCCGTGCTCTGCGCGGCGACCTGGAAGTGTACCCACCGTTTTTCTGGAAGTGAGGTGCCGTTATGTTGGTGCTTGTAACCTATGATGTCAACACCGAAACAGCCGCCGGTCGTCGCAGGCTGCGCAAAGTAGCAAAAGTCTGTGTAGACTACGGCCAGCGGGTGCAAAACTCCGTATTTGAGTGCCTGCTGGATGCCGCGCAATACACGATGTTCAAAGCAAAATTGACCGAACTGATCGATTCGGAATCGGACAGCCTGCGCTTTTATCAACTGGGAAACCATTACAAAAGCAAAGTCGAGCATGTGGGTCTGCACCCGGATTTTGATCAGGATGGAATCTTGTTTGCTTAGTGCGAGGGGAAGGCAATCATAAAATTCCCGGTTCCTTCGCACCAGAAAATATGGAAAAAACAGGGGCAGAAAGGGTAAAATACAGCCTTGCCTGTCAGCATGAAGATGAAATCCCCATAAAATTTGTTCCATATGCGCAAAAGTGCCCCACTGTTTTGTGCACTTTTGCTGTCGCTCTCCGCAAGGAGAGCGTGGATAGAAATCGCGTTGGCACTTTGCAGCGCATCACCCACGCCACGTCGCTCTCCGCAAGGAGAGCGTGGATAGAAATTGCCGTCCTGGATCTTATCCCGCTGACTGACCCGGTCGCTCTCCGCAAGGAGAGCGTGGATAGAAATGGTGCGTGCTGGGTCGTACAAAGACGGGTTTGCCGTCGCTCTCCGCAAGGAGAGCGTGGATAGAAATTAAGCGTTCTTGATGAACAGGCCGCCGCAAGCGGTCGCTCTCCGCAAGGAGAGCGTGGATAGAAATATGGGAAGGCGGAATTGACCGCGTAGAAATAGAGTCGCTCTCCGCAAGGAGAGCGTGGATAGAAATCTCGGTTACACCGCTAAAATGATAGTTAGTCAAGTGTCGCTCTCCGCAAGGAGAGCGTGGATAGAAATACGGCTTTTTGTATGGATTGCCAAAAGAGCACTTGTCGCTCTCCGCAAGGAGAGCGTGGATAGAAATAACCCCTGCCGTACGGAGCCAATTCATGCGAATGGTCGCTCTCCGCAAGGAGAGCGTGGATAGAAATTTATTTCATGTTTTTTTCAAACTACAACGCTCAAGTCGCTCTCCGCAAGGAGAGCGTGGATAGAAATTACATCATACTACAAAGAATACACATTGTCAATAAGTCGCTCTCCGCAAGGAGAGCGTGGATAGAAATTATATGGGTGTTACAGTCTTAGGTATTCAGCACAGTCGCTCTCCGCAAGGAGAGCGTGGATAGAAATTAGTACGCGAAGCCAACCAAGCAAGCCAAGGTGCGTCGCTCTCCGCAAGGAGAGCGTGGATAGAAATTGGTCTATTTGGCACTGATTCGGTATCTTATCAGTCGCTCTCCGCAAGGAGAGCGTGGATAGAAATTGGCGAAACAGCTTGACAGAACGCCGCCATTGACAAGTCGCTCTCCGCAAGGAGAGCGTGGATAGAAATTGATGGTGTTGTTTCCGGCTCCGGTGATTATGTACAGGTCGCTCTCCGCAAGGAGAGCGTGGATAGAAATCGTCATTACCGCTATGACGTCTCAGATCTCGGTTACGTCGCTCTCCGCAAGGAGAGCGTGGATAGAAATTCCTGCTGGCTGTTGGCGTGATGCTCGCCGGGTTGTCGCTCTCCGCAAGGAGAGCGTGGATAGAAATAAAAACTTGCTCATTTGTGCCTTAAGCCGTTAATGTCGCTCTCCGCAAGGAGAGCGTGGATAGAAATTTCCAGGTATGCACTGTAACTGGCCGATTGCTCGTCGCTCTCCGCAAGGAGAGCGTGGATAGAAATTTAGATTGTATTAAGGAGGTGCTACTATGGGTGGTCGCTCTCCGCAAGGAGAGCGTGGATAGAAATAGTATAACTAGACGGAGCGTTATTGACTGACCATGGTCGCTCTCCGCAAGGAGAGCGTGGATAGAAATAAGTGATTTTTAGGCAATCCACGCAGAAAGCCGTGAGTCGCTCTCCGCAAGGAGAGCGTGGATAGAAATGTCCGGCCACCGGCAGGCCCACACGTCGCCCACAAGTCGCTCTCCGCAAGGAGAGCGTGGATAGAAATTATATTATCAAGATAACAAGTAACACCCCTGCGGTCGCTCTCCGCAAGGAGAGCGTGGATAGAAATATGCCCTCCCATTGAATAACATCGCGGACGGGTGGTCGCTCTCCGCAAGGAGAGCGTGGATAGAAATTTTGTCGGCAGTAGACACAGAATTGTTGATATTGTCGCTCTCCGCAAGGAGAGCGTGGATAGAAATCATCATAATTTGAACCTCCCATCAAGCCCCATAGAGTCGCTCTCCGCAAGGAGAGCGTGGATAGAAATTCTCTTCTGTGTCGGATTCTCTTCCGGCGCTAAAGCGTCGCTCTCCGCAAGGAGAGCGTGGATAGAAATAACGCTATCCGCAATATTTGTGCGCCACGTTGCAAGGTCGCTCTCCGCAAGGAGAGCGTGGATAGAAATTCCCACCATGTGTTCGCGTCCACACCACCGGTTCCGTCGCTCTCCGCAAGGAGAGCGTGGATAGAAATCCGCAACTGCCCTTGCACGTTTTTTGACGTGCCGTCGCTCTCCGCAAGGAGAGCGTGGATAGAAATCTTAATTGCAATTACTCCCTCGAACTTTTCGAATGTCGCTCTCCGCAAGGAGAGCGTGGATAGAAATTTGATGTCATCCAGGGCCAGCCTCATTTCGGTAATGTCGCTCTCCGCAAGGAGAGCGTGGATAGAAATCAATGTCCCCTTTTCGGCAGGAGCCCGCGACCGGTCGCTCTCCGCAAGGAGAGCGTGGATAGAAATTTCGACACAGTGCAGATTGTAATTGTCGTAATGAGTCGCTCTCCGCAAGGAGAGCGTGGATAGAAATGCCGGTTCTGTGCTGAATGCCTAAGACTGTAACACGTCGCTCTCCGCAAGGAGAGCGTGGATAGAAATCTCAATAGAAGATTTGGAACCATCCACAACACGAAGGTCGCTCTCCGCAAGGAGAGCGTGGATAGAAATTTCGCGGCTGGACGCTGAATATTAACGGTCCGATGTCGCTCTCCGCAAGGAGAGCGTGGATAGAAATTGGCGCATCACGGCAGAAAAATAATCAAGAATAGAGTCGCTCTCCGCAAGGAGAGCGTGGATAGAAATCTCATTGGTTAATACCTCGTCAGTAGTAAATTCTTGTCGCTCTCCGCAAGGAGAGCGTGGATAGAAATTGACATTGAAGATAAGTTTGGGGGTCTTGTGTCTGTCGCTCTCCGCAAGGAGAGCGTGGATAGAAATAAGCACACGCAACCAGCCGAACAGGTCAAGGCGGTCGCTCTCCGCAAGGAGAGCGTGGATAGAAATTCAAACCCCACGACTATGCGGTCTGTGATTGGCATGTCGCTCTCCGCAAGGAGAGCGTGGATAGAAATCAAGAATAACAGGTTTAGAAACTCCATCTGTTTTGAGGGTCGCTCTCCGCAAGGAGAGCGTGGATAGAAATACCGGATACAAGGCCCAGAATTTGCGGGACTTTGTCGCTCTCCGCAAGGAGAGCGTGGATAGAAATTGCTATATCGCAGAAATGGACGAAAAGGACGACCGTCGCTCTCCGCAAGGAGAGCGTGGATAGAAATATGGGTTTGTCCTCCTATACTTGCGGCGGCTACTGGTCGCTCTCCGCAAGGAGAGCGTGGATAGAAATGCGGTTAGTTCCTGCTGCTTGGCTTTCAGCTGGTCGTCGCTCTCCGCAAGGAGAGCGTGGATAGAAATCTGGGCGTCTGCTGCGGCGTTCGCCTCGGCGTCCGCTGCGGTCGCTCTCCGCAAGGAGAGCGTGGATAGAAATTTGGAAGCGGTCGTGGTGTGGGTTGCGGTAGTAGTCGCTCTCCGCAAGGAGAGCGTGGATAGAAATAAGGCCCTCATACTGGCCGACGGGCTGCTGCGCGGGTCGCTCTCCGCAAGGAGAGCGTGGATAGAAATTGTTGTCGAGTATAAAAGGGCAAAAGAAAAAGCCGTCGCTCTCCGCAAGGAGAGCGTGGATAGAAATTCTGCAAAGACAATTCGCAGAGATATTGCAAGTATGCCCGTCGCTCTCCGCAAGGAGAGCGTGGATAGAAATTCTTGGCTCTCGTCTTTATGATATGTCCGCCGCGTGTCGCTCTCCGCAAGGAGAGCGTGGATAGAAATCTCTGGTGGGGCGTTCGCAAGGCCGTTGGCAGCCTGAGTCGCTCTCCGCAAGGAGAGCGTGGATAGAAATTTCCAAGTGCGCATTGTAACTGGCTGATTGCTCCGTCGCTCTCCGCAAGGAGAGCGTGGATAGAAATTTCCGTCATCACAACTTGAACCTCCCGTCAAGAGTCGCTCTCCGCAAGGAGAGCGTGGATAGAAATAAAAAAGGACAGGCAAAATAGTAAAGTTTAGCGAGTCGCTCTCCGCAAGGAGAGCGTGGATAGAAATTTGTCTGCAAAATAGAAGAAACGATCACCCTCAAGTCGCTCTCCGCAAGGAGAGCGTGGATAGAAATAAGAATAGACCCCGACCAAGTACCCGGATAAACGGTCGCTCTCCGCAAGGAGAGCGTGGATAGAAATCCACCAGTTGACACATCATCAGTCAAAGTATCCTTGTCGCTCTCCGCAAGGAGAGCGTGGATAGAAATAACCTCCGAAAGACTGCGCATGCCCTCCCATTGAAGTCGCTCTCCGCAAGGAGAGCGTGGATAGAAATACAAGTTGCACATCAACAGGCCGACCATAACGAGTCGCTCTCCGCAAGGAGAGCGTGGATAGAAATATAATTTTGCCGAAACAACTTGACTGAACGCCGCCGTCGCTCTCCGCAAGGAGAGCGTGGATAGAAATCACGCAATGCAAATTATAGTTGTCGTAATGGACACGTCGCTCTCCGCAAGGAGAGCGTGGATAGAAATATGAGGGAGGATGTATTATACAGCATAATAGTCAAGTCGCTCTCCGCAAGGAGAGCGTGGATAGAAATGCTAGAATCCAAGCAGATTGACCCGTCTGTGATGGTCGCTCTCCGCAAGGAGAGCGTGGATAGAAATTTTTATTATTCTACCCGTGACGCTGATTGGGTGCGGTCGCTCTCCGCAAGGAGAGCGTGGATAGAAATCATAAGTGAGGTTTATGCCAATTTTGACGGGTTGTCGCTCTCCGCAAGGAGAGCGTGGATAGAAATATTCACACGCAGAACCTTTGCGTATGTGTCATACAGTCGCTCTCCGCAAGGAGAGCGTGGATAGAAATAGTGCCGGAAAGTAATGGGTGTTTTGCAATGCAGTCGCTCTCCGCAAGGAGAGCGTGGATAGAAATGCAAGGTGCCGCTGTTGGGTATTAAGTGATGATGAAGTCGCTCTCCGCAAGGAGAGCGTGGATAGAAATATAATTCTGCCGAAACAACTTGACAGACCTGCGCCGTCGCTCTCCGCAAGGAGAGCGTGGATAGAAATAAGGTATTTTTTCAAGGCGCAACCGGCGCAATCAGTCGCTCTCCGCAAGGAGAGCGTGGATAGAAATAAGGCCATCATACTGGCCGCTCGGCTGCGGTGCGGTCGCTCTCCGCAAGGAGAGCGTGGATAGAAATACCCGGACGGTCGCCTGACATGCTGTGAATATGGTCGCTCTCCGCAAGGAGAGCGTGGATAGAAATGACATTGAAACCAGCCGAGTTTGTACCGACGCAGGTCGCTCTCCGCAAGGAGAGCGTGGATAGAAATTATCCACCGGGGCCCCCATCATTTTTATCTGGGGTGTCGCTCTCCGCAAGGAGAGCGTGGATAGAAATTATTGAGGCTGACAAAATTTGCAAGCCTCCGGTCAAGGTCGCTCTCCGCAAGGAGAGCGTGGATAGAAATCCATACGTCCCGCTTGCCAAGGTCCGGCACTGTGAGGTCGCTCTCCGCAAGGAGAGCGTGGATAGAAATCGGGGTCATGGAGTTTGGCCCCGGCGAAGTGTTTGGTCGCTCTCCGCAAGGAGAGCGTGGATAGAAATATGGGCGTCGGGACCACGCGCGACAGGCGCGGGGTCGCTCTCCGCAAGGAGAGCGTGGATAGAAATCTTGTACACGTCCGCAACCGTCAGCTGGGTGCCCTGTCGCTCTCCGCAAGGAGAGCGTGGATAGAAATTAACGTTGGTTTTCCCATCGCCGCTTTTTTGCTGAGTCGCTCTCCGCAAGGAGAGCGTGGATAGAAATAACGCCAGCCCAACGGCACGGGTATTTGCCGTTGTCGCTCTCCGCAAGGAGAGCGTGGATAGAAATTAGTTAAAGTTGTAGACTTGCCAGAACCTTTTTTGTCGCTCTCCGCAAGGAGAGCGTGGATAGAAATATGATTCCTTTGCAGCTCCTTTCTACGCAGCCTGTCGCTCTCCGCAAGGAGAGCGTGGATAGAAATCTTGATTACTGCGATGATGAACATACAGAATGGTCTGGTCGCTCTCCGCAAGGAGAGCGTGGATAGAAATGTCAAAATAAGCTTGATAACGTTTGGCAGACCCAGTCGCTCTCCGCAAGGAGAGCGTGGATAGAAATGTAAAATTTACCGTGATAGTCTCCACGCTCTTGTGTCGCTCTCCGCAAGGAGAGCGTGGATAGAAATCTATGTACCAGTCCTCAAAAGCCCAGCGCACGGCGTCGCTCTCCGCAAGGAGAGCGTGGATAGAAATCTCCTTTACCAGCGGCGCAAGCCGTCCACTCCAGCGTCGCTCTCCGCAAGGAGAGCGTGGATAGAAATGACGACATACTTAGACACCTCTTCAATGGATGAGTCGCTCTCCGCAAGGAGAGCGTGGATAGAAATGTTTTCTGCCAAGTACGCATCCGCGCCTATAAATTGGGCGTCGCTCTCCGCAAGGAGAGCGTGGATAGAAATGTGCGATGATATGTACCTCGTGGAATGTCGTTTCCGGTCGCTCTCCGCAAGGAGAGCGTGGATAGAAATAAGAATTTTAAGCCGGAGGTGCGTGATTGGTTCGTCGCTCTCCGCAAGGAGAGCGTGGATAGAAATGAAGAACCCGAAGCAACCCATGTACCATGCTCAGTCGCTCTCCGCAAGGAGAGCGTGGATAGAAATAACTCTATTACAGCAACAAGAACTTTTGAGTTTGACGTCGCTCTCCGCAAGGAGAGCATGGAATGTTTCTCTTTCTGACTGTTCAGGGTGGTTTTGTTCATGCGGATATCCGCTTTAATTTTAAAAATTGATATAGTAAAAACTCTCGCATAAAATAATATAAAAATATTATATTATCTACTTGACAGGGTACCCCGGCGGGGTATATAGTGAATATACCCCGCCGGGGTACCTTGCATGTGATGGGAGGGTAACATAATGCAGGAAAACGAAAAGAAGGAACCGTGTTGCTGCTGTGCACACAAAACAAAGCATCGCAGTGAAGAAGAGTATAAAAGCCTGGTCCACAGACTGAACCGGATCGAAGGGCAGATTCGGGGCATCCGTGGGATGGTGGAAAACGAAGCGTATTGTCCGGATATTCTGGTGCAGTCGGCGGCGGTAACGGCGGCGATGAACGCGTTCAACCGTGAGCTGCTGGCAAACCATATCCGCACCTGTGTGGCGGATGATATCCGTGCCGGGAATGACGAAGTTGTGGATGAGCTGCTGAAAACGCTGCAGAAACTGATGAAATAAGCATTGCCTGCACAAAATAGCAGAAGCAGAACATGAAATAAATGCACGAGTGTTTGAGCCAGCAAAAATGCCATGCCAGTGCCTAGTACGATTGTTTTTCTGTTCACAAACATCGGTAAAAGTTTGTGTAACATTACCAGAGCCATGAATAAATGCCAGTCATTCCCTGTGAGAGGGTGTGGATAGAAATGGTAACCTCAATAATACGTCGAATTGCAGGCTAACCGCTCACCAAAAGGGGAGTGAGGATAGAAACAACTCAAACATCAACAACCCGTGTTCAAACACCAAAGCGAAACCACTCACCAATCATCACACAGGAATTATAGAATCACTACCGCAAAAGAGAGAAAACAGGAGGAAAGAAGTGGAACAATATAACGTAACCGGGATGAGCTGCGCCGCGTGCAGTGCCCGGGTGGAAAAAGCCGTCAGCAAAGTGCCGGGCGTAACATCCTGCTCGGTCAGCCTGCTGACCAACTCAATGGGTGTGGAGGGCACCGCCGCTCCGGCAGATATTGTGGCCGCAGTGGAAGCTGCAGGCTATGGCGCAAGCCCTAAAAACGCTGCCGCCCAGTCCGCCGCGCCGTCAGCAGATGCCTTAAAAGATACCGAGACCCCGCGCCTCAAACGCCGCCTGATTGCCTCGCTGATCTTCTGGGTGGTGCTGATGTACTTCTCCATGGGGCACATGCTATGGAACTGGCCGCTGCCGGGCTTTATGCAGGGCAACCATGTGGCAATGGGTATTTTACAGATGCTGCTCACCATTATCATCATGGTCATCAACCAAAAGTTCTTTATCAGCGGCTTTAAGGCGCTGTGGAACCGTGCCCCCAATATGGATACCCTGGTATCCCTTGGCGCTACCGCGGCCTTTGGCTACAGCACTTACGCTCTGTTTGCCATGACGGTGGCCCAGGTGCAGGGGGATGCCATGGCCGTGATGGGCTATATGGAGGAGTTTTATTTTGAATCCGCCGCAACCATCCTGACCCTGATCACGGTGGGCAAAACGTTGGAAGCCCGCTCCAAGGGCAAGACCACCGATGCCCTGAAAGGCCTGATGAACCTGGCCCCCAAAACCGCAACGCTGCTGCGCAATGGGGCGGAAGTTACCGTTCCCATCGAACAGGTGCAGCAGGGCGATGTGTTTGTGGTGCGCCCCGGCGAGAATATCCCCGTTGACGGCGTGGTGCTGGAAGGCAGCAGCGCGGTGAACGAATCGGCCCTGACCGGTGAGAGCATCCCGGTGGATAAGGCCGAAGGCGACAGCGTGAGCGCCGCAACCCTGAACCAATCCGGCTTTTTGCGCTGCCGTGCCACCCGCGTGGGTCAGGATACCACGCTGGCTCAGATCATCCAGATGGTCAGCGATGCCGCAGCCACCAAGGCACCCATTGCCAAAATTGCAGACCGCGTCTCCGGTGTGTTTGTGCCGACCGTCATCACCCTGGCGGTCATCACCACCATCGTGTGGCTGCTGGCTGGGCAGACCGTTGGCTATGCGCTGGCCCGCGGCATTTCGGTGCTGGTCATCAGCTGCCCCTGTGCGCTGGGCCTGGCAACGCCGGTTGCCATTATGGTTGGCAATGGTGTGGGCGCTAAAAACGGCATTCTCTTCAAAACCGCGGTTTCGCTGGAGCAGACCGGTAAAACCGAGATCGTTGCCCTGGATAAAACTGGCACCATCACCAGCGGCGAGCCGCGCGTGACGGATATCCTGCCCGCAGACGGTGTGACGGAGCAGGTACTGATGAGCCTTGCCGCTGCCTTGGAGCAGAAGAGTGAACACCCGCTGGCCCGCGCTGTGCTGCAAAAGGCACAGGAGGATAACCTGCCCCTCGCCGAAGTGGCAGATTTCCAGGCTCTGCCCGGCAACGGCCTGACGGCTGTGCTGAACGACAGTACCCTGTACGGCGGCAACGCCAAGCTGATGCAGACCCTTGGCGTGGCGGTGCCGCAAAAGATGGCATCCAGCGCCGAAGCGCTGGCCGCCCAGGGCAAGACCCCGCTGTTCTTTGCCAAGGATGGCACCATGCAGGGCGTTATCGCGGTGGCGGACGTCATCAAGGAGGACAGCCCGCAGGCTGTGCGTGAACTGCAGGGCATGGGCATCCGTGTTGTGATGCTGACCGGCGATAACGAGCGCACCGCCAAAGCCATTGGTGCACAGGCCGGTGTGGACGAAGTGATTGCCGGTGTGCTGCCCGATGGCAAGGAAGCTGTGATCCGCAGCCTGAAAAACAAGAGCCGCGTGGCCATGGTGGGCGATGGCATCAACGATGCACCGGCCCTGACCCGCGCGGATGTCGGTATTGCCATTGGCGCCGGTACGGATGTTGCGATTGACGCCGCTGACGTTGTGCTGATGAAGAGCCGCCTGAGCGATGTGCCCGCCGCCATCCGCCTGAGCCGCGCTACTCTGCACAATATCCACGAAAACCTGTTCTGGGCCTTTGCCTACAATGTGTTGGGCATCCCCCTGGCGGCAGGTGTCTTTATCCCGCTGCTGCACTGGCAGATGAACCCGATGTACGGCGCTGCGGCCATGAGCCTGTCCAGCTTCTGCGTGGTTTCCAACGCACTGCGGCTGAACCTGTTCGATATTCGCAGCACCAAACATGACCATAAACGCAAAGCACACAAAACAAGCAAAAAGGAGAACACGACCATGAATAAGACCATTAAAATTGAAGGCATGATGTGCGGCCATTGCGAAGCAACCGTGAAAAAGGCACTGGAAGCGCTGGACGGTGTTTCCGCCGCTGAAGTAAGCCACACCGCCGGTACCGCTGTTGTAACGCTGGATAAGCCGGTGGATGACACTGTGCTGAAAAAAGCCGTTGAGGACAAAGATTATACCGTGACCGGCATTGAATAATCCCGGTTCAAAAGCAAAGGAATAAGCATGAAAGCGCCCGCACGCTGCCTTGCAGCAGGCGGGCACTTTTTTGTTGTGGCCCCGCGGTAAAACAGAAAAGCTGAAAAAACATTTTGATAAGCATTCTAATATTGCTTGCGAAAATCATAACAGAAGTATAACAAAACAATATGATTTGGCCAGTTGCACTTGCACTATAGTGGATAATATTATACAATCTACATAAAAGATGGGGGCGCCCGTCTTACCCAGCCAACACGAGGGGACAACACAGATGTATATCAATTTTGGTTCCATCAACAGCCGCCAGGCTGCGGACGGCAGCTGTACTGCACCGCTTACAGTGGATTCCTGCGGAACATGCCGATTGAAAAAGCACGCCAGCCTGCCAACTATTACGCGGTATGATGAAAATGCGTATCAGCTGTTTTATATCGCTGCGGGCAAGGCGCACTTCTGGTTTGATGATGCCGAGCATGTGGTAACAGCGGGTCATATGGTGCTGTACCGCCCGCAGGAAGAGCGCCGCTATATCTACTATCTTGAGGACCACCCGGAGGTGTTCTGGGTCTATTTTTCCGGCAGCGAGGCCGCTGCGGTGCTGCAGGCGCATGAGATTCCGCTGGATGGCCATGTGTTTTACAGCGGCATTATGCCAGAGTACAAAAATACTTTCCGCCGCATGATCCAGGAATTGCAGCTCTGCCAGTACGCCTATCGGGATTATACGGCCGGGTTGTTCCAGATGATGCTGGTGCTGGTCAGCCGCCAGCGGCAGGAACGGCGGTCGATCAACGGCACCACGCGGGAGCAGATCGAAGCCGCAGCCGCCTATTTTAACGAGAATTATACTGCCCGCATCAATGTGGATGAATACGCCGAGTCCCTGCACATGAGCACGGCATGGTTCATCCGCAGCTTCAAACAGTATGTGGGCTTGTCGCCCGCACGGTATATCCAGTCGCTGCGTATCGTCAATGCACAGCGCTTGCTGGAAGGCACCAAATACAGCATCGGTGAAGTTTCCGAGATCGTCGGGTATGATAACCCGCTGTATTTCAGCCGTGTGTTCAAAAAGGAAACCGGGCTTTCCCCCGCGCAGTACCGCAAAGCGGAGCGGGCAGGCGAACAGCCGTCCGACCCGCAGGAAGAGGATGCCTGCACCCCCAATATCGACAAAAACCGCAATTCATAGTATAATACCCCCATACACTTTGGTATGGGGGCTTTTTATGTTTGCAGCAGCAATTTGTGTCAGCATCCTGTTGGGGGTGCTGGTTTGGGCACTGCCGGGGCGGCTGTGCGACCGCAGGGCAACCCATGCGGATGTACTGGCCGGGCCGGGCATTGTGCTGGCAGTGTGGATCATCGCAGCATGTGCGTTTGCCCAGCCGGGGCTGGCGCAGGGGTTTGATCTGTTCCGCCTGCTGGCCATCAATGGGGCGGCACTGTGGGCCTGCGGCACTGTGTTGTTACTCCGCCTGCGCAGCGGGCGGCGGTACCGCACACTTTGGACGGTTGCTGCGCTGCTGATTGCCGCCATCGGCCTGGAAGTATTCGTGGGCAACGCACCCTATTTTGCAACCCACGGCTACCAGCCCGTTGACCTGCGCGCCTATTTGCAGGATGCCCCGGCGGATGGGGAGCCGATTGCTTTGAACGATGAGCACAGTACCCTTACCTTTACCGGCATCCATCAGCCGCTGTATAACGTTGCGCTGGATGGCGTTGTCTACCAGTATGACGGCAACTATCCGCAGGATCAGAACCCGCTGTTTATCCTGTGGGTGTCCGGTACCGACGAAGCCAGCACCGCCCCGCGCCAGAGCTGGCAGTGGCAGGCGGCCCCGCGAGCGGCACGCAGCCTGGTGCGCACGCTGGATTTTTCCGGCGCGGTAGATACCCTGACCCTGCAAGCGGAGGGCTATAGCGGAGAGTACCGCAGTTATGACCTGAACTATACCGTGCAGGCGGTTCTGGCCAATGTACCCCGCCCGATGGATTTCTCGCTGCTGCGGCTGGCAGTGGTGTATCTGGCACTGCTGGCCTTGTGGGGGCTGCGCCCCGGCGCTGCCGCGTGGCACGAAGCCTACTTGACCCACCGCGCCAAATACCGCCCGGCGGTGCTGGTGCTGGGCTGCATGCTCTGCCTGCTGGCCGCAGCGGCCCCCTTTGCTGATGCCCGCAACTCCGGCGTGGCGACCTCGTTTTATAATGTCGAAAACTGGGACGGCGAAAGCCGCATCACCTTCACCCAGCATATCAGCGATTGGCAGAATGATTCCGCTGCGCAGTACGGCGCTCTGGCCCACAGCCTGCTGAATGGCCGCCTGGATCTGCAGCGCGACCCGCCCGCCGCCATGGCGGAGATGCAGAACCCTTACGATACCGCCGCCCGTCAGAGCGCGGCCCCGGATGCTTTGTGGGATGTTGCTTATTATCAGGGGCGGTACTATGTTTACTTTGGCATTGTGCCGTGCCTGCTGTTCCAGCTGCCGTTTGAGCTGCTGACCGGCGTACCGGACCTGCCGCCCAGCTTGGCAATGATCGTGATGGCCTGGCTGCTGATTTTGGCAGTGTTTGGTTTGGTGCGGCAGGCTGCGCAGCGCTGGTTCCCGTCCGCCTCAGCGGCGGCCTGCCTGCTGGCTGCGGCGGGCATTGCGGGCGGTAGCCAGGTGTACTACCTGCTGCTGCGCCCCTCGGTGTATGAATACGCCATCCTGTGCGGCGCGGCATTTGTGCTGCTGGCCCTGTGGCAGTGGCTGTGCGCCGCCAACACCCCAGTGCAGCACCATGGCAAAATCATGCTGCACATGGCGCTTGGCAGCCTGTGCATGGCGCTGGTGGCGGGATGCCGCCCCCAGATGGAGCTGTTTGCCGTGCTCTGCCTGCCGATCTTCTGGCCGCAGTATATCCGGCAAAAACGCTTGCGCAGCAAGCAGGGAATAACCGAAGCCATCGCCTTTGTTCTGCCGGTTATTCTGGTAGCCCTGGGGCTGATGGCCTACAATGCCGCGCGGTTCGGCTCGCCGTTTGATTTTGGCGCCAATTACAACCTGACCAGCAACGATATGACCCACCGCGGCTTCCGCATTGGGCGGCTGGCCCCGGCGTTGTTCACCTATTTCCTGTCCCTGCCGGTGGTGCAGGCGGTGTTCCCCTACCTGGCGGGTACCAAAATGCAGACAAACTTTATGGGTATGACCATTACCGAAGTATTTTACGGCGGTGCCCTGGTCAGCCTGCCGCTGCTGTGGGCCTTTGCGGCCCTGCCTTTGCTGCGTCGCCGTATGGCAAGGCAGAAAGACCTGCGCGCCATGGTGCTGCTGCCCGTTCTGCTGGCTGTTATTCTGGCCGCGTTGGACTGCCAGATGGCCGGTGTGCTCTACCGCTATCTCAGCGACTATTTAGCCCCGCTGCTGTTCGCCGCCGCATTGGTCTGGCTGTGGGCCGAAAGCGCCCTTGCCCCGCGTGTGCAGGCCGCCGCATCGGGCAGCATCCTGCATACCGTGCAGCACATGCTGCAGGGGGCGATGCTGGCAGCTGTTGCCGTGGGGATCTGTTACAGCTTCTGTGTCTACTTTGCTGCGGAACCGGGCCTTCTGGGCCAGAATCCCGCGCTGTACCAGAATGTCAGCCGTCTGGTGCAGTTCTGGCTGTAAAATCAGGGTGAAAACAAAATTCAGCAAAATTCAAATTAGATAAAATAAAAGCATATGCCCCATGTCAGCCGGGAAAATCCGGCCAGTCAGGAGAGCATGTGCTTTTTATTTTTATATGGGCATTCTGTATGGATCGTTTTCGGATGGAATAAATATAAAAATCCTGCAAACAGGATAGCAGCCCTGTTTGCAGGTCATTCAGCTCAAAATTTAATAGGTGATGATCACGCCCTGGTCCTGTGCGTAAAAGCTGCACAGACCGCTGCAGGGCACAATATCCACCCGCGCATCCGGCCATTTGGCGTGGATGCCGTGTTCCAACAGGTTGGCGGCGTTCTGGTTGTTGCACTCGCTGATCAGCACCGGGCGCACACCATCGTAACCGTCCTCGTCCATCTGTTCCAAAATCTTGGCAAGCACCCGCGCTTCGCCGCGCGTCTTAAAGAAAAAGTCGATTGTGCCATCTTCGGTGCGGCGGCCCAAAACGCGCATGTTCAGCCGCCCGGCAATAAAGCCCACCACGCGGCTGACACGCCCGGCTTTGGCAAGGTTATCAAAGCTGGCCAGGGCAAACATAATGTGCCCTTTCTGTGCCCAGTTGGCCAGCTCAATGCAGATGGTATCAAAGTTGGTTCCTATCCGGATCAGCTTGTTGGCCAGCTCTGCTGCACTGGCCAGCGCGCCGGAACAGCTCAGGGTATCCAACACAAAAATCTGCTTTTCGGGGTGTTCTTCCAGCACCATCTCCCGCGCGGCCAGCGCGGCGTTGTAGCTGCCCGAAAGATTATGGCTGATGGTCAGCGCAATGCTTTTGTCCGCCATCAAAAACAGCTCGGCCCATTCTTCCGGGCTGGGGCAGGCGGTGGCGCTGGCGCCGTTATAATCCGTCATGGCCTGCAGCATGGCTTTGGTGTTCAGGGTGGGCAAGTCCACAAACTCGCGCTCGCCAACGCGAATCTTGAATGGAACCAATGCAAACTGAACCCCCGGTGCAGTGTCCGGCAGGGTACGGATCTCACAAGAAGAGTCCGATGCGATCATCCATTCCATAAAAAGTCCTCCTGTAACGCAGGCAAAAAGCTGCGCAATCAGCCGGAACAATCCGGCATTTTTTTTTGGCGCGCTCGTGGCCGCCGTGCCGCGGCGGGGCCAACCCCCAGGCCGCGGATACTATTTTCTAATTCTATTATACGGGCCGCCCAACAAAGCGTCAAGCAAGAAAAAACAGCAAGTGTAAAAATTAGCGCCTTTTCCCGGCGGGCTATTGCGCCAATGTGTGCAGCGGGGTATAATATCTATGGCAATACCGCATAATTCTAAGTGCCGATACGGCGAGCGAGGTGCGGCAGAT
>OGKW01000711.1_pt1 | contig 25253 bp, 21 predicted proteins | sample 1572601 | NCBI WGS metagenome assembly OGKW01 (sample SAMEA2581875, study PRJEB24529) | metagenome | biome: Human gut stool | place: China | collected 2011
TGATTTACCGCCAGAACTTGCAGTTGCTACTAGAAGAGATTCGAAAACTGGAAAAGTTGCAAATTATAGCCATGTGTATAAGCGATTGGATAGAAAGAAGCCATCAACAACAATGGTTCCGGGACATAATGCATTTCCTATACATCCAACTTTGAATAGAACTTTGACAGCTAGAGAAGCAGCAAGAATTCAGACGTTTCCTGATAATCACGAGTTTTTTGGAACAAGACAGGAGCAATGTATTCAGGTTGGAAATGCAGTTCCTCCGAAGATGGCAGAACCATTCTTAAAGAAGATTCATCAGTATATTGAGAAAGGAATTAAAAATGAGTCATGATAGCGAAGCGGCATATGCTTCTAGTGAAATAGCAGATATTATTCAAGGGAAAGCTGTGAAGTTCTTTGGAACCTTAACAGCTGGAGGAACTTGGTCATTAAGTGCAGGACGAGAAGGAAGCACGGCATGGCCCTTAGCGGATGGTCTAATTCAGGCAAAGAACTCAAAATTAACAGTTCAAGACGTGAATATTGCCTTTGAATACAAAAGGCCGAATGAAGGTGTTCATGGTATTCTAACTGCAGTAGGTCAGTCGTTGGCATATCTTGAAAAGGGATATGATGCATCTGTAATTTGCATTCCAAAGATATATACGAGTCATGCTAACCCGGGAGTACATGTAAAAAATATTATAGAAACTACTGCGCCAGATGCACCTATTACTGTGTACACGTATGATACCCCTAATATGGCAAATACAAGACCATTCAGCAAAAAATTAACGTGTATTAGAGATATAGATCTTTCGAAGAGCATAGTGTATCGATCATCAGGAGCAAAGAAGGTTTCTGGGCAGATTAGTACAATTTGAGCACATGTACGTGAAGGTATGAGTCATCCAGATGCATTTTTTAGATATTGCCAAGGGGTAAAGATTATTTCTTCTATCGGTGAAGATAAATCAAAATATACATTGCCGAAAGAAATAATAGATGCTGTTAAGCGTGTAGATCCAACCGCTGATCCATGGATGTATTTATCAAATACTCCCGGAGATAGCATGTCGGATATGGCTTGGAGATATGTTTGGTTTAATTACTATTTCTGGCCGGGACTTATGCCATTATACACTTCAAAAACTCCTTATACTGTAAATGATATTGAAACAAAAATTCGAATTGATGTAACCACAAAGCAAAAGCTATTTTCAGGAAGATCAGATTCAATCAAGGCAAAGTTAGTTGACAAGCTCAACAAGACTTCGGGATATACTGAAGATGATGCTTGGGAAGAATATATGATATACGGTGGTTTACCACAAGTGGCACAATTTTCTGTAGAACGCCAGAAGGCTGAGTATCTTAAAAATATTTTTACCAATGTTTATATCAAGGATGTGGTAGAGCGAAACAAAATTCAAAATGTTGATGAGATTGGAACTTTGGTGGACATTCTTGCTTCTGCCATAGGAGCACCTACCAATCCAACAAAAATATCAAATACTTTCAAAAGTGAGAGAGGTATCAATTACAGCAATAAAACTATATCCAATCATATTGATTATTTGGCAGAGGCATTTTTGATTTCTAAAGCGGACCGGTATGATATTAAGGGGAGAAAATATGTAGGAGCCAATCTGAAATACTATTTTTCGGATATAGGACTTAGAAATGCCAGACTAAACTTCAGACAGCAGGAGCCGACTCATATTATGGAGAACATTGTTTATAATGAGTTGCTTGTGCGTGGCTACAATGTAGATGTTGGTATTGTGGATGTATTTGCAAAGAATAGTGACGGAAAGAGAGTTCATAAGCAGCTAGAGGTTGATTTTGTAGTAAACCAGGGCAGTCAGAGATATTACATTCAGGTGGCTTATGATATGACTTCTGAGGAAAAGCAAACACAGGAACTTAATTCACTCCGAAATATTCCGGATTCATTTAAGAAGATTGTTATAGTAAATGGAACAAAAAAGCCTTGGAGAAATGAGGAAGGCTTTGTGATCATGGGCATGAAATATTTTCTGCTCAATGAGGATAGTTTGGAGTTTTAGTATGGAAGAAGATAATATATTCCCATATAGAAATATGGATATAAAGTTAGGAGGCAGAGAAATGGCAACGTGATAGAAGATATACGCATGAAGAGGTTTTTAATAATCTTAAAAGGATGCCAAAATAGCACTAGAAAAAATCATGATAAAGTATGGATTAAAATAGTAATATGCTTAGAGTGAATCAGAGTCAGTCGAAAGACTGGCTCTGATTTTCTGTATATCCCATAAAGCTTACATGATAATTATATTTGCACACGAAAGATCATTGCTAAGATCATACACGATTCCGGATTTGATACCAACAACAGTTGGACGTAGTATGTAATGTGCATTGTTTTTTACAACTCTGGCACGTTCACCGTTGCTTAGTTCAACGATAGAATCAACAGGATATAATATTATACTTTCAAGGAAGCTTTTCATAGCAGTAATGTCAAGTTCCTCTGTCATAGACATAATCATTTCAACTGCATCACGTTGTGAAAATGCAGACTTATATGGTCTTTCTGTTACGAGTGCATCATATATGTCGGTGACGGTAAGGATTTTGGCATAGCTGGTTATTTTATCACTTGGAAAACCAAGCGGATATCCGTGGCTGTTCATTTTCTCATGATGCTGAAGTATAGCCAGGCTTATTTCGTTGCTGAACTCATTTTTATCATTTATCATATGATATCCAAATACAGGATGCTGCTTCATAACAGCGAATTCCTCATCTGTAAGTTTACCCGGTTTGTTAAGAATCTCTAGAGGTATTTTGGTTTTACCTATGTCATGAAGAAGTCCAGCAACTCCTATTTCATATATCTGCTTCTGTGATAAGCCCTGTTGTTTTGCAAGTATCATAGACATAGTAGCAACGTCAACGCTATGCTTAAAGGTATATTCGTCACTTGTCTTAAGTGCGTTAATATCTATGGCAATGGCATCATTATTGTTGATGGCTGTCATAAGGTTAGAAGCTATATTGTTAGTGGTATCTGCCAGCTGGTCTGATCCAGCATTGGCATAGATATATTGTATTCCCTCAGCAACACGCGTTTTAACACTATTGGAAAGCTCAACCTTGGAGCGGTCATCAGTACGAAGACGTTCAATCTGCTTTCTGGCCTGTGGCGATATACTTTTTTCTATATCATCATCAGACTCCTCACCTGTCTGGATATATACCATCATAATCCCCATCCTAAGGAGCGATTCAATGACGTAATTATCAAGAATGGATCCTTTTTGAACAAGGTTTCGTCCAGCACGGTCTACTACTGACTGGTCGATTTTCATTCCCTCTTTTAGTTGTCTTGTTCTTACTAAACGTCTTATAATCATATAATAAGTTCTCCATGCTGGTTCAATTGTTACAGCTTCTATAATGTATTCATAAATAAAGTTTTTCTACATCATTTGAATAATAATTTTCCTAGTTAAGATATTATATACCAATTATAAGTAAAATTCTATATATTTTCATTAAAGCAGCTTTACAAAAATAAGTACAAAAATTGAAACAATTACCAGCTTTTCATATTTTAGCCACAAAATAACCATTGATTCTATTAATGATATAAAGCGTGAGGCTGATACTAACAGTAATATTGGAAACAGGCTTACAGAGTATGTCAGAGTGTTTAAGCAATTCTAGCTTTGGATATTATTGAATTTGATTATTGCCTGACATTTTACAGATATATGTTTTTAGTTTTTAGAGCCTGGTATGTTTTTACATTTTTAGAGCTTTGACACTTTTACAAGATTATATTATACTATTCTGAATGGAGGAAATAGTGTGATATGAAGAAGTCAAATGCTTTGGCGTTAATGCCAATACTTGTTTTTTTAATATTATATCTGGGGTTTGGAATTGTATTTGAGTATGTTATGAAAATTCCTATGGGTTTTTATAATATTCCTATTATAGCAGCATTTCTTGTGGCAATTCTTGTAGCCTGTATGCAGAACAAAGATGTAGCTTTTGATAAGAAGCTTGAAATAATGGCGTCAGGATTAGCTGATAAGAATATAATAACAATGATTCTTATATTTCTTACAGCAGGTGTATTCGTAGGAGTGGCAGGAAGAAGCAGTGCAGAGAGCGTGGCATATTTTATGCTTGATATAATACCAGCCAGATTCGCAGTAGCAGTACTTTTTATAGTTGCCTGTTTTGTATCAACTGCTATGGGAACCTCAGTTGGAACTATAACACTTATTGTTCCTATTGCAGTAGCTGTATCAGAGGCTTCAGGTTTTTCTGTACAGCTATGTATGGCATCTGTTATGGGTGGAGCTATGTTTGGAGATAATCTTTCATTTATTTCAGATACGACGATTGCTGCATGTAATGGACAGGGATGTGCTATGAAGGATAAGTTCAGGGAGAATTTCTGGATTGCATTCCCAGCAGCAGTTGTGACACTGATTATTATTCTGTTATTGTCATTTGGAACGGATATATCCGGAAGTGTGACACACGATTATAATCTTATCCAGATTATTCCATATGTGCTTGTGCTTATTGGAGGCATAGCAGGAGTTAATGTGTTTAGTGTGCTTCTTATTGGAATAGTATCAGGAATAATTATTGTTCTATCAACTGGTAATATAGGAGCTTATGAACTTATTGGAAACATAGGCTCAGGTTTATCAGGGATGTTTGAAACAAGCATGGTTGCTATACTTGTTTCTGCTCTATGTGCACTCATAAGGGAATATGGAGGCTTCACAGCCCTGCTTAATGGAATCAAGAAAACCTTTAAGGGAAAAAAAGGTGGCCAGTTAGGAGTAGGTATACTTGTAGGAGCTATGGATATAGCAACTGCAAACAATACTGTTGCCATAGTCGTGGCGAATCCGATAGCTAAGGAAATGTCAGAGGAATATGGAATATCTAACAGGAAAACGGCTTCGCTGTTAGATACATTTTCATGTGTGTTCCAGGGCATAATACCGTATGGTGCGCAGATGCTGGTTGCAATATCGGCGGCTAACGAGCTTGGATATTCGATATCAGCGTTTCAGATAATACCTGTTTTATTTTATCCATTTATGCTTCTTATAAGCTCACTAATCTGGATATGTGTAATACCAGCGGATAAATAACAGAGACTAATATAATTAAGAATGTGAAAATGTGAACATACCTTAAGAAACTGCTTATACTAAGCTGGCAGGACCTAGGGTGTTATATACGACAACAGGGATAAGGAACGATATGAATTCAATAAGTAATGATATGGTAAAAAGAAAAAATATTATTCTAATAGGAATGCCAGGCAGCGGCAAGAGTACATTAGGAGTAGTGCTTGCAAAGAAAATGGGCTATTCCTTCATAGATTCAGATATAGTCATACAGGATACCTATGGCTGTACACTTGAGGAACTGATAGACAAGCATGGTGATGCAGGCTTTATAAAGATTGAAAATGATGTAAACTGTTCTATATCACCAGAGCATACGATTATAGCTACTGGTGGAAGTGCTGTTTATGGAAAAGAGGCAATGGAGCATTTTAAGGAAATAGGAACTGTTATATATCTTAAGGTGTCTGAAAAGGAGCTTGAGTCAAGACTTGGAAGCCTTAAAGAGCGTGGAGTTGTATCGAACGGTAAAACAACTATTGAGGAAATATTTGAGGACAGGAAAAGACTGTATGAAAAGTATGCTGATATTGTTATTGCACAGGAGGGCATGGATATAAGAACGATAGTTGAGGATATGTATTCAAGAATTAAATTTATGAATTGAATTTATGAGTTGAGTTTATGAATAAATTTATTCAATTAAATATTGATTTATTGTGGAAAAATCTCGCTTTTTGTATTAATATATTTATAGTTTTGTATGATTTTTAGCATTTACATTATAATGTATTAATTACAAGGAGGGAGATTTTTTAAAATGGAAGAGATTAAGGCTGGAAATAAGTACAAGTACACAGAGGAAACGGAAAGATTTAAAAAAATGAACAGATTTTATATAGCAGCGACATCTGTTTTGGGATGTATATTTATATTATATCTGTGGTTAAAGCTGTCCTGTAATGCTATATCACCTATAACTGTATATGGTAATACAGTTCTTATTGCTGTATTTGCAATAGCCAATATTATCGTGCATGTAAAGAATAATGAAACAAGAAAGTTAAAAGCTATGGCTACATGGGAGGTATGTATAGAATATCTGCTTATTGGTGTTCAGACTAGTGCAACCTTTATAAGCTATGCAATTATAATAATATTTATATTACAGATTCCTTATTATGAGAAGAAGTCTTTGAATAGAACTGCAATAGGCACATTGATTATATATATTATAGTTATGAGTGTACAGGCATCAAAGGGAATATATGGCAATGATGTTAATGCAGTATGTGGAACATTTATTGTTATTCTTACAGGTTTTGTAATACTTCAGGTTGGAAAGCTATGTATACTGTTTAATGATGACGCAGTTGGCTCAGCAAGAGAAGAACATGATAAGGTAAAGAAGGTTCTTGATGATATGCTTGAGGTATCACAGACTGTTAATAAGGAAACTGATGAAAGCAGAAACATTATGGATCAGCTTGTAAGTACAACAGAGAATGTAACAAGCAATATGAAGGAAATTACTGCTGCTACGAATATGACTGCTACAAGCATAGAAGAACAGAATACTATGACAACATCTATACAGCAGGCTATTGAGCACACAGGCGAAGTATCTAATGCGATGGTAGATATTGCAATGGATTCTAATGATAGTATTAAAAAGAATATAGAAATCATGACAGAGCTTAAGACACAGTCTGCGCAGATAAAGGATACTAATAAGTCGGTTACTGATTCAATGTCAAAGCTTCAGGAGAAAACCAAAGAGGTTGAGAATATAGCGGATATGATTCTTAATATATCAAGCCAGACTAATCTGCTTGCACTTAACGCTTCAATAGAGAGTGCAAGAGCAGGAGAGGCAGGAAGAGGCTTTGCAGTTGTGGCTGAGCAGATAAGACAGCTCGCTGAGCAGACAAAGGGCTTTACAGAGGATATAACAAAGATAATATATGAGCTTAATGCCAATGCAGAGGATGTGGTGGAATCTGTTAGGATTTCTGTCAATGCGGCCGATACGCAGAGCGATAATATTAATTCAGCTTCACAGACGTTTGAACAGCTTAATAGTAATATGTCATCATTAGTAGAGCATGTGGAGGAGGTTAATAAACAGATAACAGGTCTTTCGGCTTCCAATAACAGAATTGTTGAGAATATATCACAGCTCTCTGCGGTGACACAGGAGGTTACAGTTAATGCAGAACAGGTGCATAATCTGAGCGAACAGAATCTTGAATATGCTGAGCAGGTAAAACAGGCGGTTGAACATATAAGAAGCACATCTGAAAAGATGAATATGGCATAAAGATTTATAAATAATATAGAGAATGTTTATAAATAATTCTGTCTTGGTTAAAATAATTAATAAAATGGTTGTAAATAATATAAAGTTGTTATAAAATTAACACAACATATAATCAGTAATATGATCGGAGGCGTGTTAATATGTTATTTCAACTTTATGGCGATGGCACTATCTATAAGCTTATAGGATGGGTGCTTGTATTCGCAGGGCTTGTTATATGTAACGAGCTTGCAAGACGTTCAAAGTTTGGTGGATTATTATTCTTTGTATTTATTCCTATTGCTTTGACAGTTTATTTCGTGGCTATCCAGATAGGAGCTGCAAATGGTGCTTCATGGGCACTTAATAACCAGACATACAAGTATATGAATGGATGGTTCCATTATGCCAAGCTTTATGCCGCAACAGCAGGCTGTATTGGCTTTATGATGCTTAAGTATAAGTGGAGCATAGGTAAAACAGAGTGGTTTAAGGTATTCCCATTCTTAATTGTCGCTATTAATATTCTTATTGCTGTATGTAGTGACTTTGAATCTGCAATCAAAGGCGGAATGAATGGTGGCTGGTGGTTTTCTAACGAAGGTGTATGGCTTTACGGTGGCTGGTGGAACTGGCTTAACGGTATTGCAGGTCTTATTAACATCTTCTGTATGACTGGCTGGTGGGGTATCTATTCTTCTAAGAAGAAGGATGATATGTTATGGCCTGATATGACTATATGGTTTATAGTTGCATATGATATATGGAACTTTACATATACATATAACAACCTGCCTACTCATACATGGTACTGTGGTGTTGCATTACTTCTTGCACCAACATTTGCCAATGCTTTATGGAACAAGGGTGGATGGATCCAGAACCGTGCTAACACACTTGCAACATGGTGTATGTTTGCACAGGTATTCCCACTTTTCCAGGTAGATGGAATATTTGCTACACTTCCTGTGCTTTATAAGTATACAGGAGCAGCAACAGGCATGGAGCTTTCAAAGCTTACATTAGAGCAGATGAATGCTGCAGGTGCATATCCGGTAGCACAGGGTGTTATGTCTATACTTGCAGTTGTGGCTAATGTCATCTGTATCTCAGTTATTATAAAGAGAGCGGTTGAGCAGAAGAAGAACCCTTACAAGAATGAGATATTTGCGGGAACCAGAGATTATGATCAGGCTATGGACAGAGCCTGATGGCGTGTATTAAACAGAATTAAAAGAGTTATATATTTAGGTTAACTTATGATAAATTAATTGATTATATGAGACAGAAGAAACTGTTGACTGTTTTCTATTATATATTTAGTATATATACATGGAAATAGTTCGACAGTTTCTTTATTTTTATGGTATACTAATAAGAGAAATAAGTGGAACGCAAAGTAATTGCGTGATCTGCAGCTATTAGCTGATGCAGTTTTATAAAGGAGATGATATTATGATTAAGAAGATTAAAGGAATTAAGATTGAACTGATAATTATTTCTATTGTATTATTTGCTCTTGGACTTTTTCTTGTTATATATCCAGAGCTTTCGCAGCTTATTATATGTAAGGCTGTTGGAATAGCTTTATGTGTATGGGGTGTGTTAAGACTCATAACATATTTTAGTATGGCTAAAGAGGAAATATTTGGTTCGTTTGGATTAGTACAGGGTATTTCATTGTTAGCATTCGGATTATTCTTTGTTATGAAACCAGAAGTTATAGCTATGTTTTTTGGAACAATCCTTGCAATAGTTATTATTATTGATGGAATACTTAAGCTTCAGTATGGAATAGAGTTTTACCATATGAAAGCTGATAAATGGTGGATAGAGGCTGTTGTAGCAGCATTTATGGTAGTTATGGGTGTGATTGCATTATTTAATCCATTTGATTCATCAGTAGCACTTATGATATTCATAGGAATAGTACTTATGGTAGAAGGTGTATCAGATCTGATTTCTATTATAAGAATATCAGCTTTTGTAAAGAAGTTAAAGGATATGTAAAGAGCAATGTACCGATATAAGGTTAAACCGTATATCAAAGTCGGGGGCTTTTGACACCGACATCATACAATAAGAATACAGTCAGATAAAGTGCCAAAGCTAAGCACGAACAATAGTAAGGGAGAATAAACATGTCAGAAAAGGTAATATATGCCGCAATACTTGGGGCAGGAACAGTAGGAATGGGAACTTATAAGCTGTGTCAGGCAATGGAGGATGAGATAAAGCATAAAACAGGTGCCAGACTTGTTATTAAGAAGATTCTTGTAAGAAATATCGGTAAGAAAAGAGATGGTATTCCAGAAGAGCTTCTTACGGATGACTGGGCAGATATCATAACGGATGACCAGATAAGCATTATAGTAGAACTTATGGGTGGTATCCATCCGGCAAAGGATTATGTGCTTGATGCACTTAAGGCTGGAAAGCAGGTTGTTACAGCTAATAAGGATCTTATAGCTGAATGTGGTGAAGAGGTTGGCAATGCAGCCAATGAAGCTGGTGCAGACCTTCAGTTTGAGGCTGCAGTAGCTGGTGCTATTCCTATTATCAGACCATTGAAGCAGAGCATGGCGGGCAATCATATTACTGAGATTATGGGTATTGTCAACGGCACTACGAACTACATCCTTACTAAGATGACAGAAAGCGGTATGGATTATGCGGAGGCACTTGCCAAGGCAACAGAGTTAGGATATGCAGAAGCAGATCCAACAGCAGATGTTGAAGGATATGATGCCGGCAGAAAGATAGCTATTATGGCATCAATAGCATTTAATTCAAGAGTAACATTTGCAGATGTATACACAGAAGGTATCACGAAGATATCAGCAGATGATATAAAGTATGCTAAAGAATTCGGATATGTTATTAAACTTCTTGGAGTTGCAAAGAATACAGATGATGGAATAGAAGTTAAGGTACATCCAATGCTTATACCATCTAATCATCCACTTGCCACAGTTAATGATGCATTTAATGCGGTTTTTGTGCATGGACTTGCCATGGATGATGCGATGTTTATGGGACGCGGTGCAGGACAGATGCCGACTGCAAGTGCGGTTGTTGGTGATATTATAGATGTATGCAGGAATATAGTACATGATTCATGTGGAAAGATAGGCTGCTGTTGTTATAAGCACCTTAATGTCAAGAATATAGCTGATACAAGCAGCAAGTTCTTCTTAAGATTAGAGATAGCTGACAGATCAGGTGTGCTTGCCAATATAGCAAGTGTGCTTGGTAATAGTGGAGTAAGTATAGCCCAGGTTGTCCAGAAGAAAAGCAAGGATGGCGTGGCAGAGCTTGTCATTATCACAGATGAAGTAAAAGAAAAGCATTTTAATGATGCCATGGCTGTATTTAAGGGACTGTCAGCTGTTAAGAATATTGCTGGAGTTATAAGAGTATACTAATCTGGAAAGGTGAATAAAATAATATGGCATCGAAATATTATGCGGTCAGAAAAGGGCGTAAGCCAGGGATATACAGGACATGGGATGACTGTAAGAGTCAGGTGTTTAAGTGTGAGGGGGCAGAGTATAAAAGCTTTGCCACAGAGGCAGAAGCATATGCTTATATGGGTGCTGTTAAAGATATAGCACAAGAGGGCGAGAGCTATGCATATGTTGATGGTTCGTTTAACGCAGCCACGGGTGTGTATGGATTTGGTGGTTTTCTTATGTATAAGGATAACAAGTATATTCTAAGTGGTTCTGGTGATGATAAAGAGATGGCATCTATGAGAAATGTGGCAGGTGAGATACTTGGAAGCATGGCAGCAGTACAGAAAGCTATAGAACTTGGTATAGAAAGCATAGATGTTTATTTTGATTATATGGGCATAAGAGCATGGGCACTTGGTGAATGGAAAAGAAACAAGAAGGGAACCATAGCATATTATGACTATATGCAGTCTGTTAAAGATAAAATAACAGTTAATTTTGTTAAGGTTAAAGGACATTCAGGTGTTGAAGGTAATGAAGAAGCAGACAGACTGGCTAAAAAGGCCGTCGGTATTCTTTAAAGCAGATTTTATTTTGTAAGAATAAAGTAAATATCATGTAAGGTTGTGTGAAATTATCAGATAATGATTGACATACACTTTTAATATATGATACAATCCGTTCGTGTGAGTCAGTAAATATATAATCATTATATATGATTTCATACAAATATGACCACTTATACATTTGATGTATACAATATATACATATTACGTCTGGTATAAGTTAAGCCTAACGGACAGGCGGGTCGGTTGCCGGTGTGGTGAGGAGACCACGTTATTGATTGAGTCAGAAGCTCAAATTTTATAAGTTGATTACTTTATAATCAGTGTGTAAGCACATCATCTTGTGAAACGGTCAATAAGAGTGACATATATTTGCAGTTGCGATGCAGACAAAGGCAGAAAGCAGAAAGCGGCAGGCAACGGATTCTTTGAAAAACGATATTTGGGATCGCATCGAGAGTAAAAAGGATTCCAATATGGAGAACGAAGGTCAACAGAGATGATTGCTCAGGCAGTTGTCTCTTTTTTTATGTAATCGAAAACATCATTTCTATTACATAAAATGTGAAAATGATTATCTTAAAATTATAAATTGCAATGGAGAAAGTTATGAACAGAGAAGATCAGAAAAGAGCTCCCATTTATGAAGCACTGGAAAAATTCAGAAAACAGCGTGTCGTACCATTCGATGTGCCGGGGCATAAGCGGGGCCGTGGCAATCCTGAATTAGTGGAATTATTAGGGGAAAAATGTGTAGGGATCGATGTGAATTCCATGAAGCCACTCGATAACCTCTGTCATCCGGTATCGGTTATAAGAGATGCGGAGGAACTTGCAGCAGATGCATTTCATGCAGAACATGCATTTTTGATGGTGGGAGGAACTACTTCTGCAGTGCAGAGCATGATTTTGTCAGTCTGTAAGAGAGGGGATAAAATTATCCTTCCGCGAAATGTACATAAAAGTGCCATCAATGCACTGGTGCTTTGCGGAGCAATTCCGGTTTATGTGAATCCGGAAGTGAATCCAAAACTCGGAATTTCTCTTGGAATGGAAGTGCCGTGTGTGGAGCAGGCAATCAAAGAGAACCCGGATGCAGTTGCAGTGCTTGTGAACAATCCGACTTATTACGGTATCTGTTCAGATATCCGTTCTATCGTAAAGCTTGCACATGCGCATGGCATGAAAGTGCTCGCAGACGAGGCACATGGAACACACTTGTATTTTGGAAAAAACCTTCCGGTTTCAGGCATGGAAGCCGGTGCTGATCTGGCCGCAATCTCCATGCATAAGTCCGGTGGAAGCCTGACGCAGAGCTCCATTCTGCTTGTAAACAAAGGTGTCAATGCAGATTATGTCAGACAGATCATCAATCTCACACAGACTACAAGCGCATCGTATCTTCTTCTGTCAAGCCTTGATATTTCAAGAAGAAACCTTGCATTAAGAGGTGAGGAATCCTTTGCCAAAGTGTCAGAGATGGCAGAATATGCGAGAAATGAGATCAACAATATCGGTGGATATTACGCTTATGGAAAGGATCTGATCAACGGAACCAGCATCTATGACTATGATGTGACAAAGCTTTCTATCTACACGCTTGGCATCGGGCTGGCAGGGATCGAAGTGTATGACCTTCTTCGCGATGAATATGATATTCAGATCGAATTTGGAGATATCTGTAATATTTTGGCCTATATTTCCATTGGAGACCGGACACAGGATATTGAGCGCCTGGTGGGGGCGCTGGCAGATATCGCAAGACTGTATAAAAAAGACAGGGCAGGACTTTTATCCGGTGAATATATAGCACCGAAAGTCATCCGTTCACCACAGGAAGCTTTCTATGCGGAAAAGAAATCCCTTCAGATCCGTGAGACCAGCGGCTGTATTTCCGGTGAATTTGTCATGTGCTATCCGCCGGGAATCCCAATCCTGGCACCGGGTGAGATGATTACAGATGAAATCATCGAATATATCATTTATGCGAAGGAAAAAGGCTGCTCCATGCAGGGAACGGAAGATCCGGCAGTGGAACATCTGATGGTGTTGGTGTAAGAGATGAGTGATTCCGGAGAAAACGGTGGAAACCGGGACAGGGAAGGAGAAGCAGAAAAATGGAAATGTGGTTTTCGGAGCTTCACACATCGAATGTAAAGCTCTCAATGAGAATTGAAAAACAATTATTCAGCGGTAACAGTGACTGCCAGAGGATCGATGTTCTGGAATCGGTAGAATTTGGCAAGTTTCTGGCTTTGGATGGAGATATCCTTTTTTCCGAAAAGGATGAATTTATTTATGACGAGATGGTAACGCATGTGCCGATGGCAGTACATCCGGACGTGCGTCACGTGCTGATCATCGGTGGCGGTGATGGCGGTGTTGCAAAAGAACTGACACAGTATGATTCCATAGAAAAGATTGATGTTGTGGAGCCGGATGAGATGTTAGTGGAAGTCTGCCGGGAGCATTTCCCGGAGCTTGCATGTGGTCTGGATGATCCGCGTGTGAATGTGTATTATCAGGATGGACTTCGTTTCCTGAGAAACAAAACGGAGGAGTATGATCTGATCATCAATGACGCAACCGATCCGTTTGGGCATACTGAGGGACTTTTTACCAAGGAATTTTACGGAAGCTGCTATAAGGCGTTAAAAGAGGACGGAATCATGGTTTATCAGCATGGAAGTCCATTTTATGATGAGGATAAGGAAGAGTGCATGAAGATGCACCGCAAGGCATTCCGGGCATTTCCGGTAAGCCGCGTATATCAGGCACATATCCCGACCTGTTCGTCCGGCTACTGGCTGTTTGGATTTGCTTCCAAAAAATATCACCCACTCAACAATCTGCGCGTGAAAGAGTGGAAAAAATTACATATCAAAACAAGATATTACACAACGAATCTTCACCGGGGAGCCTTCATGCTCCCGAAATATTTAGAAGATATGTTAGAGGACGAGGAAGACCGGTAGCGAGAGCGTGTTATCGAAAATTTTGTTAAGTTTGAACAATTTAGAGAAGATATGAGGAGTTTCGCAATTATCTAAAAAACAATAACGTAAAAAAAGGAGAGAAAAAAATGAGCAGAGTAATGATTATCGGATGTGGAGGCGTAGCTTCCGTAGCAATTGCAAAATGTTGCCAGAACAGTGATGTTTTCACTGAGATTATGATCGCAAGCAGAACAAAATCCAAATGTGATGCTATGAAAGAAAAATTACAGCCAACAACCAAAACAGTCATCACAACCGCACAGGTAGATGCTGACAATGTAGATGAGCTGATTGCATTGATTGAAAAAGAAAAACCGGAAGTAGTACTCAATCTTGCACTTCCATATCAGGATCTGACGATCATGGATGCATGTCTTGCAACAGGAGTAGATTATATTGACACCGCAAACTACGAAGCAGAGAATACGGATGATCCGGAGTGGAGAAAAATCTACGAAGAACGCTGCAAGAAAGAGGGATTTACAGCATACTTTGATTATTCCTGGCAGTGGGCTTATAAGAAAAAGTTTGAAGATGCAGGCATTACAGCAATCCTTGGAAGCGGATTTGATCCGGGTGTGACAAGTGTTTATTCCGCATATGCATTAAAACATTATTTCGATGAGATCCATTACATTGATATTTTAGACTGCAACGGCGGCGACCATGGTTATCCATTTGCAACGAACTTTAACCCGGAGATCAATTTACGAGAAGTATCTGCGATGGGTTCTTACTGGGAAGATGGTCACTGGGTAGAAGTAGAGCCAATGTCTATTAAGCGTGAATATGATTTCCCGGAAGTAGGAGAAAAAGATATGTATCTGCTTCATCATGAGGAGATTGAATCACTTGCAAAAAATATTCCGGGAATCAAGAGAATCCGTTTCTTCATGACATTCGGACAGAGTTATTTAACACATATGAAATGTCTGGAAAACGTTGGAATGCTTTCCACAACACCGATCAACTTTGAAGGAAAAGAGATCGTGCCGATCCAGTTCTTAAAAGCATTATTGCCGGATCCTGCAAGCCTTGGACCAAGAACGGTAGGAAAAACAAACATCGGATGTATTTTCAAAGGTGTAAAAGACGGAAAAGAAAAGACCATCTACATTTACAATGTATGCGATCATCAGGAGTGCTACAAAGAGGTTGGTTCTCAGGCAATCTCCTACACAACAGGAGTTCCTGCAATGATCGGAACAATGATGGTAGTAGAGGGACTCTGGAAAAAACCTGGCGTATTCAACGTAGAGGAGTTTGATCCAGATCCATATATGGAGGCACTGAATAAATGGGGACTTCCTTGGGTAGTCTGCGAGAATCCGCAGGAAGTTGAGTAAGAATTTGAAGAAAACGAAGATACAATGCAGTTGATATAAGTAGGCTGTGTTTGCAAAATTGTTCTGACAGAATGTAAAATGTCGGAAAGCAATGACAGAAAGAGGAATGAACAGACAGAATGAGAATTGAAGAATTAAAAACACCGTGCTATGTCATAGATGAAAAACAGTTGAAAAAAAATCTTTCCATTCTCCAGAAAGTGGAAAAAGATACCGGATGTAAAATCCTTCTTGCACAGAAGGCTTTTTCCTGTTTTTACGAATACCCGCTGATCGGTCAGTATATCAGCGGAACAACGGCAAGCGGACTTTTTGAGGCTCGTCTCGGAAAAGAGGAAATGGGAAAAGAAAACCATGTATTTGCTCCGGCATATAAAGAAGAGGACGTGAAGGAACTGGTTAAAATCTGCGATCACATGGTTTTTAATTCTTTTTCCCAGCTGGAAAAATATAAAAATTTCTGCAAAGAGACCAGCGTGGGAATTCGTATTAACCCGGAGTGTTCCACGCAGGGGGATCATGCGATCTATGATCCATGTGCAAAGGGTTCGCGTCTCGGTGTGACAATTGCACATTTTAAAGAGCAGTTTACGGATGAGATGTATGATTATGTGGATGGATTGCATTTTCACACGCTCTGTGAGCAGAATGCGGATGATCTTGCAAAAACCTTAGAGACAGTAGAAGAAAAATTCGGCAGTTATCTTTACAAAATGAAATGGCTGAATTTTGGCGGCGGACACCATATTACAAGAGCAGATTATGACATCGAACTGTTAGAAAAATGCATTCTGCACATGAAGGAAAAATATGATCTTGACATTTATTTAGAACCGGGCGAAGCGATTGCATTGAATGCCGGATATCTTGCCACAACCGTTATGGATGTGGTAGATAACGATATACAGACGTTGATTCTGGACGCATCCGCAGCATGCCATATGCCGGATGTGCTGGAAATGCCGTACCGTCCGCCACTTCGCAGTTCGGGAATGCCGGAGGAAAAGAAGTATACTTACCGGTTATCTTCCTATACCTGCCTTGCAGGCGATATTATCGGGGATTATTCTTTTGACGAAGAGAAAAAAGTGGATGACAGACTGTATTTTGAGGATATGGCGATTTACTCCATGGTGAAAAACAATACATTTAACGGAATCCCACTGCCGGATATTGCAGTGATGGACGAGAGTGGTGAATGTAAAGTGATCCGAAGCTTTTCTTATGATGATTTTAAAGGAAGACTGTCATGAGAAAGTCCGGCCGGATGGAAGATCCATGGAAAGACAACACGGAAAAAGGCAGGATAACAGAAGTATGAAGATAGAAAACAGAACTCCACATCAGGATGGATTTTATATGCCGGGGGAATTTGAACCGCAGGATGGTGTGATCTTAATCTGGCCGAAACGTCCGGGTTCCTGGCCATATGAGGCAAAAGAAGCCGGAAAAGTATTTGCAGAGATTGCCAATAAGCTGGCAGAGACAGAAAAAGTATATATGCTGACAGAACCGGAAACGGAAGCAGCGGCAAGAGAGCTGCTGTGTGAGAATGTAGAAATTTTAACAATTCCGACAGACGATGCATGGGCAAGGGATGTCGGACCAACCTTTGTGACGGATGGAAAAGAAGTCCGTGGGGTCAACTGGAGCTTTAATGCCTGGGGCGGAACCTATGATGGTCTTTATCAGGACTGGCAAAAGGATGATAAGGTTGCAGAAGAATTTTGTAAACTGACCGGTTATGATTATTATGATGCGGCTCCTTTTGTGCTGGAAGGCGGTTCCATCCATTCAGACGGACAGGGAACGGTGATCGCAACGGAAGCCTGTCTGCTCAGTAAGGGAAGAAATCCGGAACTTACGAAAGAGCAGATCGAAGCAAAATTGCAGGAATATCTTGGCGCAGAGAAAATCATCTGGCTTCCAAACGGAATCTATCAGGATGAAACAAATGAACATGTAGACAATGTCTGTGCATTTACAAAACCGGGTGAGGTTGTCCTTGCATGGACAGATGATGAGAGTGATCCGCAGTACGCACTTTCAGCGGAAGATCTTAAGGTTCTTGAACAGGAGACAGACGCCAAAGGAAGGAAGTTCCGTGTGCATAAAATGCTGATCCCGAAGAAACCGGTCTGTATTACGGAAAAAGAACTGGCAGGTTACGTGTTTGAAGAGGGCGAGGATACAAGAGAAGCCGGAGAACGGTTAGCGGCAAGCTATGTGAATTTTTACATCGGAAATCAGGTTGTACTTGTGCCGCAGTTTGGAGACGAGCATGATGCCCTGGCAACAGATTTATTGCAGAAACTGTTTCCGGAGCGTGAGATCGTGCCAGTCTTTGCAAGGGAGATCATCATTGGCGGTGGCAATATCCACTGCATCACACAGCAGATACCGGTACGCAGATGACGGATAGCAGGAAATCATATAAAGTATCGTTGCAAGACAGATGGAAAGATAAAAATGCCGGATTTCAGAATAAACAGGAATAGAACGAAAAAGCATGGAAAATATTAAGAAGCGGGAGACAGCATATTATGAGCAGAAAACGTAACGTCACAGTAGTCGCAGTTCAGATGAAATGCAGCACAAATGTGGAAGAAAATATCGCAAAGGCAGATGCACTTGTCCGGGAAGCGGCAGAAAAAGGAGCACAGATCATCCTTTTGCCGGAGCTTTTTGAAAGACAGTATTTTTGTCAGGAACGCAGATATGAATACTATGAATTTGCAAAAGAAGTGAATGAAAATGATGCGGTAAAACATTTTTCTGCACTGGCAAAGGAATTGTCTGTTGTCATCCCTGTCATCTTTTATGAAAAAGATGTTAACCGCCTGTTCAATACTGTTGCAGTGATCGATGCAGACGGAAGCAATCTTGGAATATACCGCAAGACACATATCCCGGACGATCATTATTATCAGGAAAAATTTTACTTTGTTCCGGGAGATACCGGATTTCAAGTGTTTGATACAGCGTATGGAAAAATCGGTGTCGGCATCTGCTGGGATCAGTGGTTCCCAGAGACAGCAAGAGCCATGGCGGTCAAAGGAGCAGAGCTGCTTTTTTACCCGACAGCAATCGGCAGTGAACCGATCTTAGAGTGTGACAGCATGCCGCACTGGAGAAGGGCGATGCAGGGACATGCAGCAGCAAACCTCATGCCGGTGATCGCAGCAAACCGTATCGGAACAGAAGAAGTAGTTCCATGTGAAGAAAATGGCGGACAGAGATCAGCACTCACATTTTACGGATCTTCTTTTATCACAGACCAGACCGGAGAACTTGTGGCAGAGGCAGACCGCAAGACGGAACAGGTGATCCTTGCAACGTTCGACTTAAATGAAATGCAGGAGAACCGCCTTTCATGGGGAATCTTTCGGGACAGAAGACCGGAGTGCTACGGGGATATCTGTAAATAAGCAAAAGGACGCATGAAAATACCCTCTTTACTGGACAAACCAGTAAGGAGGGTATTTTATGCGTCCCTTTGCTTATTGTGGATACAAGAGTGGTTATACTCCATAAAAAAGTGCCTTTTGCATCTTTTAGTAGCCAAGTTCCTCTCCAATTAAAATAACTTTAATCCTTCCCTGAATACCGCTTCGTCTTGTAATAACGACCTGATTGCAGATACAGTCAGGAGAGAGGCAGTCGGCACAGACTCCGGTGACAGCACATGGTGTCTGCTTGTTCAGACGTACACAGTTCATAGGAGTTGCGGTTAAGTGGACACGGTCAACAGCTTCTGCAACGTCCTTTGCAACCTTGTTCATTCCGGTAAGAATAATGACATTTTCAGGACCATAGATTAAAGCAGCGACCCGGTTTCCATTACCATCGATATTGACTAATTCTCCATCAATTGTCATGGCGTTGGTGCTCATGAAATAGTAGTCAGCCATCAGTGCGTCGTGGAATATTTTTCTGGAATCTTCCGGCGTCTTACAGACAGCCCGGTCTAAAAACTCAATATCGGCTGAACGCAGTGCATCCATCATGCCGGTTTCCTCTAGTGTCATGGAGCCGCCGTGAGCCACGACTGCACCGGATGGCAGGAAAGAAAGTGCTTTCTCTACGGCTTCTTTTGCGGTCGGGCAGTAGTATGCTTCCATTCTTCTTTTTTCAAAATTTTTGATCATGGTATTGGCGAGTGTTTCGTAATATTTTGCTTTTGGTGTCATATGATCCTTCTCCTCCTATTTAACTTTTTGACTTTTATTATAAGCGGATTTTTTCGTTATGCAAGCGCTATTAAAATAATTGAAAACGATCAGATTTTCTTCTATTAACAATTCTGAAACAAAACTCAAACAAATTCAAAATAATATATGTTATGATGTAATCAATGGACAATGATAGAAACCAGAAAGGAACAGAAAAATGATACACATTCTTGTAGTGGATGATGATAAAAATTTAAACCAGACGGTCTGCACCTATTTAAATGACTGTGGATTTGAGGCAAAAGGCGTTTTGAGTGCGAACGAAGCCTATGACGAGATGTATAACAATCTCTACGAGCTGATCATTTCCGACATTATGATGCCGGAGATCGACGGATTTGAATTTGCGGAGACAGTGCGTCAGGTCAATAAACAGATCCCGATCCTTTTCATGTCGGCTAAGGATGATCTTCCTTCCAAACGGAAAGGATTTTTAGTTGGAATCGATGATTATATGGTAAAACCGGTGGAGTTGGCAGAACTTGAGATGCGTGTGAGGGCATTGCTCCGGAGAAGTAATATCGAGATGGAGCGCAAACTTATTGTCGGAAATCTGGAAATGGATGCGGACGGCATGACAGCAACGATAAATGGGGAGGAGATACCGGTCACAACACGCGAATTTAATATTTTATATAAACTGTTGTCTTACCCGAAAAAAACATTTACAAGGGCACAGCTTATGGATGAGTTCTGGGGGCTTGATTCGGGAACGAGCCTGCGGGCTGTGGATGTCTATGTGACAAAGCTCCGTGACAAGTTTTCCACCTGCGATGGATTCGAGATCAAAACCGTGCGTGGACTTGGATACAAAGCGGTATTGCTATAGAAAGGGATTGCCTGAAACCATGAACAAATTGAACCATACCAACACAATCAAAAATGACCGTTTTCCATCGTCCCTGTTTCTGGTGTATTTTCTCGTATTGCTGTTAATGTCCGGTATTCATACAGGAATTATCGTAGGTATGAATGCACTGGGGTGGAACAAAATCATACAGGTGATTTTACCGCTTGGTTACTGGACTGTTGTGGCAGTTGGATTGACACTTTTTACGAAAAATGTGATCCGGAAAAGCTATGAAAAGCCAATGCATGACCTGGCAGATGCAACAAAAAAAGTGGCAGAGGGCGATTTTTCAGTGTATGTTCCAACACTTCACACCTCTGACCGGCTGGATTATCTGGATGTCATGATCATTGATTTTAATAAAATGGTGGAGGAACTCGGCAGCATTGAGACGTTGAAAACAGACTTTTTCTCCAATGTTTCCCATGAGATCAAGACGCCGCTTGCAATTATCCAGAACAATGCGGAGCTGCTCTGTATGGAAAAGAAGCCGGAGAAACAAAAAGAATATGCCGAAGTGATCTTTCAGACTACAAAGCGTCTGTCGGAACTTATCAGTAATATTTTAAAACTGAACAAGCTTGAAAAACAGGCGATCACGCCGGTAGCAGAAGAGTACGATCTGTGTGGACAGCTTGCGGAATGTGCCGTGAATTATGAGCCGGTGTGGGAGAAAAAAGATATTGGATTTGATGCAGATATGGAAGATTCTGTAAAGATCACGGCAGACGCTGCGTTGATGGAGTTAGTCTGGAATAACCTTTTTTCCAATGCAGTGAAGTTCACAGAACCGGGAGGAACGATAAAGCTGACTGAGCAGTCGGATGATTCTGAGATCCGTGTGTCGGTGGAGGATAACGGCTGCGGAATGACGGAAGAGACAAGGAAACATATTTTTGAAAAATTTTATCAGGGGGATACGTCCCACGCAATGGCTGGAAATGGACTTGGACTGGCGCTTGCCCTGCGTGTTTTGCAGTTAAATGATTATAAAATCGAAGTGGAAAGCGAACCGGGACGCGGCAGTAAGTTTACGGTGATCATTCCGAAGAGGTAGAATATTGGATAACAGACAGAAAGCGAATTTCTGGGAAAGCGTAGAAAAATGAGTGAGTTTGAGAGTTTTGATTATACGAAAGTGACGGTTGCCGAGAATCAGATGTCACAGTATATGGATGGCTACGAGCATTTTGGATGGAAGGTGGATTCCAATGTACCCATAGAAAAAGGAATAGGAAAAGTAACGATCCATTTAAAGCGGAGCAGGGCAGTTTTACGGTTACAGAGACATTTTGAGGCGTGCATGAGTGAGATTGCGGCGCTCGAAAATTCCACAGAATCTTTTGCAATGATCGCGGCACTGACCAGTGGGGTTTCAGGCTGTGCATTTATGGCGGGTTCGGTATTCGCTGTGACGGCTGCAAAACCGATCATCTGGCTGATGATTTTGCTGGCAATCCCGGGATTTTTTCTGTGGGGAATCGCATATCCGCTTTATAAAAATGTGAAAAAGTGGAGAGCGGAGAAAGTGAAGCCTCTCATTGAGGCAAAGCTTGATGAGGCGGAAAAAGTGTGCGAGAAAGGGCATGCGCTGTTATAGCTGTAAAGCATCTGACGGAAAAATACGGTGGCACGCTTGTGGCAAGCCAGGAGAAATACATTTTAATAATTCCGAAACAAAACAGAAGCAATTCGCAAACAAAACCTCTCTATGATACAGACAACAAATGAAACACAGATCATTACAAAAAAGAGAGGAAACATAAAATGAGCGAAACATTATATTTAGTAACAGGAGCAGCAGGATTTTTAGGAAGTCATGTATGTCATCAGTTGTTGGAGCGTGGAGAAAAAGTAAGAGCATTTGTTCTTGATGGTGATCCGGCAATCAAATATATTCCAAAAGAGGCAGAGATTGTAAAGGGAGATCTCTGTGATATCGATTCACTCGAAAACTTTTTCAAAGCACCGGAGGGCACAGAGACAATCGTGCTCCATGTGGCAAGCATGGTCAGTGTCAATCCTGATTTTAACCAGAAACTTGTGGATGTGAATGTGGGTGGAACCAAAAATATCATCCAGAAATGTTTAGAACACAAAGAGTGCAAAAACCTTGTCTACGTAAGTTCTACCGGAGCGATTCCGGAACTTCCAAAGGGACAGAAGATCAAAGAGGTAAATGAGTTTGATGCAGAGAAAGTCGTGGGCTGGTACAGCAAGACCAAGGCGATGGCAACACAGGCTGTTTTGGATGCAGTGAAAAAGGAAGGATTAAACGCATGCGTCGTACACCCGAGTGGTATTTTAGGACCACAGGACTATGCAGTGGGGGAGACTACAGGAACCATTATTAAAATCATCAATGGCGAAATGCCGATCGGCATGGGCGGAAGTTTTAACCTCTGTGACGTGCGTGACCTTGCAGCGGGCTGTATCGCAGCAGCCGATAAAGGACGAAAAGGCGAATGTTACATTCTTGGAAATGAGGAAGTAACGTTAAAGAAAATGTGTGAACTGTTAGACAAAGATCTTCACTGTGGTACCTGTAAATTTTATCTGCCGCTCGGATTGGCAAAACTGCTCGCAAAGCAGATGGAGAGAAAGGCAGCGAAAACCGGTGCGAAAGCATTGATGACGACATTTTCTGTCTACAATCTGGAACGCAATAATGCATTTGACTATTCCAAGGCAGAAAAGGAACTGGGCTATCATACAAGAAGCTATGCGGAGACATTGCATGATGAGGCAGTGTGGCTTAGAGCAGAAGGAAAAATTGCATAAAAGGCAGTGGAAAGGAAAAAAGTTTATAACGGAGATTTTTGTGATATGAAAAAAGTATGTGTTGTAACCGGAGGCGGCTCCGGAATCGGTTTTGCAGCTGCAAAAGAGGCAGCAAAAAAAGGGTACTATGTAATGATAGTTGGACGAAATGAAAAAAAACTTGCAGGTGCAGTAGAAGAATTGAGAAAAGACGGATGCGAAGCAGAAGCGTATAGCTGTGACGTTTCAGACAGGGAACACTGCTTTGCATTGGCAAGGCATGCGGCAGAATGTGGGGCAGTAAAGGCCGTGCTGCATATTGCCGGAATGAGTCCGCATATGGGAGATGCGGAGAAAATCATGCAGGCAAACGCACTTGGAACCGTCAATATCAACGACGCATTTTTTGAAGTGATCGCAGAGGGCGGCTGTGTGATCGACACAAGTTCCACTTCTGCTTACATGGCACCGTCGTTTATTATGCCAAAAAGGGTTTATCCGCTTGCATGTACAGACCGGAAGCTTTTTATGGATAAAATGATGAAAAAAGTAAAAATGTTTCCACGGAAAACAAGAGAGGGTGTCGCCTACAGTATGAGTAAGCATTTTACTATCTGGTTTGCAAAGCAGGATGCAGCACGTTTTGCCAGAAAGAATGCCCGGGTGTTAAGTATTACGCCAGGAAACTTTGAGACACCGCTCGGAAATCTCGAAAAAGAGGAAGCGTCCACCTATCTGAAATTTGCGGCAATCAAGAGAAATGGACTCCCGGAGGAGATTGCACCGCTTTATGTTGCACTGATCGATGAGAGGTTAAGTTATCTGACCGGCACAGACATACTCTGCGATGGAGGCTGTATCGCAGGCGGAGCCAGTGCCTTTGCGAGATAAAAGTCATAGTAATTAGCCAATCAAATTGAATCAATTGTATTTTTATAAAGAATCCGCTATACTGAAACAGATTTAGTATAGTGGATTTTTTGTATTGGGGAGAACATTTTGATTACAGTAGCAATCGTAGAGGATGAAGCGGCAGTCACAAGGAAGCTGACGAATATGGCGCAGGATGGAAAAACATGGGAGAAGATGAATGCATAAAATGAATGCTAAAAAATCCGCAGATTATTGCAAGCTGATAGAAAATGTAAAAAACAAATATCGAAAAAATCCTATATATGCTAAGAACCTGACACTTGGTTGGTGCGATTTGCGTCGTGGAGAAGATTTGTGTCAGGAAATTAACATATGGACATATTGGCAAGTATTTGCCGTAGGATATAATAATCAAGGTACTACTGAAATAGAGTATGATATTTCAAGAGAAACGATATTTTTGCATAAAGAAAACGCAGAACTATATCTGCTCATGTGCAATAAATTTAATAATATTGATCATGAATTGATTTCAGAAGCAGAATTTCGTGATATTCATGTTAGATTTGTTAAGGAAATTAAAAAACTTGATAAGGACGATAAAAAGAATGTTATTGATATAAAGACGCAGTTCGATAGCATCATTACAGAACTTGATATGATACAAAAGGAATCGAAGTATGTAGGAACAAGCAAAGTATTTCAAGTAGAGCGCGGGCGTGTGTATAATGCAGATGAGTT
>OGKW01000743.1_pt1 | contig 24238 bp, 16 predicted proteins | sample 1572601 | NCBI WGS metagenome assembly OGKW01 (sample SAMEA2581875, study PRJEB24529) | metagenome | biome: Human gut stool | place: China | collected 2011
GAAAAAAATAAAGATTTGATGAAGATTGCTAAATAATTCGTCTACTCTATTTTTAACAACATAATCCCAACCATCTCCATCACACTTATCACATCTGTCTTTTCGCTTTGCAAATGGGTCGAGTCGCCTTACGGTATAGTCTGGATTGTGAATGTAATCATTCAGGCACTTCGGACATAGACAGCGAATATTTTCTTTCCCCTCCGGCTTGTAAACCCAAAGTCCAAAAGTCTTTTTCAAAGTTGCATTTATTTGTCTGAAAAGTTTATCGTCATCTACCGTACCTATGTAGTCACGCAAATCCTCTCTATTGACTGTCCGTATCTGTTCCAGAAGAACCATTGACGGTTTCTTCAGTCCAAACTCCTCGCCGAGAATAATGTGCGATGGTAAATATCTTTTCTTGATTACACTTGTAACCGCTGCAACAATAATCGTCGGAGCATTCTGGTTATAATCGTCCGCCTGAACAACAAGCACTGGACGCTCTCCGCTTTGTACTGAACCACTGTTATCTCCAAAGTCATAGTAGAATAAATCCCCACGACAAATCATTTTTTCTTTCATATACATAACCTCACAAGAATCTAATTTTTAAAGTGTCATTCGTATCCGGAATGAAATAACCCCTTCACTCATTTGGACAAAGGGTGCTGAAATGCACACCCAAAATCAGAGATTTTCATAAAATTTGATAAAGTTTTTCTTTGCCGCAGCAATAGACTTATCCACGGAGCTATAATATACGCCCTCCTGCTTTGCAATTGCTCTGGAACTCAGACCGCAGCACACATTCTTCATAAGGCGTTCCCTTTGAAGTGGCTGCAACATTGAAAAGAAGGGATTTTTATGGCGGTTACCAATAATATCAGAGAAATCCGGGAACAGCGTGGCATTTACCAGGATGACCTTGCCGCTGCTATCGGATACAGCACCAAAACTGTCGGCAGGATAGAGCGTGGGAACAGCACCCCATCTGCCGAATTTATGCTGCGAATATCAAAGTACTTTAATATGCTGGTGGAAGATGTCTTCCATGTAGAAGATTGAGTCGGAGGGAGCAATTCTGTAACAAAGCAATTTTTTATAACAGGCTTATTTCGTGCACCCTTTTTACTTGGGTGGTGACTGCTAAAACCAGACCCTATCGAAGAACCCTAAAAAACTATGCTTTTTTTAATGCCAGACCCTATCGATAAACCCTAAAATAGATTGGCAAACCCTAAAGAACTTTGATTATCCGAAAAATCTCGGAAGCCTTAATTTTACTATATTTGTTATCAGAAGGTTGTTCTGCTCGCAACGCTCACAGAACAACTTTCTCACTAACTTCGCGCTTACGCACTCATTAAGTGTTCAATGATTACTCGATAACTGTAGCAACACGTCCAGATTCTACTGTACGTCCACCATCACGGACTTTGGTTTCGTGATATTCGATTATTTGAAACTAATTTGTGCGGTTCTGTTGTCTAAAGTAGCTTATTTTTGCTGAGGAATTAGTGCTTTATAAAAATCTTGTAGCCAAAATGTAGCCAATTAACGTTTAGATAAGCACAGGCAAATGAATTTCAATAATTCTTTCAAAATAACATAATCACTTTAATATAAATAAGTTATGTTATTTTAAAATATATCTGCCTTCTTCTTTATATATTTCTTGCTTACCGTCAACACAAAATGCTGGTCTGATACCATTCATATCGTATGCATTCGTGCTTCCAATTTCACCTTCCGGTCCTACTGCATATACACAAGAATCATATGTAGAATCCGCACTTCTTAACCACCAACTTACAGTAAACTTTCCATTATTCGTAGTAGCAAAACGATTCTTATTATCTTTAAAATACAACAATGGCACCCCTTCAACTCCGACATGCCCATTTTTTTTATATCCAAGTTCAGTAAAAGACAACAAAAACACTTTTCTTACAATAGTTATCACGCTATCATCTATTTGATTCAAGCATCGTTCATCTAAAATCTCTATTTCCGAATCTTGAATTAAGCAACGAGTTTGAATAGGTAAATTATCAAAAAACTCTCCCATTAAGTAATTATCAATTTCACTTTCTTCATAGTAAGCCGAATAATCACTAACTCTTCTATTCTCTGGAAGAATTTCTTTTCTTAACAAAAGTGTTTTACCATTATAATCATTAGTTAATACAATATATGGAACAAATCCTGCTTTTTCTTCAATATATATGATTGGTTCAATTTTACATTTTTCAGAATATGCCAAATCACTTATTGTATTATATTCCTCGGTTACTGCTTGTCTTTTACTACAAGCATTTAATAGAACTCCAAGAACAATTGCTAATACTACTACTTTATACGTTTTTCTGAACATTTATGTGGCTCCTTAATTTCTCTGCTTTTTACGTCTTATTTTTGTAAATGCCATACACATCACTATACTTACCATGATTACAGCCATTAGACTACAAAATCCAACTGCAGATTCGTCTCCTGTTGAAACAGATTCTATCTTTTCTCCTCCATTTTCATTTATTCCCGAACCAGAATTATTACCTGTATTATTATCTTTTCCCGAATCAGGATTTTCTGGGTTCGCTGGATTTTCTGGGTTCGCTGGATTTTCTGGGTTCGCTGATTCTCCATCTTTTTCAAATTTTGCAACTAAAAGGGTATCTTTTTCTACACAAAAACGATATTGTGTTTCTTGCGAAATTAATTTATCATTCTCATACCAACCAACAAATTGGTAACCTTCTTTAGCAACCGCTTCAACTTTTGCAAAATTTCCTTCTTGTCTAATTCCTTGACCTATAGCAATACCATGTTCATCCGAATCAACTTCTACTGTCACCATATAATAAGCAGATTTTGCATCTTCACCACTTAAATTTTGATCAGGATTAATTTCTTTACCATCAGGTGACTTCAACTCATACTCTGTAGTTGAACCTTCTATTTCATTATTTTGTTCATCATCTACATAAGCAGGAACAACTGCATTAAACACATCATTTTTATTCAAATTTATATCTTTATAATTAACGACTCTTGTAATATCACCTGCTGTAGAAGAAAATTGTGTTATTGGGCATTTATATAAATAGTAATTTATGAAATACTATATGTCTTGTAGATTCATTTCATAAATTACTATAATTTTTATAGTTTTATCATTTATACATTTGTTGAAAAAAGTTATATAAAACATTACAATATTTATTGATATAAGATTCTTTCTCGCCATCTATAACACCACAAAAATAACTGTACTTAGAACCATCAAAAACAACTGTACATATATTAGTTTTAAATAAGCTCATATTATCATCATTTTCCATATAATAGAGAATGTTATCATATATACTATATACATTCCCTTCATCAGCCTCTTCAATAGTTGGTAATAAACCTTCAAACTTTTCTAACGGTTCAGCCGTTATATATACTTCAATAGAAGAATCCACAAGATTTTCGTCATTTGTTTCATATTCAAATGTATATCGGAAATAAGCTCCACCGAAACTTTCATCTTCATTTAAGTAACATCGCATTCCAGAATATCCTTGGTCAAATGCAACATCTACCTTCGTATATTTTTCAAAAACATCATAATTCTTGTTATCTTCCACCACTACTTCTTTATAAGAATCATATTTCTTATAAAATGCTTCATTGACATTAGCAACTTCATTTACTTGGAGAAATTTGAAGTTAACTTCATTTATATTTATATTTTCTATGTTTTCCTCATAATACTTGTCAGACTTTATATATTCCCGTTCTTTGCCATCCTTTAATACATTCTTGCCTATAAAAATTAATGCAATAAAAAACAAGCATACAAATAATATTCTTATTATTTTCTTCATTCATTTCTCCTATTCTGTCAATCCTAAATCTATTGATTTTACTGGCTTTGACGATTTTTATTTTACCTCAAACAAAAGCCGAGAGTGATGGATATCGTAGTGTCATGTACCGAATAGCTGATAAATAAGTATAGCTAATAAAGCATCCTTTTAGTTTGCTTTATAAAGGCTATTTTCCCTCTGTTCAACTATGATGATGAACCTTCCGTGTCTAAGGGGATCATGTCCCAACTTCCTTCGTAGCATCTACCATTCACTGAGTGCCAGCCAAGCTCCTAAACGGGGGCATGCCCCACGGAAAAAAACGATGCCGGCTACAGCTCTTGTTTTTATGTTTGATTGTTACTGACCTGCATTCACCTGTCGTGGTACTGATTTACTCAGTGGACGCTATACCATCTCAGGTTCTTGTTGGTCTTTTGCAGATGCAGTCCGTTCCGGACTCCATACCATTTTACGGCTTCACGGCCTGCATCCGTTCCATCCGTTAATCCCACACTTTTCTCTGCATAGCTCACGATTTAATTGGCTCTACTGTAACCACGTCCTCTTAGTTTTGCATTATGCCAGATATTTTTCATGCCATTCGCTTAAAAGAAAATGGCAACCTTCGCAAGCTGGCATCTCATATAGATGAACAGCTCGCTGAAATAACAAAAGATGATATGGTTTCCTATGCGGTCTATTACGGTGAATTTCAGTATCAGGCGGCAATGTTGTCAACTTAAGCCCCAAAGCCTTGATTTTTCAAGGCTATAGGGCTTTATTTTTTTGTGAAAATTTCTGTTTTTTTCTGAAAAGACTTGACAAAAGCCTCCAAAAGTGAGGTCGTTGCAGCGACAAACTTAATCACACTTAGGAGGTATGTCTTATGAATCGAACCGACATATGCAAAAATATCATTCAATCCATAAAGGAGTATATCACAAACCCTGACAAACTGGAAGCTCATCGGAAAATGAAGTTTGCACATCGGAATTCAATAATAGCCTAATAGCAATTATTAATAAAACAGGCTGGGTAAATAACCATAATACTGCAATAGCAATACAAAAAATCCTACAAATATACCGATTGCAGCTATTCATGAATAATCCCCATCACAAGCGGCAATGATTGAACCAACAACAAATATTAAAATAAACACCAATATATGCATAACTGCCACCTCCGTAAATGTTCTATTAAACTCATTTATCATGCATCCGTCACTTATGCTTTCCTTATGCTTTATTTATAGCACTTTAAACTGTACAATAATCATCCCTTGTACATCGAATTAATGTTCTGTATTGCAACAAATCGGTGTAAAAAAGGACGCAGAATCTCTCCCACGCCCTCACTACTATCTGGCTTTATCTGCTCTTACCTTCGATACTTCCTTATGTGCTGCTTCCTGCTTCACCTCATCCACACCTCTTGCCTCAAATGCATCTGCATTATACTGATACTCCTGTGGTTCAGCGACCATAGGAGAGTATACAATCTCCGCTTCCACTCGCTCAGCTTCTACCCTCTCCGGCTCTGTCTGTTCCTTTGTTTTCGCATTCTCCATATGCTTTTCCTTATCAAGCTGCACATTCATAGCCAGATTATCCAGTTTATCAATCGAAGCATCAAGATGAAGTTCCATTGATACAAGCATCTTTTTCACTGCTTTCATAGGTGCAAGCACCGCCTTTGTAATGGGATGTTTCTGCTCTTTCTGTGAATAATCTACCTCCGGCTTGTCTGCAAAAGTACGAAATGCATTGGCTGCTGTCTGTCCTGCCTCACGAAGTCCTTTTCCAAGCAATGCCGTTTTAGCTATATCCTTATCCGTAGTTCTGATTGCACCTCTTACATTCTCCCGGATATTAAGAAGTTTATTCTTAATTCCTAAGAACTCTGATACTCTGTATAATGCAGCTCTGCCTTTTACCTTTGCTTCATCTACAATACTTTTTGCAGTAAATTTCACCTGTTCTTTCACTTCTAATACCTGTGACTTTATCTGCTCACATCTGGTATTAAGTCGCTCCTGTGCTTCTGACAATGCCTTTTTAGCATTATTGACAAGAGTATCTTCCTGCATTTCTTTGATCTGGTTCTGCATATTGGTGAGTTCTTCCGTCATGGAATCAATCTTTTTCTCCAGTCCATCCACATAGCTGCATATCTCAAATACATCGTTTGCCTGCTCTTTCATGGCATTTTTCTTTAATAAGTCGAGAAGTTCTCTTATGACCTCCTCATTGGTAAGTGTTTTTCCTGCTTCCATATCCATTCTGTTTCCTCCATTCTGTAAATGGGGCAGCCTTGGCCGCCCCTGTACTCTGATTACTGATTATCGAAAGGGCGTCGCCTCTTTGTCCTTCTCTTTATCGGGATTGCCATGATGTTTCTCTGCACTCTCTCTTGCATTTTCGTTGCTCTTATCCTTTGCTTTCTCATATTCAGAGATAATCTCATTATAGAGTTTTTCCCTGAAATCCTTTGTGACCGGATAGCAGACATCCTGGTAGATTGGCTTGCCCTGCTCGTCCACCTGCTTTGTCTTATAAGAAGGCATTGATACAAAGATTTTCTCTTTGCCCTGCACGATATTGATGTTATTTACGATGAAACTGTTTTCAAAATAAATGCGTGCAAGTCCCTTGATGTTACTGCCTTCCCTCTCATAAGGTGTCACAGTTACGGAAAACTCCGGCATTTCCTGTGTACGCTCCTGCTTCTGTGTCTCCTCTTTCTCCGGTTCTTTGATTCTTGCATAGGCATCAAGGATATTGGTATAGAGTTCCTCTCGAAACTCTGCTGTGATAGGATTGCACACATCCTTATAGATCACGCCATTGCTTTCATCACGCTCATTGGAGCGGTATCTAGGCATTGATACAAAAAGCTCTCCCTTGTCCTTATTCTCAAGGATTGCAATATTGGTAATCTTAAATGAATCACCGAATACCACTGTTGCAAATCCTTTGATGTTGCTGCCCTCTTTTGCTCTTACTTCGTTTACCTTAATTGAATACTTCATACGCTATTCCTCGCTTTCATTATCTGTATTATTAGTTTCCGGTATGACAAGCTCACACCAAAGCTGTTCTATCTGTTCACAAGACAATCTGCCATTTAGCCAGTTACCAAGTGTAACGACCATTCCGTCCTGCTCATAATAGAGCCAATCCTGTGTTTCGATGTTTCCTTCATACACAACAGTCACATCAAAGTCCGGCATAAAAAGTCTTTCCCCTTCATCCCATACACAGGCAATCCCCTGTCTAAGTGTCAGGTTAAGACTCTCAACATACACAGACCAGCCGCTTATGACTATCTGCATATCATCATCTATCTCTGCAATATCATCTGCTATATCCATAAGCTCTTCCATCTCTGATACAGCTTCTTCCACATCACACAGTCTGTATCTTTTATTCATCCACAACTGCCTCCTTATATCTGCATCTGACCACAAAACGCATAGTACCCTTCTGCGAACAGGTAAAAAGAGTTAATTCTTTTTCCTCTCCCTGTGTCTTGATGCTGTTAGCATAAGGATTTACCACCTCTGTGCCTGTTACTTCATAGATATGAGTCTGTCCGTTTTTGTCGATGATTGTCACATCATCTCCTATGGAAATCTGATTTAGTGGTGTGAAAAATGTGCCATATCTGCTTCCGTTATGACCGCAAAGCACACAGTTTCCACTTTCTCCTATTCCTGCTGTCTCAGGCATGTGACCAATCCCGGCATTAAGGACATCCACACCCGTTCCTTCAATTACCGGATATCTGATATCTATGCTCGGTATCTCAATGATGCCGATAACACCGCCTTCTTTAAGAATGGCTTCATCCTCTTTACTAATGGAGGTTTGCTCTTCCTCCACATCTGTTTCTTCATCGTAATCATCCTCCAATGTCTGCTCAAATTCACTTATGAGCTGTTCTGTCTGTTTTTCTCCTGTTGCCCGCCAGAAAAAAGGGACTGCCATAATGGCAATCCCTGCTGTAATCAGTAGTCCTGCGACCACTTTTCTTATGCTCATATTATTCACTCTCCTATCGTGTTCTGCCCTCTCTGTCGGCTGGATAAGCACCTTTATCCTCTGCTACAATTGCTGCAGATTCCATTCTGTCATCAGCTTCTCTTTCTTCCTCCGGTCCGCTCAGGTCTGCATCCACAGCCTTTGCGTTCTCAAGGTCAAGCTGGGCATTCAGTTCACACTGCCTTGCCAGCTTTTCATTCAGTTCCTCACTGTACGCAAATGGCTTGTCATACTCTGCCTTTGATGCTTCAAGGTCATTCTGGTACTGCTCAATCTTCTTTTCTAAGAAATCAATGTTCTCATGGAGTCCATTGAACAGGTTTTCCAGCTTTACCATGCTGCCGACCGGACTTGTGGAAAGTTCTGCCTTGTACTCAGTCTTTCCACGAAGCACCATATAATTGATACCAAGGAAGTTCTTTTCCACAAGCAGCTCAAATCCATGGAACTTGCCGATTGCAGTTGTCTCTCCGGTCTTACATTTGCTGATTGCTTCAAGCATCATCGTTCCTCCATCCACACGCTCTGTGTAGGTTGCTTTGCCTATGGTAATGGCAAATTCCGGATTATCAATCAGTTCTTTATCCCTTGCCTTTACATCTTCTCTTACATTGGCAAGCTTTTCTGTTGCTGTCTTAATCAGCTTCGGATACTTAATCATAAAGTTATCCTGCAATCCATATCTCTGATTGTCATAGGATGCCTTTAAGAGCTTTAATCTCTGGACATCATTGTCAATCTCCATCTTTTCCTTGATTAAAGGATTGCCTGTGGCAACCGCTTTAATCTCTGCATAGGAAAGTGTTGCCTCGTCGATATCCTCACAGCTTCGGCTTACAGCCTTGCTTGTCATGACCTGACTGATGAATCGCTGCTTATTTTCGACGAGTGACCAGTTGTATGCATCAAAGGTTCCTTTGGTGACATATCTGTAGATTGCAACCTCTTCATTTTCGTTGCCCTGCCTGATGCCTCGTCCTTCCCTCTGTTCAATGGAGCTTGGCTTCCAAGGACAGTCCACATGATGCATTGCAACAAGGTGTGTCTGCACATTGACACCTGTTCCACACTTATCTGTTGAACCGATAAGAACTTTCTTTTTACCTGTCCTCATCTCCTTAAAAAGTGCGTCTCTTTGTGCATCCGTCTTTGCATCATGGATAAATGCTATCTCCTCTGCCGGAATACCATACTGGATAAGTGTTTCCTTCAGATAATCATAAATGGTGAAGTCCTTATCCGGTCCCGGTGTGCCGATGTCCGAAAAAATAAGCTGGCAGCCTATATGACCGTTGGCATTTCCTTTCTCATATTCTTTCCACACATTCTCCGCTACCTTATTGAGTTTTCCATCCGGATTGTTCGGCGCATCCTTATCAATCAGCCTTGCATCTGTTCCGAGTAATCTTGCCTCATGGGTAATCTTTAGGAAGTTGTCTACACTTGGATCAACTCCACCGCCTCTGATACGCTCTGCCCTCACAACAAAGTCTTCCATGACCTGCTTCACATACCAGTCAGGCTCCGACTCCACTATGATAGGCTTGCCGCCACGGAGAGCCGGCACATCAAGGTCAAGCATGTCTGCGGTCTGCACATCTGCTACCTCACGGAAGATATTCATAAGCTCCGGCAGATTCGTAAACTTATTAAATCTGCTCTTAAAACGGAATCCACTTCCCTCTACAGTAAGCTCCAGTGCTGTTGTCACTTCACCAAAGTTCGCTGCCCAGGAATCAAAGTGATAAATCCCCATCTCTTCAAGTGCCGCTTTCTGTAAGTAAAGCTGCATGACATACATCTCACACATGGTATTGGATATTGGCGTACCTGTCGCAAACACAATGCCTCTGCCATCATTTATCTCAGACAAATACTGGCATTTAAGCTGCATATCCGTTGACTTCTTCGCTCCACTGCTGCTGATACCTGACACATTATTCATCTTGGAAAAAATCGCAAGGTTCTTAAAATTATGTGCTTCATCTACCATAATAGAATCTACACCCAGTTCCTCAAAGGTAATAAGGTCATCCTTCCTGCTCTCATCTGACAAGGATTTCAGCTGTTCCTCCAGTTTTTTCTTCTGGCTTTCCATCTGTTTTACAGTCCATCTCTCTCCGTTACGCTCCTTCATCTCATCAATCGCATAGCTGATTTCATCAATCTGCTCGTTAAGCATTCGCTCCTTTCTCTCTGCGGAGATTGGGATTTTCTCAAACTGCGAGTGCGACATGATGATACAGTCATAGTCACCTGTTGCAATCCTTGATACGAACTGCTTTCTGCGGCTCTTTTCAAAATCACGCTCTGTGGCAACCAGGATATTTGCTGACGGATAAAGCCTTAAAAACTCTGATGCAGTCTGCCCGATAAGTGGCTTTGGAACAACCATGATTGTCTTATTGGCAAGTCCAAGTCTCTTCTGCTCCATGCAGGCAGCCATCATCTCAAAGGACTTTCCGGCACCGACACAGTGTGCAAGCAGTGTGTTTCCTCCAAGAAGGATTCTTGCCACCGCATTCTTCTGATGTGGCTTTAACTCAATCGCCGGATTCATTCCCGGAAACTGTAAGTGACTTCCGTCATACTCACGCAGGCGGATGTTATTAAATGTCTCGTTGTAATACTCCACATATTTCTGTCTTCGCTCCGGCTCTGCAAACAGCCATTCCTTGAACTTCTCCTTGATCATGTTCTGCTTTTCCCTTGCAAGCATTGTCTCATTCTTATTGACTTCGTAATGATACCTGCCATCACCGTCATCAATCCTGTCCCTTACTGTTACAGTTTTAAGATTCAGCGTATCCTCAAAAATAGAATAAGCATCCATGCGGCTTGTACCATAAGTCTTAGTAGCTGCCACTGAATGCTTATCCATGCTCTTATTCTCGATGAACCATTCCATGCTCATCTTATTTAAGTGTACCTGAATGCCTGTATTGTAAAACTGGCTTCTGACTGCCCTTGCCCGTCTTGGTGTATTGAGAAGCTCATAGATAAACTGCTCATAATCAAGCGGCTCAATCCATGTCGTACCAATCTTTACATCAATATCCGAGGCTTCAATCCATTCCGGCTGCACCTTTTCAAGTGCTGCCACATTGCCTGCAAATCTTTCTGCCTGTGGATTGTCTGTATCCGCTGCCATAGCCTTTGCTACACGAAGCTTGTCTCTCACATTGCCGGAAAGATACTCGTCTGCTGTCTCCCAGCCGATATCGGGATTGTTCTCGTTGTAGCGGTCTGGATTTAGGAAAACCAGTCCGTCCAGCTCTTCCACAAGGACTGCCCTTCTAATCTCTGCTAATGCATCATCACTTAGCGTTATCTCATCCACTGTCTGTCCGGACTTTTCTGCAAGTTCTTCCTTTGCATTTGTAATATCCGGCTCATAGATAGAAAGCATATAGGCAGGGTTTACATATCCAAATTCATTGACGGATACATTTAATGCTTCAACAGCCGTCTCCACTCTGTCTATGACTGTCTTTGCCTTAATCGTCTGCTTATAAAACATATCCGCTTTTTTCACCTCCCCGTCTTCATTTACTTCTTCAAGACTGCAAAGAAGTGGGTAATCGCTGTCATCTCTGAAAGCTATTCTGTTTGCTTTTGAAGTAATGGCTCCATACTGCTTTACGAAGGCATCATATTTTACATTAAGAAGTCTCTGCTTATCAGAAAGCTCCTCCTCGCTGCAGCCATCCATCTGGATATCAATCAGATCTCTTGTTATCTGTCTGATTTCATCAAGGCTTCTGATTCGCTCCTCGGCAGTCTGTGATACTTCTTTTCTTACCATCTCGGAATTTTCCCTGTAATAGAGTTTTCCTTCAAAAAATGTGTAAGTGTAGTTTCTCACATCCGGATCAGCCGGGATAACTTCCTCCGTCTGCTCCGCCTCATCTGCCACTCTCTCAAAATCTGTCATCTGGGCTTTGATATTACCGATAGCTTTGTTTAATGCTTCATAAATATTGAAGTTCTCATCATCATTCACGCAGACTGTGTATCTGCTGTCCTGTCCGTAAATCCTTGTGTCATATTCCATAGATCCAAGCATCATTTCCGGATGCTCTGCAAAATAAGAGTTGACTGCAATGCCATTCTCAGTTACACCAAGGTGTACCCAGTCCGGCTCAATATCAATCTTTCTCTCCCTTTTCTGCAAAAACAGGATATCTGCTGTCACTTCGGTTCCTGCATTATCTTTAAATGCAGTATTCGGAAGTCTTATCGCTCCCACAAGCTCTGCTCTTTCAGCCAGATACTTTCGGATAGTAGGATTTGCCTTATCAAGTGTTCCCTTTGTGGTAATCACCGCAACCATGCCTCCCGGTCTTACCTGATCAAGTGCTTTTGCCAGAAAATAATCGTGGATACGGAAGTTATACTTGTTGTACTTCGGATCAAAAACCTTATAATCACCAAATGGCACATTTCCGACAACTACATCAAAGAAGTTATCCGGATATGTGGTATTCTCAAATCCTGTGATACTGATATTGGCATTCTGATAAAGCTGCTTTGCAATTCTTCCCGAAATGCTGTCAAGCTCCACCCCATACAGCTTACTTCTCTGCATAGGTGCCGGCATACTCCCAAAGAAGTTACCGATACCCATAGATGGTTCTAATACATTGCCGCCTCTGAAACCAAACTGGACAAGTGCCGAGTTCATGCACATGGCAATCTCCGGTGAAGTATAAAAGGCATTGTTTACTGTTGCCCTAGCTGCAGCATACTCTTCATCCGATAACATCTCTTTGAGTTCTTTGTACTCTTTGCTCCAGCCTGCGTTTTCCTCGTCAAATGCCTGTGACAGTCCGCCCCATCCGACAAACTTCGACAAGGTTTTCTGTTCCTCCGGTGTTGCAAGCCTGTTTTCTGATTCAATCTGCTTTAAAGTACGAATTGCATCCATATTCCACTGATATCTGGTCTTGGCACCGCCTTTTTCCATTTCCCAGAGATTGTAATGGAAGTTGTGCTTCGTCTGCCCGGCAACATTCTTCTCATTTTCAAGACTTTCTACTTGCTGTACTGGTTCCTGCTTTGGTGTAAAATCTACAGTTTCCTGTGATTCTGTATCAGCCTGAATATCATCCACAGATACTGATACCACATCATCTGAAACTACATGTCCATTCTCATCAATCTTGGTTTCCCATCCATTCGCTATTGCTCTTTCCCTGGTTTCAAGACGATTAGCTTTTACACTATCCTCGATGTCAAAGAATCTCTTATAGACCGGATTCATCTTATCCCTGTCAGCCTTCTGCTTTATCTCTTGATAATACTTTTTCTGGTCTTCTCCGCAGTAAAATGGCTGTTTTACCATATAGGATAAAATCTCATATAACTCACGCCAGTCGAGAGCACCTTCCTTACGCACACCATTCCTGTTCTTATAGCTGATCTTCACATATCCACTTCTGATTGAGTACTCCACAAGACCATACTTATTGTTGGAATATGCCTTTCTTTCTGCATTATCTGTCCCTAATGCAATATCCCTGATAAGGTCAAGTTTATTGGGCATAAATGCAAAATCAGACTGCACCACATCCATAAGGAATGCCCTAAACGGAGTGTAGCAGCTGCAATCTGTTACAAGAATCTCCGCCGCATCACGCAGGTCTTCATCAAGCTCTGCAATACGCTTGGCATAATCAATCGGTGTAATATACTGAAGCTCTGATGGATCTTTTTCAGTTGTTTCAGCTTCTATCTCTGCACCATATTCTGCCTGTGTTACCATGCGGTCTTCATCGGCAGTTTCCTGTGGTGTCATGCCTTTTGCACTTACATAATCTCTGTTAGAAGCATAGCTCTCCGGCTCATCCGGTATTGCATAATCATCAATCTCTGATTCTGCCTCCTCCGGTTCCACTTCCCGGTATTCGGCATCAATGACCTCATCATCCTCACGGAGTCCGTCCATCGCAAGCTCATCAATACGAGGTGTCTCAGGCTGGTATTCCCCTGTAAGAATAAGGACACCAAGCTCTTTTTCGATATCTTTCCACGAAACATATCCTTCAACCTCTCCATCCTCATCTCGCCACTGAAAACGCAGTCCATTCCCATGAAATGTGTCATATCCGTGCAGTCCCAGTCCGTCAACCGGCCAGCCTGCACCTCCCTGACCATATTCTGCTTTGATACGCTTTGCCCTGGTTCCTGCATCAATCTCAGTTTCAAAAATCTTGCATACCCTGCCCTTGCCACCGATAAAACCTGTACCTCTCATAAGCACCTGTTTGATATACTCACTTGGTACTGTTGCAGACTTTTTGGGATTCAGGTAATTGTATTTACCTGCTAATGCAGCTTTTCTGTCCTGCTCGAACTGACGCATAAACTGATTATTGTTTTCGTCCTCAGTATGAATAGTGCCAATGCTTGCCTGCCCATTCTGGTCGAAAAAAAAGGAAGCCTGTGTATATTCGGCTTCCTTACTAACACCCAATGAATTGATTTCATCAAGTTCCCTATTCAGTTCTGTATCATCTGATTCTAGTGGAATCGCATCACTATCTGATTCAGTACCACTTCCTCTGCCTGCATCTTCGCCTGCTCTCTTATCTTCCACATCTCCATTGTCGATGACGGATTCTGTGGCTTGTGCTTCGCCAGATACTGCATCTCCAGCTGGTCGTACAGCTGGTTCGCTTCCTCCTCTACCGCTGACATCTTCTCGTACATCTTCCCGAATCTCATCAGCGTCTTGTATCTTGCCGGCTCGTTCTCCTTTAGATAGTTCATCGCCATCCTTCCGTATTTGCCCAGCTTCGTGAGATCCTCCGTCTCGTCCGGCATCTCTATCTGCGGATAAAGCAGTCCGTCCACTTCCTTGTAAGTCATTTCTTCTAACATATCCAATTCTCCTTTCGCTCTCGATTGCCTTTAAGTTACGACTAAATTCTCTAAGAACACTACAGGAGACATCGCATACAATGGAACCAAGACGGTAAATGATCTCTTCGTCTTTGATATTTACGATCTGACTAAAATCCTGTTCTTGCACAGATAAGTCAAATCCGCATCTCGTCCCTACAGCATACATGACACTTGCATATACAAGCTGCTCCATGTCCATTTCCTGCTGTAAGCCATTGCGTTTCTTACTTTCTTCCTTTATCACACTACCTGATAGCTGCATAAGTTCGGTCATTCGGTCTCCGAACTCTTCTTTTATTATAAGCCAAACATCTGTTCCTGTAAACTGTTTTAATATATTTTTTAGAGACTCCCTGTCGCTGTTATCGTACTGCTCAATCTGACCTTCTGACACAAGAAAATCCACATAATCCTTAAGATTTTCTCCCTCAAGGTCCCATGTCAGCTTAACATTCTTCCCTCCGGTATCACTGATATCAAAGATATATCTCATACGGGGATTCAGTGCCCTTGACGGGAAAATGGCACAGCCTTTCGCACCACGCTTTACATATCTTCCCACCTTTTTCCAGGTATCATAATCTGCCATAAGTGTGCTTCTCTCCGGAGATCTCTGAGCTGTTACCATAACGATATTGTCAAATTCATAGCGGTACAACTGACCTGCAACCTTTAAAACATCTTTCCAGTTCTTATCTGTTCTGGTGATGTTACCAATTTCAGAATCGTATATCGCTTTGACCTTCATATCAACGCCCATACCTTTGTCCTCCTCTACTTAAACATCTCTGCAAACAATCCCTTAAAGAGCTTTAACTCATCCTTATCCAGCTCGATTGCAAATTCATTGTCGATTGCCTGTTTTTCGCATTTATCCTTTTCCTTTGCAATCTTACGCACCACACGAAGAAGCACATAGCACTCCTTGGACTTTGCAATGCTCTGTTTAAAGGTCAGCTCATCCTCATCGACTGACTTCTGTGTCTGATAGATAATCTCTTTTAACTTATCATTGATACCATCTACTTCCTCAAGGGAAATAATAACGGATGCCTTAGAAGCACCCGATCTGTCCCACTCCTTATGAAGTTCCTTTACTAAAAACTCCATGTTCTTAATTACTGTTGTTGAATCACTTTTCATCTTGCTCTTCCTCCGTTTTCTTTTAATGAAGAAGGGAGCTGACTTTCGCTGATAGGTGCAAAATCAACTCCCTTCATGTCCTCTGCTCCAAGGACTATCTGCTCTGCATAATACATATCCATTGCCTTATTGATGGCATCGTCAAGCGACTCTGCCTTTACTTTCTGTACTCGTGAAAGCACTTCTTTTATCTCAACATCAAATTCCTGTTCCATATGATATCGCCTCCTGTAAAAATCTCATCACCGGCTCTTTTCTTCCTTTACCTGTCTTTCCTTAAAGCCTTCATCGTACTTTCCATCTTCCAGCCTGTCGTAAAAACAGTCCTCTTCAATCGTTCCAAAATCCTCATACATCTGGTGAAGGAAGTCATTCTGCAGCTTCTTTGGTACATCATCATCCTTTGACATATCCTGATAAAAATAGAACTTCTGCTTTAGCTTTGCCCTGTAATCATAGATATCCTCTATCTTTTCCGGTGTGCCATACTCCCTCTTGTATGCCTTGAAATTTGTAGTTGAAAGTGTGGAACCTAGATAAATGCCATGCTCCCACGATACCCCGATTGTGGTATTGTCCTTTGTAGGCTTCTCATCCTTCGGATAACGCTTATACTCTGTCGCACCAAGGGCGATTGTAAGGGAACCTGACTTCATATCCATCACCACAAGATTCCTTGGTGATAATGCTTCAAGCACCATGTAATCATGGTCATTGAAGTTATGAAATGTCTGTCCCCTTTCAAATGAGCGGTTCTCCATTTCATAATGCAGGTTAAAATCATCCACCCAGCCCTTATCGGTCATTCCAATCTCCTTAAGCTTTGCAACACATTCAGAAGAACTGGCTTCTTTATCAAACCGGAATTCTTTGGAATCGTTATAAAATCCCTGAAGAAAATGTCCGAGCTGAATATCATCCAGACAGAATCTCGCAGATACAGTTACATTTGCTGCCCTGTAATACTCTGTGAAGTTATCTGCTTCACCAAGTGTCCTTCCAAGCTGCAACAAATTTTCTGCAAGCTCTGACATATCATCAATTGCTATAAAACTCTTATAATCATCCAGAGTCATCAGCATATTTGTCTCTGTTCCCCTGTCGTTTTCTGTTACCAGTATCATATCTTTTAAATCCATTCTTACCTCCAGTCTCAGAGAGGGACTATGCCCTCTCTGCAAATTTCCTGTTATGGTCTTCCTATCACAACAATCTTTCCTGTGCTTGCCACATCCCTGTAGACCACACCAAGACTTTCATTAAGTGCCTCTACCACCTTGCCATTTCCGACATATACTGCCACATGGCTGATGTTCTTATATCTTCCATTGCTTGTAAAACTGTAAAAGATAAGGTCTCCCGGCTGTAACTCATCAAAGGAGACAGTCTTTCCGGCTTCATCAAGTCCCTGTGCCTCCGCTGCCGCTGTGGTTGCACCGCCATAACTAATATCCACGCCTGCATCTTTCCATGAATAATAGGCTAAGGAACTGCAGTCATAATAGTTACCGCTGTCTCTTAAATCCTGACTATAAGGAAAACCAACTCTGTGTAGTGCATAGGAGCAGACTGTTTTCTGCCTGCTGTCTGTAATTTCGTTTAGGATGGCATTGATTTCATCCTCAGTCATGGAGCTTACTCCCGGACTGCCGCCTCCACCTCCACTTCCGCTTCCGGCATATCCAAGCTGTCCCATAAACTCAGGACTCATGATCTGCTCAAGCATTTCCACCTGATCAGAATTAAATCCATAGACCGAAATCATATCCCTGTACGATTTTAGTGTGACATTCACATACAGAACCGACTTCGTGACAGTAGTTACATTACCGTCTGCATCTGTTTCTTCCACATCTTTTGTTCCTGTGCTTGTGGTGTATGAACACATATCATTTACAACTGCCTGCAGCCAGCCTTTTGAAGTATCATTCATGACTGTTGCAGTATCTCCGACACCATGCTTGACCATATAGACAGCCATGATGTCATAGTAATTGCTTGGGTTTTCTTCCATACCTTCATAGTCCACATATACAAGCTCTCCAAGGTCATATCCGGTATGCTCATTCACTTTCGTATTCACATCCCGGTTAAATTCCTGCACATAAGCACTCGTTACTGTCTGCACGGTATCTCCTGATTCAAGTGGTGGCAGAAATAAAGCAAATGGAGAATTGTAAAGGATTGCTATCGCCGCAATAACCGGAACCGCAATCATGGCAACTACAAGAACAAGTAATAAAAGCACCAGTCCGACAATCGGTGCCGCTGCCTTTACCCAGGTAATCGCTTTTCGCACAATCAGATCCTTTACCAGCTTTGCCACGCTGTCTGTCTGATTCTCCTGTGCTTTCATCTTATCCAGAAAGAATTTTATCTTCCTGCTCCGGTTGGTCATCTTTTCATCCTTGACCTCTATGGACACACCTGCTGCATATCCAGCTGCTATGCCAATTGCAGTACCAACTCCCGGTGCAACCGCTGTTCCTGCCGCTGTAGCAGCTGTCTTTGAAGCAGTTTTCGCTGCAACCTTGGCAGTAGTCTTGGCTGTTTCTTTTGCCGTCTCTTTAGCTACGGTTTTGGCAGTATCTTTGGCAGCTTTCTTTGCTGTCTTTTTTGCCAGCTTCTTTCCTGCATCTACCTTCTTGATTCGCTTCTTTGCCTCGGCTGCCGCCTTTTTCCTGAAAAGTGCTGCACCCTTGGAAGCAGTTCCGGTAACAGGTCGGCTTGCTTCATATGCAAGATATGCTGCCTGCGATACCTCATGCCCGCCTTCCACCTGCTCCGTTACTGCCCCGGCTGCAAGTGCTCCAGTTCTTCCTGCAATGTGAAGATTCGTGTTCTTGGTCTTGATGGAAGCTCCTGACTCTCTAATGTTACGCTTAAACTTAGAAAGACCTTTATCCTTAGCCTCCGACTGATGAATGGTACTCTTTCCACCAGCACTTTTCTGAAGCATTAATTTTGCAGATGCTTTTTTATCCATTTCATTGGCTTTAGCATCATGCACTTTCGGACCTCTCTCTACTGTATATATGTTGCTGCCTTTAATCTTGGCTTTCTTTGGCTCGTGGGCATGAATCTTGGCTTTCTCCTTGGTGTGAATGACTATTGGCTTGTCATCCACTTTCTTTATCTTCAATGTTCTCACCTTCTTTCACTCAAAATGCAAAACAGCCATCCAGCTTCCCGGATGGCTATGCTTTGAGGTCGCAAATTGCGACCTCTATCAACTTTATTCGACATTATTCTGCATTTCACGTTTCTTCTGTTCTGCAATCTTCTCGTGAATATTGGTGTTATACAGCCTGTAAAGGTCTGTATCCTTACTTATCTGATTATCAAAAGGAATCACCACTGAACCACACTTGATAAGTCCCATTCCCGATGCAGTATTGGTTACGAATCTAAGCTGTGCTTCTGATACTCCGATAACCTCTGCCATCTTGGAACTATCCGTATTAGCCTGCTTTAAAAGTGCCACAAACTCTGAGTTTGCAAGCATTGTGGTTGCTGTGTAATTCTGCAACAGATCGATGACATTCTGCGTGATACCGGTACAAAGACCTCCCTGCTTTCTTACTTTCTTCCAGAGCTGCTGCAGGTATTTTGCAGAATACTCGGAATTAAGCAGGACATGGAACTCATCAATATAGAGCCATGTTGCCTTGCCTCTCTTACCATTCTCAACAATCCTGTTCTGAATAGACTCCATCATAACAAGCATTGTGATAGGACTAAGTTCTGTACCTAAGTCCCTGATGCCATAGACTGTGAATCTGTTATCCACATCCACATTTGTCTGGTGATTGAAGATATTTAGTGAACCATTTACAAAAAGCTCCAATGATAATGCAATGTCCTTTGCCTCATCCTCCGGCTGTGCCATAAGAATATCGTAAAAGTCACTCATTACTGGGATATACTTCTCTTTGCTCCTTGCAATGTCGATATACAGTTTTCTCACACAGCGGTCGATGATTGACTTCTGTCTCGAATTTAAGCTGTCACCGATGCACTGCTCACAAAGACCAAGCATGAACTCGCCTTTTTCTCTAACCATTCCCTTTGAATCATTCGGATCAAGGCTCCATACATCCATCTCCAGCGGATTCACATAGTTATCCGTGTAGGTAGACATATTTACTACAGTTCCGCCATAGGTCTCGGCAATATCAAAGTATTATGTCGATAGGTAAGCCTTTGAAATTATCTCCAACTTTTCCCCCGACTCACACCGTACGTGCGACTTTCACCGCATACGGCGTTCCCTCGTGTTCAAGCAAGTTTACAAGTTCCTTTGACAGGTTTAAGTTTTCTAGCTCGTCTTAGTCGATTCAGCTTCACTTTCTGCTTTTCCGAAAGGCTACTACAGTAATCAGCATTTGTATCTTCAATAAGTGGAATAACAGCTTTACTAACAATAACGATATTGCTATAATCGTCAGTACCATTTCTTTCTCTTGGTTTTATTCTGATACCGACTGCATTTTCTGGCTCTAATTCATTTCCAGTAATGTAACATTTCCCATACTGTGCCACGAACTTTGAAACCATATTATTTCTAAATTCAATAGTATCTTCATCATTTAGAAACATCTGAAATGCTTTCAGTTTACTACTTTCCACTGCTCTCTGATTATTATGAATTTTCTTTCTGCCCTTTTCAGTATAATTGCATATCTCCTGTGAAAAATTCATTGGAGATTTATGATGCACACCTGTAATCGGCAACATATGAATATCCATAATCCTGTAAATCTTCTTACAGTCTCTGATTCCTGTTGTTTTCTTTTTGAAATCACTTGGAGTTTCACAAAATCTGACTATCTTTGCTTTCTTCCTTAACCTGTTGTTACGGGTTCGTAATAAAGCATAATCAACCTCTGTGAGATTGTTATAAACATTCGTTGCAATCCGATAGTAATTCTGTATTCCAGTGACTGCACTGTTATACTTCTTTACTTCCTCTGCATTTGTATGATTCTGTATTTCAAGAATCTTCTGTCTCAAATTAGCTTTTGATTTTTTCAAGGCTTTTTCACACATATCTGTTTTTGCAACATAACCATACTTTGATTTTCCCTGTGGCACTGCTTTGATTTTGAATCCAAGAAAATCAGATGAATTCTTTTTCAGATTTGTTACCTTAGACTTCTCTGGACTGATTTCCAATCCTAGTCTGTTATTCAGAAAATCCACTACAGCGTGGTAATACCTCTGTGCTTCTGGATATGTTCTGCACATTATTTTAAAGTCATCTGCATAACGCACTATATATCCGTCTTTCAGATTTGTGTATTGTCTGGCATAGTTTGCAAAACCTTTGTTATTTCCCTTTCGTGGCATATAAGTTTCCCACTGGTCACTTATCCACCAGTCAAGTTCATTTAACACTATATTAGATAATAACGGAGAAAGTATTCCCCCTTGCGGAGTTCCTTTAGTCGGTATTCCCTCGCCCTCGATTTCACACTTTAAAAGTTTGCTTATAATACACAACAGCCTTTTATCCCTGATTCCAAGATTCCAGATTTGCTTCATTAGTTTTCCATGATTGACATTATCGAAAAATCCTTTAATATCAATATCCACACAATAATAATGTTTGCCTAAATTGATAAGGCTTACCATTCTGCTGACTGCGTGGTGGGTACTTCTGTTTGGTCTGAATCCATAGGAATGATTGTGAAATTTCGGCTCGCATATGGGTTCTAGCACCTGCAAAATACATTGTTGAATCAGTCTGTCCCATATGGTCGGTATGCCAAGAGGTCTCTTTTTATCACTGCCAGGCTTTGGAATATATACTCTCCGCACTGGTAATGGATTATAGTCCTCTAATCTGGCTCTCACTTCCTTTATCAGCATTTCATCATTAAGTTTGGAAATATCCTCTATTGTCTTTCCGTCAGTACCTTTGGTTTTACTACCAGTATTACCTTTCAGATTTCTGTATGCTAATCTGATATTCTGCTTTGAACCTATTACCTCCATTAACTTGTAAAAATTATTGTTGTTTCTGCTTTGTTGATACAACTCATCAAATATGCTCTGCATATCAAAGTATTCGTTGTATCTCAGCTTGTCTTTCTTCAACATGGTCTGTACCCTCCTTTCAGAGTAATACATCTCTTAGTCTTACACGAACCCATGCTGAACTCTCTACTTGCTCTAGCACACGACTAGTGGCTATCCCTCCACCACTTATTATCATGGTTTCATTGGTACTGTGCCACCACTCTCACTGGCATAAATACAGGTTATAACTATGCTAATCTCACACAGCTTTTCCCTGTAAACACTTCACAGATGGTAAAATCTCCATGTTGCCAGCTTTCCACGTTCCAAATATGCTATCTTTACATATACCCTTAGGTTTCCTCTATAAGCCTGTTACTTTACCAATGCCTGTAACATTGTATGGACTTTCATATGAACGATTTTTACTCATCCACAAGTAACGACACTAATTGTGTCACATGACCTTTCGACCACATCCCGATATAGACCTGTACATTCGAGGATTCGTCAGTTTTTAGCTGTACTCGTCAGCTTTTATTCCATTCTAACCATAGGTATTTTATAGACCTCCGGCATATCACATACAACTCCCACCTCTGGGAACCTTTCGGCAACTTAATGTTTCGGTATGCTTCTGCCGACTTCACCGAGCTTCTGACACTTCATATTTACCTATTCCATGCCAGTCGGAGTATTAAGGAAGCCCTTCGAGGCGTTACCCTCTCATTCGACTTTTCGCATATTTAGTTCTCCTTATGCTAATTGTTTTTATATAAACGCGACGCATAAGTGGACAACCTTTTCAGTTGCCAACGTGTCGCACCGTTCATTGGATCTATGACGATTATCTCATCATCTCCCGACAAGAATACGCTGCCCATTTCCATCTTACAGAAGAAGGATTTACCGGAACCCGGCACTCCGAAAACGAAGCCATTTCCGTTTATCAGCTTCTTTCTGTTACCGATATTCACATTCTTGCTGATCTGATTGATACCATAATAGTTCCCTGTGCTGTCATTTAATTCCTGCACATTGAATGGCATAAGCACCGCAAGTGACTGGGTAAGAAGGGTACGCATTGTCTCCACCTGTCTTACACCAATCGGAAGCGCTGTGTTGAGTGCCTCCCTCTGCTTTAAGTAGTGTGTATCAATCGTACAGCTGTTACGCTTTCCGATAGTCTCCACTGTCTCACAGACGCTATCAAGCTCTTTTTTGCTCTCTGCCATAAGAATAATAGTAACTCCCACGAAGAAAAGGCACTGGTCATTCTCACGAACATCATCCATGATTTCCTCAATCTCCTTTTTCTCCGTTCTCTTGGCATATGAAATTTCCGTAGAAAAGTCGTTATTCTTATTACGGACTCTCTGCTGCTTAATGATATCCGACTCAATACCAAGGTATTTCTTCTGAAGCACCTTTGTAGTCAAATCCTTAGGAACAGGCACCACATCAATGCTCGTGATGGAATGAACCGGAAGGGAAGTAATCTCATTGATAAATCTGTCTGACAAACTGCTCGGATACTTTTTGATAAAAAGTGCCTTGCAGAATTTACTCTCATCCTCAAAATGGTCCGGGAAATATTTCACCATCCCATTGCACAGATCATTTCTAAAATCTGCCCCGACCTTCTTTGCCTTTTTGATATCAAAATCAAAGCTGCCCTCATCTCCAAGATGATAATAGTCATAGAGCACTTTCAGTCTCTCATTGCCATTAAGTGGTACAATCTCCGCACCAAGCTCAATGAAAGCCTTGTGTATCGTTGCCTCAAGGGTAGCAAACTGTGCCTTTGCCTCCTCGAAGTTCTTTCTCTCAATCGTGATTGTCAGGTATCTCTCCTGCTCAATCCCCTGTCTGCCCTCAATAATCTTCTCCTCAATGATGTCATTGTAGATTCTTCTATAATTATTGAAGCCATCGTTTTTCTCAGCAATCAGAACCTTGTCACGGAGTTCATCCATGTTTTTGTTCTTATTGTTGATCGTAATCTTATAATTACAGTCCAGCGAATTTAAGAACTTGCAGTATCTCTCGAAAATACCGATCTGCTCATCCTCCGTTGCTGTCGTGTAATTGATGTCCTGAAAGCGGTAGCATTTGGAATACTTATTTTTGCTTACTTCAAAAATGCCGTTTTCAGCCACCGCCATAATCTCTATGGTTTCCTGAATGGATTTAGGTGTCTTATACAAAGGCTCACTCGCCTTCTTTAATAACTTAAATCCGTCTGTAAATAAACCCATGTCTCTAACCTCGCTTTCTTATAAT
>OGKW01000751.1_pt1 | contig 23880 bp, 23 predicted proteins | sample 1572601 | NCBI WGS metagenome assembly OGKW01 (sample SAMEA2581875, study PRJEB24529) | metagenome | biome: Human gut stool | place: China | collected 2011
AATTATATCGCTTCCGCTGAAAAGTGAAGGCGGCAGTACAAAAAAAGCTTTCTGGTATGGCGTGGCATCCGGTGTGGTAGAACCGATCGCGGCGGGAATTACGATTATTTTAGCCGGAATCATCACACATATGCTGCCATATCTGCTTGCATTTGCAGCAGGGGCAATGATCTATGTGGTCGTGGAAGAGCTTCTTCCGGAAGCATCAGAAGGAGAACATTCCAATATTAATACGATTGGATTTGCGGCAGGTTTTCTGATCATGATGATATTAGATGTCGCATTGGGATAAAGGAGGAAATAAATATGCAGGACGATATAAGAGAACAGCTGATCAAACAGTTTCCATCAGATGTGGTAGAGATACTGGATCAGAGTGGTAAACCATACTATGGCTGTCCGACCTGTAAGAGGGCAGTTACGGTAGGAACTGATAAATGTCCGGGATGCGGACAGGTGCTTGCCTGGGATCATATCCGCAAGGAAAATCAAAAAAAGGGGACAATGACAGCAGTGTTGAAATTTGAGGTGGCAGGCGATTTTACAAAGGGAGACTGCAGAAAATGTCCGCTTTCCTATATTGCGAAAGAAAAAAATGAAAATGTTTATGAATGCCCGTTGAAAATGCGTGCAAACTGTAAACTTGAGCTTATGTAGAAAGGAAATTCATGCGCGGTGTACAGATGGTCATTATAGCGGTCGGAGGCATTTTATTATTCTGGTTCTTCGCGCCGCTGTTATGCAAAGGAATTTTTAATATAGGAACGGCGACCGGGATTCTGATCTCGTTATTCCTGTTATGTTATGGAATTTTTTTCGGGCGTATGAACAGGAGAGCTTTGATATTGTGGAATGGCAGGAAAACACACTGGATATGTGTTTTCCTGCTTGTCCTTGTACTTATAATGATCATGACAGTGTTGGCAGAGACATTTCTGATGATCCACTCAGCATTACACACTCCGCCGCAAAATACGACAGCTGTTGTTTTAGGATGCAGTGTAAAAGGTACAAAACCAAGCAGAATATTAGAGGAACGTATTGATGCTGCATATGATTATCTGAGTGTAAATAAAGATGCAGTATGTATTTTGTCCGGTGGCAGAGGACCGGGTGAAGATATCACGGAAGCACAGTGCATGTATGAAGTGCTGACAAAACGGGGAATCAGTGAAAATCGTCTGATTTTAGAAGAACGATCTACAACGACGGAAGAAAATTTAAAATATACCGGAGAAATTTTAAAAGACCGTGGACTTGATATGACTGTGACACTGGTTACCAGTGAATTTCATGAATATCGGGCGAATCAGATGGCAGCCAGGCTGGGAATGAAAAGTTACAGTACCCCGGCACATACATTTTTTGTATATTTTCCCACCTATTATGTGAGGGAACTGTATGGCATTTTATATTATGAATTGCGTCATTGGGATTAGTGTGGAAGTATTTTTATAAAAACAGTGCAGTAATAAAAAGTGGAATGTCAGAGAGAGGAAAAGATGCCAGGAAAATATTATGCAGTAAAAAAAGGAAGAAAACCGGGAGTGTACCAGAGCTGGGCAGAATGTAAAGCGATGGTGGACGGCTTTCCTGGAGCAGTATATAAGAGTTTTAAAACAAGAGAAGAAGCAGTGGCTTTTGCCAAAGCTGCGACATATACCGGAGCAGATGCTGCGCCAAAGATGCAAAATGCAATGAAGAAAACAATGCATCAGGAAGATGGGGCAATGCCGTCTGTCTATGCGTTTGTGGATGGTTCTTACAATGTGGCAACGCATGTCTACGGATATGGTGGCTTTCTGATTCATGATGGCATAAAAGAAGTGCTGCAGGGGAGTGATAAGGATGCAGATGGCAGCGATGCGCAATGTCGCAGGGGAAATCTGCGGCAGTATGGCTGCGATCAGAAAAGCGGTCGAATTAGGATTGCCGGAAGTAACGATTTATTATGATTACATGGGAATCGAAATGTGGGCAACCGGTGCGTGGAAGTGCAATAAAAAAGGGACAGCAGCATACCGTGATTATGTGGCATCGGTGAGAAATGTGATTGTGATCCGTTTTGTAAAGGTAAAAGGACATTCCGGTATCGATGGCAATGAGGAAGCAGATATGTTAGCAAAGCAGGCAGTGGGGAATGAGATATAAAACCGGAATCCGGGAGCAGATATATGGATAAAAAGTTAAAATATTATGATCTGATGGAGGACTTAAGAAAACAGATCGTTTCAGGAAAAATAAAGCCGGGAGAAAAACTGCCATCGGAAAATGAACTTTCCGGGACATATCAGGTAAGCAGACAGACTGTACGGAAAGCTCTGCAGATTCTTCAGAACGAGGGATATATTTATGCGGAACATGGACGTGGAACGTTTTGTTCGGAGATGGCGAGACGCACGGGTGAAACAAAAAATATAGCAGTGGTCACGACATATCTGTCTGATTATATTTTCCCGAGAGTGATCCAGGGAATTGATAAAGTCCTTACGGAAAATGGATATAGTATTCTTTTAAAGAATACAAGAAATTCCAGAAATATGGAAGCAAAATGTTTAGAAGAATTATTGCAGAAGGGAATTGATGGGCTGATCATAGAACCAAGCAAAAGTCAGATCTTCTGCAAACATATTAATTTATACCAGACGCTGGATGAATATCGGATTCCATATGTATTTATTCAGGGCAGTTATGCGCAGCTTGCAGAAAAGCCCCATATCCTTTTAGATGACTGCCTTGGAGGATATCTGGTTACAAGATATCTGATCTCACTGGGGCACCATCACATCATAGGGATATTTAAAGCGGATGATACGCAGGGACAGCAGCGGCACAAAGGGTATGTGCAGGCTTTACAGGAAGCAGGGATTGCGTATGACCCGGATAAAGTGGTATGGTTTTATACGGAAGACCGGAAAACGCATCCATATGAACAGATGTGTCATATGGCTAAGATGAGATGTGAGCATTTCTTTGACAGTGTGGTATCGTATAATGACCAGATTGCACTAGAGGTCATCCGGGCATTAGAGGATGCCGGACTGAAAGTCCCGGAAGATGTGTCAGTGACAGGATATGATGATTCCTATCTTGCGTCAAGTGGAAAAGTGCCGCTTACCACGGTGGCGCATCCGCAGGAAAAATTAGGTGAAATGGCTGCAGAACTTCTTCTTGGACTGCTGAAAGAGGGAAACATCCCGGAGTCAGAAAGACAGATCCTTGTAAAGCCGGAGTTAGTGATCCGGGAATCCTGCAGATCCCGGAAAAAGGAGGAATAAAAGATGAACTATGCGCAGATCAAACCCTGTTCTATTGAGAATGGCACGGGCGTGAGGGTGTCTTTGTTTGTGTCCGGATGCAGACATCACTGCAAAGAGTGTTTTAATGAGGAAACATGGGATTTTTCTTATGGTAAGCCTTTTACAAAAACGACGGAGGATGAGATCATGCAGGCGTTAGCACCGTCCTATATTGCAGGGCTGACGCTGCTTGGCGGAGATCCGGGTGAGCCGGAGAATCAGCAGGGACTGCTTCCTCTGTTACAGAGAATAAAAAAAGAATTGCCGGATAAAAATATCTGGGCATACAGTGGATATCTGTATGAGGATTTCCTTCCGGGAGGAAAGGTGTATTGTGAGGCGTCAGAGCCCTTCCTGTCAATGATCGATGTTATGGTGGATGGACCTTTTATTTTAGAAAAAAAGGATATTTCCCTGAATTTCAGAGGATCTTCGAACCAGAGAATCATTGATGTACCCGAAACGCGAAAGAACCAGGAAATCGTATTACTGATGGAATAAAGAAAATGAAATGGAGAGTAGTGTGAAAAATAAGATTTTTCACACACAAGATTTGTGCTTGCGCACAAACTTGAGATGCCCTGAGGAACGGGCTAGAAATGGAGAGTAAAATGAAGTTTTCATGGAGAATGATTGCTGCGGCTTTTAGTTATGCATTAGGTGTATTAGGCTGGTGTTATGTAGGTGGCTATAAGATCCTGACCGGTCCGGTGAGAGAACTGATCCTTGCACAGATGGCGGGAAGTATGTCTTTGGGACGACTGGTGGCGGCCCTGATCGAGGGATTTATATATCTTTCGCTGGCAGGCGGAGTCTGGTGCATTGGGTATATGTTAAGTAGTCATTTCAGGGAAGATTGATAAATACATAGAGAGGAACAAAAAGAAAAATGGTTTTTAGAGTGCCTTCATATTATAAGAATTTTCGGTGTATTGCGGACAAATGTCCGGATAATTGCTGCAGAGGATGGGAAATTGATATTGACGAAGATACCCTGGATTATTATAAAGATCTGAAAGGACCGATGGCAGAAAAAATCCGTGCGTCGATCAGCGAGGATGGAAGTTTTGTATTGAATGAAGAGGGATGGTGTCCGCTTCTGAATGAGAAAGGACTCTGTGAGGTGTGTCTGACTTTAGGGGAGGATTCGCTTTCAGAAGTATGCACAGAGTATCCGAGGTTTACAACGGAGTATCCGAAAACAAGAGAAAAAGTTTTATGTCTATCCTGTGGAGAGGTTGGAAGAATTGTCTTTTCAGATACAGAACAGATCGGATTTGATGAGCAGATTCTCTCGGAGGACTATGATGAATATGAGTGGGAAGATGGCGATGATGAGCTTGCAGAAAAACTCGAATCAGTAAGGTCGCATGCAATCGGACTGCTTCAGGATCGCAGCCGCCCGATTGCAGAGCGTATCGCGGTGTATCTGAATTACTGCTGTCAGATGCAGAAAGAATTATTTGAGGCAGTACCCAAAGAGGAGGAACCGGAAAAAATCAGCCTGTATGAGGCATTTCTACAGCGGCTGTCCCAATACGAGGAGCTTGAATCCATCGGTGATGCATGGTCTGGGATGGAAGAAGAGCTGAAAGCTTTGTATCATGAAGAAAATTATGAAAAGACACATCGTGCTTTCATGGAAGCGCAGATGGAAAATGAATATCAGTATGAACATCTGATGGTATATTATACTTTCCGCTATTTTATGAGGGCATTCTACGATAATAATCTGCTTGAAAAAGCTCAGTTTGCAGTTGCCTCATTTTTGATGGTGCGTGATATGGATGTTATGGTCTGGATGAAAAACGGACAGAAATTTGATTTACAGGATCGCATAGAAACAACGAAAGTTTACGCAAAAGAAGTGGAACATTCGGAAGAAAATATTGAAATGTTAGGGGAATCATTTTTGTTTGAAGATGTATTTTCCGTAAAAGGTCTGCTTGCACAGATTATGTAAAAAATAAGCCGGGTGACAGGGCACCTGACAGCTTTCATAAGCTGACGGCCTGATCAACCGGCTTTTAGTATCTGCCTGTGAGAAAATGCAGGAAAGATACAGGTTTTTTTCCAGCGGCTTTTGTCTCGTCGATATATTTCTCATAGAAAGAAATAACTTCGCAAAAAGACATTGCCGGATCGATTGCATATGTCATACAATACACCTCCTTATTTGTTTTCTATAATATAGCACAATGCATCGGGAAAAACAACAAAAAATAATATGAAAGATTGTACAATATATACAAAAATGGAATGAGTGAATGAAAAATTCACAAAAACAGAAAAACAACAAGTGGGTATTTTTACTGATTTTTACAGAATGAAATTGTATAATATTACTTAAGAAATAAAAAATGAACATTTTTTGCCATAAGGAACAGGTAAAATAAAAAAATTATACAAAATATTTCTGACCTGGGAAAAGGGGAGAATATGGAACAGGGAGAAGCAGTCCGCAGACGTGAAGCGGAAAAGAGGAAAAACGAAGCGAGAAGAAGAAGACAGAAAAAGCGGAAAAGGCAGCAGATGTTTGCGCGCAGTGTGATGGTTCTGACAGGAGCTGTATTTGTGGGCGTTATTTTGTATGGGGGATGGCGTCTGTCCCACAGGACGGCACAGGCGCAGGAAGAGATCGTGGCAGAGGAAACGAAATATATTGCAGACCGCCCGGATTTTTCTGTGGAGCTTTTAGACTACAATGAATATTCAAGACCGGGAACGGCACTGGAAAAAGTAAACGGGATCGTCGTGCATTATACGGCAAATCCGGGAACAACGGCACAGCAGAACCGGGATTATTTTGAAGGACTGGCACAATCCGGGGAGACACATGCAAGCAGCCATTTTGTCATCGGAATCAGCGGAGAAATCATCCAGTGTATTCCATGCAATGAGATTGCATATGCTTCAAACGACAGAAACAGCGATACGGTTTCCATAGAGTGCTGTATTCCGGATGATACGGGAAAATTTACGGATGCGACTTATGGATCGCTGGTTCATCTGGTAACATGGCTGATGGGACGTTATGATCTGACTACGGATGATGTGATCAGACATTATGATGTAACAGGAAAGGCATGTCCGAAATATTATGTGGAAAATGAGGCTGCATGGGAGCAGTTTAAGTCGGATCTTGTCGATTACATAGAGACCAACGGTATTGCAAAAACAGAGGAAATACAGTAAAATGGGTGTATCAATTATGTCGAAGGAAGCAGTATGATAGAGAAATATTACGAAGCATTACAAAAAAGAGAAAACCTCCGCGAAAACCTTGTTGGGCTGCGTGCCCAGATCAAAGATGAGGCGGCAAAAGAGCAATTTGTATCGATGATCGGGAATGGCGGATTGCTGTTAGAATTATTAGAGGAAGAAGATCCAAAGGTGCGCAAAAATGTGGCGATGATCCTTGGGGAACTGGAATGGATGGGGGCTGCAGATGCACTTGTTACGGCATATGAAAGGGAGCAGACTCTTTTTGTAAAAAGCACGTATTTAAAGGCACTTGCTTATCTTGACATTACGGCATATCAGGAACGGTTCAAAACGAGAATGGAAGAACTTCTTTCTTATACCCCGGCAGCAGAAGAAAAAAAGCATATTGATGAGGAAGTCCGCGCACTTAGCAGACTGTTGGAAAAGGCAGAAGAAAGCACAGACCACACTTTTACGGGATTTAAAAACCCGCATGAGATGCTGCTGCTGACGGGACATGCGCGTACGGATGTGACATTAAAGGAAATCGGGGTACTTCCGGCGGATATCCGGAGAAAAACGGCGAAACATCCGCTTGGAGTGGCAGTGTATACAAAGGATGTACGCGCTATGGCGAACCTTAGAACTTACCGTGAACTATTGTTTCCAATTCGTTTAAAACAGGAAGCAGAACAGGCAGAAGTGCTGGCGGATGAGGTGTGGCAGAGCGGTATTGGGGATTTCTTAAAGGAGTGTCATAAGCAGGGTACGCCGTTTCGGTTCCGCGTGGAGATCCGGGCTGATATGGAGAATGACAAAAGAGCTTCTTTTGCGAAAAAGTTCGCGATACAGTTAGAGCGTGTGTCGGCGAGATGGCTGATCAATTCGACCGGTGATTATGAGACAGAGATTCGTCTGATAAAGAAAAAAGATGGAAGTTTTGCACCGTTTTTAAAATTGTATACCATTCCGATGCGACGTTTTTCCTACCGGAAAAATGTGGTGGCGGCATCTATCCATCCGTCACTTGCAGCGATGCTTGTATCGCTGGCAAAACCCTATCTGAAAGAGAACGCACAGATTTTAGATCCGTTTTGCGGAGTCGGCACGATGCTTATTGAGAGGGACATTGCACAACCGGCAAGAGAAAAGTACGGAATCGATATTTTTGGACCGGCGATCGAAGGCGCAAGGGAGAATGCCTCATTAGCAGGGGAAAAGATCAATTTTATCCATAGAGATTATTTTGATTTTAAACACGATTATCTGTTTGATGAGATTATTACCAATATGCCGGTGAGGGGCAGACAGTCGCGCGGTGAGATGGATGCACTTTATGCTTCCTTTTTCGAAAAATCAAAAGAAATCTTAACACCGGGTGGAGTAATGATTTTTTATTCGAATGAAGAAGGCATGGTAAAGAAACATCTTCGTTTACATTCAGAATACAGGCTGATACAGGAATTTGTGATTTCGGAAAAGCGTCATTTTAGTCTGTATATCGTTGGAATAAAGGGGTAGAGGGAAATGGCATTTTTGAGCAGGAAGAAGGAAGAGGATGCTTTGAAATCAGAACAGGTACTTTTGGATGCAACACTGATGCAGAATCTGCAGGATCGGTTTTGCGACGCAAATAACCTGTATTTAAGATGTCTTGACAAAAATCGCACGGAAGTGACGAAAACATATGGTTCAAAGGAAGAACTTGAGTATCTGGGCAGTGTGATCGACATGGACAGACATATCGGACTGTTAGAGAGGCTGTTAAACAGCAGGATCGAAAGTGTGATCGAAGAGGATTGTGGGGCAGACGGGATCCGGATGTGTGGAGTGGCAGTAAAGGTAAGTGGAGAGGTGTCTGCGATCTGGATCGTGACCGGCGTTATGGAAGATGCCGGCTGCGATGTGCCGGATTATATTATGCGGACAACACCGGAACGCTATTATAAGTCGATCGAGTTTTTAGAGACGCTGTCAAAGCAGATGTTTGCCGTCAAATTAGAAGAACTTTTGGCGCAGGAGGCATTTTTAAAGAGCCGGGAGTCGGAAATACAGATGGAGACGGAATTAAAACGCAATGAGGCGATGACGGCAATCGTCCGTATGCTCGAGTCGGAGGAGGGTTTTGATAAGATTGTTCATGATATCTTAAAAGAAGCATGTGAGTATCTTGGAATTTCAGCGGCTGTTTTATTCCGGGAAAATATAGACGGCACGACGGTCAACATGATCAGCGAGTATTGTTCTGCGGGAAGAGAATCACGGATGGAGGCATCACAGAACATTTCAAAAGAAGAACTGCCATTTTTTAATGGAAAACCATATATGATTTCGGCAGATTCAATGATGCCGGAAGCGTTCCGCAGAATGTTTGAAGTACAGAAGATGAAAGCCGGGTTATTCCTTCCAATCGACGTCAGCGGGAAAACGGGAATGTACGTCTGCTTTTGCGAGGATGAAAAAGAGCGCATCTGGGACGGCGGAGAAATCAAGTTTGTCAATGATGTCCGAAGAATCATACAGACGATTCTGGTAAAACGCATTGCAAAAAATTCACTTGCCAGTTCGTATGCATCGTTAGAAGCAATCCTTGAAAATGTGGGATGTGGGATCTATGTGATGGATACACAGGAAAATACGATCCTGTATACAAACCAGCACTTTCGTAAAGCATTTGGGGAAGATGTGCGAAGTGCAGGTATTGAGGAATGTTTAAGACAGGGAGCGCAATCGGAGGACAGCCTGTATTTCAGGGAGGTTTATTCGAAAGAAGAAAACCGCTGGTTTGATCTGCACAGTACAAGGATTAACTGGGTGGATGGAAGAAAGGTCCTTTTGTGTACCATTTATGATGTGACAGACAAAAAGCTGTATCAGCAGAAGATTGAGCGTCAGGCAAACAATGATTTCCTGACCGGATTGTATAACCGGATGCGCTGTGAACAGGATTTAGAGCGTTATATCCGTCAGACGAAGGAGTTTGGCGGTGAGGGAGCGCTGCTTTACATCGATCTGGATGATTTTAAACATATCAATGACGGACTCGGTCATCAGTATGGAGATGTGCTGCTTAAGAATATTTCCGGCAGTCTGCAGAGAATTCCCGGTGTGGAGAATAACTGTTACCGTATGGGTGGTGATGAGTTCATTATCATATTGGCGCATCATCATATGGCGATGCTCCAGCAGATCTTAGATGAGATCAAGGCGCTGTTCACGAAACCGTGGATGCTAAAAGGGACGGATTATTACTGTACGATGAGTATGGGAGTCGTTCGCTTTCCGGCAGACGGGGATACGGTGGAAGAATTGATCAAGAAAGCCGATATTGCACTTTATTCTGCAAAATGTGCAGGAAAGAACCGTATCGAGTTTTATGATGACAACGCGGAGTCCACCTCTTACAAACGGCTTGACCTTGAAAAAAACATGCGCAATGCCACACGAAATGCTTTCAGTGAATTTGAGGTATATTTCCAGCCGATTGTAAATATTACAAAAGAGGGAAATCCATGTGCCGGTGCGGAGGCACTGATCCGCTGGAATTCCGGCGAACTCGGTCTGATCCCGCCGGCAGATTTCATTCCGCTTGCAGAGTATTTAGGCCTGATCAATCCGATCGGAGAATTTGTCCTGCGGGAGGCATGTATCCACTGCAAATACTGGAATGATATGGGACACCCGGAGTATAAGGTGAATGTCAATCTGTCTGTCGTACAGCTTTTACAGAACGATATTGTGGAGCGGATTGCGCGTGTGATCGAGGAGACGAGGATCACCCCACAGAATCTGACTCTGGAAGTGACGGAAAGTCTTGCAGTCAACGATATGAGCCGCATGAAACGGATCCTTGCGGATATCAGGCATCTTGGTGTGCGTGTTGCTCTCGATGATTTCGGTACGGGATATTCATCTTTAAACCATATCAGGGAGATGCCGATCGATGTCATAAAAATCGACCGCTGCTTTATCATTGATATCGGAAAAGATGATTTCTCCAATGCATTTGTAAAAATGGTCGGAGAACTTGCAACAGCGATCCATGTGAATGTCTGTGTGGAAGGTGTGGAAACAAAAGAACAGTTAGATGCACTGGTGGGGTCAAAGGTTCAGCTGATCCAGGGGTTTTATTTTGGAAAGCCGATGAAGGCGGAGATGTTTGAAAGACAGTACCTGTAAGGGTACTGTCTTTTAATGTTAAAACAATTAAAACAGTTCCAAAAATTAAAAAAATAAATAAAATTAAAAAAATATCAAAAAACTGTTGACATATTTATTTTTATCTGTTATTATGAATGAGTCGTCGCGAGAGAGTGATTGATACGCGGAAGTGTCGGAATTGGCAGACGAGCAAGACTAAGGATCTTGTGTTCATTGCGAACGTGTGGGTTCAAGTCCCATCTTCCGCATCAAAAGATTTCTTTGAATGACGGTTCGCAGGAGTGGCGGAATTGGCAGACGCGCAGGCTTCAGGTGCCTGTGGTAGCAATATCGTGTGGGTTCAAGTCCCATCTCCTGCATTTTATATGTTGAGATGAGAGAAGCACTGAAGATTCGGTGCTTTTTTTGCTTTATAGGATTCGGGTGCCAAAAATTGAAAGCCACCTTTTGGCACCCGAATCTTTAGTAGGAAATTTCTCATCTGAGAAAATTAAAATCCGTGAAAATAGTATCCAAGCGCGGCAGAAAAAATGCTGCGCTGTTTGCATTTATGAGGAAATCATTTATAATAGATAGCAATGCGGTGCAGAATGCAAAAACAAAGGATAAAAAAATGATTACGTTAAATGATTATCTTTATTCCGGAGATACGGTATTCCGGATTTTAAAAAAATATTCAGAAGATCTAAAACGTGCGGCAGAGGAAAATGACAGTGAGGTGGATAGGTTACACTGTAATTTCCTGATGCAGATCATGGAATTGCTAGAGCATAATGACTTTTTGACAGCACAGTCGCAGAAAATACGGGAATTTTATCAGTATATGGCGAAACAATATCCTTACCTTTCTTTTACTTTTAAAGGAAGGATCAAATCACTGATCCGTGCGGAAGCAAAATTCAACGGATATATCGTAGAGCATGTTTATAATTATTATCTGAAAAACCATGCCTATCCTCCGGTGGATGAATTAAAGGAACGGCTGAGCTGCTTCAGGGACCTGATTGCATACCGCATTGTCATATCCATGCCTAAATGCCATGTGGGAGATGAAAAGGAAAGAGAACAGGAAGAAATCAGACATTTATATGAGATCGCAAATGTGCTTAAGGTATTTTTAGAGGAGCGGGGATTTACGGCAGAACCGGCAGGCGGTATAAAGCTGAGTGATTCTTCACTGCTCAGTGAAGAAGTACGGCCGTATTACAGGGATTATATTGTGAATGAAGAACCGGATGGATACCGGTCGTTACATATTACTTTTTTTGACAACAGTGCACATTGTTATATGGAAATGCAGCTTAGGACAAAAGCGATGGATGATATAGCGGAAATCGGACCAGCGAATCATCTGGGATATGAGAAGAAGCAGGAGAGTGAACGTGCAAGACGTGATGCTGTTCTGGTGGGGGAATGTATTTATTTTGATGAGGCATATGAAAGAGGAATGAAACTGCAGCAGATCGAACTGGCAAAACTGGATGTGAATATGTTTTCGGCAATTGATAACAGCCTGATCAATGATGGGTGTGGACTTTACCGGGGAAGACTGATCCTTCCATATGAACATTTATCTCGTTTTCAAAATGATTAATGGAAAAGAGGGCAAAGTTGAGGGCAAAATTTTGTCATTAATTTAAAATAAAAAAAGGAAATCGAAAAAGAACGCGGAATATATATATTGTAATTACTGTGTGGCAGGTTTATCCAAAGAGGAGGAACAACATGTCGATACGGGAAGATATTGAACGGATGGAATGTGAGAACTTAAGTCCGTATGCTACGCTCAGCATACATTCAAGAGGACGTGATTATCCGGAAGAACAGTGTGATATAAGACCTGTATTCCAGCGCGACAGAGACCGGATTTTACACTGTAAGGCATTCCGCCGGTTGAAGAATAAAACACAGGTGTTTCTGACACCCAAAGGAGATCATTACAGAACGAGGCTTTCACATACCTTAGAGGTATCACAGAATGCCCGCACGATCGCGAAAGCACTGCGGCTCAATGAAGATCTTGTCGAGGCGATCGCCTTAGGGCACGATCTGGGACATACGCCGTTTGGGCATGCTGGTGAGTTTGTGCTGAATGGACTGTGCGATGAAGGTTTCCATCACAATGAGCAGAGTGTAAGGATCGTTGAGAAGCTGGAAAAAGACGGTAAGGGACTGAATCTGACCTGGGAGGTAAGGGATGGCATCTTAAACCATCAGACGAGTCTGATGCCGCATACTTTAGAAGGAAAGATCGTCCGGCTGTCGGATAAGATCGCCTATATCAATCACGATATTGACGATGCCATAAGGGCGCAGATACTGACAGAGGAGAATATACCGTTAGAACTTCGGAAAACACTGGGATTTTCGACGAGGCAGCGTTTAAACACACTGATACATAACATCATCAGCAACAGTGTTGGAAAAGACGATATCATTATGTCGGAGGAAGTAGAGCAGGCTATGATCGAACTGCGCAAATTTATGTTCGGCCATGTCTATAAAAATCCGGTAGCAAAAGGGGAAGAGACCAAGGCAAAAGCCATGATCGAGCAGTTGTTCTTCTATTATATGGAACATATCGAGCTTCTCCCTGAAAAATATCTGCACATGCGTGACGCCGGTGAGACAGAGCAGCGCATCGTCTGCGATTACATCTCAGGCATGACAGACCAGTACGCAATCACAAAATTCAGCGAATACTTCATGCCACAGGCCTGGCAGGTAGATGGTTATTAGAAAGTAAAAAGTCTGCGGCATGCCGCATGGCATGGCAGGTGGATGGATATTAAAGTTACAATTGCGAAATTCATTGAAATCGAAAGTGGTTGCGGCAGATTGGCAGCTGAATAAGAAAGTGCTGGGGAGCCGCCGGTCCTTAGCGACCGTGTTTTGGTCGCTTAGTACCGTTGCGAGCGACACGCAGCGCAAGCGTACTTTCGTTTTAGCTGCCAATCTGTCGCAGATGTTGGAAACTGGAGTTGAATTTCGCAGATGTAAGATGAATATAAACAACGAAAGGAGAAAAAGATGCCGTATTATTCTGATGACATCATAGAAGAAGTGCGTTCCAGGAATGACATTGTTGATGTGATTTCCCAATATGTGCGTCTTTCAAAAAAGGGCAGTACCTATTTTGGACTCTGCCCGTTCCATAATGAAAAAACAGGCTCCTTTTCCGTGTCGCCGAACAAGCAGATGTATTACTGCTTCGGATGCGGCGCGGGTGGAAATGTATTTACGTTTCTGATGGAGTATGAAAACTTTACATTCGGCGAGGCGATGGAAGCGTTAGCCGACCGTGCCGGTGTGGAATTGCCGAAACAGGAATACACCAGCGCACAGAGGCAGGAAGCAGACAAACGAGCAAGACTGCTTGAAATTAATAAAGAAGCAGCAAAGTATTTTTACATGCTGCTGCGTGGGGAGAGAGGTGCGCGCGCGCTTTCCTATTTCCGAAAACGGGAACTGTCAGATGAGACCATGCAGAAATTCGGTCTCGGCTATTCCGATCAGTACAGCGATGATCTTTACCGGTATCTTCGGAAAAAAGGATATGAGGATGACATCTTAAAAGAATCCGGTTTGGTCAGCATCGATGAGAGGCGCGGCGGGTACGATAAATTCTGGAACCGGGCGATGTTCCCGATTATGGATGTCCACAACAAAGTCATCGGTTTCGGTGGCAGGGTGATGGGCGATGGAGAGCCGAAGTATTTAAACTCACCGGAAACACCGATTTTTGATAAGAGCCGGAATCTGTATGGACTTAATTTTGCAAGGACCACAAAGAAACCACAGTTTTTATTGTGTGAAGGATATATGGATGTGATCGCGCTGCATCAGGCAGGATTTGACAATGCGGTGGCATCACTTGGAACTGCGCTGACGGCAGGACATGCGAATCTGTTAAAAAGGTACACCAAAGAAGTGTATTTAACCTATGACAGTGACGGCGCAGGGGTGAAAGCTGCACTCCGGGCGATTCCAATTTTAAAGGAAGTAGGGATTACGACAAAGGTAATTAATATGCGTCCGCACAAAGATCCGGATGAATTTATCAAGGCTTTGGGAGCAGAGGCGTATCAGGATCGTATCGATCATGCAGAGAACAGCTTTATGTTTGAGATACGCATTTTAGAGCAGCAGTACGACATGAAAGATCCGGAGAGCAAGTCAGCCTTTTATCATGAAGTGGCAAAGAAACTATGCTCCTTCACAGAAAAAATCGAGCGTGATATTTACATTCAGGCAGTCGCGGAAAAATATATGCTGCCAACGCAGGATTTACAGCGGCTTGTCGGTAAATACGGAATGCAGATGGAAGGCATCCGAAAACAACCAACCCAGTTAAAAACCGGTATCAATGAGAAAAACGCCTCCGCCAGAGGAATCAAAAAAGAAGATGGGATGAAGCAATCCCAGAAACTTCTTTTGACATGGCTCATAGAGAATACCGGATTATATCATAAGATAAAAAAATATATCGCACCGAAGGATTTTACGGAGGAGATATATCATAAGGTAGCTGAAGTATTATTCCAGCAGTTTGAGGAGAGCGGAGAAGCAAACCCGGCGAAGATCGTCAGCATGTTTCCTGATGAGGAGGCACAGAAAGAGATTGCGGCGCTTTTCAATGCAAGAATCCATGAGGTCGAGTCAAAAGAAGACCGGGAGAAGGCATTGAAAGAGACCATTATCCGCATCAAACAAAACAGTATCAAGTATCGGTCCGAGCATTTGGCACCGACAGATATGGCTGGTCTGATGCAGCTTGTAACAGATAAACGTGACCTGGAAGAATTGGAGAAATTGCATATTTCCATTGATTAGGGACAAAATAGTAGAAAACTTGAGAGGATGAACCAAAATGGCAAAAAAGACAGAAAACGAGGTAAAGGAAACCAAAAAAGAAGCAGCAGTGATGGATGAAGCTGCAAAAGAAAAGTTTCAGCAGAAGTTAAAAGATCTGTTAGCCTTGGCCAAAAAGAAAAAGAACATGTTGGAATACCAGGAGATCAGCGACTTCTTTGCGGACATGCAGTTAGAAGCAGAGCAGTTTGATAAAATTCTTGATTTTCTGGAAGCAAACAATATCGATGTACTTCGGATCACAGATGATGATTCTGATGATGAAATTTTACTCGATGTAGATGATGAAGACGAGATCGAAGTGGAAAAAATCGACCTTTCCGTGCCGGATGGCGTGTCCATTGAAGATCCGGTCCGTATGTATTTGAAGGAGATCGGTAAAGTACCTCTTTTAAGTGCAGAGGAAGAGATCGAGCTGGCAAAAAATATGGAAGCCGGTGCTGTGGCGAAGGAAAAGATCGCAATCTTAAAGAGCAGAGAAGAGAATGCAACAGAGGAAGAACTTGCAGAGATCAAAGAAGAGATCAAGAATTTGCAGAAAGATCTTGATGCAGGGGATGAGGCAAAGAAACGTCTTGCAGAAGCAAACTTACGTCTGGTTGTTTCCATTGCAAAAAGATATGTGGGACGTGGAATGCTTTTCCTTGATCTGATCCAGGAAGGTAACCTTGGTCTGATCAAAGCCGTGGAAAAATTCGACTACCGCAAGGGATATAAATTCTCTACTTATGCAACATGGTGGATCCGTCAGGCGATCACAAGAGCAATCGCAGATCAGGCGAGAACCATCCGTATCCCTGTCCATATGGTTGAGACGATCAACAAGCTCATCCGTGTTTCCAGACAGCTGCTTCAGGAGTTAGGACGTGAGCCAAGTCCGGAAGAGATCGCAGCAGAAATGAACATGCCGGTAGAGCGTGTGCGTGAGATCTTAAAGATTTCCCAGGAGCCGGTTTCCTTAGAGACACCGATCGGTGAGGAGGAGGACAGCCATCTTGGAGATTTTATTCAGGATGATAACGTACCTGTTCCGGCTGACGCCGCTGCATTCACACTTTTAAAAGAGCAGTTGGAGGAAGTACTTGGAACATTGACCGAGAGAGAGCAGAAAGTTCTGACACTCCGTTTTGGTCTGGAGGACGGCCGTGCAAGAACACTGGAAGAAGTTGGAAAAGAGTTCAATGTAACACGTGAGCGTATCCGTCAGATCGAAGCAAAAGCGCTCCGCAAACTTCGTCATCCAAGCAGAAGCCGCAAATTAAAGGATTACTTAGAGTAAAATGGTAAAGATTTCAAATCGTTTAATGACAGCCGCAGCTCTTGTCACACAGGGATATACACTGGCAGATGTTGGAACAGATCACGGATATATTCCAATCTATCTGTTACAGCAGAAGAAAATTCCAGCTGCAATTGCCATGGATATCAATGAAGGACCGTTAGAGCGGGCAAAAGAACATATTGCTTTATATGGATTGCAGGCATACATACAGACACGTCTCTCAGACGGTGTGGCAGCTTTGAAACCCGGCGAGGTGGAAGCTGTCCTCATCGCCGGCATGGGAGGCGGACTGGTCATGCATATCTTAAAAAACGGGGAAAAAGTCTGCCAGTCTGCGAAAGAACTCATCCTGCAGCCACAGTCCGAGATAGAGAATGTCCGTGAATTTTTACGGGAAGAAGGATATGCCATTCTCGCAGAGGACATGGTGTTGGAAGATGGAAAATTCTATCCGATGATGAAAGTGCAGTATCAGGGTGAAAATGCACAGAAAGCTTCGGAAGTGTTGAAACTTTCAGACCTTTATGGTGGATTACTCCTGCAAAACCGCCATCCCGTGTTGAAAACTTTCCTTGAAAAAGAAAAGCTCATATACACAGGCATCAAGGAGAATCTTGAAAAACAGCCGGCGTCAGAAAAAATCCGGACACGGCTTGCAGAAGTGGAAGACATACTGCATTATAATGAACTTGCATTACAGTTTTATGTATAAAAATTGGAGTGTATAATGTGAATATAGAGTTTGGAAAAGAAGAATCGAGAAATCGGTTCTTTTTTCTATCTAAAAGAGAAAATATAAAATTGTTTTCATATTGAGTACAAGAATATAATGTGATAAGATATATCCATAGATATGAAATTTATATATATGAATAAAAACGAGAGGAAAATAAAATGACGATCAGCGAGAGAATATTAAAAGTATTGAAAGACAGAAATATGACACAGGCTGAATTTGCAAAACAGGTTGGGATTGCGACCAGTACCATCAGCGAATGGAAAAAAAGAAAGACAAATCCTACTGCAGATAAGATCATGGATATTTGTAATGTATTGCAGATAACACCAGAACAACTTCTTACTGGAAAAGGTATCGAGGATGAAGAAAACATTAATGTTACAAGTCGTGAGAGTTGTTTTACGCCTTATGATATTCAATTGGTTCAAGATTATCATGGACTTAAGGAAGAACAGCAGAAGCGTCTGATGGCTTATATGGAGGCTTTAAAGAAGATACAAAGTCTTGAAGAAATATAAAATGAATTTGTATATTGTGATTCGGATTTGAGGTTTTGTTTTGGAACTTCAAAATAACCAGAGAGGAAATTTGATGAACGAAATTACCAATATAGTTGAGAGACCAACATTACTGCAGCAGGATATTGAACTATCAAAATTAATATATACGATTCGCGGAAAACAGATAATGTTAGATTGTGATCTGGCTATACTGTATGGTTATACAGTGAAAAGACTAAATGAACAAGTAAAGAATAATAAAAATAGATTTCCGGAAGATTTTATGTTTCAAATGACGAGGGAGGAAGTAAACGATTTGCGGTCGAAATTTCCGACCGCAAATATAAATCCCAAAAGCAGATATTTACCCCATGTTTTTACCGAACAGGGAATTTATATGTTGGCGACAGTGTTAAGTGGTGAAATTGCAGAAAAACAAAGTATTTTTATAATGCGTGCATTTCGCGAAATGCGGCATTTTATTTCAAGCAATGCTCTTTTGTTTGAAAGGATTAATGCTGTTGAACTGAAACAACTGGAATTACAAAAAGATGCGGAGGAAAATTTTACAAAAATATTTGAATATATATCCAATCATGAAGAGGAATGTCAGAAGATTTTTTTTGACGGACAGATATTTGATGCTTTCAGTTTACTCACAAATATTATTACTCATGCCCAAAAGGAGATAATTCTTATTGACGGATATATTGATATTATTACGTTGAACATTTTGGCTAAGAAGAATATAGGGGTGAATGTTTATACATACACGTTGCCTAATACAAAGTTATCGGCTCAGGATATAGCAAATTTTAATGCACAGTATCCAACACTTACCGTAAAAAAAACAGCATCTTTTCATGATAGGTTTCTGATTATAGATGGTAAAGAAGGATATCATATTGGAGCTTCTCTAAAGGATGCCGGTAAGAAATGTTTTGGCATAAACAGAATAGAAGGAGTCGAGGACATTAAAGATATAATAACTAAAGCACAGCAGACAGGGAAATAAAAGGGGAGTATAATCCCCTTTATTTCAAAAACATCCGCATCATCTTTTCTTTCAATCCGGTATATTTCTGATACCGGATCGGCAGATCCATCCACGTTTTCTTATCGACAATACTGCGGTAATGGCTGAAGGTTTCAAATCCAACCCTGCCGTGGTAGCTGCCCATGCCGCTCTCACCGACACCGCCGAATGGCATATCGCTCGTTGCAAGATGAATGATCGTGTCATTGATACAGCCGCCGCCAAAACGGCAGGTATCTAAGACCTTCTTCTGTGCAGCCTTGTCCTCACTGAAAAAATAAAGCGCAAGCGGATGAGGGTGGGATTCCACGGTATCAAGCGCCTCGTCTAATGTGTCGAAGGTGAGGATCGGAAGCAGTGGTCCAAAGATCTCTTCGCCCATCACAGCGTCGTCCCACGTAATATTATTGAGAACGGTAGGCGCAATGCGGAGCGATTCAGGCTCTGACTGTCCTCCGTATACAAGCTTTTCCCCATTGATCAGCCCGAGAATGCGTTCAAAATGCTTTTCGTTGATGATCTTTCCATAATTCGGATTTTTCAGAGGTTCTTTCCCAAACTGCTTTTCAATCTCAGCTAAAATCGCAGTGATAAGCTCATCACGGATGCGTTTGTCACAGAGAATATAATCCGGCGCAACACAGGTCTGTCCGCAGTTTAAATACTTGCCGAAGACAATACGCTTTGCGGCAAGCCGGATCTTAGCGGTGGAGTCAACGATACATGGGCTCTTTCCGCCAAGCTCTAATGTGACAGGAGTTAAATATTCAGCCGCATGGCGGAGTACCTCCCGTCCGACAGTCTTTCCGCCGGTGAAAAAGATCATGTCAAAACGCTGCTGTAACAATGCCTGATTTTCTGCGCGGCCGCCATCGACCACTGCAACATAATGTGCCGGAAAACATTCTTCGATCATGGTTTTCATGACATCGAACGTGCAAGGGGCGTAGGCGCTTGGTTTTACGACCGCAGTATTCCCGGCTGCTATGGCATCGATCAGCGGATCGAGTGTCAGTAACACCGGGTAATTCCATGGGCTCATGATCAGCACGGTTCCGTAAGGGGAAGGGGAGCGGAAGCTCTTTGCTGCAAACTGGGCGACCGGGGTGGAAACACGTTTGCTGCGCATAAGGTTGCGGAGATGCTTCTGCATCCAGGTAAGCTCCGACAGCGTCAGCCCGATCTCACACATATAGCTCTCCATACGGCTCTTTCCAAGATCCTCCTTCAGTGCCGCAGCGAGGTCGGCTTCATGGCGGATCATAGCCTCCTTCAAACTTTCTAACTGTTTCAGTCGGAATTCCGCCGGAATCGTTTTGCCACTGGAAAAAAAGTGGTTCTGTTGTTGTAAAATATCCTTGATCTCCTGCTCGGTCATGAGGATTCCTCCTTTTATCTTCCGGATCGATCAGACAATCACCTGTTCTGACTCAACCTGTATCCGTACATCTGATACTTATATACTATCGAAAATAACATACTTCTGCAAGTGTTTTACTTCCGGGCAGACAGGAAAAACAATTCTTGAAAAACGGCGCTTATAATGCTACAGTAATAATACTGATGATCTGCAGCAGAGATCATGGCGCAGATCAGTTTGATAATAATGTGACTGCCGGATACGAAGGGCAGATTGCGGAAAGGCATGGAAAATAAAATGAACGATTATAAAATAGGCACAAAATGTGTACAGGCAGGATATACCCCGGGGAATGGACAGCCGCGGCAGATCCCGATCATCCAGTCTACCACTTTCAAATACAGCACCAGCGAGGACATGGGAAAACTGTTTGATCTTGAGGCATCCGGATATTTCTATACACGGCTGCAGAATCCGACCAATGATCATGTCGCAGCCAAGATCGCAGCAATGGAAGGCGGCACAGCCGCAATGCTGACCTCAAGCGGACAGGCAGCGAACTTTTTTGCTATATTCAACATATGTGAGAGTGGAGACCATATTGTGGCATCATCCTCGATCTACGGCGGAACCTTCAACCTCATTGCAGTTACGCTTGCCAAAATGGGGATCACGGCAACCTTCGTGTCTCCTGACGCATCGGAGGAGGAGTTGAACGCTGCATTCCGTCCGAACACAAAGCTGATGTTTGGCGAGACGATCGCCAATCCAGCATTGACAGTATTAGATATTGAGCTCTTTGCAAAAACAGCACATGCGCACGGCGTACCTCTTATCATAGACAATACATTTCCAACTCCGGTCAACTGCAGGCCATTTGAGTGGGGTGCGGATATTGTGACACACTCCACCACCAAATACATGGATGGACATGGTGCGGCAGTAGGCGGTGCGATTGTTGACAGCGGAAAATTCGACTGGATGGCACACGCAGACAAATATCCGGGACTTTGTACACCGGATGAGAGCTACCATGGCGTGACCTATGCAGAAAAATTTGGCAATGAGGGCGCATTCATCACAAAATGTACAACACAGCTTATGCGTGATCTCGGATGCATCCAGTCGCCACAGAATGCATTCCTGTTAAACCTTGGACTGGAGTCACTGCATGTGCGTATGCCTAAGCATGTGGAAAACGGTCAGGCAGTTGCAGAATTTCTGGAAAAACATCCAAAGGTAGCCTATGTGAACTATCCGGGACTGCCTTCCAGCAAATACTATGAACGTGCCAGAAAATACCTGCCACACGGCGGATGCGGTGTCGTTTCATTCGGATTAAAGGGCGGAAGGGAGGCTGCGTCTGCTTTTATGCAGAACTTAAAGCTTGGAGCGATCGAGACACATGTGGCAGATGCAAGAACCTGCTGTCTGAATCCGGCAACCTCCACGCACAGACAGATGACAGATGAACAGCTGAAAGAGGCTGGTGTTCCGGCAGAGCTGATCCGGATAAGTCTCGGTTTAGAGGATAAGGAAGATCTGATCGCAGATATTTCGAATGCGTTGGATGCGATCAGGGACTAATATGCAGAAAAAAGAAAGTGCAGAGAGAAAAATGAGTAAGATAAAAACAAAAAAAGTGCTGACACCGGAGCAGAAGAAAAAGCGCATTCGCAACATCATCATTGTCGCAGTGATCCTTGTGGCAGCATCCGTTGCAACTTACTGGATGCAGCCGCAGAACAAAGCGCTGGCAGAGAGTGAAGTGTTCAGCGAAGAGGAAGTGAAGGCACAGGCGGAAAAAATCATAGGGCTTTTAAATGCAGAGGATTTTGACAGCCTGCAAAGCCTTGTTGTCCCGGACATGCAGGAGATCATGAACAAAGAGCGCATGGACGAGGGCAAGGCGCGGATCTCGGAAGACTGGGGAGATTTTGTTTCCATTGAAACAATGCAGGATGCGGAGATCATACAGAGAGGTGCGCATATCGCAGCCGTTTACGTGACCGCAGAGTATGAAAACATCGAGGTGCATTACACACTGGCGTTCAACGAGGACATGAAGCTTGCGTCCTTTGGAATCCAATAGCCGGATCATTCCTGCGGAAACATATAGGAAAAATAAACATCCTTAAAATTAGCGTAATTGTCTCTTGAAATCGGAATCTGTGCGCCGGATTTTGTGAAGAGAGAGGTTTTACCGAACTTTTCCACGCAGCTTAACGCTGCAATATAGCTGCGGTGGCATTTATAAAACCCTTTTTCCACTGTGAAAATTGTTTCACACTGGTGAAAGGGTTCTTTTATGGAGATCACCGAGCCGTCTTTCAATGTGACTAACACATTCTTATTTTGCGCTTCCAGATATTCGACATCCTGAAAATAAATCGCCTGGTAGCCGGAATCTGTTCTTGCCGCGAAATGAGCCATGGAAGCCTTGTGGACTTCGTACCAGCTGTCAAGGACCGCGTGGAAACGCACTTCGTCAAGAGGTTTCAACAGATACCAGAAAGTGCGGACTTCATAAGATTCCAGCGCAAATTCCGGTGAGGAAGTCAGAAAAATGATCGGAACGTGCGGGTCATGCTGGCGCAGTTCGCGGGCGGTATCCATGCCGCTCAAAAGGGGCATGATCATATCAAGCAGGATCAGATCCATGCCATAAGCCCTGTGTGCGGAGATCAGTTCGTCACCGTTTGTGAACCGGTAGAGCTGCAGTGTCAGCTGATGCGCCCGGCACCAGGAATCAAGACTGTCTGAAAGCAGATCCAAAAATTCAGTTTCATCATCACAAATCGCAATCTTTACCATAATAAATTTCCTCGCTTAAAGAATAATGCGGACTACAAAGTCCTCACCTTCCATGTAAAACTGGTACTGTCCATGTTCCTTCTCGACATAATAAATGACGCTTTGGACACCGATACCGTGATTCTTTGCCGTTGTAACCGGGATACCGTTTGAAAAAACAGGTGTCTCTGAAGCCGGATTCTTCTGCAGGATCAGAAGGTGGTTTCCCTTTTCGAAAATGCTCAGATGCACGATACGTTTTTCCACAGGGAGCTTCGTGACCGCATGCATGGCATTTTCCAGAAGGTTGGAAAGGATCGCACAGAAAGTCATCTCAGAGCAGCAGAGTGTCTGCGAAGTCTGGATCTGTACGTCAAAAACGATCTGATTTTCCGCAAACCGTGTCTGGTAAATGGAAAGAACCGAATTCAGCAGCTCATTTCTGCAGAAAGAGTGGATGACAGTGTCGTCATATTGCTTATTGATCTCCTGAATATAATCAAGTGCGCGCTCCGGTTCCTGCTGGGAGATAAAAGTCTGGATGGCGGCAAGATGATGGCGCATGTCGTGCCGCAGGATCTTCATGCGCATGAAGATCCTGCAGGTCCGCAGCAGCGAACAGCGCATGTCGTGC
>OGKW01000757.1_pt1 | contig 23708 bp, 10 predicted proteins | sample 1572601 | NCBI WGS metagenome assembly OGKW01 (sample SAMEA2581875, study PRJEB24529) | metagenome | biome: Human gut stool | place: China | collected 2011
GCAACTATCTGGTAGAAGTTTATATGAATACCCGCAGCTACGAAGCTGCTTTAAAGTCAATCGAACGGATTGCCAAGCCGAGTGCACAAATCATGGAAGCCAAACAAAAGATTCTCTTCCAACTGGGTACACAGTCATTTGCCAATACCAATTTCGAACAGGCTCTCCAATATCTGAACCAGTCCATCGCCATCGGGCAATACAACCGCCAAACAAAGGCGGACGCTTATTACTGGTGCGGAGAATCTTACTACCGACTCAACCGGATGATGGAAGCCGCCCGCGATTTCAACGCTTATCTGCAACTGACCACGCAGCCAAATAATGAAATGTATGCGCTCGCCAACTACAACCTAGGATACATTGCTTTCCATCGTAAGGACTATACACAGGCAAGCAATTACTTCCAAAAGTATATCCAACTGGAAAAAGGCGAAAACAGAACAGCGCTTGCAGATGCCTACAACCGTATCGGAGACTGTCATCTGAATGTACGCAACTTTGAAGAAGCCAAGCACTACTACTCGCAAGCCGAACAAATGAATACTCCTTCCGGCGATTACTCCTTCTATCAGCTGGCACTGGTATCCGGTTTACAGAAAGACTATACCGGCAAAATCACTCTTCTGAACAGACTGGTCGGCAAATATCCTTCTTCTCCGTATGCTGTGAATGCCATTTACGAGAAAGGACGTTCTTATGTACTGATGGATAACAACGGTCAGGCTATTACCTCTTTCAAGGAATTGCTGGAGAAATATCCCGAAAGCCCCGTCAGCCGGAAAGCTGCGGCTGAAATCGGTTTGCTGTATTATCAGAACGGCAACTTCGACCAGGCAATCAATGCGTACAAACAAGTGATTGAGAAGTATCCGGGCAGCGAAGAAGCCCGCCTGGCAATGCGCGATATGAAATCTATCTATGTAGATTTGAACCGTATCGATGAATTTGCGGCTTTAGCCAATGCGATGCCGGGACACATCCGCTTTGACGCCAGCGAACAGGATTCGCTTACTTATGCGGCTGCCGAAAAGATTTATGCACGTGGCAGAACAGAAGAAGCCAAGAGCAGCCTTAATAAATATCTGCAAACCTTCCCGGAAGGAGCATTTAGCCTGAATGCACATTATTATCTCTGCCAGATTGGAAACGAGCAGAAGAATTATGATATGGTGCTCCTCCACTCCGGAAAATTGCTTGAATATCCGAATAATCCATTCGCAGAAGAAGCGCTGATCATGCGTGCGGAAGTACAGTTCAACCAGCAACAGATGGCGGAAGCTCTGGCAAGCTACAAGATGCTGAAAGAAAAAGCGACCAATGTAGAACGCCGCCAGCTTGCCGAAACCGGCATCCTGCGCTGTGCCTTCCTGCTGAGAGACGATGTGGAAACAATTCATGCAGCAACCGAGGTGCTGGCTGAAGCCAAGCTTAGTCCGGAACTAAAAAACGAAGCTCTTTATTATCGCGCAAAAGCTTATAAGAATCAGAAAGCGGACAAGAAAGCATTGGATGATTTCCGCGAACTGGCCAAGGATACCCGCAATTCTTATGGTGCCGAAGCTAAATACCAGGTTGCCCAAGCACTTTACGATGCCAAAGAATATGCAGCGGCAGAAAAAGAGCTGCTCAACTACATCGAACAGAGTACGCCACACGCTTATTGGCTGGCACGCAGCTTTGTCCTCCTGTCGGACGTATATGTCGCTATGGGTAAAGACCTCGACGCACGCCAGTATCTGCTGAGCCTGCAACAGAACTACCAGGGCAATGACGATATCGAGAGCATGATTGAAGACAGACTAAAGAAACTAAACAAGTAAAGATGAAAAGTATGAAACGAACTCTTTATATAGCAGGAGGATTTACACTGGCATTTCTGATGCCGTTCAACCTTCAGGCACAGAATACTCAGCCGAAAGATACGACCATGAACCGCACGGTCGTCGTAGAACAGGAATATAATCCGGACATTCTGGATGCTTCCAAAGTGAATGTGCTGCCCAAAGTGGAAGAACCTACCGTCAGCAAAAAGGAAGTGGAATATGCCACTACTTTCTTCCCGGCTACCTCCATTCCTGCCGACCTGATGCGTCCCTATGTAGGAACGGAAGTGCAGCCCGGCAGCAAGCCCGGATATATACGCGCCGGATATGGAAACTACGGTAATCTGGATCTCCTTGCCAATTACCTGTTCCGTCTGTCGGACAGGGACAAACTGAACGTCCGCTTTCAGATGGACGGAATGGATGGCAAACTGACCATGCCGGAAACAGACACGAAATGGAATGCTTATTATTACCGTACCCGTGCGAATATCGATTATATCCACCAGTTCAATAAGGTGGATTTCAACATCGCCGCTAATTTCGGACTCAGCAATTTCAACCTTTCTCCGGTTCAGCCCGGCAAGCAGAAGTTTACTTCAGGAGACTTCCATCTGGGAGTAAAATCGACAGATGAAAATTATCCCATACAGTTCGAAGCGGAAACCAATCTGATGATGTACAACCGTCAGAACAATAACACTTTCTTTTTCAATGACAAAGTCGGAGAAACACAAGTGCATACCAAAGGATTGATCAGCGGCGCTATCAGCGACGAACAGAGCATCAACATCGGATTGGACATGCGTAATCTCATCTACAATAAAGACCTGAAACTTGCTGACGACCTCCAGGTATATGAGAACCGTACCGCTCTGGCACTGAATCCGCATTATAAACTCAGCAGCGACAGCTGGAATCTGCGTGCAGGAGCCAATGTGGATATCTCATTCGGCAGCGGTAAATCATTCCGCGTGTCTCCGGATGTAATAGCACAGTATATCTTCTCCGACAGCTACGTACTCTATGCGCAAGCTACCGGAGGCAAGCTGGTCAACGATTTCCGCAGACTGGAAACGATCTGTCCTTATGCCTTGCCGGCAGGCCCTATTCTCGATACGTACGAACAGCTGAATGCAGCAATAGGATTTAAAGCGAGTCCTTATCCCGGATTATGGATTAATCTGTATGGCGGTTATCAGGATTTGAAAGACGATTTCTTTGAGGTGCAGGAGGAAATGGATTACAACAACAATCCCTCACTTCCCGATGGTGATGGTCAGGGAGAGAACACTCCGTCTCCGGTCACAGCACATCAATATCTGAATCTGGAATTCAGCAATACCAACAACTTCTACGCCGGTATGAAGATCAGCTATGAATACAAAGACCTCATTGCATTGTCCGCTGCTGGAACTTACCGTAACTGGGATGCGAAAGAAAAATACAGCCTGTATATGAAACCCGCCTGCGAAATTAATTTCAGCGCAGACTTCCGCCCGATCACAGGACTGAATATCAATCTCGGTTACGATTATATCGGACGCACAAAGGTAGAAGGCATTAAAGCCGCAGCAGTCAGCGACCTACATGCCGGAGCCAGCTATAATGTGTTCAAAGGAGTATCCGTGTATGCCCGGATTAATAATATCCTCAATAAGAAATACCAGTATTATCTGGGCTATCCTACAGAAGGTCTTAACTTCCTGGGAGGATTAAGCTTCAGCTTCTAGACAAGACATATTCTCCAAAGAGAAGAACCAATCAGATGCCCATCCTGTTATTGCCTATGTGCAACATAACAGGATGGGCTTTTTTATTGTTCCTTACAAAGCCTCCTTTTCCATTCCGTCTATAATTTTGTATCAAGGTCTACCCATTTGTTACAGATAGTGTTTCTAGCTATTTGTGCACCTAATTTGGTGAATATTGCACGTCCATTTTTCACATCACCCCTAATTTTGCATCATCATTAAAAGATAAATGAAGTTAACCTTATTGCACATAAGCAAAGGATATATTTAGAAACTGAAGAGAGAATAAAGAGAATAAAAGTCACCCCCAACCCGGTTGACCTAACTATAAACTAAATATATTATTAACCTATCAAATTAAACAGTATGAGAAACGCGCTCAATTTAAGATTCTGCTTTCTTGTTACGTTTCTTTTATTCATACCGTTGATGTATGCCTTGCCCCCGGAAGGTATCACAATTAAGGGTAGAGTAACGGATGAAACACTCAAAGAAGGCGTTCCCGGAGCTAATGTGACTGTGAAAGGCACGAGCATTGGGACAATCACAGACTTTGACGGTAACTTTACGATCGTCGCCCCAAACAAAAAATCCGTATTGAACATTTCCTTTATCGGGTATGTAACCCAGGAGATCGTGGTCGGAGACAGGACAATCATCAATGTTTCCTTAAAAGAAGATGCACAGAACCTCGGTGAAGTGGAAGTTGTAGCTATCGCCTACGGTAATCAGGACAAGCGCATGCTTACCAGTGCCGTCTCCTCCATTGACAACAAAGAGCTGATCAAATCTCCGGCAACAAGTATCACGAACCTCCTCGCAGGAGCATTGCCGGGTGTATCTTCCGTACAGACTACCGGACAACCAGGTAAAGATGCTGCTGCCATCTACGTACGTGGTGTCGGTTCATTAAATGATTCACAATCCAAGCCCCTGGTTTTAGTAGACGGAATAGAACGTGAGTTTTCACAAATCGACCCGAACGAAATCGAAAGTATTTCAGTATTGAAAGACGCCTCTTCCACCGCTGTATTCGGAGTAAGAGGTGCTAATGGCGTTGTATTGATCACCACCCGAAGAGGTAAAGCAGGCAAAACGCAGATTTCCGCCAGCACCAAACTGGGTCTGCAACAACCCATCTCACTGGTAGAGCAGACCGGAAGTTACGAGTTCGCACGCTTCTGGAATATGAAGCAGGAGATGGACCACGTTACGAATCCTAAGTTATACTTCACTCCGGAACAGGTAGAAGCCTATCGCACCGGCTCAGACCCCATCATGTATCCCAGTATGGACTGGAAGAAGTATATTTTTAATAATATCTATCTTCAAAGCCAGAACAACCTAAATATCTCCGGCGGTAGCGATAATGTACGATACTTCATCTCAGTAGGTTATACTTATCAGAACGGACTTCTGAAAGAACTTCCCGGACAAATGTACGACAATAACTATCGTTACAACCGCTATAACTACCGCGCCAATATCGATGCCAATCTGACCAAGACCACTTCGATGAAACTCGGTGTCGGTGGTGTTTTAGGTAAGATACAGGAACCGCGCAGCGTCGTTTCGGGTACAGGAGAAGACCAAAACCCCTGGGTAATCGCACAGATCTGGTCACATCCGTTTGCCGGACCGGGATTTATCAACGGAGTACGTACACTGATTCCTAAAGATATGGTTCCGCTGGGAGAAGTGATGCGTGACGGTATGTTCGTATTCTACGGACAAGGTTACAATCAAACGTATGACACGACATTGAATCTGGATTTAGACATCACACAGAAACTGGACTTTATCACTCCGGGACTGAGCGTTTCCGTGAAAGGTGCTTACGACAATAAATTCAAACTGGAAAAAGTACGTACGGGAGGCGCCATCGAAGCGCAGACTGTGTACTACAAATCATACTTTGACACCAACGGTACGATGTCACAGACCGATCCCGACTACGATAAATCACTTATCTATGTACCCAGCGGCAGCGATACTCCGCTCACTTACTCGGAAAGCAGCGGACGCGGACAGAACTGGTATCTGGAAGGACGTATCAACTATGACCGTACATTCGGCGACCACAGAATATCCGGTCTGTTCCTTTACAATCAGTCGCGTAACTATTATCCGGACAGCTACACTTATCTGCCCCGTAACTACGTAGGATTGGTAGGACGTGCTACTTATGCCTATCAAAGTAAATATCTGCTCGACGTAAACGTCGGCTACAACGGTTCGGAGAACTTTGCTCCGGGCAGCACACGTTTCGGTGTATTCCCTTCCTTCTCTGCCGGATGGATCGCAACTGCCGAGAAGTTTATGGAAAACCAGAAAATCGTAGACTACCTAAAACTCAGAGCATCCTGGGGACGTGTAGGTAACGACAAAGGCGTAAATTCCCGCTTTATGTACATGCCTGCCGTATGGGGATCATCGGGCAGTTACAGCTTCGGTGTGGACAATCCGATTTCCCAATCGGCAGCAGCCATCTCACGTATGGGTAACCCGGCAGTAACCTGGGAAACAGCCGACAAGCAGAACTACGGTATTGATCTTAAGTTCTTCAACAGCCGCCTGTCCGCTACCTTCGACTACTTTATCGAACACCGCACAGGCATTCTGATCTCTCCGGAATCGACCCCAAGCATCATCGCAACTGCACTGCCTAACCTGAACATTGGTAAGGTAGACAACCACGGTTACGAAGTTTCTCTCGGCTGGCGCGATAAGATCGGAAAGGATTTCACCTATAATGTGGATGCCAACGTCTCTTTCGCACGCAACAAAATCCTCTATATGGACGAAGTGCCCAAGCAATTCTCTTATATGAACCAGACCGGTGGCTCTACCGGACGCCAGACCGGAGTATACAACTACATCCGTCTCTATCAGTACAGCGACTTCATCACCGGAGCCGACGGCGAACTGACCTTAAAGCCGGAACTGCCTCAGCCTTATCAGAAGGTATATCCGGGTGACGCCATGTACGCCGACCTCAACGGAGACCACATCGTGGACGGTAATGACAAGAGCGTAGCAGGTTATGCTACCCGTCCGGAATACGTTTTCGGCATGAACATGGGATTCGACTGGAAAGGATTCAATTTCACCATGCAATGGGTGGGTTCCAAGAACGTTAACAGAATGTATGACATCGAATACCGTATCCCTTATACGAATGCCGGAAAGCGTGGTTTGCTGACTTACTTCTACGACGGTTGCTGGACTCCGGAAAACCAACTGGGAGCTGTTTATCCACGTCCATCAGAAGAATCGGAAAGCTGGAACTCCGAACCCTCTACCCTCTGGTTGGTGGATGCTTCCTATCTCCGCTTGAAGAGCCTGAGCTTCGGTTATACCATCACCGGAAAGAAATTCCTGAAGAAACTGGGCCTCAGCTCACTCGGATTAAACTTCAGCGGCTACAACCTGCTGACCTTCTCACCGCTTAAATATCTTGATCCGGAAAGTGATCCTAACCGATTCGGAGATTATCCGCTGATCAAAGTATATAGCTTCGGTTTAAATCTTAACTTCTAAAAAACGACTGTATGAATAGAATAATAAAAGGACTCGGAATAGCATTGGGTTGCGTACTGATAGCCTCCTCCTGTTCTGAAATCAGCTTCGGGGATAAATTTCTGGGCGACCAGCCTGAGAGTTCCGGAGCGACTACCGAAGAAATGTTCTCTTCGAAAATAAATGCCGAAAAGGTGCTGACCAAAGCATATACCGGATTACCTTATGGGCTACCGACCGGCTCTGACTACAAATTGGGTGTGAACATACTTGAATCAATCACAGACTTATGTTACAGTTTCCGTGACAATATCAGTGATGGGCCTGTCAAGCTCTATTACAACGGAGCACTCAGTGCCAACAACGTCCCAAAGAATTCTGCTTACCGTTATGGAAGCAAGTCTGACTGGACCACCATCCGTTACGCTTGGTTATATATCGAGAACGTAGAGAAAGTGCCCGACATGACAGCCAGCGAGAAAAGTGAACGGATCGCGGAAGCCAAAGTTTTGATCTCCCTCTGCTATTTCGAAATGCTGAGATATGTAGGCGGTGTGACATGGCTGGACCACTATGTAGACGTAAACGAGACAATGAATTTCCCCCGTATCACTTTTGCCGAAACGGTAGAGAAGATCGTAGGATTGCTCAACGAAGCCATCAACTCCAATCTGGCCTGGAAAGCCGAGAAAGCAGATGACGGACGTATGACCCTGGCAGGAGCGATGGCATTAAAGTTCAAGGTATTGCAATGGGCAGCCAGTCCGACTTTCAACTCAAACACCAAATGGCATCCGGAAGCAGACGAATATACCTGTTACGGAAATTACAGCGACCAACGATGGAAAGATGCCGCCGAAGCAGGCGCAGCCTTTTTCACAGAATTACAAAAACGGCACGAATACGAACTGATTCAACCTACGGAAGAGACGCACCGGGCAAGACGTCTGGCCTATCGTCAGTCCTACTACAACCGCGGCGGAACAGAAATATTAATCTCTACCCGTCAAGGATATGGCTCCGATGTTCACAGCAGCTTTATCGGCCAACGTTATTACAGCGGCCCTACATTGAACTATGTAGATATGTTTCCGTGGGAAGACGGAACTGATTTTCCGGCAAATTTCGACTGGAAGTCCCCCTCCAAGCAACCGTTCTTTACAAAAGGCGAAATGGTGCCCACCCGCGACCCGCGTCTGTATGAAAATGTAGCTTGTCCCGGAGACACCTACTGTAACGGAACAACCGCTCCTGTTTATATCAACCACGCCGACTACAAAGACGGTAGCGGATTCCTGATCATGAAGTACATTTTACAGGAAAACAACGACCGCGAAGGTCCGGTACAATGGTCACACACCCGTCTGGCGGAAATCATGCTGGGATATGCGGAAGTACTCAACGAAGTCAACGGACGCCCTACCGACGAAGCTTACAAAATGGTAAACGATGTACGAAAGAGAGTAGGTCTGCCGGAACTTTCCAAGACGATGAATCACGATCAGTTCCTCGAAGCCGTACTGAGAGAAAGAGCACTCGAATTAGGATTTGAAGAAGTACGCTGGTTCGACCTCGTTCGCAGAGACCGTCAGAGCGACTTCAAGAAGAAGTTGTACGGACTCAGAAGCAGAGGTAACGACCTGAACAATCCGACTGAGTTCACCTTCGAGAAGATCGAACTGGGAGACCATTACTGGGCTACCAACTGGGATACCAAGTGGTATCTGGCTCCGATTCCTCAGGAGGAAATCAACAAGCAATATGGAATGACCCAAAACCCGGGCTGGTAAATGACACGTTAACTAATATCGTTTGAACAATGAATAAAATAAATTATATATTAATCACTCTGCTCCTGGGAGGTTCGGTATCCCTGAATGCACAGACATCCAAAGCTGCTTCGGAAATGCAGCTGGCAGATACACTGAGCATCGGCTACCAGATGAACGTATCTTCCCGGACCAGCAGTTACTCTATCAACGGAGTCAATGCTTCCGCATTCGAAAAATCCCCGTACATAGATATCAGCAAAGCTTTGTATGGAAAAGTGGCAGGTCTGAATGTATATCAGGGTACAGGCTCGTCAGCCGATAACGTATCCACCTTCTCTATACACGGAAATGCCCCGCTAGTATTAATTGATGGTTTCCCACGTGATATCAGTGACATCACTTCGATGGAAATCGAATCATGCTACGTTCTGAAAGATGCGGCGGCAGCAGCTCTCTACGGTATGCGTGGTGCGAATGGAGTAGTACTGATCACGACCAAACGCGGAATAAGCAATGGCCTGAAGGTAAATGTGGACTATAATTTCGGTGTCAATACCCAATTCCGCTCTCCGGACTTTGCAGATGCCTATACGTACGCGAATTCCCTCAATACAGCATTAAGCGGAGACGGTCTGCCTGCACGCTACAATGCACAGGAACTGAATGCTTTCCGGACAGGGATCTATCCGTATGATTATCCGAATGTAGACTGGTGGAATGAAACACTGAACGACACCGGATTCACACACAACCTGAAAATGTCTTTCAGCGGAGGTAGTGATAAGTTCCGTTTTTACACGGTAGTAGACTACTACCGGGATCGTTCTATGCTAAAGAAGAACACGGAAGATACACGTTTCGACACTACTCCGACAGACACACGTCTGACCGTGCGTACCAATCTGGACGTAAAAGTGACGGAAAGTACATTGCTGAAAGCCGGCATTGTAGGCAGACTGAAAGAATTCAGAGGTACCCGCTATGGACGCAGCGCTATTTTCAACAAAATCTATGGCATTCCATCCGCTGCATTCCCCATTCGTTATGAGAATGGCATTTATGGAGGTAGTTCTGTGTACGGAACCGGTAATCCGGTAGCTCTGTTGAAAGACTACGGACACATCCGTAACGTATACGGAACATTACTCGCCGACCTGAGCATCCGTCAGGATTTAAGTGCGTTGACCAAAGGGCTGGCAGCCGAAGCATCCGTCTCTTTCGATAATATCGGAGGAATGAATGAAACCACCAATAAAGAGTATCGTTACATGAACAGCAATGCAAGTATCACCAGCGATGGTACACTGGTGACAACTCCTGCCATTTATGGTACAGACTCCGAAACACTGGGACATACACAACCTTTCGAAAGACTGATGCTACGCAGCGATTTCCAGGCAAAGGTGGATTATAACCGCACTTTTGGCAAACATCAGGTGGGAGGAGCATTGATTTATGATATGCAGTCTGTTGTCAAAAACGGCAGAAACAACTCTCAGAAGAATCAGTCTGTGCTGGTGAACGCCACATATACTTACGACAACCGTTACAGCCTCAATGCCGTATTCAACCGCTCGGGATCAGCTTACCTGCCCGACGGAGACAAATACTCGAACTATCCTGCCGTTTCTGCTGCATGGATCATCTCCAACGAAGCATTTATGGAAAAGGTGACACCGATCAATCTCTTTAAGATTCGCGCCTCTTACGGTCTGTCCGGATGGGACGGCAATCTGAGCCACGAACTATGGCGTCAGTCTTATGGCAGCGGCGGTGCCGGTTATAACTTCGGAGTGAATGCCGGAGGACAGTCCGGTGGCAGTGAAGGCGATCTGCCGGTTATCGGCCTGGTAGCGGAAAAATCACAGAAAGCGACTTTCGGATTTGATCTCGCTGCTTTTGATAATCGTTTGAATGCAACAGTAGAAGGTTTCTACGAAAAACGTTCGGATATACTTGTGTCAGGTGCCAATTCTACTTCCGGTATTATCGGTATCACAGTAGGTCAGGTGAACGAAGGAATCTATAAATACAAAGGAGTGGATGCTTCTTTGAGTTGGAATGATAAGATCGGTGATTTCCATTATGGTATTGGTGCTAGCATGTCATATCTGAATACAGAGGTAGTCAATGTAAACCAGGCATATCAGGAATACGACTACTTGTATACCAAGGGCAACCGTATCGGACAGATGTACGGCCTGGAAGCTATCGGCTTCTTCAACAGCCAGCAGGAAATCAACAACAGTCCGCAACAAACCTTCTCGGACGTAGCTCCCGGTGACGTGAAATACAAAGATCAGAACGGTGACAACCGCATCGACGAGAAAGACATTGTGAAAATGTTCGGTTCATCTGTTCCACGCTTCTATTTCGGATTCAATCTGAACTTCTCATACAAGAGACTGGAGCTTTCCGCTGATTTCCAGGGAATGACCGGAGTCACTGTTTCATTGCTCAACAGTCCGCTTTATAGTCCACTTGTAAGCAATGGCAACATTTCAAATACATTCCTGAATGAAGAAATAAACTGGACACCGGAGAATAAGACCAATGCAACCATGCCGAGACTGACTACTCAAGAAAACTTGAATAACTATCGCGCCAGCTCACTGTGGTACCGTGACGGTTCATTCCTGAAACTGCGTAACCTATTGGTAGCTTATACTTTCCCGAAATCGCAGACTCGCTTTGCCGACCTGAAAGTATTCGTACAAGGCACCAATCTGTTCTCATTAGACAATATCCATTTTGCCGATCCGGAACAACTTGGCATCGCTTATCCGTCGACAAGAAGTTATTGGGCAGGTATCAAACTTAATTTTTAATGCAAAGTAACAAATGAACATTATGAGAACCAAATACATACTCTTAACCATTTTGTCTTCGTTGGTCTTTGCTTCGTGCAACTACCTTGACTTTGATGAAACGAACAACCTGAAGACAAAAGAAGACATGTACAAGTATTTCGGTACAAGCAAATCAATGCTTACCCACGTATACTCATACATGCCACAAGGCTACCAACTGTTTGCGACCTCCGGCGGAATTTTCACCGAAGACAGATATTCCATGCGTGACTGTGCCAGTGATGACGGCGAATTCGGAGCCTATGCAGATAATATCCAGAATACCAATAACGGTAACTGGTCGCCTATTAAAACTTATGACGATTCATGGACCCTGTATCGCGGTATACGTGCTGCCAACAGCTTTATAGCAGAGATTGCCCAAGTGGACTTCACACGCTACGAGCACGACGGACAATATACAAACTGGATGAAGCAGCTGAAATATTTCCCTTACGAAGCCAGAGTGCTGCGGGCACACTACTTCTTTGAACTGGCACGCCGCTACGGTGACATCGCCATGCCATTGGAAGTACTGACTGAAGAGGAAGCCAATACAATCGGCAAGACACCATTCAGCGAAGTTATCAGCTTCATTGTCAGTGAATGCGACGACGCTGCCAATAACTTGCCGGACAGCTATGTAAACGAACCGGGAGCAGAAATCGGCAGAGTGACCAAAGGCTTTGCAATGGCAGTAAAGTCAAAAGCACTGCTATATGCTGCCAGTAAGCTACATAATCCTTCTATGGATACCGAATTGTGGAAAAAGTCTGCCAAAGCAGCAATAGATATTATCAACACAGGGCTTTACTCTCTCGACCCCCAGGAGAGTGCCAACAACCTCGACTCAAAAGAAGTTGTACTGATGAGGATCAATGGTGATGACTCGGACTTCGAAATGTTTAATCTCCCGCTTCGCATGACTGCGGGAACACGCACTTCCAGTCTTATCCCATACAGCAATTACCCATCACAAAACCTTGTGGACGCATTCGAGACAGTCAACGGTTACAAAGTAACCCTAGAAAACACAGGATGGGTTTGCGAAGACCCTGCATTTGACCCGCAATCACCTTATGAGAATCGTGACAAACGTTTCTACCGCGCTATTCTTGCCAACGGAATGTCGTTTAAAGACTACACCATTGAAACCTTCAAAGGTGGCGCCGACGACGGAATCGTATCACAAGGCGGTTCACCGACAGGATACTTCCTGCGCAAGTACATTCAGGAAGCTACTAGCTTTGAACCGGGTAAAGAAGCTGTCAGCAAGCATCATTGGGTGATTTACCGCTATGCGGAAACATTACTAACGTATGCGGAATCTATGGTCAACGCTTTCAATGATGTCAATTACACAGATGAGACTTATAAGTATTCTGCTCTGTGGGCTATCAATGAAGTGAGAAAGAATGCCGATATGCCGTTGATTCCTTCCATGGGAAAAGATGAATTCATGGAACGCCTGTACAATGAATGGCGTGTAGAGTTTGCTTTCGAAGATCATCGTTTCTGGGATGTACGGAGATGGAAGATTGCCGATACTACCCAGCGGGAACTATACGGAGTAAAGATCGAGAAGCAGGCGGACGGTACGTTCAACTTCTACAAGAACCTTTACGAAACCCGTAACTGGAGAGATTGCATGTATCTGTATCCGATCCCTCAAAGCGAACTATACAAGAATACAAACTTAAATCCTCAAAACACAGGATGGTAATTAATTGTCTAATCTAATATTTAAAAGATATATGAAAAAGTTATATAGCAACACGTTAATGCAACTGATTCTTGCACTGTGCACATTCAGTTTTGTAGCATGCCAGGAGTTCGACATCGACTCACAGCCGGAAGGTCCTCTCAATATCCAGATAGATGCTCTGGAGTCTTATACTGCTTTGGCAACTTCTCCAAGCAATGTAGTGTTCAACATCAGCTCCAACACTCCCTGGACGATTGAAAGCGACCAGCAGTGGTGCAAGCCGACTCCTTCGATGAGTGCAGCCAGCTCACTTGTGTCGGAGATTGTGGTGACAATGGAAAACAATACAGGAAAGAAAGCACGTACAGCCAAACTGACTATCAAGGCAGAAGGCGTTGAAGGCACCAAGGTAGTTACTATCGAGCAGGCTTCGAAAGAAGACCTGGTGGTGGTTCCTTACGATGAACTGGTACCGACAGAAGGCGGCAGCATTACCTTTACCATTGCTTCCAACAAAGCTTGGGAAATCATTCCTTCCACCGCTTTCCTTTCCAATATCGACAAAACATCCGGTACAGGTAATGAAGATGCCATAGCAGAAACCGTAACTGTGACGCTGCCTGCCAATGCAGGCGCCAAGAGAGCAGGCACGCTGACTGTAAAAACTGAGTTTGAAGAATACACCTTTACCATTACTCAAAATGGAGTGATCATTGAACTGGAAGAAGATCCCGAAAGTACAACAATCAGCATGCCCGGAACAGGCAGTGGTATGGAAAAGACTGTACTGATTCGCGCAAACAAAGAATGGAAAGTTGAAGTTCCTAAGGAATATCAGAGTTGGCTGAAAGCTGAGGCACTGAGTGAAACAGAGTTGAAAGTAACGACAACAACGACTAATAATCTGATGGTAAACCGTGTCGGCCACATCATTATGAAGACCAAAGAAGTCATCGACGGATTTGACGGCATTACGTTCGACATCAGTCAAGGTACTGCTTTCTGGAAAGAAGGAGGAGCAGATAACTATGTTGTGGATGAGGAAACCGGTTACATGACACTCTATGGCAGTGGAATAGTCACCAACTATTTATTCAAAAAAGGACGTCTCGCATTCGATTTCGAATCTATCAATTTAACCGGAGAAGATTGGATTGAGTTTAATATGTGGCCCAACTCAGGAAATACAAACTTCCATTTGCATTTCTACGCAAATAAAGAAAGTAACTTCACTTGTGGAGGTTCAGGCTTAAACTGGACTCAGAAAACATTTACCTGGACATCGGAACAAACGAATGTAGTGAAGAAGATTGAATTCCTTGTTGTCAACAAAGAAGAAGGTTCGAACGCATTAGTTCTTAAACTGATTATTGATGGTGTTGAGGTTGCCGTATTAGATAATAACATAACCGATCCTTATGCAACCGAACCGGGAGCACCTGTATACTTCAGGATGCATACCACAAATAAAGCTTCCAATTTCACCGTGAAGTCTATCACATGGGAACCAGTAGAATAATAACCGAACCCTAAAATTCAAGAGTATGAGATTAAATATCAGAAAATCAATAATTACAGGCATTTCTCTCGCTACATTGCTACCTGCATTCTCTTTATTGCAGAGTTGCGATGACAGTGAAGCAGAGAAATGGGTAGACCTGCGCTATAGAGTAGAAGACTCCTATCTGGTTGAAGCGAAAAATCCGGAACCAGTCTCCTTCCAGGTCAAGTCAACTGACCCGTGGGAAGTATTCGGAAAATATGATTGGTACACCATCTCACCCAGTACAGGTGAGGCAGGTGAGACCTACACCGTAACTGTTACCTGCAAAGAAAACACTGAATTGGACGACCGTATAGACACACTCAACATTAAAAGTGACTACTGGACCGGAAAAAGATTCGTTCTGACCCAGAAAGGTACTGCTTACCTGAATGTAGAAGGCGTGGATATGATCGACCAGGAAGGAAACAGCGAAACATTCAGCGTACTCAGCAATCAGAAATGGACTGCTAAAGTAACAGACGGTGATGTTTGGCCCTCCATCCAACCCGGAGCATCGGGCGAAATGAACGGAGAAATTACTGTCACCGCTTCACCGAATACAGGCGAACAACGTACCGGTATTGTAACCATCTATGACCGACACGGGAAAATAGCCAGAGAAGTACAATGTATACAAGACGGTGTATTGCTGACACCAGATACACCGGAAAACGGTAAGTGGTTTGCTATGTATGAACAGGCTCAGCAACTCACCATCCACGTAGAATCGAATGCAGAATGGGAAGTATCCAAAGAAAACGAAGCGGATGATACCTGGTATCACTTCGAAAAGACTTCATTCGACGGTTCTGCCGACATCGTGATTAACGTAGACGCACACGAAGGCTCTTCTGTCCGTACCGGAATTATTGTACTGAGCACCAAAGCTGCCGAAGGCGCTACTCCGCTTATGAAGACAATCAAGATTAAACAAGCGAATCCACAAAGACCTGTGGTTACTGAAGTAAACAGATCCATCAGCGGTGCTTACTACGGACCGGGTGGTTTAATGCCGGGTCATTACAGCTTCTATTGGGAACCGCTTGGCGACGCCAGTCTGACTACTTTCTTCTCTTGGAGCGGAAAAGCATTTGACGGAGGAGACGTAGAACTTCGCTTCCATATTCTGAACAAACGGACTCAATTAAGTACAAGACCGTGGAACGGTGACGTATACAATGAGAACAGCGGCCGTGATGTAGATACCAGCAAGCCAAACGTATTATCATTCGAGATACGCGAAGCTATAGATGCCAATGATCCAACTCAATCATGGATTTACTCGGAATGGATTCTCAACGGTACAGTCATAGGAAAAGCAACCAGCGACGGTGTGATAGACGCTAACGGTACAAGTGATACTTACAAAGTACCATTCTCGGATACCAAAGATGGTGGTAATTTCTCGATGACAATTTCCGGCGGCAGTGCCACACTGACTAAATGGGAATACATCGCTCCACTAGTATGGGGAGACTAATTCTCTAAAGATAGTGATTGCCTGAACTCCCTCAATCAGGCAATCGCTTCTAACAAACTCAAAAATCAATAAAAAGAAAAGAGTATGATGAAAAGAAAAATATTACTTATACTGAACATGGCAATCATCGGATTTTCCACTGCTGCCTGTTCGGATGATGAGACCAATTACATCACTCCGGAAAAGAAATATCCGCTCACTGATTTTGCCGTAGCAGTAAATAATGTGTCAGCGAATACGACTTCCTATTATCATGGGAAGATAGACCAGACAACCCACAGAGTGGAAATCGGTACGATCGAGGATGCCAATACCATCACCGGCGTAGACTATACGCTAATGAGCGACGGAGCCACCATCTCACCGGACCCGGCAACATTTGTACACAACTGGAAAAAAGAACAGACAGTGACCGTCACCACCGAAGACAATCAAACAACGACCTATACTATCGTACTGACCAAGTTTGACGACACCATGAAGGACGTTCTCTTCATGGACGAGTTCGATGTAGACGGCAATCCGGACCCGACCAAATGGGTACTCTGCCAGAAAGCAGGCTCCGACTGGAACGACGAAATGTCCGAAAGTTATGACCAGGCTTACGTAAAAGACGGCAGACTTATACTGAAAGCCGAAAAAATAGGTGATGAATACAAAGCCGGCGGTATCGAAACGCAAGGTAAGTTTGACTTCACCTTCGGACGGGTGGAAGTAAAAGCCAAAATCACCAGTTACCCCAATGGCGCATTCCCCGCTATCTGGATGATGCCGAAGAAATATATCTATGACGGATGGCCGAATTGCGGAGAAATCGATATCATGGAACATGTGAAACAGGAATCCGCGATCCATCATACGATACATACTCACTACACGTATGATTTGAACATCAAAGATCCGTCCAACACCGCACAAGTAACTTGCAATTATCAGGACTGGAACATCTACGCTTTAGAATGGAGCGAAGACAAACTGACTTTCTTCGTCAATGGACAGGAGACTTTCTCTTATTCAAACCTGAAACTGGAGAATGAAGCAGAAATGAAGCAATGGCCGTTCACAAAAGATTCTTCATTCTATCTCATCCTGAACATGGGATTAGGAGGAGACAGACCGGGCTCATGGGCAGGTCCTATCGATGATGCCAACTTACCTGCCATCATGGAAATTGACTGGGTAAAAATAACCAAGTTAGATAAATAGGTCTTAAGGTAGGAGCCAAGGTTTTTAGGAACTTCTAAAGAAGGAGGAATGGAAGTATAGAGACTATTCAAAACTTTCATTCCTCTATTTGTTTTCGGGTATTAAATCTTTTTTACTTATTAAACATGAAACATTTATTATACGCATTATTAACGGCTGTAAGCATTTTATTCACTAGTTGCGGACCCTCTTCCAATACCAACACCCCACAGGAGCCCAATGTGCCTCAACCGCAGCCTCAGCCCCAACCGGAAGTCACCCAGAAAGTAGTTATCGGCTACCTTGCGCTTGACGACTGGGAGTTTGAAAATTTATTTCCTACGATAGAATGGAAATATCTGACGCATATCAATGCCAGCTTTGCAAGGGTAAAAGCAGACGGCACTCTAAACATTAATCCTGTCCGGAAGAGAATTGAAAGTGTACGTGAAACGGCTCACAAGCATAATGTCAAGATTCTGATATCTTTGGCTAAGAACAGTCCGGGAGAATTCACTACCGCCATCAATGATCCGAAAGCCAGAAAAGAACTGATACAGCAGATTATTGCATTCACTAAAGAATATAAACTGGACGGCTTCGACATCGATTATGAGGAATATGACAACTGGGATAAGAATTTCCCCTCATTATTGGTTTTTGCCAGAGGTTTATACCTGGCAAAAGAGAAAAATATGCTGATGACCTGTGCCGTCAACAGCCGCTGGCTTAATTACGGAACCGAATGGGAGCAATACTTCGACTATATCAACCTGATGAGTTATGACCGGGGAGCGTTTACCGATAAACCGGTCCAGCATGCTTCATACGATGACTTTGTGAAAGACCTCAAATACTGGAATGAACAATGCCGTGCAGCCAAAAGTAAAATAGTGGGAGGACTTCCTTTTTATGGATATTCCTGGGAGGAAAGTCTGCAAGGCGCAGTGGATGACGTTCGTGGAATCCGCTATAGCGGCATACTCAAACATCTTGGAAATGAAGCAGCGGACAAGGATAATATAGGCAAGACTTATTATAACGGCCGCCCTACTATAGCCAACAAATGTAAGTTCATCAAAGAAAACGACTATGCCGGCGTGATGATCTGGCAATTATTCCAAGATGCCCACGATGATAACTATGACTTAAAGCTCATAAACGTTGTAGGCAGAGAAATGATGGAATAGACGAGATATACCGCTTTCTCTTATGCAGAAGACCCTATCCTGTTGTGCTTTTCACCTATTGTTATCAGATTTTTAATAGGAGATCTTCATCGTTCCACTCGAGTGATCTGATCTCATCACTAGAGTGAACAGATTTCTCCACTCTAGTGGCAAGATCGTTTCACCCGGGTGGAACGATGAAGATGTCGGTAAGAAAACATAAGTATATAGGCTTGATATGGCAAAGATATAAGGTATCCGAGCTACAAAGTACCTATTATTTGAAACTGATATATGAGATATTAACCCTCAAAAGGCAGACAGTTTTACCTACTTACGCAAGGAAAGGGAATGAGAGATGAGCAAAAAAGGAGGAGAGATAAGCTAAATTGAAGGCATTTTGCGTAGAAAACAATGAGAGATACCTTATAGAAGAAGTATCTCTCATTGTATATCACACTGATTATATGCTATTTACCTCATATAGAATGAGAGTATGAGACTAATATTTATTTTTTTATTTCTAGTATATGTTCCTAAGTCCAAGTTATCAATGCGATTTACTTATCCTGCTTCCTATAAGCGGAAGGAATCTCTCCTTTAATAGACTTGAAAACCTTACTGAAATAACGCAAAGAAGAGAAGCCGACCACTTCGGAGATTTCAGTAATGTTCATGGTAGTAGTAGTAAGTAACACGATTGACTGCTCAATGCGCTGCTTATTCACATAGTCTACAATCCCCATACCCGTGATGGCCTTCACTTTATTGAATAATAACGAACGACTGATACACATATTAGTAGCTATAAACGCAACATCCAGATCCGGATTACTCATATTATCCGCAATCAATGTATTCAATTTCAGCAGGAAAGTCTCATCCGCATTACTAAAGCTCACTTCCTTATGCGTCAAGAGCTTATCATCCTTATATCTTGCCCGTATCTGTTCGCGCTGCCTCAACTGATTATGAATCAATGCCAGCAAACCGTCTATTTCGAAAGGTTTCGGCAAAAAGGCGTCCGCTCCAGTCTTATAACCGGTATACATATTCTGAGAATTATGATAGGCGGTCAATAAGACAAAAGGAATATGGCTGATATCCAGATTAGTCTTCACTTCCCGGCAAAGTTCAAACCCATTCATCCGGGGCATCATGACATCACTGATGATAATATCCGGCAATCGGTCTTTGATCTGTTCCAATCCCTCTTTCCCATCCTTGGCAACATATACACGGGCAAAATAATTACTCAGCGTTTCTTTCAGATAACTTCGCAGTTCGGGAGTATCTTCGACCACCATCACTGAATATTTTTTCAGGAAGGTATAATCGATTCTATCCGGTTCATTCACTTCCACGCCTGTAGCTGCTTCCACAGAAGCCGGTTCCAGCTGTCCGCAAGTATCCGTGAATAAGGGTAGTTCAAAATAAAAGATTGCCCCTTTTCCCGCTGCATTCGAAGCGCCCACTCTTCCTTTATGGTGTGTGATGAGACTCTTCGCATAGGATAATCCGATGCCGCTTCCTCCTTTTTCATGTACCCCCTGATAGAAACTGGAGAAAAGAGAGTCTGTGTCTACCATATTCAGTCCCATCCCTTCATCCCTGACAGAGATCCGAACCCAGTCTTTCTCTTGTGACAAGGTGGTAATCAGTGTAGTAGTGGTGCCCGATTCGCTAAACTTCAACGCATTCATCAGGAAGTTGGAAAGAACGAACTCGCACTTATTCTGATCGAATGGTACCTCTTTTATTTGTTCGTCCAACTCATATTCGAGTCTGATACCTTTCACATGAAACTCATTGATGAACTTATCTCCGACAGAGCACACCCACTCATTCAAAGGATGCGGCAATATATGCAGCATATCTTTTCCTTCTTCCAGTTTCCTTACATCGAGTACCATATCGATGATACTCTTCATCTGGTATGCCTGCTTATAGATCGGGACCAACAACTTTTCCACATCCTGCTTGTCCGACTCCTGATTGATAATACGCTTCAATGGTGCACAAATCAGTGTAAGAGGAGTGCGAAGTTCATGACTGATGTTCGTCAGGAAATTAATCTTTTCTTCATACATCTTATTTTTCAGACGCATAATCTCCCGCTTCTGTTTGGCTTTCTTCTTGCGATAGAAGTAGTAGACAATGCTATAAGCTACTGCTCCCAACAATATATATAATCCCATATAGAACCAGCCGGTCTTCCACCAAGGCGGGGTAACAATGACATGGAGAATCTGCTGTTTCGTGCTCCATCCCCCATTGCGGGTATAATAAGAAGCGGTTATCGTATACTCGCCTATCGGCAGATAATTGATAACCAAAGAGTTTGAATTGGAACTCGCCAATTCCTGATCGAGCCCCTCTATATTGAAACGAAAGAAATTCTTGCGGAACACATCGCTTTCATTCAGCAGAACTTTCAGTTGCAGGGAAGAAAAGTTCCAGGGAATCTGAATTGTTTCAGCCGCTTCCTGCGGCTCTTCGGATAACGAGACAGGCAGACCGTTTAATAATACATCCAGCAGTTCGACCGTATAATCCTCATCTGTATCAAAATGAACGGCAGAGTTTATCACCGTCATGCCTGTAGTTCCACCGACAAAAACATCTCCGTTTTTGGCCAGAAGAGTAGCATGAAAGATGAATTCGTTAGGCAAAACTCCATCTACTTCCTCCAAGGTAGTAAAATTATGGGTACGGGAAGAATAAACAAATAAATGACGTCTCGTTCCTATCCAGATTCGATATTGATTATCGGCAACAACAGAAGCTACATCCTGAAACAGGCTTGTATTTATCAGTTCACTCTTCCCTGTCCGTGGATCATAACGTACCAAACCTTCGGTAGAAGCCAGCCAAAAAATACCATCCTGATCCATAGAGGCGTCATTGATAGTGTATTGTCCTTGATAAATCGTCCGGAAAGTCCCTTCCGAAGAATCATACTCACAAATATTCTTCAGATCGGAAAGGTATGTCTTTGCACCTTTCGTAGCTATTATCAGTGGAGAATGACGCTCGTACTCTTCTCCCATAGTAGCCACTATATCAAATTTACGGGTGACCATATCATATATAAAAATATGCTGGGCACTGAAAAGAATTTTAGTCTTCGTTATCCGCTGGATATTAACAGAAAAACCATTGATACAGGTCTGATCATTCATTTCCTTGTCAATCAGCACAAAGGGACGTATCTGCCCCGTTTGCTTATGAAAGATAAAGAGTCCTTTATTAAAGGAGAAGAACAACAGTTCGTCAGGAGTATATTCCACAATGGAGACAACTTTCTCATATTTGGTGGCAGGATAATGTTTGAAGGTACCCGATACCGGATCAAACCGGTTGATACCTCCCCCATCGGTCCCCACCCAGACTATTCCGTCACTATCCTGAAAGAAACTATTAATAGTCTGGTTGCTTAATCCGTACAGATTGCCAAAAGGAACGTTCTGATAAGAACAGGCATACACATTCTTTATACCAATCAACCCTCTTCTGATACTGCCTGCCCACATATTATTGGCCGGGTCCAGATAGAGGCGGTATATAGTATTTGCTGGAAAGGAATGAACATCATCCTGTTTTTGTTGAATATTAGTAAATGAGAAATCATCTAAAGAGATTATATTGATTCCACCACCATCAGTGGCTACCCAAAGCTGATTATCTCTCTCCATGATATCATGAATGACATCATACGTCAAAGGAGAATTTGACGCCGTAAAGTGTTTTATCAACTGGTCTCCCTGATAGCAATACAGTCCGTTACCATAAACACTTACCCACAGACGCTTGTAGGAGTCCAGATAGATACTGGTATAGTTATTTTCTGTAAACGACTCTATTTTCTTCACTTCATACGTCTTCATATTAAAGGAATATATGCCGTGCCAACGTGAATTGAGCAGGATATTCTCTTCATCATAACGTATCATCTGCCAAAAGGGATTGTAATAAACAGGGTCTTGCGCATAATACAAAGGTTCCAGCTTATTAGTGGCATAGACATATTTGTATATAGCTCCTGATCCTCCCAGTAAGATTCCTCCTTCAACCAATAAATAGGAAGCAACATAGATCGGTTTACCATTATTCGATAAAGTTCTGAAACTATCACTCCCTCTGTCATAAAGGCAAATGCCATTCATCGTAGCTACCCATAGATTGCATAAAGAGTCCTCGGCGATAAAAGTGATATTGTTGGAAGGCAGTGTTCTTTCATCTCCCGGCCGATGCAGATATTGCTTCAGATGGTCACGATCGTAGCAATTCAAACCGGATTCCGTGCCAATCCAAAGATACCCCCGATGATCATTTAAAACACATTGTACTTTCGACTGTGAGAGTCCTTCCTTAATTCCGAGTTGTTTATAATAATAATAAGGAGACTGGCTCAGTATAGGTTGTGCAATACCTACAAAGAAAAACAATAGATATATTTCAAATAGAATCTTTCTCATAAATAGCCGTATAATACTGTATCAAGACGTAAATATAGGAAATTCTCTTTAAATAAAACTGTTTTATATTAATTTCCCCTTAATTATAAAACATTTCTTTAATAATTCTTGCACATACTAAAGAAATGCAGATTTACTCAAAACCTATTTTTTTCCAAAAAAATATTAGTTTCTCCTTATATTATAAGGTAGGGCGAATCTTTTTTTTTACTTTTGCCCCGAAATATCATGGTACAAGCCATTATAAAAGAAAGAATTATGCAAAAAAACCTTGTCATTGTCGAGTCTCCGGCAAAAGCAAAAACGATTGAAAAATTTCTCGGGAAAGATTTCAAAGTCCTTTCTAGTTACGGACATATACGTGATCTGAAGAAGAAAGAATTCAGTATCGACGTAGATAAGAATTTTAAACCCGATTATGAAAT
>OGKW01000780.1_pt1 | contig 23264 bp, 19 predicted proteins | sample 1572601 | NCBI WGS metagenome assembly OGKW01 (sample SAMEA2581875, study PRJEB24529) | metagenome | biome: Human gut stool | place: China | collected 2011
AAATTTATGAGGGTTCTATTCGATTTTTTTATTAATATTGCGCGTTGGGCCTGTTTGCGAATGTAGCTTTTTAGTCCTTTTATTTTTTACCAAAGTTTGTTTTCTTGACACGGATTTTTAACGAAAGGGTTTTCGTTTCCTTGTATAGCTTCAATACGCTTAGCACGAATGCATTCCCATCTCTGGACCGGATATTGCTTGTCCCATGCATCCATCAGCCGTGCCTGCTGTTTACTTAAATTGAATTTGGGATAGGCATATGCCATATATTTATAACTCCTTGCGATAGTACCTCTTGAGGATTTAGGAGGTTCTGCCTTGTTTCCTGATATTTTCATTGAGCATGATCCAAAACTATTAGGTAAAGCTTCAGAAAGAACTTCGAAGTTTTTATTTCCTCGTTCTGCATTTACTGCACCTATAGAAGGGTACAAGTTGTACATGTCACACTGCATTAACCGGAAGGTTCTATTGGCTTTCTCAGCACATTTTCTGCCTTTAAATGGACTTCCTTTATTGTCAAAACAATCGGATGAACCTTCTCTCCATTCGGTAAAGGAGCGGCCAAAATTTTCTGCAGGGACGACATGTTCCCATTCAATTCTTGAGGCTCGCTTTTTATGTGAGATTGTTTGAAATCCTTCCGGTAGCAGAATTTGTTTATTCGCCATAAAAGGAGCCTGGCAATAAAGCGTGAAGCGATGGTCAAAGACAACATCTTTTTCCAAAATTTTTTTAACTTGATTAAAACTCTCGAATCTCTGATTGCCGTTTATATTTTCTGCTAGAGATGGTGCTTGAAAGAACAATGTTGAGGAAATTAAAGCGAAGGTAATTAGGGTACGCATGAATCAAACAGATAAGTAGTTGCCTATATGAACCATAAACTCAGGTAGAGGGGTAAAATAAAGTGAACCCGAGTCTGGGCCTAAAATCGGAGCATTATAAGGGCCTACTATTTGTGCAGACAATTTTTGCACCATAATTCAACAATTGAATCTAACGTACTTTTATAGTTTGCTCGCGAAAATAATTACGTAAATTTGTAGTCTATTAGTTTGGTGAGCGCTGGAATTTTAATTTATGGCAGAGAAGAGAAATTTCAAGATAACGCCCGTTATTGGTAACTCTCTATTAATAGGCATCTGTGCCGTTTTACTTGGTTTGAAGAGTCTATTCAATTCCAGTTTGCTTGGAAGCTGGGATATTGGACAAATACTTATTTTTATAAGTTACACCTTCGGGCTGTTTTCTCTGATTTCCCTTATTGTTGGGACGATTTTTCTTACTTATCCCTTATTCAAGAACCTAAAAAAGACGTCTATAGGACTTTTTGTTCTCATTGATTCGTTGCTACTGATCTTCTTGATTAGTGATTCTTTCGTATATCCTCTTTATCGCACACATTTGAATTTCGCAATGATTCAAATGACCTTGTTTGGGGGTGGAAGAATCGTGTCCTTTTCGTGGAGGATGTTTGGCGAAATAGGGCTGATGATTCTGGGGATATTGCTCTTCTCATATTTGTTTGCAAGACTTTCATTTTATTTTTCGCAGTACAGGAAATCCGTCTACACATTGTTCGCCATTGGCTTTATAGGATTTGCAGTTTCAAACTTCAGTTACTCCTGGGGTTTCGCGAACTTCGACAATCGTCTGATTTCTATCTTTGACAAGATTCCCCTAGCCAGGCCGCTCAGAATGAATTCTTTTCTTCAGAAATACGGCTTCGTCGACAGAAAGGCCATAGATACAAAGAAGGTTAATCTTACCGAGGGCGGTTTAATGAATTATCCTTTAAATCCATTGAATTGCAGTAAAGGTCAAGACTACAACATCCTTTTTTTGTTTGTAGATACCCTAAGGTACGACATGCTTACAAAAGAAGTCATGCCGAATACGTGGAAGTTTGCACAAGAAAACGTCAGATTCAATAACCATTACTCGAACGGGAATAACACTAGGCACGGCATTTTTTCTTTGTTCACGGGGCTGCCTGGAAAATATTGGACAAGTTCTCTGACAACTGGAACGTCAGGCATTCTAATCTCGGCGCTTCAAAAGCGAAATTATGAAATCGGCATTTTTACCGGAGCTCCGTTAAATATGCCCGAATTCCATAAGTCGATTTTTTCCACAGTTCGCGATCTAAACGTATACCCCAGAGGGGATTCGTCGGTAGAGTCTGATGCTTTTGCTGTGGAAGATTTCATAAAATGGCAATCCGGACTAAAACCGGGATCTCGTTTCTTCAGCTTCATATTCTTAGATTCTGTACACGGATACCAGTTTCCTTCGGGCGAAAAATACGAAGTCTTCAAACCTTACTGGAAATCGGTCAATCATATGGAGCTGAATAACTCATTCGATCCTGCTCCCTATCTTGCTCGATACAAAAACGCCGTTCGTTATACGGATGATTTGATTCAAGAGGTTTTGGGTTACTTAAATAGCAAGAACTTGTTAGACAACACGATAGTAGTGATCAGTTCAGACCACGGCGATGAATTTAATGACAACAAACTGAATTTTTGGGGGCACGGCGGAAACTTTACAGACGCTCAGATAAAAGTTCCCTTGGTGATCCATTGGCCTGGTAAAAAATCGGCCAATGTTGAGTATATGACTTCGCACTTGGATTTAGTTCCTACGCTTCTGCCAGAGGTGCTTGGATGTTCTAACCCCACTCAGGATTACTCGGTCGGAACCTCTATTTGGAAAGAAGCAGGAAGAAGAGACTGGGTGTATTCCACAGGCTGGAGTCGGGACGCTTTCGTCGAGCCTCACCGCATTGTCTTAATTAATGCTGCGGGAGCGTTGGAGTTTTTAGACAAAACATATCGGCCGACCAAAGACCGAACAATCCCGCCGTATTTATCCGAGGTCTTAAAGGAAAATTCAAGGTATGTTAAATGAGCGCCCTCATTTGCAAGCTAAGTTCTTTTCGCCAATCCAACATCGGAGGAAGCTGCAGCTCTCGAAGAACTCGGTTCTCTAGTCTCGAATTTCGTGGTCTGGGCGCTGGGCGAGGATATTCTTCTGTAGTGCACGGAACTACTTTTTGATTGATACCTGCAGCCCTAAATATTTCTTGAGCGAAGTCAAACCAGCTGGCCTCACCTTCACAGGTTGCATGGACGATCCCCCGGAAATCAGTTTCAAGAAGTCTTTCAATCGCAGCAGCTGCAGAAACCGTGCTCGTTGGATTCCCGATTTGATCATTTACGACCTTTATTTCAGGCAAGCCGCTTCTAGCGGCTTTAAGCATTGTCGAGACAAAGTTTTTACCGCCCTCACCATAAAGCCAACTAACCCTCACTATCACCCAGTTATCGCAGCTGTTTTGAATGTTTTGCTCGCCTAACAGTTTACTTTGGCCGTAAACGGATAAGGGGCCAAAGGGGACATCGTATTCGCTGTAAGGCCTGTTAAGCTTTCCGTCAAAAACATAATCACTTGAAATTCCAATGAGCCTGGCACCTGACTCGTAAGCGGCTCGAGCTATGTTTTTACTGCCATCTGCATTTACAGCGAAAGCAAGTTCGGGGTTTATCTCACAGGCATCTACATTTGTATAAGCAGCACTATGGATAATGATGTCGGGTTTGTTTTCCCGACAAAAACGGTAGACCTGGGCTGCATTTGTGACGTTAAGTTCGTTTGAAGACGGGAGGAGGAGCGAGTGTCGGCTGAATTTTTTGACAAGCTCTCTCCCAAGCAAACCGGTTGACCCCGTAATCAATATCTTCATGAGACTAAACCTGAGGTGAAGGTTCGAAAGGACGGGGCGCAAGCGTCCTTGGGGCTTAGTGTCGGATTTGTATTTATTGGCCAATCAATTCCGACATCCGGATCATTCCATTTAATGCATCCCTCATCGCTGGGATGATAAAAGTCAGTGCATTTATAGGTGACTAAGGCTTTAGGACTTAAAACGAAAAAACCATGGGCAAACCCAGGAGGAATCCAAAGTTGGTTTTTGTCTATCCCGTTTAAAACAACGCTTTGCCATCTACCAAACGTCGGAGAACTTCTTCTTAAATCTACAGCGACGTCAAAGACTTCTCCCTCTATAGCAGTAATGAGCTTTCCTTGCGGATATTTTTTCTGAAAATGCAGTCCTCTTAACGTTCCAAAGCATGAAAAGGAAAAGTTGTCTTGAACGAAATGACTGGAAATACCAAGTTTTTGATAACGAGTTTCCTGCCATGTTTCGACAAAACACCCGCGGTCATCCTTATGAATGTCGGGAAAAAATTCGATTAAACCTTCAATCTCGAAATGTTTGATTCTCATAATTAGTAAGCAAGAAATCCTAAAGACCGGCGGAGGATCCGAGAAGATTAGTCGCTCCTTGAACGCTGGTCTTCATAATTTAATTTCATCCAGTCACTGTAGTGCTTATTTTTGACGTTCTTAATCCACTCCGGATTACTCAGGTACCAGAGCACAGTCTCTCTGAGTCCGGTTTGGAAGGAGTAAGAAGGTTTCCAGCCAAGTTCTTTAAATATTTTGTTGCTGTTTATGGCATAACGAAAATCATGTCCGGGCCTATCCTTAACGAAACGAATCTGATCGAAGTACGAATAGCCGTCTTTTCTTGGACTAACCTTATCAAGAATTTCAGTAATTGCCCGAACAATCTCTAAGTTTGAAAACTCTGAATTTCCGCCGATGTTATACACGGCTCCGGGAGCTGCGTTCCTGACAACAAGATCAATAGCAGAACAATGATCTTCAACATGGATCCAGTCCCGAATATTCGCCCCGTCACCGTAAACAGGAAGTTCTTTACCTGCGACAGCATTTAATACCATAAGTGGAATTAGTTTTTCAGGGTACTGCCGAGGGCCGTAATTATTAGAGCAATGCGTTATTAACGTCGGTAGGCCATAGGTCCGATTAAAAGCACGGACGAAATGATCTGCGGACGCTTTGGAAGCAGAGTAGGGGCTGTTAGGTCTGTAAGGACTCGATTCCGTGAATGAGGGATCTTTCTTACCAAGTGAACCAAACACTTCATCGGTGGAAACATGAAGAAATCTAAAACTGTCCTTTTCGGCTTTGCACAAATGATTCCAGTAGTCCAAGGCCGAAGAGAGTAGACGGGTAGTGCCAATGACATTAGTTTGAAGGAAGGCTTCCGGCTCTAAGATAGAGCGATCTACGTGGCTTTCTGCTGCAAAATTAACGACAAACTCCGGTTTGAAGTCGCGGAATATTTTTGCGGTCGAAGACTTGTCGGCAATATCTCCTTGGACAAAATAATAATTTGGATGATCGGCTATTGAGGACAAGTTTTCAGGATTGCCTGCGTAAGTTAGCTTATCGAGATTAAGAACGGAATCTCCGTTTGCAATCCTTTGGAGGATAAAGCAGGAGCCGATAAAACCCGCGCCGCCGGTGACTAAAAATTTCATTGTTTATCTAATCTTCCAGTCGAGATCAATAAGCTCCGGAGTGGGAGGATAGGACAACTCTCACAGTCTTAACCAGTAGACTGATGTCCAGCCAGATGTTCCAATTGCGCACATACCAAGCATCCAATCGGACTCGGCGACTGTAGGAGGTATCACTTCGACCGCTTGTCTGCCATAAGCCTGTCATCCCGGGTCTAACCATTGTGTAATCGGAAAAGAAGACCTCATATTTAATGACTTCCTCATCCACGATAGGCCTTGGGCCGACAAGACTCATTTGACCGCGAATGACATTAAAAAGCTGAGGCAATTCATCAAGCGAAGTTTTACGAAGGAATGCTCCGATCTTAGTCACTCTCGGATCATGCTTGAGTTTATGCGTCTCTTCCCACTCTTTTGCCGCTTCAGGGTTGGCCCGTAAATATTCTTGTAAGCGCCTGTCGGAGTCGACCGCCATTGAGCGGAATTTATAACAGTTGAAATGAACACCATCTTTACCGATACGCCGATGAGCGTAAAAGGCCGGTCCTGGACTTGAGGCTTTGATGGCAATGGCGATCCCTAAAAGAATCGGTGAAATCGCAATCGTCCCGACGGTTGCGACCGATAGATCGAATGCTCTCTTAAAGAATTGGTTGTACCACCGTGAGAGATTATTTTTAACGGAAATGACGACAAGATTTTCAGAATACAGTCTGTGCATTTCCATATTGGATACGGGTAGCTCCTCCGTTTCCGGTACGAAGGAAATATTCTTAACCAGAGGAAAAATTTCATCAATAAGCGTGTAAAGCCGCCGTTTTTCCATTCTCGGGGCCAGGATCAGGATGTTTTGTACTCCTGTCCGAAGGATAATTCTTGCGGCCTTGTCCGTAGAGCCGAGCCGGGGGTATTTTCCTTCTAGGGCGGTCCCAGAAGTTTTATCATCGATAATTCCTACGACTTTGATTCCAAAAAAGGAGTTTGTCGCGGAATAGTTCAAGACGCGTTTTGCAGTGTCGTCGGATCCGATGATGATCGTCGGTTCTAAAAGGATATTGGCACGGTTACAGAGGTAACGAACAAGAAGGCGAGAGCCGCAAACAAAAACGAAAACGAAGCAGCCTAGGAATGCGATAAAAAGGCGAGATACAACAGGAGCCTTACCTGCGATGAACAGAACGACAATCGACACGACGATAGCGTAGATCACCGAATAGAAGGTTCTTCGGATCATTTCTCCAATGGAGAGCAAACGAATATAAGTTCTCCCCCAATGGAGGAAAACCATAAAAATGAGAGGAACAAATAGATAGAAATAAAAATTGTTCAACTCAAACCAATCGTTCTTTCTTTCTAGGAAATCAAGAACAATGTCTCTGCCTCCGACTGCGCACCATTCGGCAATAATAATGGCCACATAATCCGTAGCCAGCAGGAGCAGAGGCTGCAGAGTCGAACTGTACCTGTCGGTGAAAGAGATCGTGGGGTGTGCCATTTATTGCTTAATCGAGATAATTTGAATCAACTAACGACTGAATTTTACTCCGTTGCCTCTTTTTATCGAACAAAAAGCTTTCTTGCCAAAGACTAAAAGGATCGAAAAGCCGAGTTTCACGAGAGTTTTCAAAACAAAACACGCATAAGAAAGGTAAGCGACATCAAATGTCGTTTATTAGGATAAATTCATGCCTATTAGAATAGAACCGAATTATTCGAGAAAAATATGGCAAGTAAAACCAAAGCTAAAACTGCATGGGTCTGCTCAGAGTGCGGTTACGATGCTCCTAAATGGTTCGGGCAATGTCCTTCCTGCAAATCTTACAACACGATGAAGGAATTCCGGATCGAAGCGGAATCTTCCAACCGTTATGCTCGTGCAGAGCAAGCCGCTTCAGCTTCTGCCGGAAGGGGCAGAGCCGCGCTTGCGGGAACCAGCGACATTCTTGACCTATCAGAAATCGAAGCCAAAGAAAGTCCTCGAATCTTGATCGGATTCAGTGAACTTGAACGTGCGCTCGGCGGAGGCTTTGTCCCCGGTTCCGTAGTGTTAATCGGCGGAGATCCGGGTATCGGTAAATCCACGCTGCTTCTTCAAGCAATGTGCAAAATGGTTGCTCTTGGACAAGTTTGCCTCTATGCGAGCGGCGAAGAGAGTCCGACCCAAGTTGCTCTTCGTGCACAGCGTCTCGGAGTCAATACAAAAGGTTTGAAATTTATCAGCGAAATTCAACTTGAAAAAATCGAGGCCATCATCGAGGAAACAAGTCCTCAATGGGTTGTCATTGACTCGATTCAAACGCTCTTTTCCGAGGATTTAAGTGCGGCGCCGGGTTCCGTTTCTCAGGTTAAAGAGTGTGCTGCTCGATTGACGCGAATCGCCAAGCGCAAGGGCATCGGCGTTATCTTCGTCGGTCACGTCACGAAAGAAGGGGCAATGGCCGGTCCTCGTGTCTTAGAACATATGGTGGACACCGTTCTTTATTTTGAAGGCGATCCTGAATCCAACTACCGTATTCTTCGTGCCTGTAAGAATCGTTTCGGTTCTGTCAACGAAATCGGTGTTTTCGGGATGACAGACAAAGGATTGCGCGGTGTCAGAAATCCTTCGGCTCTTTTTCTGGCAGAAAGAAGAGAAGGGGTCGCGGGAAGCGTGACCTTCATTAACTTAGAGGGTACGCGCCCGATCCTTATCGAGATTCAAGCTTTGGTTGACAAATCCATGCTCCCGAATCCTAAACGCTTGACCGTCGGTACCGATGCCCAGCGTCTCACGATGCTTCTTGCAATTTTGCATCGTCATGTGACTCTTTCAACCTATGACCAAGATGTTTTTCTGAATGCTGTCGGCGGCATTAAGATCAATGAAACGGCGAGTGACTTAGCTGTGCTTATCGCGATTGTTTCTTCGATGACGAATCAGGCAGTTAGCAGTAAGACGGCGATTTTCGGAGAAGTGGGCTTGGGTGGTGAGATTCGGCCGGTCTCCAGAGGGCAGGAACGTATCAAGGAAGCATCTAAGCTGGGCTTTACTAGGATCATTGTCCCGCTTAAGAACAAAGCGGCCGATATTCCGGGCGTTGAAATTATCGGAGTGGATAATCTTAGAGATGCGGTGAAGGTTGTATTCGGATCGAATCGTGTTAACCACGACGAGCAGGTATATCCTGACGAATAAACAATGGGCTGATGCGAAGCGTGGCTCCCGGTTTTGCATCAGCCCAAATATAAGCCTCAATAATTTCCCAGTATTTGAAAGCTACTTCAGGGCAACTTCTCTGAAATCCATATTGCTGCAGATGTAGCGAACTTTAGGCTTAGTGTTTACTCCGGCCTTTAATGAAACTGCTTTAGCCAGCAGCGCCTTCTGTTTTTCAGTAGGCGCGTCAAAATCGACTAAAGTCAGCGCTTTCGCCGGACAGATTTCCACACAAGCCGGTTCTTTGCCTTTAGCCAGACGATGAGAACATAGCGTACAGTGTTCTGCTTTTCCGGGTTGGGCGTTTTTGGTCGGAGGATTAGACGGTGAAAATAAAGGCTGTTTTTCACCGAAATAACTTGTCAGTTTCTGATCATTGAACATCGGCATTCCATAGGGGCAAGCGGCTAAGCATGCCTTGCAGGCAATACATTTATCCTGATCAATCAGAATCTCTCCGTGAGGTCCTTTGTAAACCGCCTTCATCGGACAAACTTTTAGACAGGCCGGATCCTCGCAGTGCTGGCACGAGGCACGAAAATAATTAATGATGTTTTTCTCTCTATTTTCAACTTTACGGATACGATTCCATTGAATATTCGGCGAGACTTGATTCTCCTGCTTACAGGCAATGAAACAGGCGTGGCAGCCGATACATTCATCGACATTGGCAATAATTCCCATTCGACTCATTTTTGGCTCCCAACTTTTTTAACTTCTACATTGACTTCAAAATACGGCGCATATCCGGAGAGGGGATCCCATTGTCTCGGAACGAGTCTTTGCGTGTCTTCTTCACCTTTCCAACCGTACTGAGCGTCTATTGTTCCGGGGGGAACTAGAATCGATACTTCTAAATTTGCCTTAGCCGGACCTCCGAAAGGACTGAAGATTTCAACACGATCTCCGTCTGATAAACCTCTCGCAGAAGCATCATTCGGATGCATAGTAATCGTGCTGCACGGTTCGAGTTCTAATAAATAAGGAGCATCCGAACGAGTCTTAGAATGGGTGATGTATGGCTTGCGAGCCCCGTTGATCATTCTTAGATTAAAGCGACCATCGGGCTGCATCATCGGTTTATAGACCGGCAGACCGTCGAAACCAAATTTTGCACATCGTGTTGAGAAGAGCTCGATCTTGCCCGTAGGCGTATTAAAGCCGGCTTGTCCATCCGGTCTAAGCAGCCCTTTTTCATATTTTTTCGGTTCGTTCTTTCTGCATTCCAGCGAGGAAACCTCAGGCAAAGCAGCCACTGCGGCTTCGTACTCTGCGCCCCACTCCTTGAGAATGGCGTTGCACGCTTTAACCGGATCTCCGTTAAAAAAGTGCTTCGGATCGTCCAGGATACATCCGAGCTCCAGTGCAATTCGCCAGTCTTCTTTGGCCTCACCCAGCGGTTTAACCGGAGTTCGCGGGGCAAATTTTGAACCGTAGACACCGAAAGGAGCATAGCGTTCAAAATTCATTGCCGCCGGAAGGATGAGATCCATGTCTCTGTGGCTTTCTTTTCGATAGAAGTAGTCGGCGCAGAAAGCGAAGTCGAGTTTCTTTAAAGCTTCTTGATACTGCTGGGGCTGCGGCCAAATGAACGAATTGAAACCCCAGCCGCAGAAGGCTTTGATTTTGCCTGTTTCAATATATTCCGGAAGATGATTCGGGTTGTACATGATCATCATGTCATGCCAAAGAGGAACAAAGTCTTTGTCAAGACGTCTATCCTTCTGAGCTTTGGCGTTCCACCACTTAGCCTCATAGAATTTAGGCTGCAGCCCCATCCCGCAGGCCTGAAGCCCTTTCGGTGAGAGCGGAAAACTAACACCGCCGGGAATATCGATATAACCGAGAATACACGGAATGAGAAGTAAGGCTCGGGCATTGTTGACGCCGTTGGAATTATGGGTCAGGCTTTGAGATGTCAGAGAAAATGAGCCGGGACCGTCGGCGTACATGCGGGCTGCATCAATGATCTTTTGAGCGGGAACTCCGGTAATTTCTTCCGTACGCTCTGGGGTAAAAGACTCACAATAGTTTTTAAGCTCTTCAAAGCCGTGACACCATTTATCAACAAAGTCTTTGTCATAAAGATTTTCTTTGATTAGAACACGAATTATGCCCATTGCCAGAGCTGCATCTGTTCCCACTTTTGGTGCTAAATGAATATCGGCAAACTGGGCGGTTTTCGTGTTTCGGGTATCAATTACGATAATCTTGCAGCCGCGTTTTTTGGCTGCGGTCAGAGACTGCCACCATCCAAGCGGGCGCGACCAGACATTGGAGGCTAACACCATGAAAGATTTAGTTTTTGCATTCGGCATGGATCCCTGAGACGGACGCCCCCATGTGAGGATTTCAGCCTGCATACAAGCTGCCCGACAAGCGACCGAGGACTCAGTTCCGAGATGAACTGAGCCAAAGTAACGAGCAAGACGCATAATCGGCGGACGCGGTTCCTTAGGATCGCCGATATAAAACATCACAGCATCAGCACCGTCTTTAGCTTTAATTCTAGTCAGATTTTCGGCAATCATACGATAAGCTTCATCCCAGCTGCAGCGCACAAATCCCGGATCGTTGCTGCCTTTAGGATTGGTCCGTTTCATCGGGTAGAGCAGTCGGTTCGGGTTGTAGAGCCTCTGTAGTGTGGAAAGGCCTTTGGAGCAGAGAACATGCCGAGGATTTTCACTCCAATTGCCGATGGACTGAATGATGTTTCCGCAAGCTTTGAATTTTATTCCACAGGACGGAACCTGATTGCAGTTATCGCATATTGAATAACCGGTCCACTCGTCTAATGAAGTTTCCTCGGCTGCAGCTGACTTAACAAAGGCTGTTGAAGGAAGGGAGAGGGTACCCAAGATTCCTTTTAAGACTGATCTTCTCTTAATGGTTTGAGGGGTTATGATGGCTTTGCCTTCTGGCGGTTATTTGGGGCAGCGGCTTTCAACAAAACAACTCTTTCTTAAATTCTCAAGAATCTTCAGGAGGCCGGCCTCTGGAAAAAGAGGCCGGATCCTAATTAAAGTTCAAGTTATTTCGTTGTTATCGGATATAACCGATCGGCTAGCGCGAGCTTTCTTTGGCTGCGTTCTCTCCGGCAATTCTTCCGAAAACGAATACGTCCAGAAGCGCATTACCGCCCACGCGGTTGGTACCGTGAATACCTCCTGTGATTTCACCGGCAGCATACAGACGCGGAATCGGAGTTCCTGTGGCATCCAGAACCTGCGCTTTGGTGTTGGTATTGAGGCCGCCCATCGTGTGGTGGACCGTCATTCCGGTATAACAAGCCCAGAAGGGGCCCTGAGCAATTTTTCTAGTTAGATTCCGAGGAGCCTTATGGAAGTCCGGGTCTTCTTTATTCTTAATAAGGACATTGTTATAGCGATCGATAGTCTTCTGAAGGCCTTCCGGGTCAACTCCCATTTTCTTGGCAAGTTCTTTAATTGTCGGGGCGGTCCAAGCTTCGTCAATCGCAATTCCGCGTTCCACTGCATCGTGAACTGCGCTGTTATAAGAGTTGTACTGGTTGTTGTCTACGACTGTATAAGCATATCGTTCAGGAGTACCGAGAACTGCATCTCGAATCACGTCACGGCGTGCGCCTTCATCGACAATACGATTTCCTCGCTTGTCTACGTAGATGGAACCGTCAACGTTGGTGTTCAAAATGATTTTTAGTTTCTTGCCTGCAGGGGCGCCCGGAGTAGATTGGATGAAATCCATCCCGACCAAGTAGCCTCCAATGCGGTTGGCAGCCAGCATTACGTCCCCGGTGTGGCCGGGGAGGTTATCTGTACCGAGACCCGCGGTTCTCGGATCGTGCAGCTCTCTGAGGTATTGATTGCCCGAGAAACCGCCGGCGGCTAAGACCACGGCTTTATTCGCTTTGATGTTAAGGGTGTGGCCCTTGCTGTTTTGCAGCTTGACTCCGATCACATCGCCGGACCAAGGCTGTTCACGGTAGATCTCAACGACGGAGTATCCCAATTTAAACGGAACGTTTCTTTCCTTGAGAGCTTTGCTTAAAACGCCTGTATAGCCGATACCTTTGGGTACTGCAGGAGAGTGAGCGCGAGGATAAAGTCCTCCGAACATTTGGTGGACAGTCGGCTTAAACTCCATTCCGAGGCCTTCCAGCCAAGTGATTACGCTATAGGCGTTGTCACAGAGCACCTTAACGCGTGCGGGATCACCTCTGAAATCTCCGGCGGCCAATGTTTGGGCGGCGTGTTTGGCGGGAGAGTCCTCGATATTCTGTTTCGGCTGACGAACGGGGTCGGCAGCGTTGATCTGGCCTTGAGCTGCCATTGTATTTCCGCCCGCAAAAGGCAATCTTTCGATAATGACGGGCTTTGCACCGTTTTGAGAGGCGAGAAGAGCAGCTGCCATTCCGGCTCCGCCACCGCCTACGACAACGACGTCATAATTTTCATCCCAAACTTCAGGGAGGTAGGGATTTTTCGGAGATTTTTCCTGCGCAAGGGCGGAAAGAGACGAGGCGGCAGCCGTACCGGCGCCAACAAATTTAAAAAGACTTCTTCTGCTAAGTGTCATAGTGTTGCCTCTTGTTTGTGAGGATTGATAAAAAGGAAAAAGAATTTGGAAACTATTGCTTTGAAAAAAATAGGAATTAACTTTGCGAGCGACAAAAATCCCCCTAACCCGTGATGAAGTCACAGTCCGTTAATCAATGAGTCTGATTTAAGTAAGAGAAATTAGTGAGGCTAACTTCTCAGACTAAATATCGACGTGTGAGAGAAACTCTTTGAGCTGCTGAAGGTCTTTAACACCCATTTTTTTGTAGGCGTTGGCTCGATGAGTCTCAACTGTCCTTTCGCTTAGGCCAAGCCTCTGCGCAATTTGGTAGTTCATCAATCCGGCATTAACGCTGTTTAGGATTTGTTTCTCACGCTGGGTAAGGGCATCATAAAATTCCTGATAGCGCACAATCCGGAAATCCTTCTGACGGAACGAAAAATTCCTTTCTACGGCCCGCTCGACGGCTTCAAATAAAATTTCAGATGAAACCGGCTTTTTCAAGATATCAGCAGCCCCGCTGCGGAAAGCAGAGATAGCCATATCTACATCCGCATGAGCAGTCAAAAAGATGATTGGCTGTCGGTAACCTTTATGGGCCAGAATGTCCTGAAACTCCAAACCGTTGACGAGCGGCATTTGGTAATCGAGGATAATGCAGCCGGGAACGTCAGGGTCGTCCTTTTTAAGGAAGCTTCCGGTATCGGAGTAATAGGAAACTAACCAACCGTCGGTTTTCAGCATAAACCGGACTGCATCGCCGAAGCCTTCGTCATCGTCTACGATCCGAATTACTGCTTTTTCCTTATATTGGCTGTTCATTTCATTTCTCCGGATGCCGGTTTCCCAAATGTCAGAAATTGTGCTGGACACCAAAGGCCGTTAGAAGCCGAGTTGCTTTGGCTTCGGCCTCGTCAAACATTCCTGTTCCTCGTGCATATGTTCCTAAAGCGTAAACCAATGTCCTCTTTGAAAGCGGATATTGATACTTAAGGGAAGCGACCCAGCGGTTACCGTCGCGGTCAGCATGTTTTACCGCACTTGTTCCCTGCCATTTTCCCATATTCCATTTGAAGGCTCCGAAAATTCTGCCGCCGGCTAAAGATGTGCTCGCTCCAATAACAAAGGTATCTGATCTAAAACCTTTTTTACTGCCTTTAACAGCAGCAGTCGAACCGAATCCTAAATCCTTAGCATAGAAGGCGTTCGGTCCTCCTCCAAGACTTCTGGAATTCCAAACATGCTGGTAATCAAAATGGACACGGGTGTCACCGAAGGTCTGGTTTATAGCAAAGAAAAGGTTATAAGTCGGATCAGAGTCGGCTCCGTTGTTGACGCCGCTTTGACGGTAATCAATGACCGTAAAAATTGTTCCCAGATTAAATCCTTTATCTTTGTACTGTGCGGATAAGCCATAGTAATGGTTGTTTTTGGCCCACTTGGCTTCGTCAGTTGAAATTCCGTTTGAATATTGCGCCGTGAGCGTAATAGTATTTGTCGGTTTAACTTGATATGTGACGGAATTGTTGAGCATCCCCGAATTAACTAACGATCCGATCAATGCTGCATCAAGATAGTTGCAGGCCATCGGGTTTGCACTCATCTTAGGAAATTGGCCGAAATATCCGGTTGTTCCCATCAGAGAACCGGAGCGTCCGAAACCGAGTTCGCCCCAACGGCCTCCGATAATGAGCAGGGAGTCTCTGTCGAAGAGGACCCCGGCAGTTTGACCCTCGCCGTTGTTAATTTTGAGACCTTGTTCGAGGACGAATTTAACGTAGTTGCCTCCGCCGAGGTCTTCTTGCCCCTTTAAACCCCATCTGCTGGCGGCGTTGCCTCCCGAAATGGCCTGAACTTTGGCGGCTTGACCTTTGCCTTTGGAAACTCCGAAACCGGTGTCAATGACACCATAGACGGAAACTGAGCTGGCAGCGGCTGCTGACATTGCTGCTAAGCAAGTAATTGCTGCGGCACTTTTGATGATTTTGATACTCATGCTGAATTTCTCCTTGTACTCGATGAGAAAATGCAAAAACCATTTGCTTAAAGACTAATGAGCAGCTCACTTAAGTGTCTGGTACTTAAGTAGTTAAAACCGTGAAAATCCTGAGGTCAAAACGACTTGACCATGAGATGATGATCAGACGAAAACAAGGACGGCTGGTTATGAAGCGACTAATTATTTCGATGTTTCTGTTTCTTTTTCTATGGGGCGGAACCGCTTCTGCAGAATACGTTATTGGAATAGGCACAGGAGCCATGTCGGCAAGTCAAAAGTTGTTTTTTGAAGAAACGGCCAAATTTTTGAGAGAAGAATTCGGTGCTAATACGATAGAGCTCAAAGGCCCAATGGCTCTGGGTAAATTAAAGGAGTTAATTCGCACCAAAAAGATTGATTACTTCATTTCTTCTGCCGGTTTTGCTCGACTGTTAGGCGAAGAAGGGGTAAGAGAGTTAGTGATCTATCGACCTGGACCGAACGAGCAGGATCGCAACGAACTTGGATCGACTTTTTTTGTCGCCAAAGATTCAAATATCAAAACGCTCTCAGGAATGAAAGGCAAAAAGTTTATCGCAAATGATCCTAATGCTTTTTACAGTTACGTGGCCCCGCTCGGAGAGATTTCTTACGCAGGTTATGATCCTTCTACGTTTTTTGGTTCAGTTCGTTTTCAATACAGACAACCGCTCGATTTGCTTAAGGCTTTGAAAGATGGAACGGCAGATGTTGCAGCATTACCTAGCTGTTTTTGGGAGAGTCGGTTAATCGATAATCCCGAGCTCGCAAATGCTGTTAAGCCGGCAGCGATAGTCAGTGAACAGCCGTGTTTTCGTTCAACCCGCACTTATCCCAACTGGGTGCTTTCTTCCACGAGATGGGCAGATCCTGCCTTTACAAAGCGGCTCGTAACTTCCCTCCTGGACATGCCGCACCTTAATGACGGTGCTTCCTGGTCAGTGCAAACAGATCTTTCGAGGGTGGACGCGGTTTTCAAGCAACTGAACATGGCCCAATTTTCTGGTGTCAAGCCATGGACTATTCGAGATTTCCTTCAAAAATATTCTTTTTCCGTTTTTATATTTACTATTTTTTTGTTGGCGCTGCTTACATTCACAGGTTTTTTGTACTTTAAATTGAAAATCCGATCGGCTCAGCTCATAAAGACCTTAAAAGAAAAATTTCAGGCGGATCGGGCAATGAGAGAAACTGAAGCGCGCCTTCTCTCTCTTCAAAAAATTACAACAATCGATCATATGAGTTCTATGATTGCCCACGAATTGCCACAGCCTCTTGGAGCTATTTTGGCGTATTCCGAAGGTTTGCTTCGGCTTCAGAAAGCCGGCTCCATAGATAACGAACTTCTTACAGAAATGCTGATAAAGATCGTTTTTCAAACGCGTAAAGCCGAGGAAATCGTGACGTCAGTTCGTTCCTATGCCAAGGAGCAAAAACTGAAAAAATCTCCATTGAGCGTTAACGATGTTGTGTCTGAAGCAGTTAAAGATTTCAAATCTACTTTGCAGGACTATCCGCTTGAGATTGATTTTGAAGGAGACTCTTCGGCTCCGATTTGCAGTTTGGCGCCGCTTGAATTTGAGCTCGCAGTTTTTAATCTTCTAAAAAACGCCAAGGAGGCTTTGAGGACTCAAGGCGCGGATGAACCAAAAGTTTCCATAAAGATCTCTAGCGATGAAACTTATTGTTTTGTCAATATTTCCGATAATGGTGCAGTTATCTCTGATTCGGACTTTGAAAGGATGGGCTCGGTTTTTAAGTCCGGAAAAGCCTCAGGTCTCGGTATCGGGCTATCAATAGTTCGCTCGATTGTTCAAAATCACAATGGTAACTTGGTGATAGAAAGAGGAAAGTACGGAGGTCTGATTTGCAGAATCCGTTTACCCATTTTTAGAGCGGAGTAGAGACTGAGAACTATATGCATCGTTAATCCTTTTCAGATCCTCTCGGACTAAGAAAGAGTTTAAGAAACCACCACTAAGCTAAAATTCAAAGGACATTTGGATGGACGCCGAGTATCAGATACCCCGGCAGTTATGAAAAAAGCCGCCCGAATGAAGGGCGGCCTGAAACTATCTGATTCGATTACTTGCCGGAAAGCTTATTCAAGCGAGCGACCAAAGAAGATTCATCTCCTCTCATCGGACGATGAGTTTCGCTCTTAGACGGTGAAACTGCGGCAGGTTTTTCTTCAATACCGGCTTGAGCATCGGCGTTTGCAAGATTTTCATGCATGATTTCGTCCATGACGGAACCTTTTGCAGGTGTATTCTGTTGTGTCACTGTTTCGTCTCCATTGGATTGCGGTTCGCAGGCAACTCTGCCGTAAGGACCGTAGATATCAGTTCCGGGCTCCGGAACTTTCTCTCCCGGGAACCTCGGGGCGCGGAGTCCATAATAATTCGGGTATGGAGAGGAAGGCAAGAGCAGCATCAGTAAAACCACGAGGTTGAGCAGCGGGATCAGCTGAGCGATCACCCAAAATCCGTTGTGATTTCTGTCGTGGAGCCGACGAACAGTCACCGTGAGGGACGGAAAGAAGATGGCAATACAAAAGATCAGATAAAGACTTCCGAAAATCAAAGCAAGGACGGGATCTTTCGGGAAAACCGGGATGCCGTCCGCCATCGCGTCTTCAGGCACGTCCACGAGTTTTGAAATGAACCAAAACACCCACAAAATCAAAAGGTTGATAATCGTGAAGGACCAATACTCGGATCGAGAGGCTCGCCCTTGAAACGTAAAGTATTTGCTGAAGCAGTAGCGATACCACTGTAAAAACATTTTTTACTCCTTTGTTATTTACTCATTGTATTGAGGTTAGGGAGGGATTTCTTTTTAAAGCTCCAAAACGTGCAGTCAAAAATCACGTTCAATCTCCTGACTAAATGCAAGGAAAACAATAAAATCTCAAAAAACATTAATGGTGTATCCATGAGAACTATTCAAAAACTTTTCCTTTCAACAGCTCTGGCTGGTTCCGCACTTGTTTTAGTCGGCTGCCAAACCGCTGAGCCCTACGTTTCATATCCTTATGAAGTTACGGCCCAGAATGCACGTATTTTGAAGAGACTCGATGTGAAAGACGTCGCAGTGGATCAAGTGCGTGTTGTTAAAGCCATGGATCTGGAATGTGCCGGGAGCATTATCCCGATTCCCGGTCAGGAAGAATTTAAAACCTTAAACGGAGCTTTCTCGAACTATTGGAGAAACGCCCTGATGGCCGATCTCAACCAAGCAGGAATCCTGAATCAAAAGAATCCTAAGGTCAAAATCTACAATCTGATTGACAGCGTAAAGATTCAGGCTGAACCGACGTTCCTGGCTTGGCGCATCAACATGGAATTGTTCTCCTCTAACGGACACTCAATGAAACTGGATGTGGTGTATAACGCCCCTACCGACGGCTTGAAGAATATGCAGGACGGCTGCCGCAGAGTAGCTTCGACATTGAACAAGGCAGTGAAGTGGTCGGTTCTGAAAGCGATCAGTGATCCCAGGTTTGAAGCGCTGGTTCAGCCCGGACTTGATTTCACACCTTCAATGAAGGCCCAAAGCTTCCAGTCCCTGTTCCTGGGAGAAGACGAGGACGATCGCTGGGTCGATAAAGCTCCGAAGAAGCCGGAAAACTAAAATTAAGAACACTCGGTCTTTAAATTGGGGGGCGGAAGGGCGCCTCCGCAGAAGGGTCAGGGAGTCACTCGGTACTTGTTAAACAGTGGCTTCCAACGCGACGGGTATGCTTCTTTTTGTCTATCCGCAAACCATTGCGCAAATTCACAGACCGCCTTATCTTTTGCATCTTCTTTTCGAATGGCGACAATCATTGTCCACTTTGGTCTGTGCCATCCCGGAAGAAGAGGTACTAAGCGGCTTTCCTCAATTTCTTCTTTGCAGTAAGCGAGAGAAAGGTCAACCGCAATGCCTTTTTCCATGAGAGCGGCTGTTTTACAAGAGAAAGCATCTCCGAGATAACGAAGTTTAAATTCCGGATCCAGGTTAATTCTTTCGTCACCGTGCTCTAATGTCTTTGTAATGGGGTAAATCCTGCTTTCTCTAAGAATTAAGGGGTGAGCTTTTAGTTCATCCAATGATTGGGGAGCTCCGTTTCGTCGAATGTACTCAGGACTTGCAAGCAGCATGTTGTAGCTGAATCCGGCGTCAAAGAGGACCATTTCATCCTCATCGTTTTGGGGCAGGTACGGAAGCATGGCAACATCTGTCTCATTATCTAAAAGGTGCTTATGGTCGCAATCATTGAGGAGCCGTATCTTCAGATTTGGGTGCGCGCTTGCGTATTTATCCATCAACTCGAAGAGATCGTCTCTTGTCATATTCACCGGTAAAGACAAGCGAATCTCAGTCGGCTTTAGGAGAAAATCCTGGACTTTGTATTCGATCTTGTTTTTGGTCCGGAGCAATTCTTTTGCTAACGGCAAGATTATTTCAGCGCCTTCCGTTAGTTTGAAAGGCCGACAGGAGCGGTCAAAAAGAATAAAACCAAGATCAGATTCAAGCTCTTTTACTATTCTTGAGACAGTTTTCAGATCCATATCCAGTTCGATAGATGTCTTGGATATGTTTTTTGTCACGGCCGTTGTCAAAAAAACTTGCCACGATAAAAGATTTTCTCTTGGCTTCATCACATTAAGTATTTAATTCTCATTTTTTAAGAAGTAATTCCGATGTTAAATCTTCTTGCTTTTGAGTATAGCCATTAAGCTTACTAAGTGAAACAGCCATTCAAGGAGAAATTATGAAGCTAAGATTGAGCCTTATTGTTTCAGCTGTCACGCTTGCGGTCTGCAGTCAAACAGCTGTTTTTGCTAAAGACGGTACATATACCGCAACGACTCTTGGACGAAACGGTGATGTTACAGTACAAGTTAAGATTCTTAACAACAAGATCGAGGATGTAAAAGTTCTCAATTGGAGTGAAACACACCCTGTCGCCGATCTGCCGAAGCTCAAAGTTCCTCAGGATATTGTTAAGTATCAGTCGATCAACGTTAACAACGTTGCCGGAGCAACCTTAACGACGTTCGCTATCAAAGCAGCGGTGCAGGACTGCCTCAAACAAGCTGGTTTGAATCCCAAAGATTATGCGAAGGCGGTCCCTCAGCCGAAGAAGGTCGGCGGGAAAGTTGAAGAGAAAACTGATGTCATTGTTGTCGGTGCCGGCGGTGCTGGTCTTTCCGCCGCAGTAGCTGCAGCTCAGCGCGGCCTCAACGTAATAGTCATTGAAAAAGCTCATTTTGCCGGAGGCAATACCTCCGTTTCCGGCGGCTGCTTCAATGCAGCCGATCCTGAAGGTCAGAAACCTATCTCTATGACGGAAGGTCAAAAAGAATCTATCGAGAAACTTCTGGGTGAAAACCCCAAAAATAAACTTCAGGAAAAATTGATAGGTCAAGTTAAACAGCAATGGGATACCTATAAACAGTCAGGTTCAAAGAGCTTGTTTGATAGTCCTGAACTCCATGCTCTTCAAAGCTGGAAAGCAGGAGATTACAAGGCAAACTTAGCTCTCGTTTACAAGCTCACAAAAGAGGCTCCGGCAATCCAAAAAACTTTAGCCGGAATGGGCCTTGTCTGGCAAAAACAACCGACACAATTTGTCGGAGCTTTATGGCCGCGTTCTCACCGCGCAAGCAATTACAAATCCGGTGTAGGCTACATCGATACGTATCTTGACCTCATCAAAGGAGAAAAACTCCCGATCTCTTTCATGATGAGCACGCCGGCAAGTTCCTTAATTACCAAAGACGGAGCAGTGGTCGGAGTTAAGGCTTCGGGACCGGACGGGAAAGACTACACACTTTATGCCTCTAAAGGTGTGATTTTGGCAACTGGCGGTTTTAGCGCAAATGTGAAGATGCGCAATCAGTACGATGAAATTTGGGATAACAAGCTGGACAATCAAGTCAAGACGACCAATATGCCTGCGATTACCGGCGACGGTATTAATATGGCCGTGAAGGCAGGAGCAGGACTCAAGGACATGGGCTATATCCAGCTTCTTCCGACCACTGATCCTGCAACCGGTGCAACTAACCATAAGATTGTGGAGTCGACCAATATCTATGTGAATAAGCAAGGCAACCGTTTCGTAAACGAACAAGGCAGAAGAGACGTGCTTGCAAAGGCTGCCCTTGCCCAGCCTGACCATGTCTTCTATGTTATTGGTACGGAACAAACGTTGTTAAAGGATAAAGAAGGACGAGGGCCATACGGTATCTTGATTTCCGACCTACTTAAACAGAAGAAAGCATTCAAGGCCGATACGCTGGACGAGCTGGCGAAAAAACTTGGCATGAATCCGGATAATCTGAAGCGTACGGTCGCGAAGTGGAACGAATTCTGCAAGACACAGAAGGGTGATGAGTTCGGCCGTATGAGCTGTGAGGAAGGAAACAAGCTTCCCGGCGGTCCGTACTATGCCTCTGTCATGACTCCGTCTGTACACCATACAATGGGCGGCGTGACGATCGACGAAGACACCCGTGTACTCGATAAAAAGGGCAGACCTATTCGCGGTCTTTACGCAGCAGGAGAAATTACCGGCGGTATCCACGGGACGAACCGTGTCGGATGTAATGCGGTTCCCGATGCATTGATTTTCGGTACGATTGCCGGTCGGGAAGTCGGTAAGTAGCGTCCAAGAAATCAAGAGGGCCGGAGTTTTCGGCCCTGCTACATAGGATTAAATACTAAAAAATTAGAAGTTAGATTGAAGCCCCGGAAGTTTGGTGCCTTCTGGGGCTTGTTCTTAATAGTTGAAGGGGTGAAATCGCTTTTTCAGGTCACACTGGTTAAGCAATTTTGAGAACTGTTTCCGGATTCTGCCATAAATAGAAGAAACGAGTTCTGGACTGGTTGTACCAGCGAGGATTATTGAGATACCAGCTGACAGTCTTTTTGAGGCCCTCTCCAAGAGAGGTCTTGTTTTGCAATCCGAGAACTGTAAGGGCTGACTCATCTTTAGAGATATCAGATGCGATCAGTGAAGTTGTAACTTCTTCGATCAGTGCCTGGTAGCGACCTACCGGCGGCGGAAGGGCCTCGTTCAAACTATCGCAGATCACGTCAGCTGCTTCAATATTTGACATGGAGGAGGTGGTGCCGGTCAAATGATAGTGTCCTCCGATTTTTCCGTTCTTTTCAACCAAGACAATGGCGTCGACCACGTCTTTGACATAGACGAGGTCAGAAACCTTTTCCTCCGGATTGACAACGGGTATCGTTTCACCTTCAATCGCGCGATAAATGATCATGGAGATCGGACTATCAGGCTGCTGGAAAGGTCCGAATGCGGGCGGTACGAGCAAACTGCTGATCGGAAGGCCGTCTGATGCATAACTGTCTAATAATTTAAGTAAGCCGGCGTACATCTTGCCGTAAGTTCCTAAAAGCTTGTAATGCTCGGAGACAACTACGACAATCTTGTGCAGCTTAGTGTCGGCCATGCCGTTTCGCCATTCTTTGACCGTTTCAAAGAATGTACGAAAATTTTCCAAACTGGATTCTTCTTCCGGGTTTTTAGGCGTTATGCAGAAATAGATCGTATCGGCAGCGGCCATGAGCAACGCCTGACGAATTTCCTCAGGATTGGAAATATCGCAGCGAGCAAAGCTGTGACGGCTTTGCTGCATGAGCTCGGCAATATTGAGCAAGTTTCCGAGACCGGAAAGATTGTCAAAATTGAAGACTTGTTGTCCGTCTTCAATGAGCTGATAAACCAGGTTGGTGCCTATGAAGCCGGCACCGCCAAAGACTGCTGAACGATTGCTCACTTTTTTCTCCTTATTTGTGATTTTAAGTGGGCTTCCCACAATCGCAATTGGTATTTGTCAGTTAGGCTTGACCCTAACTGATGGGAAATAACACGGTATTTGTTCGTTTCATCGAACATCTCGGGACTTTCCTCAAATCATACAAATCATCAAAATATTTCTGAATGACAGTTCAAAAAACTATCAATCTCTGACGAGAAAGTCGAAGAAAAATACCCAAGGTTACACTATTTTTGCGAGCTAAAACTTTTCACCTTAATGGAACCAGGACGGACGCACCAGAAATTGAGCAACGAACCACGATATAGGTCTCCTTT
>OGKW01000782.1_pt1 | contig 23209 bp, 16 predicted proteins | sample 1572601 | NCBI WGS metagenome assembly OGKW01 (sample SAMEA2581875, study PRJEB24529) | metagenome | biome: Human gut stool | place: China | collected 2011
GGATTAATGGGCTTTCACGTACGCAGAGAAGTGAATTTGTGGAGACTCTTTTTACAATTATAACGTCAAGCGGTGCTGTTAATTTGTCTGATTTGTCAGCAGACAGATTTAATTTTGCAGGTTCTGCATTGAAGATGTATAGCTCACTTGACAGAGAAACAAAGATTATGCTTAGAAGAATGTTAAAATCATTGACAGGAGAGTTTGACAAAGCGAGGAAGATGATTAATAATAAATCCAAATAACTAATGAGAAAAATTTTCAATAATTTATTCTCAAATAAAAATTAATGATTTGGAGAAAAAGCATGACATTAGATGAACTTCAAGTTGGCAAGGACGCAGTTATACAGAGCGTTGGCGGAGAAGGAGCATTACGACGCCATTTTCTTGATATGGGGCTTATACCGGGAACGGAAGTCACTCTTATGAAGGTTGCACCTATGGGTGACCCTGTCGAGTTAAGAATAAGAGGATATGAGCTTACGTTAAGAAAAGCTGATGCAGCAAGAATTGATATACAGGATATACATGACAGTGATTATGTTGAGAGACAGCATAAGCATGAGAAGGATATTCCACATCCGCAGGTAGGCGAGATGGGAATATATCATGTAAGAAAGTCGGGCGATGAACTAAAAGAGGGAGAGCCTCTTACATTCGGGCTTATCGGCAACCAGAATTGCGGAAAAACGACACTTTTCAACCAGCTTACAGGTTCCAACCAGCACGTAGGCAATTTCCCGGGTGTTACAGTTGACAGAAAAGATGGAACGATAAGAAATCATCCGGAGGCTTCTGTTACAGATTTACCGGGTATTTATTCGCTTTCACCTTATACGAGTGAAGAGATTGTTACAAGAGATTTTCTTTTGAAAAATCATCCTCGTGGAATTATCAACATTGTTGATGCAACTAATATAGAGAGAAATCTTTATCTGACAATGCAGCTTATAGAGATGGATATACCGATGGTTATCGCACTCAATATGATGGATGAGGTGACGGCAAACTCAGGCTCAATCGATGTAAATAAAATCGAGGGACTGTTAGGAGTGCCTGTTGTACCGATTTCAGCCGCGAAGAATCAGGGTGTTGATGAGCTGGTGCGCCATGCGATACACATTGCAAAGTATCAGGAGCGCCCGGGCAGACAGGATTTCTGTGATGAGAATGATTTTGGCGGTGCCGTGCACAGATGTATACACGCGGTCAGCCACCTGATTGAGGATCATGCAAAGCTCGCCGGAGTTCCGATTCGCTTTGCTGCTACCAAAATTATCGAGGGAGATGCGCTTATATTAGAGCAGCTTCATCTTGATGAGAATGAGAAAGAGGCAATAGAGCATCTGATTGTCCAGATGGAGAAGGAGCGAGGCCTTGACAGAAGCGCTGCAATTGCGGATATGCGCTTTACATTTATTGAGAAAATATGCGAGAGCACCGTGGTAAAACCGAAGGAGAGCAGGGAGCGTATCAGAAGTGAGCGTATCGACCGTGTTCTTACAGGCAAATACACGGCAATACCGTGCTTTATAGTGATAATGCTTGCTGTATTTTATCTCACCTTCAACGTAATCGGAGCAGGTCTTCAGTGGCTTTTGGAGCAGGGTATAGGTGCACTGACCACACTGACGGATAAGGCACTCACAGCGGCAGGTGTGAATGAGGTGCTGCACGGACTGGTAATAGACGGCATCTTTCAGGGCGTCGGAAGTGTATTAAGCTTTTTACCGATTATCGTGACATTATTCTTTTTCCTGTCCCTCATGGAGGACAGCGGATACATAGCCAGAGTTGCTTTTTTCATGGACAAGCTCCTTCGTAAAATAGGACTTTCAGGACGAAGCATAGTACCAATGCTCATAGGCTTCGGCTGTACGGTGCCAGCCGTCATGGCGACACGTACACTGCCAAGTGAGAGAGACCGACGAATGACTATACTCCTCACACCATTTATGAGCTGTTCAGCAAAATTGCCAATTTATGCATTCTTTGTTAGTGCATTTTTCCCGAAGCATGGCGGACTTGTCATGGGAGGACTTTACTTCATTGGTATAATTGTCGGAATACTTTTCGCGTTTATCTACAGAAAGACCCTGTTCAGGGGTGACGCTGTGCCGTTTGTCATGGAGCTGCCAAACTATAGGATGCCGGGTGCCAAGAATGTGTGCCAGCTCCTCTGGGAGAAGGCAAAGGACTTTTTGCAGAAGGCATTTACAGTAATACTTATTGCAACAATGCTGATATGGTTCTTACAGAGCTTTGACATACACTTTAACATGGTAACAGACTCAAAGGACAGCATGCTTGCTGCTATTTCAAGTGTTATCGTGCCTGTCTTTAAGCCTCTGGGACTCGGCGACTGGCGTATATGCACGTCACTTATCAGCGGACTCATGGCAAAGGAGAGCGTGGTATCAACACTGGAGATACTGTTTGGAGGAACTGTTACGACAGCACTCACAACACTTTCAGCAGCATCTCTTCTGGTGTTCTCGCTGCTCTACAGCCCTTGCGTGGCAGCAATAGCATCCATAAAGAGAGAGCTGGGTGCAAAGTGGGCAGTCAGCGTGGTGCTTTTGCAGTGTGCGATTGCATGGGTGGCAGCATTTATTGTAAGAATTATTGGACTTCTGCTAATGTAACAAAAACTGACTATTCAAGGTGGTTTTGAATAGTTACAAAAAATATAAAAGGAGATATGTGATGGAGATTAAACTGGAAAATGAATCACTTGAGCTCACGATAAACAGCTTCGGAGCAGAGCTTAAAAGCATCACCGGCAAGGAAACAGGTACACAGTATCTGTGGGATGCCGATGAGAAATACTGGAAGAGAAGCGCACCGGTGCTTTTCCCGTTTGTCGGCAGCTTAAAGGACAAGAAGTTTACCGTTGATGGGACAGATTATCCGATGGGACAGCACGGCTTTGCAAGGGATATGGAGTTTGAGCTTGTGTCACAGACAAAGGATGAGGCATGGTTTTCACTTAAATCAAATGATGAGACTCTTGCAAAATATCCGTTTGAGTTTGTGCTCGAAATCGGCTATAAGCTCTCAGGCAGTGAGATAAAAGTGACCTGGAGGGTGACAAATCCTGTGAAAAAGGATTTACTTTTCTCAATTGGTGGTCATCCGGCATTCATGTGTCCTGTCGCAGAGCAGGGAAAACAGTCGGATTATTATCTAAAGTTTGACACAGACAAAGCAATCACTTACGGACTTATCTGTGATGGAGGACTTTTAGACAAGGATGATAATCTGCTTAAGGTGGATGTGGATGGATACTGTCAGATAGATGAGCATATGTTTGATAAGGATGCGCTCATAATAGAAAACAGACAGGCTTCAAAGGTGAGCCTGTGTACACCGGATAAGAAGCCATATCTTACGGTGTCCTTTGATGCGCCTTTATTTGGTCTGTGGTCACCGGCAGGAATGGGAGCACCGTTTATCTGTATTGAACCGTGGTACGGCCGATGCGACAGAGCAGGCTTTGCCGGAGAATTAAAGGACAGGGAGTATGGTAATTCGCTGGCACAGGGTGAGAAATTTGAGAAGTCATATACGATTGCAATTGAGCTGTAGATTTTCTTGTTCTCGGGTGACTTAAATAGTTACAAACATAAATATAAGATATAGTTAGAATCATGGGACTGCGATATATTGCAGTCCCATGATTTTTGTATTGACAAAATGCAAGATATGAAATATATTATACTTAACTAGTGACTAATAAACAGTAGAGCGTTAATCAGTAGAGAAGGTGTTATAATGCAAAAGCAAAATTCAAAAAAGAAATTTTTGGAGAAACTTTATATTAGCTTATCATTTTATTTTGGGGATGATGACTGTGATAGTTTAATTAAAGACTATGAAGAATGGTTCGAAAATGAAGAAATGGCTGAAAAAAGCGAGCACGAAATATGTTCCGGCTTAGGAAAACCGTTTGATATCGCGAGAAATTTATACAGAGATTCAAAAGAAGGAAAAGAGCATACGTTACCATTGAAGAGTAGTGTTTTATTACAGACAATTGCCACGCTGGTTATATATTATGTGCTATGCGTTAGTTTGTTAAGATACTTTGATAAAAACGGTTGGAATTTTTATCCGGTTGCTCTGATAGCTAATGTTCTAGTATTTGTTGCAGGTTTGTTTATTCTTAAAAAATCAAAATTAACATGTGATATGCAATTTAAAAACCATCTGTTATTAATAGGATTATTCTTTTTTATTTTATTAACAGAAGTATTTCTGGTAATGAAAAAGAATGAGGCTGGCTTAGGGAGTTATTATGTGGTATTAGTTACAACAGCTATAATTATTCTGAGTTGTATTATTATTTACATCATCTTAAAGAAATATATAATAAACAGGGAATTGGGTTTTATAACGATATTTCATATACTTGGTATTATTACCTGCTTAATGTATTTTATAAATCAGTTACATATGTTTTATATAGAAAGAACGCTTGGGCTTGAAAAAATAATAGCATATAGTAGTTTATTATATATTCAGACATTGATTTTGGGGACAATTTTATTGTTAAAATTAAAATTTGAGAGGAAATCATAAATGGATTCACAGCTAAAAAGAGGAATCTTAAATATATGTATTTTACAGCTTTTAAAACAAGAAGACAGATATGGATACGATATAATTAAAATATTGCAGGGACTTTTCCCGGATACAGATGAAAGCACTATTTATGCCATTCTAAGAAGACTGAATAAAGGAGGGTTGACGGAAGTATATTACAGTGAAAAATCATTGGGACCACAGAGAAAATATTATAAAATAGTAGAAAAGGGGGAATTATATTTAAAAGAAAACATAGCTTCCTGGAATGAGATAGTAAGGATTTTTCACGAACTTGAAATAATGTAATGTAGGATAGCATAACGCTATATGTGCCTTGGTGCACCTGCCTTTTTCATGCCTGCCTGAAGCAGCCATTTCTGATCAATTTTCTTAAGATCTTCACCGAATCTGACATGCAGCCGAACTGAGCCTTCGAGCTGCTCAATATGTTCAATGGTGCCCTTGCCGAACTTTGGATGATTGACATCGTCATTGATATTAAATTTTACAGTACTGTTTTTCTTTTTGCGGTATTCCTGCTCGCGTGAATATGTGTCGCGGATAGGAATACTCTTGTCAGTAATTTTCTTTTTGAGAACCTTATCATAATCGTGCTTAATAAGTCCTTCACCGGCTTTGTAGTAAGGAGTGGGAGCTGCTCCGATAAGTGAGCAGCAGTATTTCCAAGCACTTCCGTGGATGCCGGGCTGCCAGTTGTACTTGTCCGGTATATCCATATTGTACTGCATATAGTGGGCATATTCGTGCTTATATAAATCCATCCTGTCATCCTTTGACAAGGGCTTTGTCACACAGTAGCCGATGAAAAGCAGCGAAAAATGAAATTCTTCTTCATCCTGCCCAAAGCCCGGAGTGTATGCACCGAGCCTGTCCGTATCAAAGCCAAATGTGATAGGAACCCTTGCACCGTTAAGCCCAAGCTGTCTGTCGAGCTTCTGGTAGAGAAAGCGGATTTCCGCGAGATGTATTTTTGTTTCGTTTTCGAGTAGTTGTCGTAAATTGTTGTCTATGTTCATAAGTATATTTCTCTAAAAAATCAGTTTGTTTTCAACACAGTAATGATATATTCCGTCATTCTCAACTGATTGGCACACAAAATCAGCCTTAGCCTTGACTTCGTCCTTTGCATTGCCCATGGCAACACCAATGCCTACGGCCTCAAGCATTTCAATATCGTTATGTCCGTCACCGAAAGCAATTGCTTCATCCTTTGAGAAGCCATAATGCCTAAGCACTGCAGCAACAGCATTGCCTTTGCCACTGTTAAGCGGAATAATATCAACGGCCTTATCCCACCATGCAGTTATCTGTGAGTGGGGCGCGCCGGATAGAATCTGTGAGTGCTCATCTTTTTGGCAGGAGCACATAATCTGATATATATCAGTCCTGCTTATCTCGTCAAAATTGTCAGCGATTTTAAGCTTTTCGCTGCCAAAGGCAAAGTATTGCTCTAAATCAGGGTCGGTACCGTTTGTGACAATCATATGCTCGTTGCTGATTGCAATGGCGCGGTTCATCTGCTTTAGATTGGAAATTATCTGATATTTGTCGTGCTCATTAATAGGATTTTTGAAGATGATATCATTGCCTGCGGTGACGAATGAGCCGTTAAAGGTGAGCAGGACATCAAAATCAATTCCATCAAAATGAGGCACACCTGTGTAGCTTCTTCCGGTAGCCATACAAAGGATGATGCCATTTTGGTGGAGCTGCCTAAGTGCAGCAGCAGTGTTTGCTGATAATTCTTTATGTCCCAGCCGAAGCAGGGTGCCATCCACATCAAAGAATGCTATTTTAATCATAATTCACCTGCCTGTTTTAATGCTAGTTTAATGATATTTTCATTTATATAGAATCCGTTTGATTGAATTTTGGTTATTGCATTTTTTACAGAAGAAATAATCCCTGATTGTTTAGCTTTTATAAGAACACCTAAGGTGCCCGTTACTGTTAATCCAAGATATTTTGCTGTTTTTTTTGCTGCATTATCATCGATGATAACTAAGTCTGCTTTGGGGTCAGCTTGTGCCAATATCATAACATCAACTTCACCGGCATGAAGCTTTGCTTTGTACATTTTGCGGTCTTCAATGTTAGTGATTGTTTCGACTGTAATCCAATCAAGATTTTGTTTGATTTGTAAACAGGCAGAATCCTTTTTTGCTGTAACTTCGTCGAATACTGCTTTAGGAATAATGATTGAACCATATATTTCTTTTAAAATGTTAAGTAAGTCTGCATTGCACAATGCAATTAATGGTGTTGAATTGACAATTACCCTACGCATTATTCATCTCCTCTATAAATTCTGCTTCATCATCAAAACTGAAGATAGATATATTATTATTGCCTAGATATTTGATGAAATCTTCCTCACTCATTCCGGCTATCTGTGCACAATATCCAATAGAAATATGGTTTTTTAAATAAAGCATTAGAGCAGTAGCTTTCTTGGCAAAAGCATTAGCTTCATCTTTGGTCATTTTGGTATCGTATAATACTTCATCTGGTATTTTTATTGCAATACTACACATATAAACACCTCTTTCTATTTATAATGAATCATTAATTATATCTCAGTTACATGATAACATAATAAGCGCAAGATTAAAAACATTTATTTAAATTTCTGTCACAACGTAAGGTACGTAAGCCGGGGACTGTTGGGGACACGCGCTTTAGCTATCGCTACGCTTAGCAACTAAGATTCTGTACGAAATTATGCTCATGAAGCGTAGAAACGCACCTGCATGGACGCAGGGGAGAGGAAGATTTACATATGTGTACGCAGGAGGACCTGGTTCATAAAGATTACCATTTCTTATAACTGTGTTCTTGATATTAAAGGACACAAGTGGCTTTTTTCAATATGTTGTTGTTAATTTATGGTGTTGGGCTTCCACCATTATGCCAGAAGCCTCACAAAAAGTAGCTGAAACTGCAGAAATCACCAAAACAGCACCCCAAACCCAGCCCAAAAGCCGGAAAAGACCCGGCAAAAAGTAGCTGAAACTGCAGAAATCACCAAAACAGCACCCAAACCCCAGCCCAAAAGCCGGAAAAAACCCGAGAAAAAGTAGTTGAAACTGCAGAAATCACCAAAACAGCACCCAAACCCAGCCAGAAAGCCGGAAAAGACCTGGCAAAAAGTAGCTGAAACTGCAAAAATCCCAAAAACAGCTCCAAAAACCCAGCCGTAAAGCCTCATAAAAATGGACTTATAGACATGTATTGATGGCTTAGTCGAGAATTAACTACTGTGGAGTGTACTAGAACTTGTGAGTAGCGTGTCATTTGTAACCGCCAAAGCGTACACAATGAAGCAGTAACTATAAACTGTGAGATTATAGCAAACCATCTAGCATATACATTTGTATAAGTTTCGACGGTTTCGTCGTGCATAGAAAACCTAAGAGCATAATTTCGTACAGAATCTTAGTCACGAAGCGTAGCGAGGGCGAAAGTGCGTGTCTCCCCAACAGTCCCCGGCTTACGTACCGACCTACGATCGATGCGCAAAAGTTGCGCACAAAAAACGCGCACCTAATCCCTTGTTTGTGAAAAATGCTTGAAAACAAAAGCTAAAAAATGTCGAAATTGCACATTGACATAATTATAATACTGTAATATACTAAGTCTAGAACAAGCGGTTGCGCGAAAAACGCACCTAAGAAATAAATTAAATTACAAGCAAATGGAGGAAACAACGGATGGACAAATTTATTGTTAACATCATTCACCGCCCTGAGATGGTGCCTGAGTACTCAGCAACAGTGACAGGACAGGGAAAAGAAGAGGATATTGGAGATAAGAAGCTTATCACAGAGTCACTCGACATCTTCAAGACACAGCAGAGACTTGCACATGAGGCGGGACTCAAAACAACAATCCAGATGACATATGCTTCACTTTTTAATGATGAGGCAGTAGAGCTTGCAAAGCAGGATCACGAGAAATACGGTGATGAGATAGCACTTTCACTCCTTGGACTTCCATGTGAGGAGTTTAGAGAGAAGTATAAGACAAAGGATTTCTGTATCTGGATGTTCTCAATGGAGGACAAGAAAGCTATCGTAAATGATGTTTTCGAGAAATTCCATGACAGATTCGGTTTCTATCCTGAGTCAACAGGCTCTTACTATATGGATGCAGACCTTACAAACTACATAAAAGAAAAATACCCAATGGTAAAATGTGCAGTTGCAACATGCTGGGAGGAGGGTCCTAAGGCATACCACACATGTAACAACTCATGGTACACACTCTTCGACGGAGGCCCATGGGCACCATGGATTCCATCAAAGCAGAACACACATGCGCCGGCAGCAAATAAGGAAGAGGATAGCGGAATCGTAGCAATTCCACATCTCTCACGTGACCTTATTGCATGCTATGACGGAAACGGCTCAAACTTCGGAACACATCCACAGAACGTGCTTCGTGGAATGATTTATGATACAAAGACATGGGAGTATCCATATCTTTACAACCTCATCGACCAGTACAGAGACCTTGCAAAATACAATAACGGATATTCATACAACATGATGTTCGTAGGACCTGGCTGGATGAACAAGATGGGACGCTGGGAGCAGCCATATGAGCTTCTCTTAAAGTCATACACAGACGGCTGTAATTATTATGGCAAGTTAAAGAAAGAGGGTAAACTCATCGACATGACAATGTCAGAGTTCGCTGATTACTTCAGAGAGAAGAAGGGGGTCAACGCAGGTAACTACAATGAGCCTGAGTGTGCACCATGGAGAGATATCCTTTACGGCTCAGACAAGCAGCTCTTCTGGTACTGTGACCCATACATGAGAGCATGCGTAAACATGGATCAGGGTGGAGCAATCGTAGACCTTCGTCCATACGTTGCAAAGCTTGAGTGGCCGGTAGGAATCGGAACAAAGCATGTACAGGATGCATCTTATCCATTCCTTATTCAGGAGAAATACAGAGCAGGATACTTTACACACTATGCAGGAGCTGGAACAGTAAGAAGTGCCAAGCTTTCACACAACGGTGAGGAGGTTGACCTGTGTCTCTGTCCTACACACAGCCATTTTTCAGAGGAAGTTATTGATGGCAAGAAGACAAGAATCCTTACACTTGATCCTGTAGATATTGAGTTTTATGATGTTAAGCTTACTCTTCAGACAAAGGAATACTTTGAGGAGGGCTCATCAAACATCAAGATTGAGCGTAATATCCTTAGCATGAGTGATCCAAATGCAGAGGTTTATCTCGATGAGTACATCACAGCATGCTACGGAACAACAGAGTATCCTGAGGATATGACAGGCATCACACTTACATGTGAGGGAGAAAACCCACAGAGCATCAATTATGAGTACAAGTGTCGTGATGCAAAGCTTGACGGAGCAACTGCAGTAAGCGCAGTAATTCCTGCAATTCAGACAAAGGTTTCACTCACACCATCTGCAAAGGCAGAGGGATACATTGAGGAAGGATATGCATTCTCTCCAATGTTCAAGCTTGGTTACAAGAAACAGATTAAAGACAAGGAGGTATTTGCAACATGGCTCAACTTGGAAAAGGCAAATTAAATTATAGATGTCCTTTATGTTTTATGAGGGATCTTGATATTGATATGTTCTATAATAAGGAAACAGGTATTTATAGCTGCATCCGTTGTCAGTTCAGAGGTACAGAGGAAGAGGTACTTCAGGGCAACGAGGATGTCCGCAAGAAGTACAAGGCTATGTACAAGAGATTCGACAAGTTCGATTTTGATTAAAGTAGTGATTGGTACGCTGCTGCTATAATAGCAGCAGCGTGTTTTGCATTTCGCTACAAAGGAGAGTATATATGGCGAAAAGAAAAAAAGACACGATGGAATTCAGATTCTATGAGCTGCCACAGGGAGAGTCAGCACTCGTACTGTGCGGAGAATCCTGGAAGAGAGTGTATGGTCATGAGGAATTTCACCTGCATTTCCATAATCTGCTTGAAATCGGCATCTGCCGCGAGGGAGATGGAAATATGTATCTGGATGAGGATATTTACCAGTATCATGACGGCGATATCACATTTATACCTGAGAATTTTCCACATGTTACAGTCAGCTATGGTGAGGTGGTGAATTTCTGGGAGTATATTTTTATTGACATACGTTCTGTGATAGAAGAGATGTTCCCAAACAATACAGCATTCCAGAATGAGGCAGTTACGACTATATCAAAAAAAGCGTTTATGACTAACGTGTATCAGAGCCCGGCTATGGCTGAGTATATAAATGCCATAATAAGGGAAACCCGTGAACACAAGATTTATTGCCAAAGGACGGTAAAGCTCCTTGTTCAGGGAATTGTAATAGAGCTGTTGCGCAGGTATGATGAGCTTCCGGAGGAGGATAATAATATCGTAAAGGGTACCAATATGTCACAGATAGCCACAGCACTTGACTACATGAATAAGCATTACAGCGAATCGATAAAGGCAGGGGAGCTTTCGGAACTATGCAACATGAGCGAGACTCATTTCAGGAGACTGTTTGAATCATACATCAATATGCCGCCTATGGAGTACCTGAATCTGATAAGAGTACAGAAGGCGTGCGAGCTTATGAAAAAAACAAATGAGCCTATGGAGCTTATTGCACAAAAGTGTGGATTCACAACCCAGTCAACTTTTAACCGTAATTTCCGCAAATTTTTGGACACTTCGCCATATCAGTGGAAGATAAATCCTGAAAATTATGAGCATAAGCTGCTGAATTTTAGGATATCTGCACTAAAGGGATGGTAGAAAATACATGTTTTCGTATAATTTTGTACATTTATGATTGAATATGCATATAATTGTGTGGAATTTGTTAACACATAAATAGCATGTATGGTTATAATGACTATGTAATCAAGAAACGGACAAACATTCATAGTCAAAATGCCCAATTAAAATAATAAGACTATGAATGAATTGTGAACGGAGTATTGCAAAAACATCATTTTTATTAGGGAGGAAGAAAAATGAAAAAGAAAGTAGTTTCATTATTACTCGTAACAACAATGGTTGCCTCACTTGCAGCCGGATGTGGAGATTCATCTTCATCAGGAGATGGCACAGAAAAGACAGGTAAGAAGGTAGAGACAGTAGATGACGGTCATACACTTACAGCATGGGCTTGGGATGCAAACTTCAATATCCCGGCACTCAAAGCAGCGGCAGAGGATTACAAGAAAAATGTAGATCCTGATTTTGTACTCAATATTGAGGAGCAGTCACAGTCATCTGATATTGAGACAGCAATTACAACAGCAGGTTCAGCAGGAGATTACAGTACACTTCCTGACATCGTATTATTCCAGGATCACTACTTCCAGCAGTACCATACAAATTATCCTGATGCATGGGTATCAGCAAATGATGCAGATGTTAAGTGGGATGATTTCAGCCAGGAGAAATTATCATTCTCTACAATCGACGGAGAGCACTTTGGATTCCCTGTTGATAACGGAACAGTTATCTTTGCTTACAGAACAGATCTTCTTGAGCAGGCAGGATATACAATCGATGATATGACAGGCATCTCTTGGAAGGATTTCATCGAGGTAGGTAAGAAAGTATACGAGAAGACAGGAAAATACTTACTTTGCATGGATGGAGACGGAAACGATTTATTCTACATGATGCTTCAGGCAGAGGGTGAGTCACAGTTTAAGGATGGCAAGCCAAACTTTGTAGACAACGCTAAATTAAAAGAAATCATGCAGGTACTTAAGGATATGATCGACAACAATGTTCTTTACCTTGCAAATAACTGGTCAGATTACACAGATCAGGCTATTCAGGGAGACATGGTTGCAGGCGTTATGAACGGAAACTGGATCATTCCTACAATCGAGAAGGTTACAGACAACAGTGGAAAGTGGGAGATTACATCTCTTCCAACACTTGAGGGTGGCGAAGGTTATGCATCAAACGGTGGTTCTTCACTTTACATCACAAGCAACTGCAAGCAGACAGACCTTGCTAAGAAATTCTTAGCATATACATTCGGTGGCGGATCTTATACAGACAAGGGTGTATCTGAGACATATGACAATGCTCTTAAGAATGGTGGTGTTATCACTACATATACACCTGCAGGCAAGTCAGATGTTTACAACGAGGGCGTTGAGTACTTCAACAACCAGTCAATTTACGCTAAGATCGTTGAGATGGGTGCAAATGTTAAGCCAATCGAGCAGAGTGATTTCCATTACGATGCACGTAAGAAGCTTGCTACAGCACTTATCAATATTACTCAGAACGGTGCAGATATCGATTCAGAGATAAAGACAGCAGAGGATGACCTCAAATTCACAATGGGACTTTAATCTGTTAGCTTGATGGCAAATGTACAGGGAGCCATTAAATGGCTCCCTGTTTTTTCTCAAAGACATATAGTTAGGAGGCCTTTACAGTGAAGAATAAGAAAAAAGGAATGAGCATAACCGGTAAACAAAGGGCTGCCGGCTGGATTTATCTGGCTCCGGCTACAATACTCATTTTCATAATGAGCTTTTGGCCTATAATCCAGGCTGTTATTACATCATTTAAAACCGGTTCAAGTGCAAATATGCAGTGGGCTAATCCATTTGCCTACAATTACACAAGAATGTTTCAGGATGCGGTTTTTAAGAGATCTATCGGAAACACATTCTTATATTTAATTATTGAAGTGCCAATCATGCTTGTACTGGCAATTTTACTGGCACAGTTACTTAACAACAAGCATCTTAAATTTAAAGGACTTTTCCGTACATGTGTATTTTTACCATGTGCAACATCATCATCTATCAAATATGGAGAATATGTCATACCCATTAGTTTATAAAAACCATCTTTTTCTTTTGCTCTATAAACATAATAAGATTTTACTGTTCCTAAATCCCTCCATTCCACTTTTAATCCTGAATTGTCAGAAGTATTTTCTATTTTTTTTATTAGATTTTTCTCCAACACAAAAGGCCTATACACTTTAACAATTAAACTAGTTCTTAGCTCTTTATTATCTTTGTCCAGTGTTACAACTTCTATCTTATAATCCTTTGCTTTTGAAAATATCTCAATTGGGAGTTTACATAATATATCCCATTGTCTCTTATACAATATTATTGAGTCTTCTAATTTTCCATCTATATATATATCACAATATCTGGTCTCCTCACTATTAGAATTAATCGGCAATACAACTGCAGCCTTTCTGCTTTCATTTTCATAATATAATCTAATGCCATTTAACCAAAGAGTTTCTCCATGTGAATTTTCTGCTTTCATCTCCCAGTCGCCATATGAATATCTTTTTTCGTAATCAGGAGGATAACACCCAGACTCCCCATAGTTATCTTTTATAAAATATTGATTATACTCATTCGCCCAACTAGTAGTATTTGATCTTATATATGCCAAATCACTTACTGCCGCATTACATTTAGTACTTACTCCTAAAGAAACTATAATTGTACATATGATTGTCACAATATAAAAACCTATTTTATTATTTATAATTCTGTGTTTAGAAATTGATTCTTTAAATTTCATTTGTTATCCCTCCAATAGCACTTTTTTACTTTAGAAACATTAATTTTATATGCATAATTTAATTATACACTATTAGCTTGTTTTTGGGGAATATTAGATATTATTCTTTTATATTAAAACAGGCTGCCACATAATGCGACAGCCTACTATACTTTTAATCTATTTTATTTTTCATCATATGTTTCAAGGAAATGATGTTTAACGCCATCTTTCTTATAAGCAACTACTGTATTTAAGTTTACATTTTCTATGCTCTTAAATATGTTACCTTCCACATATGGGTTAACCTTTTTAAGTTCTCTTATAAGGTCTTTTATTTCCATTCTCTTTGAACGGTTTTCGTTATTGTTGCAAGTTGTGCATGTGTCTGTGAACTTGCAGGCGCACTGGATGAAGTGAAGGTCGTTGTAATCTCTCCAAGCCTTTATGTCGTCCTCTCTTACAAGATATAAAGGTCTTATAAGCTCCATTCCTTCAAAGTTTGTGCTGTGAAGTTTAGGCATCATTGTCTGAACCTGTGCTCCGTAAAGCATTCCCATTAATATAGTTTCGATTACATCATCATAGTGATGTCCTAAGGCTATTTTGTTACAACCCATTTCTTTGGCAAAACTATATAAATGACCTCTTCTCATTCTTGCACAAAGGTAGCAAGGTGACTTTTCAACATTAAATACTGATTCAAAAATATCTGATTCATATATTGTAATTGGAATATTTAATCTTCTTGCATTTTCTTCTATAACCTGTCTGTTGGCAGGGCTGTATCCCGGGTCCATTACAAGGAATTTAACCTGAAAATCAAACTTGTTGTGAAGCTTTAATTCCTGAAAAAGTTTTGCCATAAGCATTGAGTCTTTTCCACCTGAAATGCATACTGCAATACAGTCTCCTTCTTTTACAAGTTCATATTCATTAATTGCCTTAGTAAATTTGCTCCAGATTTTCTTCTTAAACTTCTTTCTTATACTCTGCTCAACATTCTTGGCGAAATCATCTGCTTCCCTATTTTTCATATCTTCAAGAAGCCAACCGATATAGCCACCTTCAAGGCTGACTGCATCTAAGCCTTTTGCTTTTAAGTCATCTGCTATGTCTATGCTGTTTTTTCCTCTGGCACAAACTATAACAAGTTTCTTTGAATAATCAATCTTATCATTGTTTTCAATTTCGTCAACTGAAACCTGAATTGCTCCCGGCATTACCCCATGGGCAATTTCTGCATCACTTCTAATATCTATAAGTTCATATGTTTCTTTATCTAATTTATTTAATTCTTTAACTGAAATGCTCATTTTTTCTTACACTCCGTTTTTTTTAAAATTCCCTAACTGTTTAATATATAACCTTTTTCTATTTCTGCTTAGCTGCCAAATCTTTAACAACTTCTCCGCCAATTATAAGTCCAACTATTGATGGTACAAAAGCTACACTTCCCGGAATATCTCTTCTTTCCGTACATTTGTGGGTCGCTCCCGGTGGGCATATGCAGTGATTTTTACAGCTACTTGACATATCTTCAATTGGTCTTGTTGGCTGTTCCTCAGAATATACTACTTTTAATTTTTTAATGCCTCTCTTCTTTAATTCACGTCTCATTACTTTTGCAAGAGGACAAACTTTAGTCTTGTAAATATCCGCAACCTTAAACTGGCTTCCATCAAGCTTGTTACCTGCGCCCATGCTGCTTATAATTGGAATGTTCTTTTCCTGAGCTTTCATTACAAGTGCTATCTTGGCAGTTACAGTGTCTACTGCGTCTACAATGTAATCATATTCATCCCATGGGAAATCATCAGCGTTTTCAGGTAAGAAAAAGCACTCGTGGATTCTAACATCCGCATTAGGATTAATGTCTAAAATTCTATCTTTCATAACCTGTGTCTTATATTTTCCAACAGTACTCCTTGTTGCAATAATCTGTCTGTTTAAATTAGTAAGACAAACCTTGTCATCATCTATTAAATCAAAGGCTTCAACGCCACTTCTTACAAGTGCTTCACAAACATATCCGCCTACGCCGCCTATGCCGAAAATGGCTACTCTTGACTTTGATAACTTTTCCATTGCTTCCTTTCCTAAAAGAAGCTCTGTTCTTGAAAACTGATTTAGCATATTCTTATATTTCTCCTTAACACTTAAATGGCGGATGCACTGCATCCGCCTTGTTTTCCTAGTAATTCAATGGGTTTAATTATATATTATTTAATTTGCTTTGTCAATTACTGCAAAATAAAGACTTACTGTAAAATACAGGTTTTTTCTATAAATATCCTGTTGTAAAGGAAAAGACTACACCGTTACGATGTAGCCTTCCTTAAAAGGCTTAGTATATATGTATTCATTCTTTGTAGAAAGAATTTGCATTAATTATTTTACTGTAATGATTATTCTGGCTTCTTTCCTGTTATAAGTTCTTGCAATGATTTCTGCCTTACCCTTACGTAATGCCTTAACCATTCCATCCTTGCTAACCTTAATAACCTTCTTGTTCTTTGAGATAAATTTAACGCTTCCTGCACTTTTATTTGAGAGCTTAGTCTTAAGTTTAAATGTATCTCCAACCTTCATTACAGATGGTTTTTTCTTAAATACAATTGATTTAGGTGCTTTCTTAACTGTAACCTTACATACTGCAGTTATTCCCTTTTCACCATAAATTGTAATTATAGCTTTTCCTTTCTTCTTAGCCTTAAGCTTTCCTTTTCTTGTTACAGATACTACCTTCTTATTGCTAGATTTAAATTTAAGCTTGTTGCTTAATCCTATTGATTTTACTCTAAGCCTTAGTTTTTCTTTTTTACCCATCTTAATCTTCTTATTCTTTAAGTCGATGTGTGGTGTTGTGCTTTCATCTGCTGCACTTACATTTTCAGTTGATTCCTGTTCCTGATTAAACGTGTTAGTTGTAGTTCCTTCTGTTGGCACCTGAGTTGTCGGTTTAGCCGTTGTTGGTGCCTGAGTTGTCGGTGCAACTGTTGTTGGCATCTGAATTGTTGTTTCTACAGGCTTTTTAACCAATCCATTAATTGCATCATTAACTACCTTAACTGCACTGTCCATTTCTTCCTGAGTAGATGTATTGCTTAAGCTATTGGCCTTGTTTAATGCTGTTTCAACCTTATTCCAGCTATCTGCCGTATACTCATTTTTATTTAACGCTGCAACCTTATTCTGTACACTCTTAAGTTCTGTTTTGTCTACTGCATATGTCTCATTGTCCTCAAGAATAATATCATCGTAGTATGCCTTAAAGTTACTGTCGCTACCATTATACGAAATACCAATTCCTACAATAGTCTTACCTGCCAGGCTTTCCTTAGGCATTTCATATGAACAGTCTGTCCATTTACCTACTGTAACTGTCTGCTTAGCTTTTGCCGTAATCTTTGATCCATCACTTAAAATTAATACTATATTAGTATTAGCTCCGCCTTTATTTTGTGCATATATAGAATATGAAAGCTTTAATCCCTTATTCATATTAATCTTTGTTTCTGAAATCTGATACAAATAGCTTGCATTGTTCTTTGATGTTATACCATCAATTGTTGTCATGTAATCACCGGTTTTGGCAATTTCATTTCTTTCAATCTTAACAGTTGCATTAACTCCGTCGTTGTTTACCTGCTTATCATTTTTAAAGCATGGGTCAACCGGATAATATCCACCGTTAGGATTTTTTTCTGAAGGACATTCCACATACTTACTTTCAAAACTGTTTCTGTAATAAATTGGTCCTTCTGACTGTGGTACCGGATTTTCCTTTACTGCCTCTCTTAATCCCTTAACCATCTTATTTGCTTCACCGACTACTCTTAACTGGAAGTCCTGTGAACACCAATATCCGTCACAACTTGCTGTTACAAACCACTGATCCTGTGGAATATCAAAGTAGTCACTGGCATTCTTTGCAATAGCTGTACCTTCATCATATTCATCAAACATTGCAATGTAGAATGATTTAATTCCTAACTGTTTAAGCTTGTATGCCTGATACCAGAAATTCTTTCCTGCATTTCGTGGCATTGCATTAGGAACATCAGTATCTCCACCATGCCATAATGCCCATGAGAAGCCTGAGAATAATACCGGATAATAATCTACATTATTTTCTCGACACCACTGCCAATGCTTTTCAATAAATGTTTTAAACAAACCATCTATTGCTGATTCTGAACTAATATTTGATCCAACCATCCAAGGTGAAATCATATCAACCTGTTTAAATATTCCTTCATATTTTGACATTGTAGCTGTGTTTGTACTCCAGTCTCTTCCTGTACCAAATATTACATAACATCCTCTATTATGGAAGAAATTAATCATTTCCTGATAATCTTCTACTCTGTCAGGTCTGCCTGAAACTGTTGTTCCCCAAAGACAAACAACAGGTTTTCCATCAACTGTTGCATAAGCATCTGAATTAGTCATCTGAAGCTGTTTTTCAATATTGTAAACCCAGTCAAATTTAATATCATTAACCCATGAACTAATTGATGTTGTGTCATTAGCATCTTTTATCTGATCTCCACCACTAATATCATACATAATGTAGAATAAGCTGTTATTATTTTCAGCAGCTTTCTGCATCTTGTATAATAATGTGTTCTGTGGTTCATCATACAATGTACGTCCTTTTATTGTTCCTGCAAATCTCTGAATTGCAGCACCGTCAATTCCATACTGACTCATCCATTTAAAATGTGTATTAATTACATTTTCGTTAGTTGAATCATATAACTTAGTTGGTTCTCCACTTCCAAGATTAGCAAATCCTGTCTGTGCAAGAGCACTTTCGTCGTATTCTTTTACATATGGGAAGTAATCTATTGATATGTGATTCTTTCTTGGCCAGCTTGTACCATCACTATCTGCTGAACCATAATCATAATGTCCCCATCCTGTATACTGTGTACCTGTTCCAAACCATGCCTGATATCCTGCAAAACTTTTTCCCGTAAACTCAGCATGTTCTGTTTTTCCCCTTCTGTTAGTAACCGGTTCAATATCCGGATTAACAGACTTCTTTATAATTTCTATCTTTGAAATATATGTTCCTGCGTTGCCATTTCCATATAGTCTAAAGTCATACTTTCCAAACTGCCCATGTCTAAATGATGCATCACTTATACATACTGAAGTTGAAGTCCACTTATTTGTTCCACCACGTAAAACAGATGCTGTCTTAAATTTAGTTGCACTTGTTTCTTTATCTGCGTCAAGGTCCGTTATCGTATTATATTGCACACCATAATAAGCATTTGTATTATCAAAATAAGTTATTCTAATCATTAAGTTATTATCATCTTTTGTAACTACATTATTTTCAACTGCAAAGTGTGCATATTCATACTGACCAAGTTTTATACATTTATTTCCATTGTATTCAACAAAGAATTTTTTCTGGTTAGCATTATTAATACTTAAATCTACGCTTAGGTCCTTACCTGATGGTGAGTCGCTGTTAAAGTCATACCAAGCTACTACTTCATTACTTTCTTTCACATCAACTGCTACCTTTTTTGTCATTCCAAATGATACATCATCAACATAAACACTTCCGCCTTTAGATGTATTAAATACAAGCTTCATATCTGTAATGTTATTCCAAATGTCAGCCGGATTGCTTTCTGTTGTATTGCCATTCTTTAATGATGTCATATCAAAAGTAACTGTGCTAAACTTATTGTCTGAACTTAATGTTACAGTATCGTTATTTACATTCTGTCCTGATTCAGGAATTACTGTATAAGTTTTATCACCACTTGTAATTTTTAAAGCAACATTTTTTGCTGCTTCATCTTTATTATTAATTTTAAAGCTTACATTTTTAAAGTTCCCATAGTCAATTATCTGACTTCCGTAAGTTACGATTGGTCCAACTGATGAAGTACCTGCACCATTCCATGTTAACTTGACAGATGCTTTTCCTTCTGATTTGACATTTGCATCGTAACTATATGTTCCGTTTTCTGCTTTCCATGCAGGTCTTATTCCAAGACTCTGATTTGCAGCATCAGGATTGTCCTTGTCATATACCCACACATCCTCGTCACCATAAATCCAATCAATAGATGTAAAATATGTAATATCCTTTGTTGGATTATATGTTGTATCTGTTCCGGTAACTGTCTGTGTTCTAAATGGTGCAATTGGAATTCCTGCACTGTTTTTTACATTACAGCCATAATTAAAGTTGTTAAATCCGTAGTTTACGTTTTTAGGATTTTCAACCCTCTCATTATATACTTTAATTACGTTATTTCCTACTATCTCTGCTTTTGCATTAACGTAAATTCCATCACTTCCGGCTATTGAAAATCCATGTACAGTATTTCCTCTTCCGTTTATAATAGAAAGTCCTTTTCCTACATAATCAAATGTAAGATAAATAGCATTCCCTTTAATCTGCATGGATTTATAAATTGGTGCTGTATAAACATCACCACCGCCATAAACCATATTCATAGCTGCCGTGCAGAATCTTTCTCCTACAGGTTGTTTAGTTCTAGGATGAATTGCTGCTGATGAAACACCATCCTTAACATGAACTAATGGTAAATCATAAATAGTTATCATTGACATATTATTGTTTTTGTTTTCAACAAATGATCTACTCATTGCTGTAGCTAAGTATCCTAAATGTTCCATGTTTTTATTTCCCTGATCATACTGACCCGGGGCAACCTGTGTGAAAATAAAAGGCATTGAATTATTTTCAAATCCAAATTTTTCACTCCATGTTTTCTTTAATAAGGTTAACTCTTTATCGTAAATTTCTGAACGTCCACTATTACTTTCACCCTGATACCAGATTGCACCTGCTATCTTAAAGTTTGTAAGTGGTCCAACCTTCTGATTGTAAAGTGTTGACATTGTTCCGGCTGTATCAGACCAAAACTCTTCATCATAATAAAGTCCTCTTTTTTCTAATTCTTTTATTAATGATGCATCACCTTCAATACCATCTCTTGGAATCCATCCTTCAATAACTGTTCCACCTATTGGTGTATTTAAAACACCTACAGGTACATTTAATTTTGCCTGCAGATTCTTTGCAAAAGAATATGCTACTGCTGACATTTTATTAACAGCATTTACATCATTTCCTTTACCCCAATATGCTCCCTCAACATCGTAATTAGGGTTTAATGGTTGCGCTCCTGTCTGTCCTGCCGGATATGTTGGTTCAAGGAAAAATCTTAAGTTGGAATTGTTTGCATTTGCAAGTATATTCTCCCTGTCCATATCCATATATACTGTTAATGCCATATTTGACTGCCCACATGCAAGCCATAGTTCACCAATCAAAATATCCTTAACAATTTTTATTAAAGTTCCGTTATCATATACCTGTAATGAATATGTGTCATAACTTCCCTTCTGTTGCTGTAAATTAGCTTTCCAATTTCCGTCTGTTCCCACCGCTACAGTACTTTCTGTCACAGTCTGACCCTGTTTGTTAATAAGTTTGACATTTATGTTATTTCCGGCCTTACCTGTTCCCCATACTGTAATAGGTTTATTTTGTTGGAACATCATTCTATCACTAAAAATTGTTGGAACAGTACACTGATTAGTATTATCAATTAATTTTATATTGTTTATTTTGATTTTAATCTTGTCCGTAAATGTTGTATGTACAAAATAAATTCTCATATAATTTATCTTTGAGTAATCAATTTCCCCTGCTCCGGCCTCTGCGTTAGAAATATTTAGTGTATATGTATTCTTTCCATTTTTCCATGGAAGATTTTTCATATTAAACTGAACCATCTGATCTGTAGCGGAACCTGCACTTGATAATTCAATAAACTGTTTTCCGTTATTGTATAATAATGGTGATACATCTCCCGGATTAGTTAAGTTTTCTACTTCTATATCCATCTGTAATTGCATCTTTTCAGGATTATGCTTTGATATGTCTATTGGAGTAGTCATCTTGTACTCGTCACCTACATAAGCTGCAGACTCTATTGTTTTATCCATTGTTAAAGGAACTGACCCTACATTATAAGTAGTATCCCATTTTTTTACTTCAGGTTCAGTTGCTTTTTCAGCTTTTCTTGATGTGTCAACTATACATACATCTTTAAGTCTTAATGACTGATATCCAATATCCTTTGGTAATCTTGTAAGACATAGTCTAAACCATGTAATCTTCGACGGATCAAAATTTGACTTTTTAGTTCCTACTGAAAACGGAATAAGTACATCATTCCATTCACCTGCAACCAAATCACTTCCATCTGCTCTCTTTAAATTCTTCACAGGAAGGTTTACATAAGAATCTAAATCCAACTGTGCATCAGCTATTTCTAAAAAGCTTGCCAAATTCTTATACGTAAAGATTTCTAATGGATTTCTTTCTCCTTCTACCTGTTTTACAAAAACTTTCATGCTTAATGCTAAATTCTTTTCATCAACATTTGAAACGTCAATATTTAAGTTTCTTATGTATGTCTGATAAGTAATTGTGCCATCAGCATTTTCACTTCTTGGTACCTGTATTTTTTCGTATATTGTAGACAAAACATAATTGTCCATAATATTCTTTGTCTCTGCTTTTACCAAACAATCATTGTTCATAAGCAAAGACATTACAAGTATAAAAAGCATGGCTGTCATCCTGTATAGCCATATTCCCCTTTTCCTTGTTTTTTTCATTTTCTTCCTCCTATAAATAACAACTTACTAACATTCTTATTTTAGTTGAATCGTTTTTAGTTTAAAAATACAAAATATTGTATATACTTATAAATTTTCTTTATAAGAAGAAGTTCTTTTATAAAAAAAGGGGTTGGGGAAGTCTGATAGATTTATCTGAATATAAAGAAATAAAGCTCTTTATAAAAACGGTACCATATACACCGGGATATAATAAATTCCGTTTTTCCATTTGTAATCCTTTGTATGAACAACATATTTGTTACATATACGATTACTAAACTTGTTGCAAAATACATCAAGTGATTTATGTGTTCTATAATTGCCGGATTTCACCTCTAATGGACATATCTTATCTTTAACAGAAGTTAAAAAATCAA
>OGKW01000799.1_pt1 | contig 22815 bp, 22 predicted proteins | sample 1572601 | NCBI WGS metagenome assembly OGKW01 (sample SAMEA2581875, study PRJEB24529) | metagenome | biome: Human gut stool | place: China | collected 2011
TTCATCTCTGCAATTTCTTTTACTTTATCTTTAGAAATTGAAGCAACTTTTGTTTTGTTAGGAACACCTGATCCGGATTTGATGTTACAGTATTTCTTTAATAATACTGCTGCTGGAGGAGTTTTTGTTACGAAACTAAAACTCTTGTCCTGGTAAACAGTGATAACAACTGGAATAATCATTCCCGGCTGATCAGCTGTTCTTGCGTTAAAGTCCTTTGTGAACTGAACGATGTTTAATCCATGCTGTCCAAGTGCTGGACCAACTGGTGGAGCTGGTGTTGCTTTGCCAGCTTCGATCTGCAATTTAATGTAACCTTCTACTTTCTTTGCCATCTTTCGGCACCTCCTAAATTTGTGGTATTAGCGGGAATCCCTCCCACGGCCTTGCTATTCATTGCAAAACCTTCTTCTATTAGCACTTATGTGCATTATTAAAATTCACAACGTGAATCTTAATTCATCTTTTTAACTTCTGTAAAGTTTAATTCTACAGGAGTTTCTCTACCAAACATGTCAACATTAATTGTGACTGTCTGTCTGTTCTCATCAATACGTTTAACCACGCCTGCTGTACCTGACCAAACGCCACCGATGACTGCAATCATATCGCCTTCTTTAAAATCAACTTCAACTTTTTCATTCTTGATTCCAAGAGAAAGCATTTCTGTATCAGTAAGTGGAACCGGCTTAGATCCAGGACCTACAAACCCTGTAACACCTCTTGTGTTTCTTACAACATACCATGTATCATCATTCATAACCATGTTTATAAGCACATAACCTGGGAAAAGTTTTTTCTCAGAAACTTTTCTTACGCCGTTTTTAAGTTCGACAACTTCCTGTGTAGGTACTGATACTTCTAATATTTGATCATGCAATTTTCTATTCTCAATTGTCTGTTCAATAGTAGTCTTAACTTTATTCTCATACCCTGAATAAGTATGAACAACGTACCAATTTGCTTCTGACATTTAATCACCTCATATTTTTAATTCTTATCTTCCAATAATAGCATCTAATCCTAATTGTACAACACTATCAATGAGAGAAATAAGAACGCCTACGATAATTGTGATTACCACAACAACAACTGTCTGTCTAATAATTGTTGCTTTATCCGGCCAGATAATTCTTGAAAATTCAGCCTTAACACCTGTCCACCAAGTTTTAATACGGCTTTCTTTCTTCTTAGTTGCCTCTGCCATTTTCTTACCCTCCATTAACTCAAACTATTTAGTTTCTTTGTGTAATGTATGTTTCTGGCAGAATTTACAATACTTCTTTGTTTCAACTCTGTCTGGATGAGTCTTCTTATCCTTTGTTGTATTGTAATTACGCTGTTTACATTCAGTACATTCTAATGTAATTCTTGTTCTCATGAGTTTCACCTCCGCATTTTTTATATGTTTAAAGTCTAAATTTTTTTGCAAAAAAAAAAGACCTAGTTGCTCGCCTCATAAATATAACACGTAAATACAAATGCGTCAACATTTTTTTATTAATATTTACGATTTATATTTTGAAGCTGGATTAATTCCTAAACTATAGTCTTTTTTATTATTCTATCCATCCCTTCCAACTGCCACGGAAAGACAATACACTTTCTCACCTTTAACACCTTTGCACAGGCATCAAAAGTACTACCTGTTGTATATATGTCATCAACTAAAAGTACTGTTTTATATTCGGAACATATTTTCCTGTCCACGCCAAAGGCTTTCTGCAAATTAATTTTCCGCATTTCATTGCTAAGCTTTTTCTGGGGAACCGTAGACTTCTTTCTAATAATACATTTATCGTCTAAAGCAATTCCCGTCTCCTTACTTAGCGCTCTGCCAAAAACTTCCGCCTGATTATAACCTCTCTTTATTTCCTTATCTTTATACATTGGAACCGGAATTATTGCCTGAACATTCCATTCTTTCAATTTATTTTCCAATACATCTTTTGCCACTTTTGCAAAAAATTTCCCATAATCCCTGGAATTTCCATATTTAAATCTGTATAAAACAAGTTTCATTTCCCCTGTGTATTCAAAAACAGACCTTGCCCTGTCATAGTAATGTTTCATCTTTTTACAATCATTACAATACGTTTTACCACTGTCTGTTAATGGTTTGCCACACTTAGCACACCTTGGCTCATTAATGATATGTAACTCATCTTTACATGTATCACATATAATCTTTCCCTTGCCAAGAACTTTTTGACAAACCGGGCAAACTGTTGGATACATCCATTCAATTACTCTACCTAACATTCCCCCACCTTTTCTTATTGATAATAATTAATAAGTTGCCGTTTCAATCCTGAATATCTCTTATGCTGATCTTCATTTTTAACCATTGCGTTAAAAGTTTCTTTTCTGCCGACTATGCACACACATTTCTTTGCTCTTGTAACTCCCGTATACAAAAGATTCCTTGTCATAAGCATCGAAGCTCCCGAAACCAAAGGCATTACAACTGCCGGATATTCGCTACCTTGAGATTTATGAATTGTAACAGCGTAAGCCAGTTCCAACTCTTCTGCCTGTTTAGAATCATATGTAACATATCTTTCATCATCAAACTTTACTTCTATATAATTAGTAAGATTATTTATTTTTGTAATAATTCCCATATCTCCGTTAAAAATGCCGGAGCCGGAATCCACAAGAAAACCTTTATCTGTTCTCTGCTCCCATTCAAGCTGATAATTATTTTTAATCTGCATAACCTTGTCGCCTTCTCGGAAAACGACACCGGCTATCTCTTTTTCGTTCTTATTTTTGTCAGGTGGATTCATATACATCTGTAATCCCGGATTAAGAGAGTTGACGCCTAAAATTCCGTTACGCATAGGTGTAAGAACCTGTATGTCCATTTCATTTGCTCCTACGTATGCTGGAAGTTTTGTTTTTATCAGACCTATTGTTGCATTTAATGCCATCTGAGCATTTTCTCTTTCTATATATAAAAAATCTCCAAAACTATTGTCAAGTTTAACTTCTTTTCCTTCATTAATCTTATGAGCATTAGTTACTATTCCACTTTCCCCTGCCTGACGAAAAACTTTTGTAAGACGTACAACTTTAAAGCATTCAGATTCAATAATATCCTTCAAAACATTTCCCGGGCCAACACTTGCAAGCTGATTAACGTCTCCAACAAAAACCAATCTTGTTCCAACAGTTACAGCTTTCAAAAACGCATGCATCAAAAAAGTGTCTACCATAGACATTTCATCTACAATAACAACATCTGTTTCCAATGGATTTTGTTCGTTTCTTCCAAACTTCGCATCAAGTTCAGGATCATCACTTTGCCCACCTGATATTTCAAGCATTCTGTGAATAGTCTTTGCCTCATGACCTGTAGCCTCAGTCATACGCTTTGCGGCACGTCCCGTTGGAGCCGCAAGACTTACTTCTAATCCGTCAGATTCAAACAGCTGAATTATAGCATTAATTGTTGTGGTCTTTCCTGTTCCCGGGCCACCGGTTATAATAGATACACCGTTATTCTGTGTTGCCACAACTGCCTGTCTTTGAAGGTCATCTAAATGAATTCCTGACATATCCTCAACTGTATCCATTTTCACCCCAAGAATATAATCATCTTCCGGTGTTGAAATATTTAATTCAAGCAACATTCTTGCAATATTTAATTCTGTATAATAGAAAGTAGACAAAAACACTGCCTGATTGTCATCAATTTCTTTTAAAATTAACTTCTTTTCAAGTACAAGTTCCGTAAAACAGTTATCAAGCAATTCCATATTGTATGTTCCGTCAGCATTTAAGTACTGATCCCTTAATCCAAGCAAATTAATAGTAGTTTCCACCATTTTTTCCTTAGGAAGATATGTATGTCCTGATAAAGACGCTTCTGTTAAAGCATAGCACATTCCACTTTTTATTCTTACAGACGCATTAACTTCCACACCGGCTCTTCTGGCAATTTCATCTGCCGTCTTAAAGCCAATACCTGTCACATCATCTGCAAGCTGATACGGATTAGTTTTAATTATGTCATAAACCCTTGTTCCATAATTATTAAATATTTTCGTACTTAATGTAGGAGAAATTCCATATCCCTGAAGAAAAATCATAACATCACGCATATCCTTTTTTTCTTCAAGCTGAGTACTAATGTCCATAGCCTTTCTTGTAGTAATTCCTCTGATTTCTGCAAGGCGCTCCGGCTCCTCTTCTATAATTCTAAAAGTATCCTCACCAAACTTGTCTACTATTCTATCTGCAAGCACTGCGCCAAGACCCTTTATAGCTCCAGAACCTAAATATTTTTTTAACGATAATTCATCTGTTGCAGGAACAATTTTATAGTTTGTTGCCTTTATTTGTTTTCCATAAATCTCATGGAAAACTTCCTCACCTTCTATTTCTACATATTCTCCCTGACCAATATATCCAAAATTACCTGTACATGTTATATCTTCTTTTCCACTGGATAATGTTAACACAGTAAAACCATTATCTTCATTTCTAAATGTTATATTTTCAACATATCCGCTAACTGTTTTCATCTGGTATATTTTCTCTTTCCTTAATAACTGCCTTCTAGTTACTCTCTTTTTTCAATTGCATCATTCAAATACTTATTAGTTGCTTTTAAATATATCTTTTACCTGATTTGAATGTCAAAATATCCAAATCTTTATGGAATAAAAATGCCATCCTTTTTAAGCATCTCTTAACTACAGTTAAAAGATACACATTGGGACAGCATTTTATATAAATATTTATTGGTTGTTTTTAATTAATCTTTTCTTTTGCCGCTTCATCAATATAATCCAAATACTGACCTGTTCCAATGGCAACAACAGTCATTGGATCTTCGGCTGTCATAGTATTAATACCTGTCTTAGATTCAATTAACTGATCTAATCCATGAAGCAAACATCCGCCACCTGTTAACACTATACCACGCACTGCAATATCTGCTGCCAATTCCGGTGGTGTCTGTTCAAGTACTCTGTGAACTGCTTCAACTATACTTGCAGAAACATCCTTAAGGGCTTCCTCAGTCTCTTCTGAAGTAATTTCAATAGTTTTAGGCAATCCTGTTACAAGATTTCTTCCACGTACTTCCATCTTCTTATTATCAGATTTATTGAAACATGTTCCTATTCCAATCTTAATCTCCTCGGCAGTTCTATCTCCTATAAGAAGATTATGTTTCTTTCTCATATATCTTACAATGGCATCATCAAAATCATCTCCGGCAACCTTAATAGATGTGCTTACAACTGTTCCTCCAAGAGAAATAACTGCCACATCTGTAGTTCCTCCGCCAATGTCAACTATCATATTTCCACAAGGCTTACTTATGTCAATTCCTGCACCAATGGCTGCTGCAACAGGTTCTTCTACAATAAAGACCTCTCTTGCGCCAGCCTGAAAAGCTGCATCCTGAACTGCCTTAATTTCAACTTCTGTTGCACCACTAGGTACACATACGCAAATACGTGGTTTCTTAAATGAGCGCTTTCCGATTGCCTTCTGTATAAAATATCTTATCATCTGTTCGGTAATTGAATAATCTGAAATAACTCCTTGTTTAAGTGGTCTTACAGCCACAATATTTTCAGGAGTTCTTCCAATCATAAGTCTCGCTTCTTCTCCTACAGCCTTAATCTTTTCAGTATCTCTATCAACTGCAACAACTGAAGGTTCCTTTAAAACCACACCTTTTCCTTTTATAAAAACAAGCACACTTGCCGTTCCTAAATCTATTCCAATATCTGTATTAAACATTTGTTACTCCTTTAAGTTTTCAAACAGTAATTATAGTATATGTAATAATCTTTTCCCTAAACTATTTTTTATTATATTAATTTAGATATCAAAGCTTTCAAATCTTGACACTGTAATCATTATATACAATTTAAAAAGAAAATAAAAGTAAATATTTGCTACAAATTTTAAACATTCTGTTATTTTACAATTATTACAACTTTTATGTATAAAATATTACATTTTTCTACTTTTTTACATTTTATTCATACTTTCGTAACATTTCCCCATTATATTATCAATGTACTACCGATTAGGTGGTGCACATAGTTTGTATACGTCATACCCTATAATGGCGTATTTTAAGTTTTTCATACTCAACCTAGAGGGTGAGATTCCCTCTAGGTCCCCCGCAAATGATGACCTTAGCAAAAACTAAGGTCTTTTTTATTTTCTTATATGACTATACTTCTCTCTTGTCGCCATACCACCTCGTAAATGCCGTTCAGCTTTATTCACATCTAGCACTTTTCTTATTTCCCCTGCCAATCCCGGATTAATAACTTCAAGCCTTTCCGTTACATCTTTATGTACTGTACTTTTACTTATCCCAAAAACCTTTGCGGCCTGTCTTACCGTAGCCTTATTTTTTACAATGTATCTTGCACTTTCCATTGCCCTTTCTTCAATATATTCTCTCAAAAAAATCCCCTGCATACATTCTTTATATAATGTACGCAGAGGACTTTTTTAATATTCTCTATTTTTGTGATATATGTGCCTGACCTTTACCATGCGTTTTAGAATAATACATAGCCTCGTCAGCCTTATTGAATAAACTCTCATATTCTGTTCCATTTTCAGGATAAAGTGCAATACCTATACTTGTACCTATCTGAATCTCCTTAAAGTCATTTAGCGACTTTTGTACCGAATCTGCACGTTTCTTTATTACACTTTGATCACAAATATCCGGCATAAATACAACAAACTCATCTCCTCCATATCTTCCTATAACATCTTCTTTTCGAAATACGTTGGTTAAAGCTGTTGCTACTTCTGTAAGAACTTTATCTCCGGTTTCATGTCCATAGGTATCATTTACATGTTTAAAATCATCAATATCGATTAACATAAAACAACCCTTGTTACATTTTCCCATATTTTCCATAACTTTCTGCTCTAATCCACGTCTGTTATATATTTGTGTTAACGGATCCGTTAATGCCTTGCTTTCAAGCTGAGTCTCTTTCACCTTCTGGTCCTGAATATCCGTGATTTTTCCAACAATATATTTTGGTTTTTTATCCTTACCAAACTCTATATCTCCCTGCAAATTAACCCATCTGTACTCCCCATTAATATCAAGCATTCTCATAGCAATCATATTAATCTGCTTCATGCTATTATCTGTTTTTGCTCTATGAATAAGCATTTTTAAAGTTTCCATATCTTCCGGATTAACCGCTTTAATCTCTTTTCCTTCTTCGAAAGGCTCCATTATTTCTGAGGAATCAATACTGAATCTGTCCATTACATTATTTGTAAAAGTAAGTCGTTTTTTATTTATATCATATTGGAACAAAACAACATCTGAAAATTTAGATAGCAAATCATATTGAACCTGTCTCTGATTCACTCTCTTTTTTATGCTGTGCTTAATTGCAACAACAATAACTAATCCAAATAAAATAATCAAAGTCATCGCAACTAAAATAACTTCACCATTCTGTTTTATTAATAGTGAGTAATTCTCTATATCTTCTGACTGAAATACTGATACAAAAACCCAGTCATTATATCCGATACTTGTAAACATAGCATGTATATCAGCTTTTCCATCCTGATGAATGGTATATATATTGTCTATAGCTGAATTGCCGATGCCATTTTCTACTGTTCCTATTTCTTTCTTATAAGCTCCGCCTTCTTTTATTTTGTTAAAAAAATTATTTCCTACAGCATCATTTCCACCATTTAAAATAATCTGACCATTACTATGCATTAGATATCTGTTAACCATAGAATCTCTTTTTTCATCAACCTGTGCCAACAGCATATCTGCCTGAATATAGCATACCAAAGCACCTATATTTCTACCTTTCTGTCTAACAGGCATCGCCATACAAAATGTATTAATTCCATTATATTTTCCTGAATTAAACACATCAGAAATAGCCATAGCTCCCGAATTAATTAACGCATTAATTTTAGTCTCACTTAAATGCATTTGCTGTTCAACTACATTCTTATCCTGAAGTTGTTCTACAGAATAATATTTCACACCTGATACATTTTCCAAATCCTCTAAATCTTCAAAATACAGTTTACTCCATTGGCTTTCCGGAGATTCGTCTGATGTATCATATGTTACTGCTATTGATGACATTAGCTTCTGCATAGTATCCATATTATTTAAAATTTCTTCCATACCATTTCTATGATTCTTTTCAAGCAAATCTTCAATTACAGTATTAAAAACCTCTTCTGTCCTTTTGTTGCTTATATTAACAAAAGTCCAAATTACGGTTATTAATGCAATAATTCCTATGGCAACAATCAGTATCCTAATTGCTCTTACTTTTCCTTTCAAGCTCTTACTACTTTTCATTTTTTGCTTTCTTCTATTTCGAAGAGTTTCCTCCCTTAACAGTATCTCTTAACCATATTTTTTCTTCTAATGTTAAATATGGAGAAATCATTTCATATACCATTTTGTGATAATTATCAAGTAATTCAATTTCTTTATCTGACATGTCCTCAAAAGATATAAGTTCCCTATCATACGGAACCAACGTTAATGGTTTAAAACATAAAAATGTTCCCCATTGGTTCTTCTCTTTTTTCTCACATAAAACTAAATTTTCAATTCTTATTCCAAACTCTCCCTCTAAATAAACTCCCGGTTCATTACTAGTTATCATTCCTTCTTTAAATACTGGATTAAATTGATTATCCGAAAGAATTCTGTACCTTATGGCATTAGGTGGTTCATGAACACTAAGCAAATAGCCCACTCCATGTCCCGTACCATGATTGTAATCAAGTCCTAAGTCCCATAATGGTTGTCTGGCATTATAGTCTATGGCAACTCCTGAACAGCCTTCCTTAAATACTGACGCTGCCAAATTCAAATGGCCTTTAAGTACAGCCGTATACATCTTTTTCATTTTAGGCGTAACTTTTCCGAGACTTATTGTTCTTGTTATATCTGTTGTTCCTTCAAGGTAATGTCCCCCTGAATCTATTAATACCATACCTTCATCTTTAATTTCATAATCTGATTCTTTATTTGCACTATAATGAACAATGGCTCCATGATCATTATAGCCAACTATAGGCGTAAAGCTTGGCTCAATATAGCTTTTTGCCACAGTTCTAAATTCTTCTAATTTTTCTCCTAAAGAAAGTTCCGTAATTTTTTCTTTTCCAACATTAGTCTTAAGCCAATAAATAAATTTGGTCATTGCAATACCATCTAACAAATGAGCTTTTTTCATATTGGAAATTTCCGTTGGATTCTTAATAGCTTTCTGATTCAGTGCAGGTGTAAAACAGTTTATAACTTCATTATGGGTCTTTATTTTTTTGACAATATTATAATTAGCACTATTCTTATCAATCCATACTTTTTTGTTTTTTGTATTTTCTAATGCGTCATATATTTTAAAATAATCTTCAACTACTATTCCGTCATTCTCTAATTCTTTAACTATCTCATCTTGTATGGATGCTTTCTGAACATATAATGTGGCATCTAAAGAAGTTATTAACATAAAAGAGAGAAATACAGGTGTACATTCCACATCATCACCACGAAGATTTAACGTCCAGGCTGTTTCTTCTAAAGAAGTCAAAACTAAAACATCCACCTCTTTGTTTTTCATTTCTTCCCTTATATCACCAAGCTTATGAGCCCTTGTTTTTCCGCAATATTCTAACGAAAGATTCCATACAGGCTTACAGCACATTAAAGGTCTGTTCTCCCAAATTTCTCCAACAAGATCTACATCACTTATAACTGATATGTTTTTTATGGATTCTATTTCTTCTGCCATTGTGGCTGTCATCATTCTTCCATCAAAGCCTACCACCAAAGATTCTGTTGCATTTTTTTGCAAATATTCCCTAATAGTCGGAACATTACACTGGCCACTTTTCATAAGCTTAATCTCTGTGTTCTTAAGCTGGCTTTCTGCCTGAAGAAAATATCTTCCATCAGTCCACAGCGCTGCTTCTTTCAAAGTAACAACAACGGTTCCTGCCGATCCTGTAAATCCTGAAATAAATTCTCTTGTTTTAAAATAATCCCCTACATATTCCGACCCGTGAAAATCGCAAGTAGGCACAATATAAATATCTATATTGTGCCTACTCATTCTATCTCTTAGAGCCTTAATCTTTTCATTAACTGTCATCATCCTGCTCCTCTAAGATTATGTATTACTTTTCTGTTGAATTATTGTATTTTTCATTATAAATATCTATACACTTATATATAATCTTTGCCGCATCTACAGGTCCGCCAAACTCGTCAACTTTAGTCTGTTTTCCTTCCAGATTCTTGTAAATATTAAAGAAATTCTTTATTTCTTCAAAAATATGTGATGGTAACTGATTAATATCTGTGTAGCAATTATAGGTTGGATCTCCATATGGAATAGCAATAATCTTATCATCATTATCACCACCGTCAACCATATACATAACGCCTATAGGATAGCATCTTACCAAAGACATAGGTTCTATAGGTTCTGAACACAAAACCAAAACATCTAATGGATCTCCATCTTCATCAATAGTTCTTGGAATAAATCCATAATTAGCCGGATAGTGAACTGAAGAATACAAAACTCTGTCTAAAATCAATAATCCGGTTTCTTTATCTAATTCATATTTCTTCTTGCTTCCTTTAGTTATTTCGATTGTCGCAATGAAATCAGCCGGTCTAATTCTTTCCGGTGAAATATCGTGCATAATATTCATGCTTTCTTCCTCCATTTTTCAATTATTTCCATTCCCGTTTCGTCTATTCTTACACTATATTTTATCACGGGATTATACTTTTACAAATACTTTCTAATTATAAAAAACACTGTTTTTATATATTTTTATCATTATTTTCTACAATTTCAATTTTGTTTCTATATTCCTTCAATATTTCCAAACTTATAACTCTATATTTTTTAAGAATTTCCGGGTTAAAATTTTTCTGCATAATCCGTGAATTTTGATTTTTATTGCAAAAAAGTTCTCCATTTTTGTAATCATTTTCCAAAAGCTCCGGTTTTCTATCTACAAAAACAATTCTATCAGCCATTTCAAGGAACCTTATCGGAATAGTTTTCTTTACACCTATTCCTGATATTTCTTTAAAACTGCTATTTACATTCTGAAATCTCTTTAAATTAGTACTTGTATATACATTTATTCCTGCATTCAGTATTTTTTCAATATCTTCATAAATAAAAGATTTATCATCCTCACATTTTCCGCCCATTCCCATTTCGTCCATAATCACAACATTCTCAAAATTGTATTTTGAAACTATTTTCTCTAATGAATAATGATGAACCGGTTTTATGTTAGAGCCTTTGATTTTTCTTTCCTTGCCATTTAAAAAGCCTATAACAACCTTCTCCCCATAATTTTGTAAAGCATCCCTTAACATTATATGGGTCTTTCCGGCTCCGGGACTATAACTTGTATAAATAGTTAATCTGCCTTTTTTTATATTATTTTTCATATTAAAAAGTCCTAATTGTGTCTGTTTCCTCTTCACCTGTATTTTCAATAGATTTAATCACAACATAATAACTTACTTTTTCGTTTACCTTTACTTCAACTCTGTCTCCAACCTTGTGTCCCATAAGGGCTGCTCCCATGGGAGAGTCACTGCTTATTCTACCGCTAATTGAATCTCCACGCATTGTACTTACAATCTTGAAAGTTTCTGTTTCGTCATCGTCTTCAAAATAAACCTGAACAGTGTTATTTAATCCCACTTCATCATCTGCTGATTCGTCACTTATAATTGTAGCTGTCTTCAATACTCTTTCAAGGTATCTGATACGTCCCTCGTTTTTGTTCTTGTCTTTCTTTGCTGCATAATATTCAAAATTTTCACTTAAATCCCCCTGGGCTCTTGCCTCTTTTACAGCTTCGATAGCCTCAGGTCTTACGACTAATTTTCTATGTTCAATTTCTTCTTTTATTTTTTCAACATCACTCTGTGTAAGCTTCATAATGCCTCCTGTTTTTATTAAAATCTTGTACTTTCTCTAATCATTTTATTATAACACTAAAAAAAATCGGTTACAACTTTATCAAGCTTTAACATTGCACTTCAACATTTATATTTTAATATCTACATATTGGCGTTTACACCTTAATATTTACGTTTTAATATTTTCGTTTAGTGTTTATGTCTTAATCTTTTTGTAACCGATTTTTTATACTTTTTTATTACATTTATTGATGTGTTTTTTATTACATTCGTTAATGCATTTTTATATTGCAAAATTGCATTTTTTTACTATGGATTATTATCCAAAATTCTTATCTTTCTTCAATGTTTGTATAATCATAGTAGTCGCAGTTGCTTACATATGCCGGACGCATAATCTTATCTGCTGTAATGATTTCCTCGATACGATGAGCACTCCATCCTACAATACGTGCTATTGCAAACATAGGTGTAAATAGCTCTTCAGGAATATCAAGCATACTGTAAACCAAACCACTGTAAAAGTCTACGTTGGCACTAACACCCTTGTAAATCTGTCTTTCCTCTGCAATAACCTGCGGAGCCAAAGTTTCAATCATACTATACAAGTTAAAATCTTTAGTTCTGCCCTTTTCAGTAGCTAACTTATCTACGAAGCTTTTGAAAATCTCAGCTCTTGGGTCAGAAATTGAATATACTGCATGCCCCATACCATAAATAAGTCCCTGTCTGTTAAAAGCTTCTTTATTAAGTATCTTTCTTAAATACTCCTTAACTTCATCCCTATCCGTTATATCATGAACATTATGTTTAATGTCCTTAAACATTTCTACAACTTTAATATTCGCACCACCATGGCGTGGTCCTTTCAATGAAGAAAGTGCTGCTGAAATTGTAGCATAAGTATCTGAACCTGATGAAGTTACAACTCTTGTTGTAAAAGTAGAGTTATTACCACCACCATGTTCCATATGAAGAACCAATGCTAAGTCTAAAACCTTGGCTTCTAATTCTGTGTATTTCTTATCCGGTCTTAACATTCTAAGAATGTTTTCACTTGTTGAAAGCTCCGGCTTAGGTCTGTGAATATATAAACTTTTGTTTCTCTTATAATGGTTATATGCATGGTAACCATATACAGAAATCATAGGGAATGTACTAATTAAATTAATGCTCTGTCTAATAACATTTTCCACTGATGTATCTGACATATTCTTGTCATATGATGCCAAAGTTAAAACACACTTAGACAATGTGTTCATAATATCTTCGCTTGGTGCTTTCATAATTACGTCACGCACAAAGTTAGTTGGCAATCGTCTTGATACAGCCATCATTTTCTTAAATTCAGTCAGATTATCTTCACTTGGTAATTCTCCAAAAAGCAATAAATATGCTACTTCTTCAAAACCAAATCTGTTCTCAGACATAAATCCGTTAACTAAATCCTGAATTTTATAACCTCTGAAATAAAGTCGTCCTTCGCAAGGCACACTCTTTCCATCAACTATCTTAGAAGATTCAACTCTTGAAATGTTAGTTATACCTGTAAGTACACCTTTTCCGTTTAAATCTCTAAGTCCTCTTTTTACTCCATACTCCGTAAAAAGTTCTTTCTCAACTGTGTCATTTTTACGACAAATCTGTGCATATTTTTCAGTAAAGTCCTTAATATTTTCCTTAGTTACAGTCATATAAACCTCTCTTACATCCAGTCTTGTTTTTATTGTCAAATATACTACTGAGGTATATTAGATTTATCTTTTGAAATTTGATTTTTTAATATATAAAGTTTATGGCATTGTGAATAACTTTAAATTCAACAAAATCATGGGCTTTCTCTTTTTCACCGTCTAATGACCAGTTAACATCTGAACAGTTTGTAATCTTTGCACTTTTAATCTGTTTAAATGTTATATTGCCTGAAAAATCCTGCATAAATATCTTCCCAACAGTCTTCATTAACTGAATAAAATCCCTTGGAAATTCAACAAGCATAAGTTCAAACTCACCATCATTAAACTCTACATGAGCCTTGTCCAATCTCATTATTCCGCCAACTTTTTTTGCATTGTTTATGGCTACGAATATATATTTATTCTCATACACCTCATCTTCTGTCTCAATTCTAAGTTTTAACCTTCTGATTTTGAACACTTCTCTAATTCCATGAAGTATATAAGCAAAATGTCCTAATTTATTTTTTAATTCCTGTGGTGTTGAGTAAGATGTTTCCGTAAAAATACCTGCAGATGCAGTATAAACGAAATATCTTCCATTAAACCATCCCAGATCAAGTGATTTTGCTTCTGTTTCCATAATAAACTCTGCCTGATCCTTAGGGTTGGTTCTTAATCCTAAACTATTAGCGAAATCATTAGTTGAGCCTGCCGGAATATATCCTAAAGGTGTTGAAATTTCACCTTCCAGCATTCCCTGCATAACCTCGTTGAGTGTTCCGTCTCCACCCATACACACAATCAAGTCTGCCTTAGCGCCATAATCTCTTGCTATGCGTGTTCCATCTGCTCTCTTCTTTGTATACTTAACCCCAACCTTATATCCCGCTTTTTCAAAAATCTCAAGGGCATCTTCTACAAAATGTTTGTTCTTTTTTACCCCCGCTTTAGGATTAATAATGAATAATAATTTTTTCATAACTATTATTATACTCCTTCGTATTTATTTTCCCTTTTCCCTCATATTTCATATCTAAATATTTTTATTTTCATTTTAACTATTAATATATCAAATTTTTCATATTTAGTCCATTAATTATTAAAAAATTATGAACTGACAATAATCTGCAATCCTGCAAAGCATTTTATTCTATAGGAATTTCAGAGAAATTTTCTATAGAATAAAAAAATCGAAGTATTATATTTTCCACATATCTCCTCCGATTTTTATATTATCTAAACTACTATCTTATCTGTCCATCACCGTATATCTTATACTTAAATGACTGCAACTCAGGCAAACCGATTGGTCCTCTTGCATGAAGTTTCTGTGTGGAAATTCCGATTTCTGCACCGAAACCAAACTCTCCACCATCTGTAAATCTTGTGCTTGCATTCAAATAAACCGCTGCTGAATCAACCTGATTCATAAACTTTTCTGCAGTTCCTGCATTTTCAGTAACAATACATTCACTGTGTCCTGTACTATATTTATAAATATGGTCTATTGCTTCTTCTACTGAATCTACAATCTTAACAGACATCTTATAATCAAGATATTCTGTTGCCCAATCTGCGTCTGTTGCCTTTTCCATATCCGGAATTATCTCTCTTGCTTTACTGTCCCCTACCAAAGTTACATCTTTTTCGTCTAATTTGTTTTTTATTGCAACAAGGGCTTCTTTTGCAATATCTTTATGTATTAACAAACTTTCAGCCGCATTGCATACTGAAGGTCTTGATGTTTTTGCATTAAATACAATATCAACTGCTTTTTTAAGGTCTGCATTCTTGTCAATATAAATATGACAATTACCAACACCTGTTTCAATAACAGGAACTGTAGCATTCTTTACAACTGCCTGAATTAATCCGGCACCGCCTCGTGGAATAAGCACATCAACATACTCATTCATCTTCATTAATTCGTTAGCACTTTCCCTTGATGTATCTTCAACTAACTGTATTACATCTTCCGGCATTCCTGCTTCTTTCACAGCCTGGCGCATTACTTTGGCAATTGTTTTGTTAGAATTAATTGCTTCCTTGCCACCTCTCAAAATAACAGTATTTCCTGATTTCAGACAAAGGGCTGCTGCGTCAGAAGTAACATTTGGTCTTGCCTCAAAAATAACTGCAATAACTCCAATTGGAGTAGACACTTTTTCTATTCTAAGACCATTAGGTCTTTCTGTGGCTGAAAGAATTCTTCCTACAGGTTCAGGAAGAGTTGCCACATCAAGAACTCCCTTAGCCATTCCTTCGATTCTTTCTTTATCTAATTTAAGACGGTCAAGCATGGACTTTGCCATTCCGTTTTTTTCACCATTTTCCAAATCAACCTTGTTAGCTTCAATAATCTTATCTGTATTTTCAATAAGACCTTCTGCAATCTTCTTTAAAGCCTGATTCTTCTTTTCACTTGAAGCAACCATTAATGTTTTTTCAGCTTCTTTGGCATTTATACCTAATCTTTCTAACATATGCCCTCCTTTTTCAGTCCTTTGTAATTATATATGCATTATTATATTTTTTTCATTGTATGAATACCTATTATATTCTATCTACTTTGCAGTAAAAAATGTTCCTACCTGATGTCCCTCCAACACTCTATAGATATTATCAGAATCTCCACCATTCATAACAATTGTAGGAATTCCAACTTCTGTAGCAATCTGTGCTGCCTGAAGCTTTGTAATCATTCCACCGGTTCCAAATTTTGAGCCCTTACCACCTGCAATTTCAAACAAATGCTCTGTTATTTCTTCAACAACAGGAATAATTCTGGCATCTTCATCCTTATGTGGATCCTTATCATAAAGTCCGTCAATATCTGTAAGAATCAACAACGCATCAGCCTTAATTAATTTTGCAACAATGGCTGAAAGACTGTCGTTGTCACCAAAAACAATTTCCTCAACTGCCACTGCATCATTTTCATTAATAATCGGAATTGCTCCATATTCAAAAGTTTTCTCAAACGCGTTTATAAGATTCTCTCTGCACTCGTCATTATCAACGTCTCTCTTAGTTATAAGAAACTGTCCAACTGTGTGACCAAATTCTGCAAACATCTTGTCATACATAAACATTAACTCGCACTGACCGATAGTTGCCGCTGCCTGCTTGCCTGCCGTATTAGTCGGTCTATCGCGGAGTCCCAACTTACCAACACCAACTCCAATAGCACCTGAAGTAACAAGTGCCACTTCAACACCTGAATTAACAATATCTGAAATAACTGCAACCAGCTTCTTAATCTGTCGGATATTGCTCTTTCCCGTATGGTGAGTCAATGTTGATGTTCCTACTTTAATTACAATTCTCTTTACGTCTTTTAATGTTGCCATAATTTCTCCCGTCTTTTATTCAATCCATTTAGGTATCTTAATAACTTTACATCATAAACATTTTTATTTTAAAACAAGTATATTCATTTGTAAACTAAACCAGCGCTAATTTTGTATAAAAATGTTCAAAACACTTGATTTATATTTCAATCAAATTCAATTTATATTAATTCCATTTTTTTAATTTCATAATTTTTCTAAATTCTTTACTTAAATCTCAGTTTCGTACTGGTTCTTAAATCCTTCACCGAAAACTTCATTAGCTGTGCTAACAATCATAAATGCATCTGGATCAACTTCCTTCAACAGATTTCTAACCTTAACCAAAGTTGCTTTTCTCATAACGCACATAATAACCTCAGTTTCGTTATTCTTATAAGCGCCAACTGCCTGAAGCATAGTCACCCCAAGATCAAGTTCCTGAAGCATTCTGTCTGCAATAATTTTACGCTTAGCACTTACAATATAAACCATAGTCTGCTGGTCGCCGTTGTACAACGCCTTATCCATAACCGCTGAAGTAATGTAAATAGTAATTCCCGCATAAAGAGCAACCTCGATATTTCTAAACGCCACAGCAGACGCTGCAAGAATTACAAGGTCCAAAATAATATAAAGCTGACCTGTTTTAAGATGAGGCTTCTTCTGTCTGATAATTTTAATAATAACGTCAGTTCCGCCTGTTGTAGTTTCAAGTCTAAACAAAATACCAATGGCAATACCATGCAAAGCACCACCGATAACCGCTGCAAGCATAGGATTCATAGTAATGGCCTTAATGCCTGTAATACTTGGAATCAGGTCAATGACAATAGACGAAAAAACAACCGTATAAATAGTTGAAATAGTAAACTTCACGCCAAACTTCCAAACTCCAAGAAGAAGAATTGGAATATTAAAAATCAAAATAAGTGCACCGATTCCCGGCAAAAATGGAAAAATCTCCTTCAAAACAATGGCAATACCTGACACGCCTCCCGGTGCCAACTGATTAGGATTAAGGAACCATGCCAACGCCATTGCATACATAATTGAAGCAATGGTAATCCCAATGTATTGCAAAATAAAATGTAAAACTGTTCTCTTTTTATCCACTTAATCTCCCTCAACTTTCGTTAAATATCATTACATTTTTAATTATGTTGTAAAAAAAACAACCTAAATACTAATCAAAAATTCCATATTATTAGAGTTCCTAAATTTCCTATTTTTATGAAAATTCATTTTCTAGTAACAATAGCTGTAACTTACAAACAATATTTTCAAAAAATAATCTTTTTCAAAATAATTTCACAGAAAAACAAGGGCTGCCACCCTATAAGCATAGTGCGACAGCTCCTTAATTGTAGTGCTCAACTATTCAATTAACCAAGTAATACGAAAATCAATACCTGATTAATCACAAAACCTCTTTCGGCTTCTATCTTTCAAAATCTTCATCGCCCGGAAGTTCTATAGTTGGAACACTACAGGCCATGGGGTTAACAGAACAATCTGCACAACCTCTTGTAACTTCCTTTGAATCCTTCTGATTTTCATCTATAACAACGTTAATATGTCCGTCGCCTTTCTTAACACTATTGTCAAGCATGGCAACAATATCATCTATCATCTTTTCCTTATCGTCCATAATGCTACCTCCTTATGATATCCATTCGTTTCACATTATACCACGAATAAATCCAAAATAACACCACCTATTTAATTTGCAACTAATTTACACTGCCACTGCAAATTAGTCGCATCATTTTGTCAACCATTCATTCCAATTTTGTGGCAATCCTAAGTGCTCAAACTTAATATCGTCCTTATATCTATTAATTATATCCTCTAATCGCGGAACTAATTCAGTATTCCACTCATATTCATTAGGATACATATTTCTCAGCACAAGCAAATGTCCCCAAACCTTGGTATTCTCCCTTGGCAAAGCCTTCTCGGTAAAAACCGGATAATCCGCAAACTCCCAATCATAAAACCTGGAATAATGGGCACATCTGTTTCTAATAGTTGTCACACACTGAATCCAATTCTCCAGACAGGCTCCCGTAGTAGAATAAAGATTAGCAATAATATTCTTATCCTCATTGTACATATCCTTAAAAAACCTTGAAAGCATACCCATAGAAAAAAACTCAATAATAACCCACAAAGGATACTTGCCATCGTATTTATCATTATGATGTTTTACAACAGGTGAATCCTTATTCTCACGCAAAATAGTTCTAAGATGGTGTTGAAAATTCCTGCCATCGTGATACCTGCTGAAATTATTTGGATCAAGATATCCGTCCGGACCATACTTAGTACCGTGGTGATAGGAAATCTGTGTACGCAAAGCAAACTCAATCTCCTCAACTACCTCAAAAAGCCACGCTCTAAGCTTCTGGTCAAACATATACACATTTCTAATCTGGTCAAAAGTAGTTCCCTCAATGAACCTGCCCTTGCCCTCATATCTGAAAGACTCACAATAAGCAGAAAATCTATAATAATTAGTATGCTTCAAAAACTGCATACAATCATTCTTATCTTCAATAATAAGCCCTTTAGATTTTAAAATTCTAACCTGATCCTGATAACTTGCCGCCTGTTTAATCTTCATAAAATCGCCTCGCTTGCACAATATGTTGGTATAGTATATGGTGAGCCTTGGTTTTTACTACTTCTTTATGAAAACACGTTTAACATTAGACCATTTGCTCCAATTGTCATCCGCACCATTAACACGTACTCTCAAATAGTATGCCTTGCCTGACTTAAGCTTTTTAATTAAGTATGTATTATTCTTAACAACCTTAGTCTTAGCCTTTTTAAACTTCTTATTATTAGCATATTGAAGTTTGTATTTCTTTGCTCCATTAACTTTTTTAAACTTAATTAATACTGACTTCTTACTTGTTCCCTTAACCTTAACTGAAGTAATCTTACTTGCCTTGATTTTTGTTGTACTAGTTTCCTGAGGAGTTGTTATCTGAACAGTTGATGTTTCTGCAACGCTAGTACTTTCTTTAGGTCCCTGACCTTCTGCCAAAGTTGTAAAATAATGTGACTGGCTAAATAATTGCATATTCAAATCCTTATCCGCTATTGTAACAATCTCGTACCAATATTCAGTATTAGGCTCCAGCTTTATTCCCATATCCTTATTGACATTGCATTCAATCTCAATCTTATTACCAGCTGCTGTATTAACTTTTTCAATGCTTTTCACTACAATATTGTTACTAATCTTACCTTTATATATAGTCCATTTAAATGCCTTAACATTTATTCCCTCTGCCTGTGCATTATAAAGAGTTGCGTGCAAAATTGCATTGTTATCGGTTATAACATTCTCACTTCCTGATAACATTAAATTAGGTGATTGCAATGCCATTACCTTAAAAGTTATACCTAAGCTCAATATCATCATTGTTAACATAATAATAAATTTAACTTTTGCTTTTTTCACCTTCATTCCTCCAATTTACTTATTTTTATAACACTTTGCTACATACTCTTTCATATCTTCAATACATTCTTCACAAAACAGTGTATTCTTGTTTTCGACCTCTATATTATCAATCCAGCCAACATTCATCAAACAGCTTTCACTTCTCCCTGTGTCAGGATGACATGTTTTACACCTTTCTCCTCCTCTACATATCGTCTTTTCTTCATTTGTCCATTCATGATAATGGTCAGGCGCTCCATATATATGTGCCATCTCGTGAACTAAACAAGAAACCATACTCTTAAAATATATATTTGATTCAAAAATATTTTGCATAAAAATTCCATTACTGTACCATCTAAAACTTCTATTTGCTTTCACTACTTTTAAGAATACTTCTATTACATTTTCTCTCGTTCCCTCAACATAATCCCCGTTTAAATTCCGCTCAATCTTGGTGTTTTCATTATATCAGACTTTACACAAAATTAATACTTTTTTCGTCTTTGTATTACAATTTTATCTATATTTTAAAGAAAAAAGAGAATTCAAATGAACATATTACAAAACACAATCAAAGAATACTTAAACCACTGCCAATTTCCAAAAAGAATGGACGCAAAAACATTGAATTACGTAAAGTTGATATTATTACAGCTAGTGGTGATTACGACGATACAAGTTTTATGGATTATAATACCATTATTAATGGATTGAATGATGGTAAATATTCTAAATTCCATTAATAATTAATAAAGTTTTAAAGACAAAAAAATCCCAGGCGAAAATCGTCTGGGATTTTTTATATAAATTTTAATTGTTACTGATTTAATCCATCTAACATAATATCTTCTGACCAACCATCGTCGCCGAACACTGCCTGACCTGTGCTTGTTGTTATTATGTTATTATTTTTTATTTCTAATATTTCCATTTCAGGATTAATATATGTTTTCTTCATAATACCCTCCTACTGTGCATCTGCATAATTTGCAAAATCATCAATTATTTTAATTTCATCTACACTATAACCATTTTCAGTTTTGTATCTAGTACCTTTTTGAATAAGTTTTGCAATATCTTTGATTGATTTCTTTCCGATAACACCAGTATATATAACTGTTGCGTCAGAATAGCCTTCATACTTTATAGTTGCGTAAGCTCTTGCAACAAATGGTCTTGGAATATTTGAATCAATCATTTTTATAATTGAGCCACAGAATGTACCACCATATTTATTGTTTATAGTATCATTCTTTTCAGCATACCATTTATTATTTGTTTCTGATACATTAGCAACATTCAAAACGTTATCACTACCAATTTTAATATTTGAGTCAGTGTCATTGTAATTAGCCTGTGTTGTTATTAAAATACCTTCCTTTATTGCGTCAGAATTAATAGCTTCATTGTTATCTGATGTAATAGTAGCTTTATATCTCAAACCTGTTTCACCAGTTACCAATCTAATAGATACTCCATTTGTTATTGTTAAATCAAGTTTATTGACAGATGTGAATGTCATATTTTCTTCCAAAGTAACAACAGAACCTTTTTTGTACATCTTTCCATTACAGTAATAACCATAATCTGCAGTTGTTGGAAGTTCTACAGTATTGTTTGTAACAGCAAGCTCTTCTCCATCAACAGTAGCTGTATACTGTTCTGATTCTTCTCCGACTACTCTAATTAAAAAACTTGTGTTAGTTAATGTTATTCTAAAGACTTTTTCTTCACCTGGTTTAGCATCAATAAGATTTTGGTTAATATATATACAATCGTTTCCACGCCATACTTCAAAGTTTGTTTTATCTGTAGTATTTGTATATTCATAACCTTCACCATTTTTATCAACAATTGAAACATTAGTTGAACCTTGTATAAATGCAAATACAGGTAAATCTGCAATGATTGTTTTGCGCACATCATTCCAATTAGGTCCATCTGAACCTTTATCATATAATCCTCTTAAACCTGAATTGGTTAACACCTTATTCAAAGTATCTTCTTCAATGTATACTGTTGCATTATTTTCTTTTGTTTTTTTATCAAAAGCAACCCATTTTTCATTTCCTGTAAGTTCGATAGGCTCTTGTTTTATAGCAGTTTTGGTATCTTCAGTCTTTGTTTCAATAATTACCTTTGCCGTATTGTTAGTTGATTCTATAATTTCCCCATCTGAATTGTAAGCGTTTATTGTAATATTATGTTCTACATTTGCTGAAACTTCACATTCATATGAGACATCAGTGATATTATCTGCAATAATACTGTCATCGACTAAAACAGCATACCTAACAGCACCACTTATTGGTTTCCAAGAAAGAGAAGCCACCTTTCCAACGGTTGCTACTACTCCACAATCATTATTTGTTGGGCTAGTCC
>OGKW01000805.1_pt1 | contig 22689 bp, 17 predicted proteins | sample 1572601 | NCBI WGS metagenome assembly OGKW01 (sample SAMEA2581875, study PRJEB24529) | metagenome | biome: Human gut stool | place: China | collected 2011
GCAGCTTGTCTTCGGGGATGATCTGGTCGATGAACTTGCCGATCATGGAGTGCTCTGAGGTGCCGATGAGGTAGAGATCCTCTCCCTCAATCTTATACATCATGGCGTCCATCTCGGTCTGGCTCATGACGCCCTCCACCACGTTGCCGTGGATCATGAAGGGGGGGATGCAGTAGGTGAAGCCCTTGTCGATCATGAAGTCCCGGCCGTAGGCCAGCACCGCCTCATGGAGCCGGGCAATGTCGCCCAGCAGGTAGTAAAAGCCGCTGCCGGAGACCCGCCCGGCGGCATCCAGGTCAATGCCGTTGAAGGACTCCATGATATCCACGTGGTAGGGAATGGGGAAGTCGGGGACTTCACATGCTCCGAACCGCTGGACCTCTACATTTTCGCTGTCATCCTTGCCGATGGGCACAGAGGAATCGATCATCTGGGGGATCAGCAGCATATTGTGATGGAGCTTTTCCTCCAGCTCCGTCTCCTGTTTCTCCAGCTCTGCCAAGCGGTCCGCCTGTTCCTTCACCTGCTGCTTGACAGCCTCGGCCTCCGCCAGCTTGGCGGGGTCCTTTTTGGCCTGGCCCATCAGCATGCCGATCTGCTTGCTGAGTGTGTTTCGGTTGGAGCGGAGCTGATCCGCCTCCGCAATGGCGGCCCGGCGCTTGGAGTCCAGGTCCAGGACTTCGTCTACCAGGGGAAGCTTGGCATCCTGAAACTTCTTTTTGATATTTTCACGGACGGCATCCGGATTCTCCCGGATAAATTTGATATCCAGCATGATGATTCTCTCCTCAATTTATTGATGTTGCATGTTTCACGTGAAACAATGGCCAGCCGTTGACTGCTCAACGGGCCTCTGCTGCTTCCTTTAGCTGCGCATACCGCTGGGAGGGAGGGGTGACACCCTCCTCAGCAGTCTCAGGCAGTGCGTCCCGGTATTCAGACGCCTCAAAGGCGTCGATGCTGGCTTGACAGCCCGCCAGATCTCCAGCAGAATACTGCTGCTGAATGGTGTACAGAGCCAGCAGTGCCTGGTTCTCCCGCTGGGCCTCCGCCAAGGCGGCGTCAGTTTCCTCTGCGGAGGACTCCAGCGCGTCGATGGTGGTCTGGGCTTCATCCAGCTGGTTTTGCAGGTCCAGCAGGGCGTCCTGCGTGGCCTGTACCTCCTGCATGGCAGTGACGGAGTCCTGAAGCTCCCCAAGCACCTCGGAGTTGCTCCGCTGGTGCATTAGAAAGGACAGTGCCATCAGCAGAAAGGCCACGATGAACAGGATCATGATATAGATGACAACGGGCTTTTTCCCGGTGGAGGGCGTTTCCTCCGGAGCAGAGGAGGGTGTCTCCGCTTCGTCTCCGCTGCGCTTTTCAAATTTCATGGCAGATCATCCTTTCCCAATCAGGGGGTTTTCGTTTGCTTTGCCCGGAGCATCGCCAGGGCCTCCAGCAGGTCGTTGAGGTCGTCAATGCCGTAGTATTCCAGCTCAATCCGGCCCTTTTTGCGGCCGGTGACGATCCGCACCCCCCGGCCCAGCTTGGAGCTCAACTCCTTCTGCGCCTCCGCAGCATAGTCGATTCCCTTCGGTGCGGGGGCTTTTTCCGGCTTTTCCAGACTCAGCCGCTTGGCCAGGGCCTCCGTCTGGCGGACAGAGAGGCCGCCGGAGATCACGGCGCCAGCGGCGTTTTCCTGCAGGGCGGGGGAGAGAGGCAGCAGCGCCCGAGCGTGACCGGCGGAGAGCTTTCCCTCCTCCACCAGCTTGGCCACCGGCGGCGTCAGGGACAGCAGCCGCAGCGCGTTGGCCACGGCGCTGCGGGATTTGCCCACTCGGGACGCGGCCTCCTCCTGGGTCATGTGATACGTTTCCATCAGGGACTGGAAGCCAGCGGCTTCCTCTATGGGGTTCAGATCCTCCCGCTGGAGGTTTTCGATCATGGCCAGCTCGGCGGCCTTGCGGTCATCGGCCTCCATGACAATGACGGGCACTTCCTGAAGGCCCGCCAGCCGCGCAGCCCGCCAGCGCCGTTCTCCGGCGATGATCTGATAGTAGCCGGAGGCCAGCTTCCGGACGGTAAGAGGCTGGATGATACCGTGCTCTCGGATGGAGTCGGCCAGTTCTGCCAGGGATGCCTCGTCAAAGTGCTTGCGGGGCTGGGAGGAACAGCTTTCCACCTGGGAAATGGGCAGGTACAGGCTGCCGGTGCTCTCCGCCTTCAATACGTCGTCGCCCAGCAGGGCGCCGAGACCCCGGCCGAGGCCGGAGGGTTTCTTGGATGCCATGGGAACGCTCCTTTCCAGAGAATCAGGCGCTTTGCTTTTTCAGAAACTCCGCCGCAAAGGCGGTGTAGGCCTCCGCGCCCCGGGAGGTCCGATCATAGGCGGTGATGGGCTTGCCGTGGCTGGGCGCCTCGCGGAGGCGCACGTTCCGGGGGATCACAGTGGCATAGACCTTGCCGGGGAAGTAGTGCTTCACTTCCTCCGCCACCTGCAAGGCCAAATTGGTCCGCCCGTCAAACATGGTCAGCAGCACGCCGTCCAGTTCCAGCCGGGGATTCAGGGACCTGCGGACGATCCGCACCGTGTTCATCAGGTCACTGAGGCCCTCCAGAGCGTAGTATTCGCCCTGCACCGGCACCAGGATGGCGTCCGCGGCGCAGAGGGCGTTCAGCGTCAGCAGTTCCAGAGAGGGGGGGCAGTCGATGAAGATGTAGTCGTAATTGGGTGCCAGCTGCTCCAGGGCCTTCTGCAACAGGTGCTCCCGGTCTGGAATGGCGATCATTTCGATGCTGGCTCCGGCCAGGGCCTTGTTGGAGGGGAGCACATCCCCGTACTTTGTGGAGACCACCGCCTTTTGAGGCTCCGCGCCGTTGATGAGCACATCATACACATTGGGGGAGGCGGTGTTCTTGTCCACTCCCATGCCGGATGTGGCGTTGGCCTGCGCGTCAAAGTCGCACAGAAGCACACGCTTTCCCAGGGCGCGGAGGGCGGCTGTGATGTTCACCGTCGTCGTGGTCTTGCCCACGCCGCCCTTCTGGTTGACGACGGCAATGATATTCGCCATAGAATACCTCCTGAACAGGGAAAATCCAGTTCGCCGCCTGATCCTGCCGCGGCGGAGGACGATCCAGACGCCGGAGTGGGATGAGGTGTGATACTAGACCTTTATTATATCAACCTGCCGCAGACGTTGCAACTCTTTTGCCTCTTTTTTTCGTGCCTCCGCCCGGAAATCGGGAAAGAGTGATGTTTCACGTGAAACAGCCGCAGAGAAAGGGCGGGCCACAACCCGGCCCGCCCAGTAATCTATGGAATTGTTTCACGTGAAACATCAGTGGGAGACGCTCCGAGGAATGCGGATGGTGAGGCAGATCTCATCCTCATGGTCCTCCCGCTGGCATTTGGCGGCCACCCCGGCGGAGCGCATCAGGGCCATCCCCCGGTCCAGGGTGTTGAGAAACAGGCGGACGTCCTTGACCACAAAGGTCCGCCGGGGATGGGGGGCGGTGGGTGTTTTCAGGGGGTGGAGGAGCTCCTGGACCAGCGCCTCTGTTTGGGCGACGGTAAGCCTGCCTTCCAGGATAGCCTGGGCGGCCCGGGCCTGCAGGGAAGGATCCTCCAGGGGGAGCAGGGCACGGGCGTGGCGCTCTGTGGCTCCACCGTCCCGCAGGGTCTCCAGGACCGCGGCGGGCAGCTTCAGCAGACGGAGCTTGTTGGCTACCGCCGACTGGCTCTTTCCGATGCGCCTGGCCGCCTCCTCCTGGGAGAGGTGATAGGTGGAGATCAGCTTCTCCAGAGCCAGAGCCTCCTCCCAAAAGTCCAGGTCCTTCCGCTGTAAGTTCTCCACCAGGGCCAGCAGAGAGGCGCGCTGGCTGTCGATCTGGAGGGAGAGGCAGGGGACCTCCTGAAGACCGGCCAGCCGGGCGGCCCGGAGCCGGCGCTCCCCGGCCACCAGCTCCCAGCCGCCCTGGGCGGAGCGCCGGACGGTGAGAGGCTGGAGCAAGCCGAGGGCCTGGATAGAGTGGGCCAGCTCGTCCAGCTCCTGCTGCGCAAAGACCCGGCGGGGCTGGTCCGGGTTGGGAGCGATGGCGTCTACCGGGAGAAACAGGATCCGGGTACTGTCGAAGTTCCCCTTTTTCCGAAGCAGCTGCATGAGAAAGACCTCCTTAGTATCTGTTGTGCCGAGCAATCGGAGCCGATACCTATAGTTTACCATATTTTGGAATATAAAAAGCCGAACAACGTCGAGAAGTACAAGAAATTTCCGGGGAAATTTCGATGGGAGGAAGACCATCGCTTGCAAGAGGTGAAAAAGGAAGATGCACTATGCCCCTGGCTGTGAAGAGAAGAACCCTGCATAGGATGTAGAAAAAACAGGAGAAAAATTGTGGAAAAAGATAAAAAATAAGAAATAATAAATTATGAGTTGAGAAAATACTGGGAGATGTGTATACTGATAACAAAAGCGGAAAGGCCGTTGTTTGCAAGTGAGTAGAAAATAGCGTGCGTTTCCGCATTTGAAAGGAGTGTGTGATATGGAAAGTAAGAGGAAGCTGCCGCTGGCATTTTGGATCTTTGTCGGTCTGCTGGTGGGAATTGCCGCCGGTATGGCACTGATGAATATCAGCGTGGGCGGCATCGAGGGCAAGGACTTCGCCAAGGCCTACATCAAGCCCTGGGGAGATATTTTCCTGAATCTGCTGAAGTTCGTTGTGGTCCCCATCGTGCTGTTCTCCATCGCCGCTGGGGTGATCTCCATGAAGGACATCAGCAAGGTTGGGTCCATCGGACTGAAAACCATCGTCTACTATATGTGTACCACCGCCTTTGCGGTGATCCTGGCCCTGATCCTGGCCAGCGTAGCCAAGGGGATGCACTGGTTCCCCCTGCTGGAGACCAGCGGGCTGAGCTATGAGGCCCCGGCGGGGCAGTCCTTCATGGACACCATTGTATCCATTTTCCCCTCCAACGCCGTACAGCCGCTGGCCAGCGCCACAATGCTCCAGGTCATCGTGATCTCCCTGTTCCTGGGTTTCGGCGTGCTGCTGGCCGGGGAGAAGGGACTTGCCACGGCACAGATCATCGACAGCCTCAATGAGGTGTTCATCAAGATCATGGACGTCATCATCCGCCTGTCTCCCATCGGCGTGGCCTGCCTGATCTGCCCAGTGGTGGCGGAGAATGGACCGAAGATCCTGAGCAGCCTGCTCACGGTGCTTCTGGTGGCCTATGGCGGATACATCATCCATGCTGCAGTGGTCTACTCCTCCACGGTCAAGGTGCTGGCCGGCATCTCGCCGGTCCAGTTTTTCAAGGGCATGGCCCCGGCCATGATGATGGCCTTCTCCTCCGCCTCCTCGGTGGGGGCGCTGCCCTTCAATATGGAGTGTACCGAGCGGCTGGGGGCCCGGCGTGAGGTGTCCTCCTTTGTCCTGCCCCTGGGGGCCACCATCAACATGGATGGCACCGCCATCTACCAGGGCGTGTGCTCCGTGTTCATCGCCAGCTGCTTCGGCGTGTACCTGACGCTGGGCAACATGGTGACCATCGTGCTCACCGCCACCCTGGCCTCCATCGGCACTGCCGGAGTTCCCGGTGCGGGGATGGTCATGCTGACCATGGTGCTCCAGAGCGTCAATATCCCCATCGAGGGCATCGCCCTGGTGGCGGGCATCGACCGGCTCTTCGACATGGGGCGGACCACCATCAACATCACGGGGGATGCGGCCTGCGCCCTGATCGTCTCCAAGATGGAGGACCGGAAGGAGGCCCGCACCCGCGCCGTCCGGGGCTGACGGCAGATCTGAGCGGTTTCAACAGGCTGAGCCAGCCGGAGCACATCCTGCTCCGGCTGGCTCCTTGTTCTTTCTGTAAAGTGAATAACTTTACAGATGGAGGGGACGGCGGCATGAGAACAGGAGAAAAAGAGGGCCGGGGCGCCCTGCGGCAAAAAAATTCCCATAAGAACGGGAAAAAGGGATTGCAGAACGGGAAAATATTTTGTAGAATAACACTGTATCGCCATCGACCGTGGCCCGCTCACTCCGGGCCACGCCGTTCTTTTCCGGGCGCTCCCCGGAACGGGCGGCCACATAAGAAAAGAGGAAGGGTGGAGGAGGACCGATGGAGCTTTTGAAAGAGCGGATCCGCAGGGACGGAAAGGTGAAGGGGACCGACGTGCTGAAGGTGGACAGCTTTTTGAACCACCAGATGGACGTGGAGCTGTTTGCTGAGATTGGCAAGGAGTTCAAGCGGCGGTTTGCCGGCTGTGAGATCAACAAGATCCTGACCATCGAGGCCTCCGGCATCGGGATCGCCTGCGTGGTGGCCCAGTACTTCCACTGCCCGGTGATCTTCGCCAAAAAGACCCAGACCAAGAACATCGCCGGCGAGGTGTACACCTCTAAGGTGGAGTCCTTCACCCACGGCCGGGTGTACGACATCATCGTGGCCAAGGAGTTTTTAGGCCCCGGGGACAAGGTGCTGCTCATCGATGATTTCCTGGCCAACGGCGCGGCCCTGGAGGGGCTGGCCCAGCTGGTGAAGGACGCCGGGGCGGAGCTGGTGGGGGCCGGCATCGTCATTGAAAAGGCCTTCCAGCCCGGCGGCGACCGCCTGCGGGCGAAGGGGCTGCGCATCGAGGCGCTGGCCCGCGTCCAGTCCATGAATGAGGAGACCGGCGTGACCTTTGCGGACGACTGAATCCACAGGATGAGGGATTAAGACCGCCCCAGGCAGTTTTAATAGAAGTAAGGATGAAACGAACGATTCAGAAGGAGGAACTTTGCATGAAGAAAAAGATTCTCGCATTGGTCATGGCCGCGGCCATGACCCTGGGCCTCACCGCCTGCGGCGGCGGGGACTCCAGCAGCGCCGGTTCCGCTGCCAGCACCGGTTCCCAGAGCGCCGGCTCCGCCAGCAATGTGAGCGCGTCCGACTTTAAGGTGGGCGCCATCTACATCAACAAGAAGAGCGACACCGCTGGCTACACCTACGCCCACCACACCGGCATCACCAAGGCTATGGAGGCCCTGGGCATGGATGTGGACAAGCAGCTGTTCATCGTGGACGAGGTCCCCGAGGATGACACCCAGGTGGGCGCCGCCGTGGACACCCTGGTGGGTGAGGGCTGCAACATCATCTTCGGGATCTCCTTCGGTTACCTGAACGAGATGGAGGTCAAGGCGGAGGAGTACCCCGACGTGATCTTCTCCCACGCCACCGGCTACATGGGCAATGACACCAACTTCAACAACTACTTCGGTCGCATCTATCAGGCCCGCTACCTCACCGGCGTGGCCGCCGGCCTGAAGAGCCTGGAGACCGGCAACAACAACATCGGCTATGTCTCCGCTTACGACACTGAGTACGCTGAGACCTGCTCCGGCATCAACGGCTTCACCCTGGGCGTGCAGGCCGTCAACCCCGACGCCACCGTGTACGTCAAGGAGCTGGGCGCCTGGACCGACGAGGTCAACGAGTACGCCTTTGCCGAGGAACTGATTAACAGCTACAACTGCGGTGTCATCGCCCAGCACTGCGACTCCGCCCAGCCCCAGCTGGCTGCGGAGAAGGCCGGCGTGTTCGGTTGCGGCTACAACTCCGACATGACCGCTGATGCTCCCAAGGCTCACCTGACTGCTCCCGTGTGGAACTGGGACGTGTATTACAAGCATGCCATCGAGACTGCGATGTCCTGTGAGTCTGCAGATCAGTTTGTGACCGCCATGGAGGGCCCTGCTTACTACGGCGGCCTGAACGAGGGCATGGTGGATGTGTCCCCCCTCAGCGACAACTGCGCTGCCGGCACTCAGGATGCCATTGACCAGGTCAAGGCCCTGATCGGCTCCGGCGAGTGGGATGTATTCTCCGGCGTGAAGCTGAATATCACCATCACCGACGGCAAGGCCGCCGTGGAGAAGGTGGACGCCCCCCTGATGACCAACGACGGCACTGAGATCGTGGCCGCCGGCGGCCCCTCCGTGGAGGACAGCGTCATTACCGGCAGCATGAACTATCTGGTGGAGGGCGTGAAGAACGCCTGATCCTTAAGCAGAACTTTGCTGAATGACCCGCAAGACCGGGCCGGCCATTACCGGCCGGCCCGGTCTTGGCCTTTGCTCCCTGGGCCGGAAAGTGTCCGACCTGGGGAGGAGAGACGATACAAAGAGTAATATTTGGTTACAATATTGCTCTTAGAATGATGACCAGAGAGGGAGCGTGGTTCCATGGCGGCGGAATACGCCATTGAGATGCGGGGCATCACCAAGACCTTCGGCAGTGTGGTGGCCAATAAAGATGTGAATCTTACCCTGCGGAAAGGGGAGATCCTGGCTCTGCTGGGGGAAAACGGGTCCGGTAAGACAACGCTGATGAATATGTTGTCCGGTATCTACCAGCCGGACAGCGGCGAGATCCTGGTGGATGGAACACCGGTTTCCATCCGGTCCCCCCAGGAGGCCAAGACACTGGGAATCGGTATGGTTCACCAGCACTTTAAGCTGGTGGATGTGTTCACTGCTGCGGATAATATCTGGATGGGGCGTGAGAAGCCTGGCTTTGCCCTGAAGCGGGGCCGCTATGACGAGATCCGGGAGATGGCTCAGCGGTTTGGTTTTGAAATCGATCCCCGGAAAAAGGTAGCCAATATGGCTGTTTCAGAGAAGCAGACCCTGGAGATCATCAAGGTACTGTACTATGGGGCTAAGGTCATTATCCTGGATGAGCCCACTGCGGTGCTCACCGTTCAGGAGATCGACAAGCTATTCTCCGTGCTGCGGAGGATGAAGGAGGACGGACACTCCATCATCATCATCACACATAAGCTTAATGAGGTGATGGACATCTCTGATCGTGTGGCCATTCTGCGCAAGGGCGAGTATATCACCACGGTCAACACCGCTGAGACCAACGAGCAGGCTCTTACGGAGTGGATGGTGGGCCGGAAGATCGACCTGAACATCGAGCGGCCCGCAGTGGAAAAGACCCGGCCCCTGCTGGAGATCCGGGACCTGACCATCAAAAACGATGAGGGCGCGGTAGCCATCGACAAGGTGAGCTTCTATATCCGGGGCGGCGAGATCCTGGGTGTAGCGGGGATCGCCGGCTGTGGTCAGAAGGAGCTGTGCGAGGCCATCGCTGGCCTTCGTCCGATCCAGTCCGGCCTGATGATCCACAAAGGGGATAACATTGTAGGACTTCCCCCCAAGACCATTTTGGAAAAAGGGATCTCTATGTCCTTTATCCCGGAAGACCGGCTGGGTATGGGACTGGCCCCCTCGATGTCTATCACGGACAACATGATCCTGAAAAACTACGGAGAGACCAAGGGCCCCTTCGTGGACCGGAAGGCAGGCCGGGCCGCTGCCCAGCAGGTGATCGAGCAGCTGGGCGTGGTCACCCTCTCCACCGAGACCCCAGTGCGTCGGCTGTCTGGCGGAAATGTGCAGAAAGTGCTGCTGGGCCGGGAAATCAAGGCGGGGCCTAATGTCATTGTCACTGCCTATCCAGTTCGAGGCCTGGATATCAACTCGTCCTACGCCATTTACAACATCTTAAACCAACAGAAGAAGGACGGGGTGGGCATTCTGTTTGTAGGCGAGGATCTGGATGTGATGCTGGCCCTGTGTGATAAGATCATGGTACTCTGTCATGGAAAGGTCATGGGTGTGGTTCATGCCCATAAGACCTCCAAGGAGGAACTAGGTCTTATGATGACTGGCGCATTGGATCTGACCTATAAGTATGAGGACAAGCCTGCCGGCATCGCCCGGGACACCAACATCAGCGCCCAGGAGCTGCAGGAACTGGAGCAGCAGGAGAGCGGCAGCCAGGAAGGAGAGGACTGACCATGCATTTCCATATCGTAAAGCGGGACAGCTGTCCTTTCTGGAAGAAGCTGTGCCTCTACCTGGCCGCGGTGGCCGCTGCCCTGGTTCTGGGCGGGCTGCTGCTGCTGGTCATGGGGGTGGATCCCATTGCTTATTACCAGCGGATGTTTACTATGGGTATGGTAGGCAATAAGATTGCCTATAAGACCTTTGAGAATTATCTGAAGGTATTTGTTCCCCTGGTGCTCACCTCGGTGGCCCTGTCCCTGGCCTTCAAGATGCGCTTTTGGAACATCGGCGGCGAGGGGCAGTTCATCCTGGGGGCGGTGGCCGCCGCCGCCGTGGCCCTCAAGCTGAAGGACGGCCTGCCCCAGGGGGTGGTCCTGATCCTCATGTGCCTGGCGGGTATGGCCGCCGCCGGGGTATATGGTGCCCTGGCTGCGGTGCTGAAAGTGAAGTTCGGCACCAATGAGACCCTGATGACCCTGATGCTCAACTATGTAGCCCTGTATTTCCTCATCTTCCTGGGGGAGACTCAGGCGGAGTGGAACTTCTTCCTGGACACCTCTTCCGCACGGCCAGTGTTTTTTAACTTCGGGAAGGAAGTGGCTTTCCCAAGAATTATGATTGGCAAGTTCGGACTGAATGTGTGTGTCTTGCTCACCCTGCTGATCGGAGTGCTGGTTTACTGCTATCTGAAGTACTCCAAGCACGGCTATGAGATCGCCGTGGTGGGGGACAGCGCCGGGACCGCTCATTACGCCGGGATGAAGGTGAATGCCATCGTCCTGCGCACCGTGTTCCTGTCGGCCTGCCTCATCGGCCTGGCTGCCGCCTTCAAGGTGGGGACAGTGGGCATCCTCTCCACCTCCTTCACCGACGATGTGGGCTGGACGGGGGTCATCGTGGCCTGGCTGGCCCAGCTGAACACCGGGATCATCTTTGTGGTGTCCGCCCTGATCTCCATGCTTCAGCACGGGTCCACCGTGGCCGCCGCCACCTTTGCACAGGTGGACTCCAGCTTTGCGGATATGCTCCAGGGGGCCATCCTGTTCCTGGTGCTGGCCGCTGATTTCTTCATCCGCTTTCAAGTTGTTCGTGCACAGAAGGGGGGCAGTGTCAATGGAAATGGATAAACTCGGGGTGGTCACCACCTTTATCCACAACATCGTGGTCTATAACATCCCCCTGCTCTATGGCACGGTAGGGGAGATCATGGTGGAGAAGTCCGGCAGCCTGAACCTGGGCGTGGAGGGCATCATGGCCGTGGGAGCCATCTTCGGCTATATCGTCGGCTGCTATGCCAACAGCCTGGGGATCGGGATCCTGACCGCCTTCTTGATGGGGGCCCTGTGCGGCCTGCTGTTCGCCGCCCTCACCGTGTCCCTCCAGGCCAACCAGAACATTACCGGTCTGACCCTGACCACCTTCGGCCTGGGGGTGTACTTCTTTGTGGGCAACGGCGTCAAGGCGGTCAGCTGGCCGGTGATGAACGACTATGAGAACATCAAAAATGGCTTTGCGGACCTGGCCATTCCCGGCCTGTCCCAGATCCCGGTGCTGGGCCGGGGGCTGTTCGACCACAACATCATGGTCTATCTGGGCGTTGTCATCGCCCTGGTCATGTGGTGGTACCTCAGCCGCAGCGCCCCCGGCCTGCGCCTGCGGGCGGTGGGGGAGAACCCCGGCGCCGCCGACTCGGTGGGTGTGAATGTGAAGCGGTACAAGTATATCCACATCTGCGTCGGCTGCGGCATCATGGGCATCGGCGGCTACTATATGGGGCTGAATATGTCCGGCTCCTTCAACAGCAGCTGCTGGATCAACGGCTATGGCTGGATCGCGGTGGCCCTGGTCATCTTCGCAAACTGGAATCCCGCGCTGGCGGTGCTGGGCACCTTTGTGTTCGGCTTCTTCAACACCCTGCGGGTGTCGGGCTCCAGCCTGGCCGCCGCTTTCCCGGAGGGGCTGGGCTGGCTGGCCGCCGTTCCCACTCAGCTGTACCAGGCGCTCCCCTTCCTGATCACCGCCATCGTGCTGGTGGTCTCCTCCATCCGGCAGAAGGGCAGCGGGCAGCCCGCCGCCCTGGGTCTGAACTACTTCCGGGAGGAGCGGTGAGCCTCCCACCCCATACGCTCCAACGGCCCCCGTCCGCACAGGCGGACGGGGGCCGGTTTCCCTTCTAAAACAGGGGAGAAGAGTAAATTTTACTTGTAATTCCGGGTGAAATAGACTACAATATAACCTGTATCAATACACTCAGCGGCAGAAATCCGCTGATTGCTGTGGTGATCTACCCTATCCTCAGCGAAAGGAAGGTAATGACTTATGAAACTGCAAAACGATCTGGGCGAGATCCGCATCAGCAGCGAGGTGTTCACCGCCGTGACCGGCTGTGCGGCCACCAACTGCTACGGCGTAAAGGGCATGGCGGTCCGCTCCAAGACCGACGGCCTGGTCCATCTCCTCAAGCGGGAGTCCATGGCGAAGGGCGTCAAGGTATATTACAACGAGGACGGGACCGTCTCCATCGAGCTGCACATCATCGTGGAGAACGGAGTCAACCTGGTGGCGGTCTGCCGCTCCATTATGAGCGAGGTCCGCTATGTGGTCAGCAAGACCACCGGGGTGGAAGTGAAATCGGTGGACGTCTGTGTGGACTCCATGCGGTTTTAAGGACATTTGTAGAAAGGAATTTGGGCCGATATGAGACAAACCATTGATGCGGCGGCCTTTCAGCAGATGGTCATCCACGCCGCCGCCGCCATTCGCGCGGAAAAACAGCGCATCAACGATCTGAACGTGTTCCCCGTCCCTGACGGCGACACGGGCACCAATATGAGCCTGTCCATCGGGGCTGCCGCCGCGGAGATGAAGAAGCAGTCCTTCGACACCGTGGGCAAGGCCGCCCAGGCCACCGCCTCCGCGCTGCTGCGGGGGGCCCGGGGCAACTCCGGCGTCATCCTGTCCCTGCTGTTCCGGGGCTTTGCCAAGGCCATCAAGGAGCGGGAGACCATGGACGGCCGGGATCTGGCCATCGCCCTGGATTTCGGCGTGGCCGCCGCCTATAAGGCGGTGATGAAGCCCGCCGAGGGCACCATCCTCACCGTGTCCCGCCTGGCCGCGGCCCGGGCTGCCGGCGCCGCCCGGGAGGACAACTGCTTCGAGGCAGTGCTGGAGGCCGCCATCCAGGAGGGACAGCTGGCCCTGGCCGACACGGTCAACCAGAACCCGGTGCTGAAAAAGGCTGGCGTGGTGGATGCCGGCGGCGCGGGCTTCCTGCTGATCCTCCAGGGAATGCTGAACGAGGTGCGGGGCGAGGAGATGCCCGCGGATGAGGAGCCCGCCCAGGCGGAGAAGGCTGATTTCGGGGCCATCCCTGCCGAGGACATCACCTTCGCCTTTGACACGGTGTTCATCGTGCGCAAGCCCTCCCCCAATGTGAACCTGGAGCCCTTCCGCACCTACCTCAACGGCATCGGCGACAGTCTGGTCATCGGCGAGGATGACGAGGCATTTAAGGTCCACGTCCATACCAATATCCCGGGCGCGGCTCTCACCGAGGCCCAGAAGTACGGCACCCTGGAGCTGGCCAAGATCGAGAACATGCGCACCCAGGCGGAGGATCTGGCCGCCGGCCGCCACATCCAGAGCACCGACGATCTGGACGCGGTGGAGGCCGAGCTGGAGGGGAATCACGGGGTACGGAAGATCGCCCCGCCGGAGAAGAAGTACGGCGTGGTGGCCGTGGCGGCGGGCGACGGCCTGGCCGCGGTGTTCCGCGATCTGGGGGCCGACGGCGTCATCAGCGGCGGCCAGACCATGAACCCCTCCACCGACGACATCCTGCGGGAGATCGATGCTACCCCCGCCGAGGTGGTCTTCGTCCTGCCCAACAACAAGAACATCATCATGGCGGCCGAGCAGTGCGTCCGCCTGGTGGAGGGCAAGCAGGTGGTGGTGCTCCCCACCAAGACGATCCCCCAGGGCATCTCCGCCCTGATGGTGATGGACCCCGAGGCGGAGGTGGAGGACAACCGCGCCGCCATGGCGGAGGCCATCGGCCGGGTGCACACCTCCGAGATTACCTACGCCGCCCGGGACAGCGACTTCGACGGCTTTGCCATCAAGCGGGGCGACTATCTGGCCCTGACGGAGCACCAGCTCTTCGGCACTGACCGGAAGCTGGAGAAGCTGCTCCGCCGCCTGGCGGAGGCCGAGGCCCAGCAGAGCGCCGAATTCATCAACATCTTCTACGGCGAGGACGTCAGCGAGAAGGAGGCCCAGAAGGCCCTCAAGCTCTTTACCGAGTGCTGTCCCAACGCCGAGATCACCTTGCTCTCCGGCGGTCAGCCGGTCTATTACTATATGATCTCCGCCGAATAAGCCCACGCAAACAAGAAAAAGGTACGCCCCTGCGGGGCGTACCTTTTTTGTTTCTGCATCAGAGCACCTTGGACAAAAACTCCTTGGTGCGCTCCTCCTTCGGATTGGCGAAAAAGGCGTGGGGCTCGTTCTGCTCCAGGATGTGGCCGCCGTCCATGAACAGGACTCGGGTGCCCACCTCCCGGGCAAAGCCCATCTCGTGGGTGACCACCACCATAGTCATGCCCTCCTGGGCCAGCTCCTTCATGACCTCCAGCACCTCGCCCACCATCTCCGGGTCCAGGGCGGAGGTGGGCTCGTCAAAGAGCATAACCTCCGGCTCCATCATCAATGCCCGGACAATGGCAATCCGCTGCTTCTGGCCGCCGGAGAGCTGGATGGGATAGGCGCGGGCACGGTCCTGCAGGCCTACTCGGTCCAACAGGGCCAGGGCCTTTTTCTCCGCCTCGCCCCGGTCCATGTGCTTCACCTGGATGGGGGCTAGAGTCATGTTGTCCATGATGGTCATGTGAGGGAACAGGTTGAAGTGCTGGAACACCATGCCCATCTTCTGGCGGTGCTGGTCGATGTCCACCTTTACCGTTTTGCCCTCCGCATTTTTTATCTTCTTTTTTGTGATATCCACCCCATTGAAGATGATGGAGCCGCCGGTGGGCTCCTCCAGCAGGTTCAGGCTGCGGAGGAACGTGGACTTGCCGGACCCAGAGGGGCCGATGACCACCATCACGTCGCCCCGGTCAATGTCCACCGTGACGCCGTCCAGGGCCTTGATGGCGCCCCGGTTGTAGTATTTCTTCAGGTCCTTGACTTGGATCAGCTTATCTCCGGTCGCCACGGCTCATTCTCCTTTCGAAGTAAGCGATGATCTTGCTGGTGGGGAACGTCAGGCAGAAGTAGACACAGGCGGCCACCACAAGCGGTTCCGCAATGCGGTAGGTCGCACCTTTGATGGAGGAAACCGCGTACATGATCTCCTGAACGCCGATGGTATAGCAGATAGAAGACTCCTTGATAATGGTGACGAACTCGTTGGCGATGGCAGGCAGGATATTCTTGATAGCCTGCGGCAGAATCACGAATCGCATGTTCTGCACCTGGCTGAGTCCCAGGGACCGTGCCGCCTCCGTCTGACCGCCGTCGATGGACTGGATACCGGAGCGGATGATCTCGGAAAGATAGGCCCCGGAGTTCAGGGACAGGGCAATCACGCCCGGGAGGAACCGTTCAAAGCGAATGGTTCCAAAGATCTTGAAAGAGGGCAGATCAATATCTCCGAACACCACATAATAGATCATGAAAAGCTGAACTAGCATAGGGGTGGCACGGAAGACTTCCACGTAAACCGTGGCGATGAAGCTGAGGGGGTTAAATCTGCTGAGGACCATCAGCACGCCCTGTTCCCGGAGATGGCCGTCCTTGGTCAGACCCAGAAAGCGAAACGGCCGCACATTGGACAGCCGCATGATGGCCAGGAGCAGTGCCAGGACAAAACCGAAAATCACGGTCAGCAGGGAGAGGGAGACGGTACAAATCAGGCCCTCTTTGAAAAGGTCTATGTACTCCCAAGTTCTTTCGAAACCGGCGGCTGTAAACACGGGCGGTTCCTCCTTCTATCTTTACCAAAATATATGAGAAAGCGGCCAATTCCTCCCTGCGCAGCCGCAGGGAGGAATTGAAAGTTTTACAAGCTTACTGAACGGCCTCGCCGTTTTCGTCCACCAGGCCCTCGATGATGTCGCCAGAAGCCAGCTCGTTGGCCGTAAGCACATACTGATCGAAGGAGCCATCCTCCTTGGCGGCGGCGATGGCACGGTTCACACCCTCCAGCAGGGCGGCGTTGCCCTTGGTGACGCCCACCACAGAGCCTTCGGCGTCATAGGGGACCTCCAGCACCAGACACAGCTCGGGATACTGGGTGGCATAGCTCTCGGCCACCATGGTCTCGATAAAGGCGCCGTCCAGCTTGCCGGTCACCAGCTCGGCGATGATATCGGGCACCTTAGCGAGCTCGATGATATCAGCGTCCGGGGTGTTCTCATGCGCCAGATCCGCCTGGATGGAGCCCACCTGAGCGCCGATCTGATAGTCGGCATTGTTGGCATCCTCCAAAGAGGTGAACAGGTCTTTGTTGGACTCCACGCACACAAAGGACTGGCCGCCGGTGATGTAAATGTCAGAGAAGTCCATGCTGTCGGCACGCTTGGGATCGGGGGAGTACCCGGCCATGCCCAAGTCCACGTTGCCGTTCTGCAGCTCCATGATGGTGCCGTCAAAGTCCATGGGAACGATCTCCAGGGACAGCCCCAGGTAGTCGGCGATATACTGGGCCAGGTCCATATCAAAGCCAGCCAGCTGGGGATCGCCGTTCTCATCAATGGCGTAGAACTCATAGGGGGCGAAGTCCGGGCTGGTGGCGACGGTGAGCTTCCCGCCCTCCACAGTGGTGATGGCGGCCTTCAGCTCGTCGTCAGTCATGGAGGCGTAATCCGCAGTCTCCTCCGTGCCGGAGCCCTCGCCGTCGGCGGTGTCATCCGCAGTGTCGTCGCTGCCGCCGCAGGCCGTGACGGACAGCGCCATGGCCAGCGTCAGAATCAATGCAAGAAACTTCTTCATGGTATCGCAATCTCCCTTTTTCATGCTCCCGCGGTCGCGGGGCGGTTTTCTCTGAATTTCCAAGGGAGGAAGCACCTCCCGCCGGAACATGCCTTACCTTATCACGTTCCCTCCCTCTTGTCAATAGATTTTCGTGCAAAAATGAATATTTATTTGTCCCTGTTGGTGGAGTGCTCTATTTTATCCGGTTCAATCCCGGAAAAACAGCCGAAAATTTGTGAATATTTCCAGCATCGATGTATATTGCAGATGAATAAAAGAGTGAATATTCAGATCCGACCGCAAGAGGGCGGGGAGGCCGCTTTTCCGGCCTCCCCGCCTTGGGAGCCTGATTCACTTTTTCAGCACCGCGTCCCCGAAGGGTGCCATCTCCAGCCGCACGAAAAAGCCCTGGTCGTGCTGGCACACAGGGCAGACCTTGGGGGCTGCCGTCCCCTCAAAGATATAACCGCAGTTCAGGCACATCCAGGCGCACTGGACATCGGAGACAAACAGCTTTCCCTGTTCCAGCAGATCCGCCAGCCTGCCGAAGCGGTTGCCATGGGCCCGCTCGATCTCTGCGATCTTGTGGAAGGAAGCCGCCACAGCGGAAAAGCCCTCCTGCTGGGCCACGTCGCCGAAGGTCTTGTATACCGGGTCGTGCTCCTCATACTCGTTATGCTGCGCCTTGCGGAGCAGCTCCTTCACATCGTTCGTCAGGTCCACGGGATAGGTGCCGTCGATGGCCACGGTCTGGCCCGCCAGCTCTTTCATGTGGTTGTAAAAAATCTCCGCGTGCTCCTTCTCCTGGTCCGCAGTGAAGCGGAACACCGCCTCCACCACATGCAGCTTCTGCTGGCGGCAGACGGAGGCGGCAAAGGTGTAGCGGTTCCGGGCCTGGCTTTCGCCCGCAAAGGCCCGCATGAGGTTTTTCAGGGTCTCGCTGTTCTTCAGATCCACAGACATACGGATTCCTCCTGTTTTCGGTGAGATAGGGGTATTTTCCCTCCGACAGGGGACGGCTATACCTGAATGATAAAAAACAGGCCCTGCGTCTGGTAGACACAGAGCCTGTCCGCTTTCCGTCATGCCTCGGGGAGATGGTATTTCTTCCGGTCGCGCCGCAGGTCCTCGCCGAAGGCGCCGCCGGCCTTCACCTCCTGCAGATAGGCGTGGCGGCCGGGGCCGCCGGAGCACTCCTCAATGACGCTGACGGCGATGTTGGAGCAGTGATCGGACGCCCGCTCGATATTGGTCAGCAGGTCGCTGAGCACAAAGCCCAGCTGGATGGTGCACTGGCCCGCCTGGAGCCGCTGGATATGGCGGCTTCGGATCTCCTCAATCAGCTGGTCGATGGTCTCCTCCAGGGGTTCCACCCGGCGGGCGGTCTCCACGTCCGCTGCCTGGAAGCTGCGGATGGTCAGGTCCAGGATGTCATCCAGCGCGGAGAGCAGCACCTGCAGCTCTTCCCGGGCGCTGTCAGAGAACCGGAGCTCCTTGTTGTGGAGCTCCTGGGCGGACTCCTGGATGTTCACGGCATGGTCGCCGATCCGCTCGAAGTCCCCGATGGCGTGGAGCAAGCGGGAAACCGTGCGCATATCCTGCATGGACAGCCCGTGCTGGGAGATCTCCACCAGGTAGCTGCTGAGCCGGTCCTCGTAAATGTCCAGCTTGTCCTCGTTCTGCAGGATCTGGGTCTCCCGCTCCCGGCTGTACTGGGAGAGCTGGTCCGTCGCCAGGCAGATGTTCTCCCGGGCGGCTTGTCCCATGCGGCCTGCCATGGCAACGCTTTCGCTGACTGCCGCGCCGGGGGTCCGCAGCAGCAGGGGATCCAGGAAGGCAAAGCTCTCGCGGGTGTCCTCGGTCCGCACCAGTCTCCGCGCCAGCTTTTCCAGCTGGCGGGAGAAGGGCAGGAGCAGGATCGTGGTGAACACGTTAAAGGCGGTGTGGCAGAAGGCGATGCCCACGGCCCCCACGGCCTGATTCAGGAAGGTGAAGTGGAGGATCATGTCGCCGCCGTAGAAGAGGATCAGGCACACGGCGGTGCCGATGACGTTGAAGGAGATGTGGACCACCGCCACTCGCTTGGCGTTGCGGTTGACGCCGATGGAGCTGATGAGGGCGGTGACGCAGGTGCCGATGTTCTGCCCCATAATGATGGGGATGGCCATGCCGTAGGTGATGGAGCCGGTCATGGCCAGGGCCTGCAGAATGGCGACAGAGGCAGCGGATGACTGGATAATCCCGGTGAACACCGCGCCCACCAACACACCCAGCAGGGGATTTTCAAAGGCGGTGAGCAGCCCGGCAAACTGGGGCATCTCCGCCAGAGGGCTGACGGCGCCGCTCATCAGCTCCATGCCGTACATCAAAATGGCAAAGCCCATCATGATGCGCCCCACGTCCCGGCGCCGCTGGCGCTTGGAGCCCATGATCAGCAGGATACCCGCCAGAGCGATCAGGGGAGAGAAGTTCTCCGGCTTCAGCAGGTTCACAAAGACGTTCTCACTCTCAATGCCGGTGAGAGACAGAATCCACGCCGTCAGGGTGGTGCCGATGTTGGAGCCCATGATGATGCCGATGGTCTGTCTCAACTCCATGACGCCGGAGTTCACCAGGCCCACCAGCATCACCGTCATGGCGGAGGAGGACTGGATGGCGATGGTGATGCCCGCCCCCAGCAGCAAGCTCTTGAAGGGGCTGGAGGTCATGCGCTTGAGCATCCGCTCCAGCTTGCCGCCGGCCATCTTTTCCAGGCTCTTGGACATGACGGTCATGCCGTACAAGAAGAACGCCAGGCCGCCGCAGAGGGTAAAGACGGAGAAAATGTCCATAACTGCGCTTTCCTTTCCCAGTATTCCAGACCGTCTGGCACGGCCGGTCCGATTCTGTCATGTATACTGCGCTCCAACATTATATATGCAAAGCGGCACGCTGGAAAGAGGATTTCTAAGATTTTGTAAAATTTGCGTAAAAATATGGTAAAACACAAAAAGCAGTACGGATTTCTTGTGCAAAACCACTTCCGCCAAGAGGAAACCGCCGCCCACTGAAAGATGGGCGGCGGTCTGCTGCTATTCCGGTGTCCCAGCGGAAGGTGTCTCCCGCGTCCAGAAGTCCCGCACCGCCTCCGCAGCCCGGCGGCCGGCGAAGAAGCCGTCCTGCCACAGGGCCAGGATCTTCTGCCGGTCCCGCTCCGTGCGGGAGAAGCCCCGGGTGTTCGCCGGCGCGATCACCAATACCCGGCCCTCCTGCTCCAGAGCAAACAGCTCCTCCCGGCATTGGTTATAGCGCTCCGCCCGGGTCCGCAGTCCTTCCAGAAAGACGGGGTATTTGCGGTACACCCGCCGGAACAGGGGCATCAGCTGCTCCGGCTCCTTCCGATAGCTCCGCTCCCGGGTCAGGACAACCACCACCCGGTCGCAGCCCACCGCCAGCGCCCGCTTCCAGGGAATGGCGTCGGAGCAGCCCCCGTCCAGATAGGGGGCGCCGTCATCCAGCCGGATGGGCTGGAACAGCACGGGCATGGCGCATGTGGCCTGGAGCAGGAGGAAGCTGGCGTCCCGCCGGGGGACCTCCCGGTACTCGGCCCGGCCGGTCTGCAGGTTGGTGACCACCGCCTCCACCTGACCGGGATACGCCTCGAAGGTGTCGTAATCAAAGGGCACCAGCTCGTTGGGGATGGTGTCGTAGGCGAACTTCAGCCCGAAGTAGCTGCGATTCCGGGGATCAAAGAAATTCCCCCAGCCCATGTACCGCCGGTCATTGGCGTAGTGCATCAGCAGCTGGAGATTCCGCCGCTTCTGCCGGGAGAGGTAGCTGACGCCGTAGGCAATCCCGGCCGAGACGCCGATGGTGTAGTCCGGCATGGGCAGTTTCTCGTTCAAAAAAGCGTCGCACACGCCGGAGGAGAAGATCGTCCGCAGCGCGCCGCCCTCCAGCACCAGACCTGTTTTCATGGAGCAGTCCTTCCTTTCTGTGTATTCATGATCTTCCAGCAGTTTTTCATCCGGGGCCGTCGCGCCGCCCCGGTTTTCCGTGCGGCCACGCCGTCCGCTTCCGGGCGGAGACCAGCAGCATCATGGGGCGGCGGAGCTCGTCCCGCATTCCCGGCTGGCCCAGCATCCGCGCCGGCGGCTGAGGCTCCACCACCCGCAGCAGCTGGAATCCGCCGGTAAGCAGGCCGTCCAGATAGGTGGTGAGGGTGCGGTGGTACTTGGTCACATCCTCCCCCAGAAAGCGGGCGGTGCGCCGTCCCTCCTCGAAATACCGGTCCACAGGGAAGTGGAGGGGGGTGCCGTCCGGGCCGTAGTACCACTCCTGGGGACCGGCAGCAGTGAAAATGGGGTGCTCCACAGAGAAGACAAAGTCGCCGCCGGGTGACAGGCACTGCCGCACCCGCTCCAAAAAGTCTGTAAAGGAAGGCAGATAGTGGATGGCCAGGGAACTGAGGACCACGTCAAAGCTCTCCGGCGGGAATGGGGTCTCCGCCATATCCCCCCGGATATAGGTCACCTGCGGAGCCATGGTCTTTTCCCGGGCCACGGCCAGCATTTTCTCCGACAGGTCCACGCCGGTGACAGCCGCCGCGCCGTGTTCCGCCGCATAGATGCAGTGCCAGCCGTAGCCGCAGCCCAGATCCAGCACCCGCTTCCCGGCGAAGTCCGGCAGCAGGGGCTCCAAGGACTCCCACTCCCCGGCGCCCGCCAGTCCCAGGCGGGAGCGGTCCATCTGGCTGTATTTTTCAAAAAACCGCTCTCTGTCGTAAGGACTCTTCTTCATCCTGCGCACTCCTGTGAAGGTGATATGGTACAGCATAGCACAGTTCGGGAAAAAAGGGAATCACCGCTCCGCTTATAAAGATTTTGTAAATTTCTGCTTTTTCGTCACTGTGGGCGGCCTATTTATGTTATTATAATCATATCTATATAAATTGTATGAATTTTGGAGAGGTGATGAGATTGCCGTGGAAGAGACGAGAGCAATGGCAGGAACGATTGGGGCGGAATAAAACCATCCTCTGGGAAAAGCTCCGGGAAGCCTTGGCCTCCGTGGTCCCCATTACGGTGATCGTGCTGATCCTCAGCTTTACTGTTGCGCCCATCCCCACCGAGACGCTGCTGGCCTTTCTGATCGGCGCGGTGATGGTGATTCTGGGCATCGGCCTGTTTTCCCTGGGCGCTGACACCGCCATGACCCCCATCGGAGAACGGGTGGGCGCCGCCATGACCCGCTCCAGAAAGCTCTGGGTTGTGGCGGCTGTCGGCTTTCTGATCGGCGTCATCGTCACCGTGTCGGAGCCGGATCTTCAGGTGCTGGCCCAGCAGGTGCCTGGCGTGCCCAACGCCACGCTGGTGGGCGCTGTGGCCGTGGGCGTGGGCGTTTTTCTGGTGATCGCCATGCTGCGCATCCTGTTCCGCATTCCCCTGAACCGGATGCTGATCGTGTTCTACATCCTCGTGTTTGCGCTGGCCCTCTTTGTACCGGAGGACTTCCTGGCCATCGCCTTCGACTCCGGCGGCGTCACCACGGGTCCCATGACCGTGCCCTTTATCATGGCCCTGGGCGTGGGCGTGGCCTCCATCCGCAGCGACGAGAATGCCGCCCAGGACAGCTTCGGCTTGGTGGCTCTCTGTTCTGTCGGCCCCATCCTGGCGGTGATGGTGCTGGCCCTGATCTACCCGGGCGCGGGCGTCTACACCCCGGTGGAAATCCCCTCCGTGACAGACAGCCGGGCTCTGTGGCACCTGTTTCAGGTGGAACTTCCGGCGTATCTCAGCGAAGTGGCGGTGTGTCTGGCCCCCATCGCACTGTTCTTCGCCGTTTTTCAGGCGGTTTCCCTGAAATTAAAGAAGAAAAAAGTATTGAAAATTGTCATCGGCATCCTGT
>OGKW01000836.1_pt1 | contig 21910 bp, 20 predicted proteins | sample 1572601 | NCBI WGS metagenome assembly OGKW01 (sample SAMEA2581875, study PRJEB24529) | metagenome | biome: Human gut stool | place: China | collected 2011
CATGGAAAATCTTCTGGTCTATCTCTTCCCCGAAATTGTCTGCCACGCTGCCAACGAATGTACCCTGCGAAAGATTGGCTATCTTGGAAGCGGGTATCAGGGAATCAAGCTGCGTGTTGATGGAAGTCGAAGTGTCCTGACGGTTGATGGATATGGACTGCCGCTGCTGGAGAATCTTGCCGAACCGTTCCGACAGTGATTTTGCCGTTTCTCCGACCACTTGTCCGCTGAAGATATTGCCCACCGTGTTCTGGATAACCTTCGCCTCCTTGTCGCCGTAGTCACGTGCAAGCTGCGAGAAGTCCTGGAAGCCGAGACAGACGGCCACCTTGTTGCTTCGGGCGGTGGCAATCAGGTTGTCGATGCCGCGAAAGTATATCGTGGGCAATTCGTCTATGATGATAGAACTTTTGAGTTGTCCTTTCTTGTTTACCAGTTTCACGATACGGGAGTTGTATAGCCCCAATGCGGCCGAATAGATGTTTTGTCTGTCCGGATTATTTCCCACGCATAGGATTTTCGGATGTTCAGGATTATTCAAATCCAACGTGAAGTCATCGCCTGTCATGACCCAGTAAAGCTGTGGCGAAATCATTCTTGAAAGCGGAATTTTGGCACTTGCTATCTGGCCCTGAAGCTGGTCTTGTGCTCCGCCTTGCCAGGCATCCATAAAGGGGGAAAGGTAGTTTTCAAGGGATGGATATGAGGTCAGGATTGTAAATATATCCGCGTATGGCTTATTCAGAAATTCTATGGCGTGAGGGAAAGTGCAATATTGGCCATCCTTATAAATCCGCAAGTACCAGATAATGGCAGCGAGCAGGATAATCGGGGATTCCACGAAAAAGTCACCCTGTTTCTGTATCCAGGTCTTGTTCAAATTGAGCATTATTGTATAAGCACTTTCGTAGGCATCGGAAATATCCGCCATGAATTTGGGATTGATGGGATTGCAGCGGTGGCTGCATCTCGGATCATCAAAATTGATGACATAGAACTCCGGTTTGACCTTGTAACGCTCCCTGTGCTTAAGCAAATGATTGTATGTGATTTCGGACAAGTCCGGAAATTTGTAATCGTAAATGTACATGGCAAAGGATTTCTCGATTTGCTGTTTGATGTAGTTGTTTACCACCGCGTAGGATTTCCCGCTGCCCGGTGTTCCAAGCACGATGGACGCACGAAAAACGTTTACAACGTTGATCCATCCGTCCCATTCCTTGCCCTGATACACGAACTTGGTCGGCAGGTTGACGGAATACTCGTTTTCCATAAAGCGGGTTTCCTGCATGAAACTCTCGTTGGCGGTGTTGAACACGTCCTCCATAAGGTTGTGTTTCAGCATACGGCTTATCCATACGCCCGACATCAAAAGAAGGATGTACCCGGCGGTCAGCGTTACCGTGTAAATGGCGGCATTGACCGTAGGATTGAACGGCAAATCAAGCATCCACCAGTTCATGAAGAACAATACAAGCCCCGAAAGGAAGGCGGTATATATCTTCCGCCAGGTCATCTTCTGGTTCTTCACGCCCTTCGTGCCCAAACATGACAGGGCAAGGAATATGACGGCGAATACTTTTGTCACCAGCAGGTTGCTGAAAAGCCCCGCCGTCCTCTGGAAATTCAGGAGTATCTTATCGACCACTCCGATGTTGATACCCGCATCCACGAATGCCCGGTAACAGAACCAATAAACGTGGATGACGACAAACACGATGGATATGGCACGCATGAACTCCATGACCTTTGCCAATCCTCTCAAATCATCTTCTTGTTGCATATTGAATAATTTTAATGGTGAATGAATACTGTTTTCAGGAGATACCCCGTGAGCGGCGTTTCTTTTTCTTCTTGCGTTGCAGCCTGCGTGCGAGAGCCTCTTCCTGCGGGTCGGGACCATTGGCTTCAAAATCGAAGATTCCGAAAGCCTGCCCGATGGCGTTTTCCATGTCGGCAGAGAAACTGCTTTGCCTGCTGATTTCCGGTGTGGGAGCATCCAAGTCAGGAATATTGTTCGGCCCATTGAACAATCGTTCAAAGGCATTTGCCGAGAACTCCTTTCCGAGCCGCGAGCCGTTATACACCTCCCTGTTCTTGTGGTCGATGAAAGTAGCACCGTAAATGCGGCCTTCATTATTTTCACGGAATACCACGTCTATTCCCTGCCTGTTGAGCAGGCGGATGAAGTCCTCCCGGTTGCCCCGGCAGCCGTGCATGGCGAGTGCGACACCGTTCCGTATCTTGGGCTGCCATTTCTTGTCCTTGTATTCACGGGCATTGAATCCGATACGCTTTTCCAGTCCTTCATAGCCGAAGCGTTTTCCGATAAGGGAGGACTTGATGGGCGTACATACCGGCTTGCCTGTATCGTCTGTCATGGTATAGACAATGCCGTTGTAAGGCGTCCCTTCAAATTCGCCCCTGACCTGCTTCGCCTCGATGTTGAAGCAGGACAGCAACGCGCTGTACTCCCCGAATGACTGAAAGCGGTAAGTGGAGAACACGCTCTTGAGGATGTTGGAAACTTGTTGCTTTACATCGCCATTCTGATAGTCTGCTTTTTTCAGATATGGTTCCAACATTTCCCTGCGTTTGTCCTCCACCTGCTTCAGTCCGAACTTGCGTTCCAGTTCCCGGCAGGCTTTCATCGAGCGATTCCACTCGTAGGCGTCATCTATCTTTTCCCCTTTCTCGTTCACGCAGGTGGAAACGATATGGATATGCCTGCGGTCTATGTCCTCGTGGATATACACGATGTAAGGCTGGTCGCCGTAGCCCATGCGTTGCATATACTCCCTTGCCAAATCCGCAAACTGGCTATCGGTCAGTTTGTCGTCCACAGAAGGATTAAGGGATATATGCAGTATGGGCTTCTCCGTATTCCTATTGGCAAGCAGGTAATTCTCGAACGCCCACATCGTCTGTCGCACGACTTGTTCCGGGGTACCGGCGACATCGGCAATCATACGGTTCCCGTAAATAATCCGTGCAGTGGCGTCGTCCACTTTCTGCTGGTTGTAGATGATAGCCCCGTAAAGGGAAACGCCCCTGTTGATTTTCGCCACCATGTCATTCCTCCTCCCTCTGCTTTTTGATAAGGTAGGTTTCCTCAAACTCATGGGTCAGCATGATGATCCGCTTGCTCAGCACCACCAGATCTATGGTCGTCTTTTCCAGATTGCGGAGCAGGGCGTATGCCCGTTTCTCCCCGAAATTGTTCTTGATTGCCTTGACCGTCTGGTTGTAGTTGTTGCCGATGGCCTGGAACTGGTGGTAGAAATTGGTAAGGCGGACATAGTAGTCCATCGTCGCCTTGTCGATTCTGACCACCTTGATTTCCTTTCCGAAAATCATTGCCTTGATGAATTTGGAGCGTTCCCTCAGTCCCGATTTTTGAAACTGGATATCGAACTTTACGTTCTCTTCCGAGTTTAGCCGCACCACATAACGGTACACGGCAGGGTCGGTTTTCGGTTTCCGCCCTACACCTTTTCTTGTTTTTCTGTTCTTGTTTTCTTCCATACGCATTGATGTTTTTTGTTTCTGATCTTCCGTCATGGATTCACGACTTTGGAGTGAATCCCACCCCGAGCCGGCAGGCGAGCGGCAAGTTGTTTTGAGTGCCCGAATTCATTTCGGGTGCCTCAAAACACAACTTGCTATGTTCGCTTGAACATGAATTTGCCTGAAGTCAAATTGAGTTTTGACCTTCAGCCTCATTCTTCGGCTTCGGGATAGCTCCATTCGGCATCCATTCCGTTGTCTGTGGCAAAGTTATGGCGATATATCTATCTGTAAAACAGCGGATTATATGTAATAAGATGTCATACGGTGACAAGGGTCGTCACCGTCTCCGGATGATGGTGATTATTCGGGAAAATCCTCTTTTATTTGCAGTACGGACGGTTGCAACAGACAGGTCTGTACCTGTTTTCCTGTTGTTCTGTCGGTTTGTGTAACCGGCTGTTGCAGTACACAGACAGACATTGATCGGGTTATTTGTCTGTTGCAACCGATGACGTTTGGTTTGTCGGTTGGTGCGCACCATACAACCGTATCACCAAGCAGACAACAGACAGATAAGACAACCGTGTAATAAACAATTAAAACAATCAGTTATGAAGAAGAACCCGTTATTCGTTGCCGTGAGCAACCAGAAAGGAGGAGTAGGCAAAAGTACGATGCTTGTAACGCTTGCCAGTCTCCTGAGTTATTCGATGGACAGGAATATCGCCATCGTTGACTGTGATTCCACCCAGCGCAGCCTGTTCAATCTGAGGGAGCGTGATATGGAAATGGTGGAGAAGAATAAGAAGTATATGGTACAGCTTGATGAGCAGAGGCTTAGAGGCCGCAGGATTTATCCTATCCGAAGGGCAAGGCCGGAGGATGCACGTCAGATTGCCGGAGAACTTGCGGAAACCGGTGATTATGACATCATTTTCATAGACTTGCCAGGGACAATGGATGTATCAGGTGTCCTGCAGACCATTTTCAATGTGGACTATGTGCTTACTCCCATTGCCGCCGACAATTTTGTCATGGACAGCAGCTTCAGTTTTGCAAGCAGTGTCATGAAGTTCACGAGGGAACGGAAGGATATTCCCCTGAAAGATGTATTCCTGTTCTGGACCAAGGTCAGGAGGAGAAGCAATACCGAGGTGCTCAACAATTATATGGCACTGATGAAGAAACAGGGACTTAAAGTTCTGGATTCCACTATCCCTGATTTGTGCCGTTATGAGAAGGAGCTTTCCTCGTCATCCAGGACATTTTTCCGTTGTTCTCTTCTGCCTCCTCCGGCAGGACAGCTCAAGGGAAGCGGTTTGCAGGAACTGGCCGACGAATTGATTGTAAAACTTAATTTTTAATGAATATGGCAAAGAAGATCGTGAAAGTGGATGAGGATGCTGTCCGTGGGTATATGGTAGCCGCCATGACCGACAAGCCCGGCAGGAATGACAATGCCAGGGAAGAGGATACATCTTCTGAAGTGGAGTCCGAGCCTGAACCTGTCGGGGATACCGTGCCGGACAGACCGAAGACGCGCAGGAAACGTGAGCCGGACAGTGGCTTCCGACAGAAATATCTCGTGAATACACCCATGCCGGGACGTATTCAGGTGTATCTTAACCGTAAGCTGTACGACGAGATAAAGAACTATCTTCATGTAATAGCTCCAGAGGTTAGCATTTCAAGTTATATCAGCAATATCATTGCGGAGCATATCGAACTTAACATAGATGAAATTACCCAAATGTATAAGGAACGTTTTTCACCCCCTAAAATTTGAAAGTTATGGAAATGTCAGTAATTTATTTTTCAGTAAAGTTGGTGTCAGCCATCTACATATTGCATAAAGTGTGGGCAATCATTTTCTGCCCTGTATCGTATGATTTCTGGGACAGGCTTCTTCGTCATGCACGCCGTATACGTGTTGGACTGTGGAGGAAACGGAAAAAGCGCATGGTGGAGAAAGCGGGAAAGAATTCCGGGAAAACCTTTGCCGGAGACAGCCGGGGTACTACTGAAAAAGATGGTACAGGCTCGCCTGTACGGGCGGACAATGATACGGACGATGACGTGATCGGCAAGACAAACATTGTATATCTGGAGGATCCGGATATGGCCCGCAGGATACCTGTACGCACTATGGAACTGGAGAAGGTCGCAATCGACCAGGATGAAGAGATTAACCCGGATGACGTGGAAAACGGAATCGGTTCCGGTAACGGATTGACGGAATCGGACAGACAGGACCTCATGGCTTCCGAGGAGTCCATACCTGACCCTGAGTTCTCCAAGCCTCTTACTTTTGAGGAACTGAATAATGTGGCAGAGGTACTGATGTCCGCCACGGATGACAGGAAAAACATTCAGGCTGCCGCAGAAACCCTGTACCGTCTTCAGGATACGGATCTGTTCGGATTTTTTTCCACTGAGATAAGTACAACCGCCCAGGTCGAAAAACTGCTGAAGGAGCATCTGGACTCCTCTGGACGACTGCTGTCTGAAATGGAAGTTTCAAAGCGGAATTCAAAAAGGAATGTCATTGACTGGAATAAATACATGTAAATATGTATTCAAACATAGTGAATAGGAAAATGAAGACTAAGGACATAGATAAATTGGTTTAATTGTTTCTTTTGTAGTCATTTTTTGGGGGTACGTCGATGTGATATCGGTGTACCTTTTTTGATAACAGGAAACCGCTGTTTATAAATTTATAGTGATTTATACTTATATAGAAGAATTACATCAAACTGAAACTTTATATCATAGTCTGCAGCTTTACAATAACTGAAGCACGGACAGTAGTCGCCCCCAGTAGGATTTCTTTTGCCTGAAAAACAAATGTTATTTTCTTTCTTGTCTTTTTCTTGTTATCCTATAAGGAAAATTTCTTTTTCACTTCCTAAATAATGCCTCCCAGATGTAACGTAATGACACCCGATGTCACGCATCGTCAGTGTTGTAAATCAATGAATTAAGCATTATATATTCGTGGTCGAAATCATTTTTTGTCTCACCAATTAAAAGTTTCGACACATGAAAAAAAAATTCTTTTTTGCAGCCATGATGCTGCTTGCAACGACAGGGGCTTTCGCCCAGGGTAACGGTATTGGCGGTATCACTGAAGCCACCAACATGGTCACTTCCTATTTCGATCCGGGAACCAAACTGATTTATGCCATCGGAGCCGTGGTAGGCCTTATCGGAGGCGTGAAGGTCTATTCCAAGTTTTCCTCGGGAGATCCCGACACCTCCAAGACGGCAGCCAGCTGGTTCGGTGCCTGCATCTTTTTAATCGTAGCCGCCACAATCTTACGCTCATTCTTCCTCTGATTATGGCGGAGTATCCTATCAACAAGGGAATCGGCCGCAGCCCTGAGTTCAAGGGGCTGAAAAGCCAGTACCTGTTCATTTTCGCCGGCGGACTGCTCGCCCTGTTCGTCCTGTTTGTCATCATGTACATGGCAGGCATCGACCAGTGGGTATGTATCGGTTTCGGTGTCATCTGCGCTTCGGTGCTTGTCTGGGTGACTTTCCGCCTGAACGCGAAATACGGTGAATGGGGACTGATGAAGTTGCAGGCGCTGCGCCGCCATCCCCGCTACATCATCAGCCGGAAAGGTTTCCTCCGGTTGATTTGTCCAACCCTGAAAAAACGAAGCGTATGAGAAATGTAATGAAAGCCGCCACGCTGGAAAGCCGGTTTCCGCTGATGGCCGTCGAGCACGGGTGCATCATCAGCAAGGATGCCGACATCACCGTGGCCTACAGGGTGGAGCTGCCGGAAGTGTTCACGCTGACACGCGCCGAGTACGAGGCCCTCCATTCCACATGGGCAAAGGCAGTCCGGGTTTTGCCGAACTACAGCATCGTCCACAAGCAGGACATCTTCATCGAGGAGAGTTACAGGCCCGACATCTGCCGGGATGACCTGAGTTTCCTCAGCCGCAGCTTTGAAAGGCATTTCAACGAACGGCCGTACCTGAACCATACCTGCTATCTGTTCCTGACAAAGACCACAAAGGAACACAGCCGCACGACAAGCAGTTTCAATGCCCTCACGCGCGGGTTCATCATCCCCAAGGAGATGCAGGATAAGGATACCGTCGCACGCTTCCTGGAATGCTGCGGGCAGTTCGAGCGTATCGTGAACGACAGCGGTCTGCTCCGCATGGTCAGGCTGACGGATGAAGAGATTACCGGTACGGAAACCTCCGCGGGCATCATAGAGAAATACTTCTCGCTTTCGCAGGAAGATACGACCAGCCTGCAGGACATCACTCTCGGAGCCGGGGAAATGAAGGTCGGCGACAATGTGCTCTGCCTGCATACCCTTTCTGAAACTGAGGATTTGCCGTCATCTGTGGGTACGGACAGCCGTTATGAACGGCTGTCCACCGACCGTAGCGACTGCCGACTGTCCTTTGCCGCACCGATAGGGATACTGCTCACGTGCAACCATATCGTGAACCAGTATCTCTTCATAGACGATTCGGCTGAAAACCTGAGGAAATTCGAGCAGACAGCCCGCAACATGCACTCGCTGTCCCGTTACAGCCGCTCCAACCAGATCAACCGTGAATGGATTGAGGAGTATCTGAACGAGGCGCACAGCAAGGGACTCATTTCCATCCGTGCGCACTGCAATGTCTTTGCATGGAGCGACGACCGGGAGAAGCTGAAGCGTATCAAGAATGATGTGGGCAGCCAGATTGCCCTGATGGAGGCCAAGCCCCGCCACAACACGGTCGATGTGCCGACACTCTTCTGGGCGGCCATTCCCGGCAATGCCGGCGATTTCCCGTCAGAGGAAAGCTTCTACACCTTCATCGAGCAGGCCCTGTGCCTGTTCATCGGGGAAACGTCCTACAAGGATTCGCTCTCGCCGTTCGGCATCCGCATGGTGGACCGTCTGACCGGAAAGCCTGTCCATCTGGACATTTCCGACCTGCCGATGAAGAATGGTACGATTACCAACCGCAACAAGTTCATCCTCGGACCTTCGGGCAGCGGAAAGTCATTCTTCACCAACCACATGGTACGCCAGTATTACGAACAGGGAGTGTGACGCGAAAAGCCGTGTAAGTGATTGTGCAACTTTGGTTTAGAGAGTCATTGATTGCACCTGCAATTCCGTTTGCAGTAGTCTGAGAGTACGTGCATTGAGAGTAATCAAATTGTGCGAAGCTGCTCTGACAAAGTACCCTTTCCGAAAGGAATAGACCGAAACGTGAGCGGAGGTCAATGGCGGATAACATCGTTCCGCCGAGGGGCGAGACTTGATGGTATGGTTAACTCAGTGTGAACGTCTGATAAACATCGTTACGTAGAACAAGCCTAATGATGTTGTTGATTTTCCTCTTTCGAGTGAAATCTGAGGCTTGAACCAAAAGGTGAGCAGTCGGTTAACTCCCTGTCTCTGTGGGGTTACACGGACATCAAGACTGCCGGTGAATAGGACGAACCTAACCCATCATTGTCACTTACACGGAACGCGGCAAGTCCGTATCTCTCCATTTCTTATGGAATGGTAAGCGAGCCGTAAGGCAAGCCTATACGGGATGCGGATATAGGAATGTGGAAAAAGCGAATGCCGCTCTGTAATGGAGCGGATACGGATTGACCTCATTGCCATGTATGGCAGAGAGCCACATCATCCGACACGAAAGTGTGCCCACTTCCACAAGGTAACTCTTTACAATAAACTTTATAGAACTTCTAAAGAAAGGAAAGCAAATGAACGAATCGAAAGAAACGTGTGCACCTGAAAATGTAGTCCTTACTTACACCGAGCGTTGGCAACGGATTGACCGTCGCAAGGCTGAGGACTATGTTCGGAAGCTGCAAGCACGTATTGTAAAGGCTCAGAGGGAAGGCAAGTACGGCAAGGTTAAATCCTTGCAATGGCTGCTGACCCACTCGTTCTACGGTCGTTATCTTGCCGTAGTTCGGGTTACTGCAAATAAAGGCAAGAACACTGCTGGAGTTGACCGCGTAAAATGGTCTTCCGATGCAGCCAAAGCCAAAGCTATCGACACACTCAAGCGTCGTGGGTATCAACCGATGCCTCTGCGCCGTGTGGAGATTCCGAAGAAGAATGGAAAAAAACGCCCGTTGGGTATCCCAACAATGAAAGACCGTGCTATGCAGGCGTTGTATCTTATGGCTCTTGACCCTGTGGCAGAAACTACGGGAGATATACACTCCTATGGTTTCCGTAAACATCGGAGCTGTCAAGATGCAATCACGCAATGCCATATTCTTTTATGCAAGGATGACAAATCACCTCAATGGATTCTGGAGGGAGACATCAAAGGTTGCTTTGACCATATAAGCCATGACTGGCTTCTCAACAATATACCAATGGATAAGGAAATGTTGAGAAAATGGCTGAAAAGTGGATATGTGTTCAATGGCAGTCTGTTCCCTACCGAAGAGGGCACACCCCAAGGCGGCATAATTTCACCCACTCTCGCTAATATGACTCTTGACGGGTTGCAATCGCTCGTGTCAAAAGCTGTAAAGCCTTATGACATATATCCAAATGGCAAGCGCAAAAGGATTGTCCCCAAAATCAATCTTGTCAGATACGCTGATGATTTCATCGTGACGGCAAGAGACAAGGAGACAATAGAAAACATATTGCTCCCCCTCATACAGCAATTCATGTCTGAACGAGGTTTGACGCTCTCGGAGGAAAAGACCAAAATAACGCATATAAATGATGGTTTTGACTTCCTCGGTTTCAATATTCGTAAATATCCGAATGGCAAGGTGCTGACCAAGCCGTCAAAGGACAGCATGAAAAGTTTTTGTGAAAAAATCAGATTGAAAATCAAGAGTAACAAAACGGCGAAGGCTTCTTCAATCGTGAGAATGTTAAATCCGATGATAACAGGTTGGGGAAATTACTACCGATACGGAGTATCCTCCAAATCATTCTCCCGAATTGACTTTGAAATTTTCAAGTCACTTTGGCGATGGGCAAAGCGACGCCATTCAAAAAAGAGCAAGCACTGGATTAAGGATAAATACTTCCTGCAACTAAAAGGTCGTAAATGGTGCTTTGCAGCCATAGAGAAACGGAGCAAGTCTTACAAGGACAAAACTTTGCGGCTCAAAAGGCTCGGAGACATTTCCATTAAAAACTACGTCCGTGTTAGAGGGGAAGCGAATCCTTACGACCCTGCTTATGCAGATTACTACAAACGCCGCAGAAATAAAGAAACGGAAGAAAAACTCCGTGAAAGAGATAATATGCTGCGTAGTATGTGGCTGCATCAGAAGATGTGCTGCCCTATATGTGGACAAGTCATTGATACTGAAAGCAGTTGGGGTACAATTATCCTACCTGTCAACGGCAGACAGTTCAAGCAACTTGTACACAAGCGTTGCAAGGCAAAGTTCTACTCAAAAGTTGTAGGAAATGAGGCGTAACTATTTTTTCAGTAGAAATAGGGACGCGTTGCTTGAGCCGTGTGATGGGAAACTATCACGCACGGTTCTTAGAGGGGAAAGCCCCCGCAAGGGGGCTGACCTACTCGACGCGCATATCCTGCTGGTGGACACTGGAAACAGCTACCAGGGGCTGTGCAGGATGATCCATGACCGTACCAACGGGAAGGACGGGATTTACATCACGTATGAAGAGGACAATCCGATATCCTTCAACCCGTTCTACACCGAATCCGGAAAATTCGATGTGGAGAAGCGTGACAGTATCAACACGCTGATACTGACCTTGTGGAAACGGGAGGACGAGTCGCCGAAACGTTCGGAGGAGGTCGCTCTTTCCGGAGCAGTGAACGCCTATATCCGAAAGATTTCGGAGAACCGGAACATCAGACCGGACTTCAACGGTTTCTATGAGTTTGTCGCCGATGACTACAGAAGAATGATTGAAGAGAAAAAGGTGCGTGAGAAGGATTTTGACATTGACGGTTTTTTGAACGTTCTGGAACCGTTCTACCGGGGCGGAGACTATGACTTCCTGCTGAACTCCGACAAGGAACTGGACCTGACAGGCAAACGGTTCATCGTATTCGAACTGGACAATATCAGCAGCAACAAAGTGCTTCTTCCGGTGGTGACACTGATCATTATGGAAACTTTCATCGCCAAGATGCGCAGGCTCAAAGGTATCCGTAAGATGATATTGATAGAGGAATGCTGGAAAGCCCTGATGTCCGCCAATATGAGTGAATACATCAAGTACCTTTTTAAGACCGTCAGAAAATATTTCGGCGAGGCTGTGGTGGTGACACAGGAGGTGGACGACATCATCAGCTCTCCGATTGTGAAAGAGGCCATCATCAACAACTCTGACTGCAAGATCCTGCTTGACCAGCGGAAATACATGAACAAGTTCGAGCACATCCAGCGGCTGCTCGGTCTGACCGAGAAAGAGAAAGGGCAGATTCTTTCCATCAACCAGGCGAACCATCCCGGACGCTTCTACCGGGAGGTATGGATAGGGCTTGGAGGAACCTGCTCGGCAGTATATGCCACGGAAGTGAGCGAGGAAGAATACTTCACGTTCACGACTGAGGAGTCGGAGAAACTGGAAGTACAACGGATTGCCGGAGGGCCGGAGGGCAGTCTGGAAGGAGCCATCCGCCGTCTGGCGGAGAAAAAGCGAGAGGAACAGAAACAGGTATCAAACCCGAAATGAAAACGATTATGAGAAACAGACCCCTTATGAGGCTGGCGGTATGTCTGATAAGCATGGCCGCCATGATATTGCAGAGCTGTTCGGAAAGCGGTATCGACTGCGACAAGATCTGCGGAACGTGGACCAGCGTGGAAGGCAGACCTGACGTGCTGGTATACAAGGAAGGAGAATGCTATAAGGTGACGGTGTTTTCCCGTAGCGGGAGAACCCGAAAGCTGAAGCCGCAGACTTACCTGCTGGTGGAAGAAAACGGAAACCTGTTTGTCAATACGGGCTACCGTGTCGATGTGTCCTACAATGAGGCAGCCGACGTGCTGACATTCTCACCGGGCGGAGACTATGTAAGGAAGGAGGAACGGGCATGAAGGCAAGAACGCTTCTGATCGGAACGGCATTTGTACTGGGCGTTACCGGAGCACGCGCCCAATGGGTGGTGACAGATCCCGGCAATCTGGCCCAAAGTATCATAAACATGTCGGACAATATCGCCCATACCTCAAAGACGGCAGTCAATACGGCAGAAAGCTTTGCCGAGACAGTAAAGATCTATGAGCAGGCCAAGAAATATTACGACCAGCTGAAATCGGTCAACAACCTGATACAGGATGCCCGCAAGGTGCGTGACATCATCCTGATGGTGGGCGACGTGTCCGACATCTATGTAACCAACTTCGGCAAGATGATGAACGATGAAAACTTCTCACCGCGCGAACTGGACGCCATCGCCTTCGGTTACACCCGCCTGCTGGAAGAGAGCAACGGTGTGTTGCAGGACCTGAAACAGGTTATCAATGTCAGTACCCTGTCCATGACCGATAAGGACCGTATGGACGTGGTGGACAACTGCTATTACGAGATGCGCCGTTACCGCAACCTTGTGAGCTATTATACGAACAAGAACATAGCCGTAAGCTACCTCAGGGCCAGAAAGAAGAACGACCTGGAACGTGTGATGAGGCTCTATGGGAATGAAACCTCCAAATACTGGTAGCCATGATGCCGTTGTCGATAGATTTTGCCAACCTGCACACCATACTGGCAACCCTGTATGACGAGATGCTTCCCCTTTGCGAGGACATGATGGATGTGGGCAAGGGACTTGCCGGACTGGGTGCGTTGTTCTACGTTGCCGTCCGTGTATGGCAGTCGATGGCACGTGCCGAACCGATAGATGTCTATCCCCTGCTGCGTCCCTTTGCCATAGGCATCTGCATCCTGCTCTTTCCCACGCTGGTGCTCGGCACGCTGAACAATATTCTCAGTCCCATCGTGCAGGGCACACACAAGATGCTCGAAGGGCAGACGATGGATATGGAACAGTACCGGATCCAAAAGGAGGAACTGGAAAAGGAGGCCATGCTCCGCAATCCCGAAACAGCATATCTGGTAAGTGACGAGGAGTTTGACCGTCAGCTGGATGAACTGGGCTGGTCAACCATAGATACCGCCTCCCGGCTGGGCATGTATGTGGAAGTCGGGATGTATAATCTGGAAAAGAAAATCCGGGACGCATTCCGCAGCCTGCTGGAGCTGATATTCGCAGCGGCATCGCTGCTGATAGACACCGTGAGGACTTTTTTCCTGGTCGTACTCTCGATACTGGGACCGGTAGCGTTCGCCTTCAGTGTATGGGACGGATTCCAGTCCACGCTCGGACAGTGGTTCACGAGATATATTTCCGTTTACCTGTGGCTTCCGGTCAGCGACCTGTTCAGCACCCTGCTTGCCAAGCTTCAGGTACTGATGCTTCAGAATGACATTCAGGAACTGCAGAACAATCCGGACTACTCGATAGACAACTCGAACAGTGTCTATATCATCTTTATGCTGATCGGGATTATCGGATACTTCACCGTGCCTACGGTAGCAGGCTGGATAGTGCAGGCAGGCGGTGCCGGAAACTTCAGCCGTAACCTGAACCGTACGGCCACCAAGACAGGCGGCCTTGCAGCCGGAGCAGGCGGTGCCGTATTGGGGAATATCGGAGGCAGGCTGAGGGGCAAATAAACCCTGCGGAGCCTCCTTCCCATGAGTCGGGCAACCCAAGATGACGGGTCCGGTGACTTGTCGGAACGGGATGTCCCTTCATACCGGAAATATTTATTCATTCAAACCAGACATCAAAAAAAATGGAATTCAAGTCATTGACAAACATTGAGAGCAGCTTCAAGCGCATCCGCCTGATGCTGGCGGTCTTTGCCTGCTGCTGTGCGCTCGTTACCGGATATGCGCTGTGGAGCTCATACCGCTTTGCCGAGAAGCAACGCGAGAAAATCTATGTGCTTGACGGGGGCAAATCGCTGATGATGGCCCTTTCGCAGGACCTCTCACAGAACAGGCCTGCCGAGGCGCGGGAACATGTAAGGCGCTTTCACGAACTGTTTTTCTCGCTCTCACCCCAGAAGGATGCCATCGAGCACAATATCAACCGTGCCCTGCAACTGGCAGACAAGAGTGCCTATCACTACTATGTGGATTTTGCCGAAAGAGGGTATTACAACCGCCTGATTTCAGGCAACATCAACCAGGTGGTGCATGTGGACAGCGTGGTGTGCGACTTTGCCGCCTACCCTTACAAGGTGCGGACATACGCCCGGCAGCTGATTATCCGTGAAAGCAACGTGACCGAGCGCAGCCTCGTAACTTCCTGCTCGCTTCAAAACACAGGACGTTCGGATGACAATCCCAACGGATTCATTATCGAGCAGTTTACCGTGCTGGAGAATAAGGACATAAGAAGTGCGGAACGATGAGGGGAAAACGCGGATTCTTCGGCCATGCGGACAGCCGGGTACGGCTGTTCTGCCGGCGGCTGACAGGAAAGCAGCGCATCCTTCTGGCAGGCACGGCCTCGTTCCTGCTTGCTGCCTCCTGCCTGTACTCGATTCTCTCCTGTGTATCCCGTTTCGGGGAGCCGGGCCAAAGACCGGCAATGGGACATATCCGTTCCGTCGTGTTCCGGCCGGAAAGAACAAGAAACATTCATTCAAACATCCATAAACATGAAAATGGACTTTCAGAAAATCAGGGAACGGCTCGGAGTGTCAAATGACAAGCCACTGACTCCCGAAGAGAAGCGCCGGCGCGCAAAGTATATTGTCTATCCGTTTTTCTGCCTGCTGTGCATGGGGTTCCTCCTGCTGGTATTCAGCCCGTCGGAAAAGGAGAAGGCGGAAATGGAAAAAGGCAGGGGTTTCAACGTGGAGATGCCTTCACCGGAAGATTCGGAAATGGAGGGCAACAAGGTAAGCGCCTACGAGCAGGAAGCACTGGCAAAAAAGGAAAAATGGCGCAGGGGAACCTTCCAGGAAATGTCCGAACTGCTCAACAAGGACGGTCAGGATACTGCCGGTCTTACCGCAGGAAAAGCAAACATGGAACTTCCGCCGGAACCGGAAAAGGGGAAAGCCCCCGGCTCCATCCGTTCCTCTGCAGAAGCCTACCGGAATATGAACCGTTCGCTGGGCACTGTATATACCCGGAATGAAAATCAGCCAAACGCCGATCTGCTCCGCCGTATTGAGGATCTGGAAAAAGAAAGGAAGCCGGCGGAAGGCCAGACCCTGGAAGAAAAGATGGCTCTGCTGGAAAAGTCCTACGAGCTGGCTGCCCGCTACAACGGGAAAGAGCCGGATGCTTCCTCTACAACAAATGCCCCAAACAGCCGGAAAGAACGGACGGCTGTCCGGCCTGTAAAACGGGTACAGAACCGGATGGTGTCATCACTGGCCCAGCCTGCAGGCAATGAAGACATTGCTTCCGGATATGCAGGCGAGAGAAATACCGGCTTCCACACCCCGGTAGGCAAAATGCCATCTTCCGGCAGGAACACCATCGCAGCCTGTGTGCATGGCACGCAGACCGTATCTGACGGACAGGCACTGCGTATCCGCCTGCTTGAGCCGATGGCAGTGGACGATCTCCTTATCCCCAAAGGTACGGTACTGGTCGGCGGCACACGTGTCGAGGGGGAACGGATGGGGATCCTGATCGAGACAGTGGAGTACAGGGGCACGCTGTTTCCGGTGGAACTCGAAGTGTATGACGCTGACGGGCAGCAGGGAATCCTTGTACCGAACTCGATGGAGTATGATGCCGCACGTGAGATTGCCGCCGGCATGGGCACCTCTATAGGAAGCAGCATCAATATCTCAACGGATGCCGGAGCGCAGATTGCCTCGGATGTGGGCAAGGGGGTGATACAGGGTATGTCACAATATGTGGGCAAGAAGATGCGCACGGTGAAAATCACCCTGAAGGCCGGACACCGGCTGTTGCTGCATTCTCCTGAAAAATGAAGGAGGAAAGGAAATCAACCATTTATTCACCAATCAACCAAGAAACACACATGAAGAAGATTCTGATGATGCTTGCCCTGATTGCGGGCACAGTGGCTGCATACGCGCAGCAGAGCAGCGGGGATTATTATGAAGGACTGAGCCGCAAGATCGGATTCAGCCGGATGATTCCCCCACACGGTCTGGAAATCACATATGACAAGACCGTACATATTATTTTTCCCTCTCCCGTGAGATATGTGGACCTGGGTTCGCCCAATCTGATAGCGGGCAAGGCGGACGGTGCGGAAAATGTGATCCGTGTGAAGGCAACCCGGAAACATTTCCGGAGCGAGACAAACATGAGCGTAATTACCGAAGACGGCAACTTCTATACATTCAACGTCAAGTATGCCGACGAGCCTTTGCTGCTGAATGTGGAAATGTGCGACTTCATCCATGACGGAGAGGCCGTGAACCGTCCGAACAATGCGATGGAAATCTACTTGCAGGAACTCGCCGGGGAGTCTCCCCGTCTGGTACGGCTGATCATGAAATCCGTGTATGAACAGAACAAACGCAAGGTCAAGCACATCGGCTGCAAACGGTTCGGAGTGCAATATCTGCTTAAAGGACTTTATGCGCACGGCGAACTGATCTATTTCCATACCGAAGTGAAGAACGCCACGAACGTGCCTTTCGACGTGGACTTCGTGACCTTCAAGATCGTGGACAAGAAAATCATGAAACGTACCGCCATGCAGGAACAGGTCATCTATCCGCTTCGTGCCTTCAACTATGTGACCCGTGTGGACGGGAAGAAGAACGAGCGGACGGTGTTTGCCCTGCCCAAGTTCACCATTCCCGACGACAAGAAGCTGATAGTGGAAATGTATGAGAAGCAAGGCGGCCGGCATCAGTCCTTTGATGTGGAGAATGAGGACCTGGTACGCGCAGAAACCGTCAATGAACTGAAAGTCAGATGAACGCCATGAAAAGGAACTCCCTCTTTATTATCCTCCTGCTTGCCCTCTTTACGGGGCAGGCAGAAGCCCAGCGCCGCCTGCCGGGAATGAAAGCCGTCCGCTTCACCACTGAAATGGCCGACGGATTTTACAGCCGGGCAAACCGTCACGATGCAGGCTATGCCTTCTCGCTGGCTGTATCCACCTGTACCGGGAACGGAAACCAGTGGATGTTTGGCGGTGAGATGCTGAAACGTAACATCCCTTACCGGAGTACGCATATACCCTTGTCGCAATATACGGGGGAAGGCGGTTATTACCATACGTTCTTTTCCACCCCCGGCAAGTCCTTCTTCCTGAACCTCGGCGCTTCCGCCCTGTTGGGCTATGAGACCGTGAACGAAGGAGACCGGCTGCTGGATGACGGAGCCGTTTTGCAGCAATGCGAGTCTTTCATCTATGGCGGCGCGGTAACGCTGGAAGCGGAAGGATACCTGTCCGACAGGGTTGTCCTGCTGGTGCGTCTGCGTGAGCGTTTCGTGTGGGGCAGTGCCTCGGGGATCTGCCACTTCCAGTATGGAATCGGAGTAAAATACATTTTCTAACTTTAAAAGAATACATACCCATGAAAAGAAAAATCCTTGATTTTATGCTGACAGCCTGCTGTATGGCATTCTCCTTTCTTGGTCTTGTCGCTTGTGACAATGAGCTGGATATCAGACAGGAATACCCGTTTACGGTAGAAACCATGCCGGTAGCGGATGAGATTACCGATGGGGAGACTGTGGAAATCCGGCTGGAAATCAAGCCGGAAGGGAACTTTGCCGGAACCGTCTATACGCTAAGGTATTTCCAGCCGGACGGCAAGGGCAGTCTGAAGATGGAGGACGGCACGGTACTGAAGCCCAATGACCGTTATCTGCTGAACGAATGGAAATTCCGTCTTTACTATACTTCGCAAAGCGGCAAGGAATCCCAGACCATAGACCTCTATCTTGAAGATAATTGGGGGAATCTGCAACAATTGACATATGATTTTAATGGAAAGGATACGGATGAAGAAAATAACAAGGAGGCTGCATGAAAAGAATACCGGCTGTTATGATCTTTCTGTTACTTGTCTTGTACGGCAAGGCGGAAAATCCCCCGTCTGACAAAGATAAGGCGGTAGCCTGCATCAAGCGGTGGGAAGGCTGGCACCGGGGGAAAATGCCTTACATCGGTTACGGACACCGCCTGCTTCCCCACGAGACGCTGACCGAGAACCTGAGTGAGGCACAGGCGGACTCACTTTTGAGATGCGATCTTGAACGGTGTTTGAAGGTATTCCGAAAATATGGGAAAGATTCGCTCCTTTTAAGTCTGTTAGGCTTTAATGTAGGCTGTTACCGTCTGATCGGCAACGGCAAGATACCTAAAAGCAAACTGATTCAGAAACTGGACAGCGGGAACCGGGATATTTACAAGGAATATGTATCGTTCCGCTGTTATCGGGGGAAAGTCATTCCAAGCATAGAGAGAAGAAGAAAAGAGGAGTTTGAACTGTTCTATATACCGTAGATTGCTTGTTGATAAAGGTTTGGTTGTTACGAGACGACTGAACCTTTTTTATTTGTCCGGTATGAACATATCCCTAACAGGTGTTGTATTTTAATGTAACCGAAAGACATAAAATGTGTTATTGAGCATATGGTGCATAAAAAATGCTCTTTGAACATTGTCTTTCTTGATTTTTTGCTAAGTTTGAGATGTAATGTCAAATGCATAAAACAAGTCGTCATGAATTCAGAAATAATATTGGAAATAAATGGCTACAAATGCAATCTACTAAAGTATAAATACTGTTTTTCCCGTAATATAGACCGTAAAGGAAGACCTGTAACAGGAATGTTAGGAGGAAACATATATATAGAAATGGAATCTAATGGCAGCAATTGTATTTTGGATATGATGCTTGTTGATACGGACCGGCAGCGTTCCGCTTTCTTTTCTCATGCAGAACCTTTTCCGGTTTGGGGGAAGATACTGCATAGCATAGACGATATGATGTTTCGTGAACTTTTACTTCGTATCGTTATATCATTGAAAAGTTTACGGATACAAAAAACGCCTAAGCTATCACCTAATTGTGGCAATTTGCGATGAAACCTTTCTGAAAGTAAGTGTAACCGCAAAGAATGCTTTTCTTCGTCTTTATACTCGAATTGCTTTTCAAACATAATCTGATTGTTCTGTTCTCCTTTGACAATGATAGTGGCTTCCTTACCATTGTGGGCTTGTACTTCAATTGAAATTATTGTTCTGTTCATACTTACAAATTTTCTTTATTCTATATATAAAACTTTGGGAAAGATATATGAGTGACATTTTGTCAGAATAGAGATATAGGCATACCTCTTGTACATATAAAAGTGTCCCCTAATATTCGTAGTATCAGGAGGAAAAGGATTCGTTTAACACTGTAAAATTGAACAAAATATGGTATAAATATTGGATTGAATTTACCCCATAGGGAATAAGACAAAAGCTTATTTGGTTAGAGAAGTGATTGGTAATAAACTTGCTCTTACCGCACCCGATTATACTCGTTTATACTTGGGTATGTCTGAAGTTGAAAAGATAACGGACTGTAATGTGTTATTTAAACTGGGAAAAATAGATTTTTAAATATTGGAAAATGAAAGAAGAAAGATTTATTGAAGAAGATTTTGAAGGTTTTCTGGAGGACTTGATAAAGTCTGGTCGTTTAGATGACAAAGAAGCTGGTATAGCTAAAAGGATGTTGGACAAAGGATATGACAATTTATCTGATAAACAAAAGTATGTCTTTAATAAGATGATTAGGAATAACAGCGTTGAGGAATGTCAAAGATGTGCTTGTGATATTCCTTGGTCTGAAATGCTTGAAGCTCTTGATAATGGCGGTTATTGTAACTACTGTCAGCATATGATGGAGAAACTGGAAAACGAGTAAGAAAATAACGGGAATAGCTATCAAGGTTATTCCCGTTAATCAGTTATTATAAATCAGACAAGCCTATTTAGGGTATTGTCGTAAATACTCACCTCATATAAATAATAAATAAGGACATTTTTCCCAACCATATTATGATTATATGAACGAAAACCATAAAGACACATTACATATTGAAAGTATTCAGCAACTAAAAAAACAAGAATCCTGATTTAGTTGATGCTTTTCTGGAAGGAGACAGTCTTTTATTTAGAGTGTACTATAATCAAAATTTAATTCCATATACTTACCCTGTTCAAGTTAAATAACGAGCAAATAGCTGCTTGGATAAAATGACTTGAATAGTCAAATTAGATACATTTACAAAGCGGGCAGAGTCATAAAATGGGAAAGGGCTAAAAACAGAAACGCCACAGGTATGATGTGATATACATCACCTTGTGACGTTTCTGTTTTTTTAAGATGTGTTTGTCTGCTATTCTTACTTTTGAAGCAAGTATTCCCCTATTGAACGATACCGGTCTTTGATTGCGGCATTTTCATTGAATCCATTCAGACAATGGAGCAAGGCTTTCTCCAAAGTGGTGTATCTGCGGTTAAAACATTGCGGATTGTCCAGGCAATAGGCATTCAAGGCATATCTGTATGGGGCATATTCAGGATTATCCTCTTTTGTGATTTTCACATGCCAAGGAAAGTGTATCCGTAGAGTGAATGACCGTGTTTCCCCTTTTGTAATCCGTTCCTCTTCCTCCAGCATTTTTTTCACGAGGGACCTGTCCAGCAACGGATATCCATATTCCCTGTAATGTTTGATATGGCAGCAATACTCCGTTGCGTATTGCTTCAATTCTTCCGGTCTTATACCATAGTGCTCCCCATAGAAAAGCAGCACTTCCCTGCCTGTTACGATAACGGGCTTTCCGTCCGCTTCATGTTTAAATACCTGCCGTTCCATCTTTTCCCTGTCTGTCAGCAAGGCAAAACCGAAACATTCCGTAAGGGTGAAACTTTCCCTGCCGGGAACGGACAGCCCAATAAGCCTTTCCAATGTGTGGCAGTAAAAGAAAATACCGTCATCGGCCATACCGGTGTCCGGTGAAAGCATAATTCTTACATCCTTGACCTGACCGCTGTCCCTTTGGACAATCCGGCAATTCGCGTAATGTGGCTCACAAGCATTCTCTTTCTTGAACCTGTGGTATTTCTCCAAAATTTCGTTCCGGACTTCCTCCTTGTCGGTCAGGGCAACTCCCAATCCGCAGTTTTCGCACCACCCGTAATAAAAAGCTTCGTCCGTGAAGTGGTCGAACCCTTTTGTGTTGGGGTTTACCATTGCCTCACACCTTACATTGGCCGATCCGCATCTGCTGCACACTATATTATTTTCCATTGTTCTTCTGCTTTACGGGCGACTCACGGCCGCCCTTGTCATACAATTCGGTTGTTATTCTCTTAATTTATCTTTACCCGGTTCATCAGCTGTCCCGAAATTTCATGCAGTTCC
>OGKW01000848.1_pt1 | contig 21730 bp, 15 predicted proteins | sample 1572601 | NCBI WGS metagenome assembly OGKW01 (sample SAMEA2581875, study PRJEB24529) | metagenome | biome: Human gut stool | place: China | collected 2011
TAATGTCCTGACAGGTTTTCAACTTTCAGCACAGGAACAAAACAAGAAGTTCAGTGTCAAAGCAGATAACGTTACTTTGAAAGAAGCCATTGAAGTAGTCAGGAAGCAGGGAAATTATTCTTTTCTGATTCGCAATAACGACATTGACCTGAATAAGAAAGTCTCTGTGAACGTGGACAAGGGTACAATTAATGACGTGATGGCCCAACTGCTGACCGGTACGGGGATCAGTTATGAAGTGAACGGAAACCGGGTGGTCATATTCCATGCCGCAGTGCCTGAAAAGGAACAGGGAAAAGCGTTTGTCCTGAAAGGCAAAGTGACCGATCCTTCGGGTGAAGGAGTGATTGGTGCCAATGTGAAAGTGTTGAATTCTACGGAAGGTACGATTACGGATATGGATGGAAACTTTTCTCTGTCGGTGACTCCGAATGCACGATTATCCGTGTCTTATATCGGATATGCTACGCAGGAAGTCGTTGTCAAAAATCAGACTCCTTTGCACATTGCTCTGAAAGAAGACAGCCGTCTGATTGACGAAGTGGTGGTAGTAGGCTACGGTGTACAGAAGAAAGCGAATCTGACCGGTGCGGTAAGCAGTGTGAAGATGGATGAAGTATTGGGAGACCGTCCGGTAGTGTCGGTCAGCGATGCCTTGAAAGGTGCGATGCCCGGTTTGCAGATTACGGGTAACTCCGGTAGACCAGGAGAGGAAATGAGTTTCAATATCCGTGGTGTCAACAGTCTGGATAAGAATGGCAAACCGTTGGTTCTGGTGGATAACGTAGAAATGGATATCAATATGCTCGATCCGAATGATATTGAATCAGTAACGGTCTTGAAAGATGCTGCTTCTTCGGCTATCTACGGGGCACGTGCCGCATTTGGCGTCATTCTGATTACGACAAAGAAAGGATCGGATTCAACCAGGCTTTCTATTAATTATTCTAACAATTTCTCATTTAGCAGACCTGCCAATATGCCTCGTAAGGCAACACCGCTTCAGACGGTGCAGGCTTATAAAGACATGGGAACCATCAACTATCAGAGTGGACAGAATGTGGATACGTGGCTGGATTTATTGAAAGAATACAATGCCAATCCTTCGGCTTATCCCGATGGGTATGCAATGGTGGACGGATTGCGCTATAGTCTGGCAGAAACCAATCTGTTTGATGATATGATGGAGACCGGTTTCCAGCAGACGCACAATCTTTCTGTAGGTGGCGGCACGAAAGATATATCTTATCGTTTCTCTTTCGGTATGGTCGATGAGAATGGAGTGCTGGCCTCGGACAAGGATGCGTATAAACGTTACAATGTGTCTTCTTATATCCGTTCGGACGTATTCTCATGGATTACTCCGGAACTGGATATCAAATACACGAACTCGAAATCAGAATTGCCGGAGACTTCGGGAGGATATGGAATCTGGGGAGCAGCCGTTGCCTTCCCGTCTTATTTCCCTACCGGAACAATGAATATCGACGGAGAAGAACTACCGATTAATACTCCCCGGAATCTGATTAATCTTGCTTATCCGACGACTATCCAGAAAAACAATATCCGTATCTTCGGAAAGGTGACGATTACTCCTTTGAAGAACGTCAAACTGGTGGGTGAATATACATACAACCATCTGAGTAATGAAAAGACCAAGTTTGAAAAGAAGTTCTATTATGCCCACGGAGGTAACTTTGTGAAAGAGACTTCGACGGCAAACTCTAAGTATGAAAACTCCAACGGCATTACCGATTATAATGCCTTGAACTTCTACGGAAACTACAATAACACATGGGGCAAGCATGAAGTCACCGTGATGGGAGGTTTCAATCAGGAGAGCAGTGACTATCGCTATGCGGAAATGTCGCGTATGAACATGATTAACGAAGACCTTCCTTCTATATCGCAGGCTACAGGAGATTATTTCGCTAAAGATAAATTCGAACGCTATACAGTAAGAGGATTATTCTATCGTATCAACTACTCCTTTGCCGGCAAATATCTGATTGAAACGAACGGACGCTATGACGGCTCTTCCAAATTTCCGAAAGACAGTCGCTTCGGTTTCTTTCCTTCTGTCTCTGCCGGATGGCGTGTGAGCGAAGAAGCGTTTATGAAACCGTTGACATCCGTATTGTCTAACTTAAAATTGCGTGCTTCGTGGGGTAATATCGGCAATCAGAGTATCACTCCATACGCTTATATTCCGGGTATGGATGCCGAGCAGGCTTACTGGACCGTTTCGGGTATCAAGGTAACTACCCTTAAACCAGCTGCATTGGTCAGTAACAGTTTTACCTGGGAGAAAGTGACGACTGTCGATGTCGGTTTTGATCTGGGTTTATTGAACAACAGGCTGAATCTTGTATTCGACTGGTATCGTCGTGATACGAAAGGTATGCTCGCTCCGGGAGCGGAATTACCGGCTGTACTGGGTGCAAGTGCTCCTTTGCAGAATACTGCCGATCTTCGTTCCAAAGGATGGGAGATCACTGTAGACTGGAATGATCAGATCGGAAAAGTGAAATACAATCTGGGCTTTAACCTTTATGATGCTAAAACCAAGATTACCAAGTATAATAACGAGACAGGTCTCTTCGGCAAGGACAAGAACGATAAAGATACTTACCGTGTAGGAATGGAACTGGGTGAAATCTGGGGGTATGTTACCGACCGCCTGTATACTGTTGATGATTTCGATGCCGATGGCAAGCTGAAAGCAGGCATTCCAAAAGTGGAAGGCTACAATCCGAATCCGGGTGATATCCTGTATAAAGATCTGGATGACAACGATATTATCAACGGAGGTACAAGTACGACAAAAGATCCGGGCGACCGTAAGATCATCGGTAATAGTACCCGTCGTTATCAGTATGGCATCCACGGTGGTGCAAGCTGGAAGGGGTTCTCTTTATCTTTCCTGTTGCAAGGAGTAGGCAAACGTGATTTGTGGATTATGAATGACTTGTTCTATCCGCACTATGACGCATGGACGACGGTATATGACACACAACTGAATTACTGGACGCCGGAACGCACAGACAGCTATTTCCCCCGTCTGTATGAGAAAGCTGCCGGAAATACAGCTGCCAATACACGTATTCAGACCCGTTATCTGCAGGATGGTTCCTACCTGAGTATCCGGAACATCACCTTATCTTATAATTTCCCGTCCAAGTGGATGACTAAGATCGGTGTCAATAATCTGGCTGTCTTCTTTAGCGGTGAGAATCTTTATACATTCGATCATTTGCCGAAAGGACTCGATCCGGAACGTTCGGTAACGGATGACTTGGGACAACGCGGTTTTACCTATCCGTATATGCGGCAGTATTCGTTTGGTATCAACCTTTCATTCTGATTGTTTCACTATTTAAAAGAGTAATTGTTATGAAGAAATATATACTGGGTACGGGCATTAGTCTCTGTTTGCTGATGTCGTCTTGTTTGAATGACTCTTTTCTGGAAGTTTATCCGAAAGGACAACAGACGGAAGCGACAGTCTTTACTACCTATGATAACTTCAAAACGTATGCATGGGGATTATATAATGTATTCTTCGGATATACGTATGATACGGGGCAGACGGACGAAATATTCCGCGGAGATTTTGAGTCGGACAATATGATCAAAGGTTTGTCCGGATATGAAGGGCAGTGGGCATACCAGAAGGCGAAGGCAACAGATGAAGTCAAGGAATGGGATTACGACTATATCCGCCGGGTAAATCTGATGCTGGACAATATCGATGGTTCGCAGATGAATGATACGGAGAAGGAGCACTGGCGCAGTGTCGGCTATTTCTTCCGTTCATATAAATACTTTCAGATGCTTTCTCGCTTTGGAGATATCCCTTGGGTGGAGAATGCGTTGAAAGAAGACAGTCCGGAACTGTACGGCAAACGGGATAGTCGCGATCTGGTGGCTTCGAATATCCTGTCCAACCTGAAATATGCGGAGACACATATCGGTGCGGACGATGGCAAAAACACCATTGGTATATCTGTGGTGCAGGCACTTATTTCCCGTTTTGCTTTGTTCGAGGGTACTTGGCGGAAATATCATGGATTGTCTGATGCCGAGACTTACTTGAAAGAATGTGTACGTGCGTCGGAAGAAGTTTTGAAGGTTTATCCGAATGTGCATCCACGGTATGACGAGCTTTTCAATTCGGAATCTTTGGATGGGGTAACGGGCATTATCTTGTATAAAGCCTATGAAACCGGTCAGTTGATGCATGGCCTGACACGCATGGTGCGTACCGGTGAATCTTATATTGAGGCGACAAAGGATGCGGTAGACAGTTATCTGTGTACGGATGGTCGTCCGGTAAGTACTACCACCAGTCGGTATGGCGGTGATAAGGAGATTTAAGGACAGTTCCGCGACCGTGATTACCGGTTGTATCTGACGATATGTCCTCCCTATATGGTAAAGAAAGAAAATGGTCCGAGCACGGCCGACTGGAAATATACGGATCATGCGCAGGACAGAGAGTTTATAGATCTTCTTGCTACAATCTCCGGTGAGACTTATCATCGTTTGCCGTCTTCCAACTTCAAAGGATTCACGGTGCAGGGGCAGCCGCACTTCAAGAATCAGAACTGGGGACAGGGCTGGAATGCTTCTCAAATGGGATTCTGGGTATGGAAGTACTATAATACGCATACCGTAGCTACCAATGCCAATGGAGTGAATACGACAGATGCGCCTTTGTTCCGTGTAGGAGAGGTAATGGTGAATTATGCCGAAGCCATGTGCGAATTAGGTAAGTTTGATCAGACGGCTGCCGATAAATCCATTAATAAACTTCGTGCACGCGGACATGTAGCGAAAATGACGGTCGAAGACATTACAGATGATTTTGATACGGCCCGTGATCCTTCCGTTCCTGCTCTTCTGTGGGAGGTACGCAGGGAGAGACGTGTGGAACTGATGGGGGAAGGATTCCGTCTGGATGACCTTCGCAGATGGAAAAAAGGAGACTATGTCAATAAACGCCCGTTGGGAGTATATGTGACGGGAGCTTCGGCTAAAAATCTGAAAGTAACCGGCGGACCGAGTAATGACGAAGGGTATGTTTACTTCTTTGACGCTCCGCTCGGATGGCAGGAACATTATTACCTGTATCCGCTGCCTCTGAAGCAACTGGCACTGAATACGAATCTGGAACAGAATCCGGTATGGACTAAATAATTTTTTGAGTAAAAACAGAGGCAAGACCTGTAATATTTTGTATATTGCAGGTCTTGAAAATTTAAACTATAAAATGAAGAACGCTATTTCGGTAAAATATACCCTTCTTTGCGGGACAGCTTGCTGTATGGCCTCTGCTGTGCAGGCGCAGCGCAATGTCTCCGATGTTTCCAGAATGAATGTTCTTTTTCTGATGGCTGACGATATGCGTCCCGAACTGGGTTGTTACGGAGTGGAGGCGGTCAAGACTCCGAATATGGATCGTCTGGCATCAAGCGGAGTCTTGTTTCAGAACGCTTATTGCAATGTTCCGGTGAGTGGCGCTTCCCGTGCCAGCCTTCTGACAGGCGTATATCCTCACTATCCCGATCGTTTTGTGAATTTCTCGGCTTATGCCAGCAAGGATTGTCCGGAGGCTATACCTCTTTCCGGATGGTTCACAAAGAATGGTTATCATACAGTTTCGGATGGCAAAGTTTTTCACCACATGAGCGATCATGCCGCATCGTGGAGCGAACCTCCCTACCGGAATCATCCGGATGGATACGATGTCTATTGGGCGGAATATAATAAATGGGAACTTTGGATGAACTCAGAATCGGGCAAGACGATCAATCCCAAGACTATGCGCGGACCGTTTTGCGAGTCAGCGGATGTTCCGGATACGGCATACGATGACGGAAAATTGGCGGAACGTGCCATTCGTGACCTGCGGCGTATGAAAGAAATGAACAAGCCGTTTTTCCTGGCTTGCGGATTTTGGAAACCTCATTTGCCGTTTAATGCTCCGAAGAAATATTGGGATTTGTATAAGCGGGAAGAGATACCTTTGGCTTCCAACCGTTTCAGACCGGAAGGCTTGCCGGAACAAGTCCGTAATTCGAGTGAGATATATGCTTATGCACGGGTGACTGATACGGGGGATGCCGATTTTCAGCGGGAAGTGAAGCATGGATATTATGCTTGCTTGAGCTACGTGGATGCACAAATCGGAAAAGTGCTGGATGCTCTGGATGAGTTAGGCCTGGCGGAGAATACGATTGTGGTACTGTTGGGAGATCATGGCTGGAATCTGGGCGAACATGATTTTGTGGGTAAACATAATCTGATGGACCGTTCTACTCATGTGCCGTTGATTATCCGTGTGCCCGGAATGAAAAAAGGAAAGACCCGGTCGATGGTTGAGTTTGTAGATTTGTATCCTACTTTGTGCGAGTTATGTCAGATACCACAACCAGCAGAACAGTTGGATGGACAGAGCTTTGCAAAAGTTTTCAGCAATCTGAAGGCTAAGACGAAGGATGAAGTCTATATTCAGTGGGAAGGGGGAGACAATGCGGTTGATCAACGTTTTAGTTATGCCGAATGGATGAAAGGTGACGTGAAGAAAGCAAGTATGCTGTTCGATCATCGGATAGATAAAGAAGAAAACAAAAATAGAGTCAATGAGAAAAAATATAAGAGTAAAGTTGAATCACTCTCTTCTTTTATCAAAGTGAAGAAATCATCATTAAAAAAATAATATGAGAACACCAATTATGTCATGCTGCCGTTTGATGGCAGTTGCTTTATTTCTGTTTTGCAGTATGCCGCTATTTGCTCAGCGGCAGGATATTTTATTAAACGACAACTGGAAGTTCCGATTCTCGCATCAGGTGCAGAAAGGGTCGGAAATAAGAGTAGATCTGCCCCATACCTGGAATACACAGGATGCTTTGTCCGGAAAGATCGACTATAAACGGGGAATCGGTAATTATGAAAAGAAACTGTTCATTCGTCCCGAATGGCAAGGCAAGCGTCTTTTCCTTCGTTTCGAAGGGGCGAACAGTATAGCAGATGTATTTATCAATCGCCGTCATATCGGTGAACATCGTGGAGGATACGGAGCTTTTGTCTTTGAAATAACCGGAGAGGTGAATTATGGAAAAGAGAACTCTATATTAGTGCGGGTGAATAATGGAGAACAACTGGACGTGATGCCTTTGGTGGGTGACTTTAATTTTTATGGCGGTATTTACAGGGATGTGCATCTGCTGATCACTGATGAGGCATGTATTTCTCCTTTGAATTATGCATCTCCGGGAGTTCGTCTGATACAGGATAGTGTCAGTCATCAATATGCGAAAATAAGGGCGGTCGTTGATTTGGCAAATGGTAATAATGCCGGTCAGGAAGTAGAACTGGGTGTCCGTTTGCTGGATGGTCAGAAAGTGGTGGCGCAACAGAAACAGACACTTACTCTTGCCGGGAATGCAGCTTTGCAGCAGGAACTTACATTTGAGATAAATAATCCTCATCTGTGGAATGGCCGTCAGGACCCGTTCCTTTATCAGGCGGAGGTTTCTCTGTCGAGAGGAGGGCAGCTGGTAGATTGTGTGACGCAGCCTTTAGGACTTCGTTATTATCGGATTGATCCGGATAAGGGATTCTTTTTGAATGGCAAGCATCTGCCTCTTCACGGTGTTTGCCGGCATCAGGATAGGAGTGAGGTGGGTAATGCTTTACGTCCTCAGCATCATGAAGAAGATGCAGCCCTGATGCTGGAAATGGGAGTGAATGCGGTTCGGCTGGCACATTATCCGCAAGCTACCTATTTCTATGATCTGATGGATAAGAATGGGATTATTGTCTGGGCAGAAATACCTTTTATCGGTCCCGGAGGATATGATGATAAAGGATTTGTTAATCTGCCTTCTTTCCGTGCCAATGGGAAAGAACAGCTGAAGGAGCTGATCCGCCAACATTTTAATCATCCTTCCATCTGTGTATGGGGGCTGTTCAATGAACTGCTTGAATCCGGTGATAATCCGGTGGAATATATCAAGGAATTAAATGAGCTGGCGCATCAGGAAGATACTACGCGTCCTACCACTTCGGCAAGTAATCAAATGGGTGACTTGAATTTCATAACGGATGCCATCGCATGGAATCGGTACGACGGATGGTATGGAGGCACCCCGGCCGATTTAGGACGCTGGCTGGACGGTATGCATAGAGATTATCCGGAAATTCGTATTGCCATCAGTGAGTATGGTGCCGGTGCCAGCATTTATCATCAACAGGATTCGTTGGTAAAATCCGTGCCAAACAGTTGGTGGCATCCGGAGAACTGGCAGACCTATTATCATATCGAGAACTGGAAAGCGATTTCTTCCCGTCCTTATATATGGGGTAGCTTTGTATGGAATATGTTTGATTTCGGTGCGGCTCACCGTACGGAAGGCGATCGTCCGGGAATTAATGATAAGGGGCTGGTTACCTTTGACCGGAAAGTACGTAAGGACGCGTTCTACTTTTATAAGGCTAACTGGAACAAGGAAGAACCTGTGCTTTATCTGGCCGGAAAACGTAACACCGTACGTTCCCGACGTCTGCAAACAATTACTGCATTCACTAATCAGCCCGGGGCGGAACTGTTTGTCAATGGAAAAAGCTATGGTAAGGCAATGCCGGATCAGTATGCTATTTTAGAATGGAAAAATGTGGAGTTGCAGCCGGGAGAGAATGAAATAAAAGTAGTTTCTAGCAATAAAAAAGTAAAATTGATGGATAGTTTTCGCTGCAAACTATAGCATAATGCAATAGAAAGCATTAGGCTGGGTTATCCTGCTCCTTACCCGATACTGGAGTAGTTTATTAAAGCTTTAAATGGATGAAAGATTCTCATTTGAACAGGTAAAAACGTTTTTTCTCAGGGTTTTATTTGAAAATCTAATTATTAACACTATATTTGTGTACGCAATTAGGTACAAAATTGCTAATATAGCAGAAAGGAGATATTATGATTGTAGTTAGTAGTAGAGAATTCCGGGATAATCAGAAAAAGTTCTTAGATTTGGCAGAAGTGCAGAGGGTTGTTATCAAGCGTAAGAACCAATATTTGGAACTTGTACCAAGAGGGAATATGATTCCGGAAAATGTGAGTCCATCAAATGATCCTTATTTTGATGATTATCAGAATATTGTTGATATAAATACAGGTATCCAGCAGGCTAAGGAAGGTAAAACTATAGCTATGCAAAGAGGAGAATCGTTGGATGATTTTTTAAATCGGATTAAATAGTTTTTGGGAATGTATCAAATAGAGTTTACTCCCAAAGCTGTACAAGGAGCATTAAATCTTAAAAAATCGGAACCACAAGCTTACAAAAAATTAGAAAAACTGATTCTTGAACTACAGGAACATCCGACCACAGGAACTGGGCAAGTCGAAGCCTTAAAAGGAGATAAATCAGGACTTTGGTCACGGAGAATCACCAGTAAACACCGCTTAATATATTCGGTGAACGGTATTGAAATAAAAGTAGTTATTATTTCAACATATGGACATTATGATGAGAAATAAAACTAAAAAGGCAATCAAAATTTGATTGCCTTTTTAGTTTTATCACTATTTTCTATTATCTTTTATCAACTTTCTCCACCTCTTAAAAGCCCTCATCAGGCTATCTTCCTCCACTGTACCTTCCATATTATAATGTTCCACAAAAAGCTCCATCGAGCGTTTGAACATGATTCCGTTTTTGAATTTATTCTCCAGCAGAAATTCATAGAGTTCTGCTCTCATTTCCACTTCGATTTCTTTTTCTAAGATTAATGCGCTTTCCTGCCCGATATAATTATATACTTCCGGATTCTTTCCGTAGGCTGGATTAGGCAGAACAAACGTGATATTTCCTGTTTCTTTCCAGGATACTTTGGATGGATGCGGGACGGATAACTGATAGAGAAAATGATAGATGGGAGTGATGTGGGAGAGATGGATAGGAACCGGTTTTCGGAGAGAGGCTGACGAAGAAGGTGAGGGGCGACTTTCGGATTCGGGTTCTAAACTTTGTGCGTAACGTACGTACATATACCTTGCCAGATACGGCTTGATGGTAATCGTAACTGTAACCATGGGATTTCAATTCTTAATTGTAAATAAATATTATATGTATCAGACCGCTTCGGGTCATGAATTCCGTTTTGTTTGTTGAGAAAAATCCCATGGGTTACGGGGACGGAATTCTGCTTTTATAAGAAATTGAGAATCAAGTAGTTACAAATGCCTCTTTTTGGTTTAAAACCAAAGGGCCGTTCCTTTAAAACCAACGCCCCGTTTCTTTAAAACCAAGAGGAGGTTTCTCGGTGAGAAACGGAGGTATTGGTTAAAACCGAAGTGCAAAGCTAGAGTGAATATTCGTATTTTTCAAAATGAGGAAAATGCCGGTTGATATTAATGTGTAATGAAATAAGAACCTTTTGTTACCGATTAAATTTGCGCGTATATACGCGGGAGGCGATGTCAATATATAGTACAGTAATTGTACACAGCGTATTTAACAAAGTTTATTACAGTCGAATCACTTCCCTGTGTTATTCACCGCCTTCTGATTCTTTTATAACTTGCTCACATCCTTTATTTTGCGTTTACAAACAATCTCCGTGTATGCCTGTTTGGAAAAATATGCGCATATCGCGCTGATATAAAATCATGAAATTATGGATAAAAAAGAATTTGTTAATGAAAGGATGGTTACCGACTTGCCCGGTTGCATGTCAGCCATTATCAAAGAACTGGAGGCTGCCGGAAAATATGCTGCCGTGCATACGTATACTTGTACGCTGCATTCCTTTACGGAGTTTTCCGGTGATACGTCAGGACTGCTGCCTGTATGCGAGTTGTTTACTCCCGGTCGTCTGAAAGCTTATCAGGAGTGGCTTTTGAGCAAGTCATTGAGCTGGAACAGTATTTCCACTTACATGCGTACTTTGCGGGCGGTATTCAACCGCATCTTCCCTGTGGGCAGTTCCGGCTATATTCCCGGGCTTTTCAATGATGTGTATACGAAGGTGGAATCCCGTACTAAACGTGCGTTGACGCAGAAACAGATGCGCCTGCTTCTGGGGGCTGATATAAGCTTATTGCCTGAGGACATGGGACGCACGCTTGCTTATTTCCTGCTGATGTTCCTTTTCCGCGGGATGCCTTTCATTGACCTTGCCCATTTGCGTAAACGTGACGTTCAGGGTAATGTGATTGTTTATTGCCGTCATAAGACGGGTCGTAAGGAAGCTGTACCTCTGATGAAGAAGTTTGCAGACAAACGTCCGAATTCTATTTACCTGTTCCCCATTCTGGATAGCAGTTTGGGTAACGGTGCGGTCCTTCACCGCTGCTATCTGGATGCCTTGCGCAGCTTTAACGGTCGTTTGATGAAAGTCGCTTCGGTGCTCTTGCCCGGTGTAAAGTTGAGTTCTTACACCGCACGGCATACGTGGGCTACCTTGTCTTATCATTTGGGTACTCCTGTCGGGATCATCAGTGAAGCGTTGGGGCATTCTTCCGTTCGTGTCACTGAAACTTACCTTAAGCCTTTTGCTGGGGAACGGATAGACAGAGCGAATTATAAACTTATTACTTCAGTCGTAAGGAGGGATTTATCTAAAAATGTAGTTTGTAAGATACTGTATTCCAGTGAATAAATAGATATATTACTTACCAAGTAATGGTTTGTTTCCGGCGACAAAGTTGAAAATATTTTTTCATTAAACCAAATAAAACGCTAATTTTTATGTCAACACATTAAAAAATCTTCATAAACCGAGACACAAACCCTGAAAAAACAATATTGCCCACTGCTGCCACTAAAAAAAGTGCATAAAGCCTGCTATCCATCTTTGACTCTTCAAAAACGGATTACACTTTTATTTACCTAATGCATAAGTAAAATGTCTTTTTTAATCAATAATCACTTGGAAAACGCCTTTTCCCACTGTTTTAAAAGGTTACTCTCCATTACTTGGTAAGTAATTCAGGCGGATATCTCCGTTACTTGGTAAGTAACGGTTAACAAAACAAACGCAGATGCTATCTATATGTACCCAAACAGCCATCTCTGTACTGCATGACATTGCTTTAGGCAATGCCCTGCAATCAGTCAATTACCTTCTTTCCGTGGAAGAATGGAAAGACTTGTTCGACAAATTAGAAAAAGGCCATCTTATCCGGTGTCTGCCGGACAAAGAGCCGGGGAATCTCTCTTCGTATGCCTTATGGCATCCTCTGTCGGAAATCTCCCTGTTGGATGTGCTCCAGGCATTGAATGAACCCATCCGTTGCAATATGCCCACTCCGGAAGAATTTTATATCTATCATAGTCAAATCGCCAATAAGATCGGTATTTTCAATCAAGTGGCACGTACCTTTCTGGCAGATATTAAAATAGCCGACTGGTAACCCCTCAATCAGCCCCAATATGAATTACTTACCTATTATAAATGTAAAACGCATTGCCTTCGGCTTCGGACTATTTTTCGGGCTGCTGACGGGTGTGCATTCACAGGAGAGCATTCACAGACCGGATCTTTCCGGGCAACCGATGCTACTCTATTTCCGTTTAGGCAAGGCGTTAGTGGATAACGGATACATGGACAATGCCCGTACTCTCCGCCATCTGGAAGAACTGCTTTCCGACCGCAGCCTGACGGGACGGATTGACTCCATCCATATCCTCTCCTTCGCCTCTCCCGACGGTGACCGGAAATACAACGAGCGTCTGGCACGGCAACGCTCCACAGCCGTAAAGGGATATCTGGTATGGAAATACCCGTACCTCGACCAATACCGGATCCATCCCCGGCCACAGGGTGAGAACTGGCAGGAACTACGCCGGTTGATAGCCGGTGACGAGCACCTTCCCAACCGGGAAAAAGTGCTGCAAATCATTGATCACACTTCGGACAGCGACCATTGCAAAGCATTGCTCAGGAAGTTGGACGGTGGGAGTTCTTACCGCTACATCAAAGAGAGGATGTTGCAATACCTGCGCAATGCCGCCGTGTGCCTGGTGTGGGTAAAACCGGACAGCCTGCCCGCATTGCCCCGTCCCGTATCTCCCGATACAGAGTCCCTGAATAAACCGTGCGAACTGCTGTATCCGGGGATGAAAAGCATCCGGAAACAAGCACAGGCAACGTTTCGGAATGCACAAACCAAAGAAAAGCGTCCACTGTTCGCCTTGAAAACGAACCTGCTGTTCGATGCCGCCCTGATGCCTAATGTAGAAATCGAATTACCTGTGGGCAAGCACAACCGCTACTCGCTCAACGGTGAACTGATGTTCCCCTGGTGGCTGATGGACGGTGATAAATATTGCCTTCAAATCCTCATGGGTGGTCTGGAAGGCCGCTACTGGCTGGGCAACAGCAAAAAGCGGCAAACAAAAGAAGTGCTTACCGGCCATTTCCTCGGACTGTATGCCGGAGGCGGCAAGTACGACCTGCAATGGCAGGATAACGGTTATCAGGGCGAGTTTTTTATCGCCGCAGGTATCAGCTACGGGTATGCCCACCGGATAGGGCGTAACCTGCGGATGGAATATAATATCGGTATCGGGCTGTTACGTACCAACTACGAATACTACCATACCCTCGACAATTATCAAACCCTGCTGTGGCAGAACAACGGCCGCTATACGTGGCTGGGGCCTACCAAACTGAAAATCTCTCTTGTGTGGCTGTTTGGCCGCAAGTCGAAATTACAGAAAGGAGGTATAAAATGAATATACTTAACCGCTGCCTGGTCTCCTTATTCACTTGTGCCCTTGTCACTTGCTCCATCACCTTTACGAGCTGCGACCGTCGTGACATCACTTACTACATGGAGTCCGAGATCAATGTCATAGCAGATTGGAGCAATTCCGGACTGGATGACGAGGAAGCCGCCCACGGTGCTACCACCCTTTTCTATCGGGCGGAGGACGGCACCCATCACAAGACCCTTCCCATGAACATGCGCGATTGGGAAGACGTGCGTCTGCCGGAAGGATGCTACCATGCTGTAATTTTCAATCGTTCAGTCACCGGCTTCTCCAGTATCACCTTCCGGGGAGACACTTACGAAACGCTGGAGGCCTGCGCGCGACAGGTAGAGACACGTACCGACCCAGAGACACGCACCATAACCCGCGTCATCGTCTCCACTCCCGAAGACCTTGCCGTAGATGTATCCGAGGGATTTACTGTGACCGAAACCATGCTGGGTAACTACAGTACCGAAGAATACCTTAACCAGAAGCGCGAAGCCATGAAACTTGTCATTGATAGCCGGGCGGCAGGCCACACCCGTGCCGAAGAAACCGATCCCGACCGTTATCGGGTGAACTTTATCCCCCACATACTGACGCAGCGGATACGTGTAAAGGCGGTGGTAAAAGGCGTAAACAACATCCGTTCCGCTGTGGGGTTGCTGGATGGCGTGTCCGAGGGAGTCCGCCTCAGTACCGGGCTGCCTACATCGGGTACCGTGACGCAGCAGTTTACGATGGATGATATAACCTATGACGAAGGTTCTCCTTTCAATGGAACCCTCTCAGGCATATTCAATGCTTTTGGTTTCGACAGCGAACAGTCCCACACGCTCACGCTGAAAATCCTGCTGGTGGACAACAAGACCGTGGTGGAGCAAACTTTTAATGTCTTTGCCCGCAACGAAACGGACGAGGACGGCACGCTGACTTTCTACATCGAAATCGTCACCGACCGCCTGCCCGACGTGAAGCCCGAAGGCGATCCCGACTCCGGTTTCGATGCCACGGTAGACGAATGGGGCGACCCCATAGACAGCGAAGTACCGATGAATTAAGAGTTTAAATTACAGATAATCCAAAAATAATTAACGTATTTAAAAAATGAAAAGTATGAAAAAGAGTCTTTTGCATGTAGCATTTGCAGCCCTGCTATTGGTGGGCTGTGCACAGAATGAGATTACGGACATCAGTCCCGACGCCGCACCGCCGGTAGGGTTCAAAGTATTTACAGACGCACAGACACGCGGGCTTATAACGAATGGCGGCGCCTCCTCCGTCAATGCGACGGGCATCCAGTCCACCGGTTTCGGCGTGTTTGCCTACTACACCGGGCAGAGCACGTGGGCTTCGGCGGCTGCAAACACCGCACCTAATTTCATGTACAACCAGAAGGTGGCGTACAGTGCCAGCGAATGGGGCTATACCCCCGTGAAGTACTGGCCGAACACCGAAGGGGACAAAATCAGCTTCTTCGCCTATGCGCCTCACAGCACCACGACAAAAAGCGGCATTGACATCACCCCCACCACGACAAGTACAAAGGGGGCACCCACCATGCGTTTCACGTTGCAGACCGCACCTGCCGACATGGTGGACCTCGTGGCAACCAATGCCACACAGACCGGTGATGACAAAACCATCGATGTGGAGAAAAAGACCTCTAAGGTAAGCTTCAAGTTGAAGCACGTGCTTACCCGCGCGTCGTTCAAGGCGAAACTGGACGCAAGCCTGACTGCTACTGCACAGACGCACGTAATTGTCACCGGTATGCGCATTTTGGGAACAGAGAAACGCGATGCTACCAACACCGGAAATAGCGTGGCGGCAAACGCTGCTTCCAAGTTCTACAGCGCTGCCACCTACCAGTGGAGTGACGGGACATGGGCTTCTGTACCGGCTCCCACAGTGCAGGCTGCTCCCTACGAGCTGAAGGCCATCATGCCGCTGGCATCAAAGACTGACATCAGCGCGAAATATACCACCCAAGGCATCGAGCTGCCGCAGGCAGGCACCGAAATTACCCTGCTTAACACCAACCAGTACCTCTTCCTGATTCCACCCCATGATGCCACCACTCCTACGGGCATCACAGCGCCTACGGACGTGAGGATGCAGATAGACTATGACATCCTGACTGTGGATGCAAGTCTCGCAGAAGGGCACTCCGTCACCTCCGCCACCGCCACTGTGTCCTTGCCCAACGGTACGCTGAAACGTGCCAGCGCCTACAACTTCACCTTCACCGTAGGATTGGAGAAAGTACAAGTAAGCGCATCGGTTGAAGACTGGGCTACAGAGACGGGGGTGTATGTGCCGAGTGCCGACGCTACCAACGTTGCAACCATCATTACTGCCATCGGCACCTTGAACACCGCTAAGGGTAACGATAAAAACTGCAATTACTTCGTGATAAACTGTACCGGCGGTTCTTACGGTTCAATAAATTTGGCTTCGGCAACCGTCACTAACTTCAAGAGCGGCGACCGGATAGAACTCAACTTTACTTCAGCCCCTGGCGTATCGGGCATCACCCTGCCGGCGGGATGGAAAGCGGACAAGACCACCTTGTCGGCCGTAGGTAAGATTATATTGAAGAAAGACTAAGAGCCTGTTTTTGATTTTATCCTAAAGTAAGTATCTCAAGAAGAAAGTTATCTTTAGGATGACGGCAGAAGAATAAACAGCCCGGACGGGGTTGAATGTCCCCGCCCGGGCACGAACAAGAAAAGAACAAGAAAAACCAAAAAACAATGAAAAGGATCTTTCCACTCACCGCAGTCAGTTTGTGCGCAATCGCTTGTCTCACGCTTGTCGCTGTCATCTCATGCGACGGCAATGAGGGCATCCTTTCGCCCCAACAACCTGAAGACGGAGCACGGGTTCCGGTAGGTTTCAGCACAAGCGTGGGAGAGCCTACCATGAGCCGTGCACTGACCACCGACAACCTCACCTCGATGGGAGTGTTCGCCTCGTACACGGGGCAGGACGACTGGAACGCCACCACCTCGAAGCTGAACTTCATGTACAACCAGCAGGTGAGCCGGGCAAACAACTCAAGCCCGTGGACGTACACCCCCGTGAAATACTGGCCCAACACGACGACTGACAAATTGAGCTTCTTCGCCTATGCTCCCTACGTAGACGAATCGGCGGCGGGAGGCAGCACTCCCTCTTTTCAAGGCAATACCGTGGCGGGTTTCCCGAAGCTGACCTATACCGTGCCTACAGCCGAAGCCGATCAGATAGACCTGCTCGCCTCCGTCCCGTTGATGAACCGGACTTACGAAACGACAAGTGGCAGTGTGAGTTTCCTGCTGAAACATGCTTTGACAAAAGTAAGCGTTTATATCAAGAGCGGTGATAACGTGGTCGGAAAGAAAGTGACTGCCTTTTCCATCACCTCGGCAAAAAGCGGAACGCTTACCTACCACGCACCCGATGCAGGCAATGCTGATGATTCCGGAACGGGATGGACGTACTCCACTCCGGCGGAGACGGAAACATTTCCGGCAGCGGCAGCCACCGCTACCCCCGGCTTTGCCGTGCCGGACACCACAGCAGCGGAAAAGAAGCTGCTCTCCACCTTCTTCCTGCTGCCTCGAGGAGAGGGCAGCACGTTCAGCATCACTTATACCGCCCCCGGTAAACTAAGCACCGGAGCAACTATTACACAGACCATCAGCCTGGCCGGACAGCCGCTACCTTCGCTCGACCAATGGACACAGGGAGCTTTCATCACCTATACCATCGGCATCGAAAAGAAGCAAATCACCGTGACCGCCGCCACGCAGCCCACATGGACGGACAGCGGTAAGGAAACCGTTACGGGCAGCTACACCATCACCTACGCTACCGGCCCCGCCGACTCCGGCTGGAGCAATGGCGGAACGGGTACGGTAGACGGGCAGCCCGTGACCACGCACACCGTCTCCCGATGGGGAGGGAGTGCCGAATGGGAAGAAGGAACCGATGAGAGCGTAGACGGTGAAGTCTGGTAATCCCATATCCGCCTCGCGCCTTCTTCAACGAATAAAAGAAACCAACGAATAAAGACAGATATAAAAGCTATGCGCACCAATCAATTTCTAACCTCCTTCAGCCTTTGTGCCTTCCTGCTCGCCATGGCAGGATGCACCGACGAAAGCCAACTGACCGGTACCGATGCCGGTGGCGGAGAAACGGACACTCCCGTCTCCCTCACCATCCGCACCACAATGACCGATTTCGCGGGCCTGCCCGAGCCGGACGTAAGCTCCCCGGCCTCCACCCGTGCCACGAACAACGGCAACACCACCACCTTCGTGCCCGGTGACAAAATCGGAATCTACGCCGTGAGAGAGGAGAACGGTGAGATATTCGGCAATATAGAAAACATCTGCCTCACCTACGAAGTGGGCAGCGACGGCATCACAGGCCAATGGAAAGCCCCCGACGGAGTGGAGTTCTACTATCTCCCCAAAGTCATGTACTTTGCCTATTACCCTTACGAAGAGAAGCTTTCCCCCTCAGCTGTAACGCTAAACCCGGACAAGCCGGAGGCTTTCGGTACCGAATTGGCAGCATCTGCCAGATTCACCCCGAAATTAGACCAAAGCGCCTCGGGCTATTATGCCCGATACGACTTGATGACAGCCTACAGCAGACCCACCACCGGAGCCAACCCGACGGAGAGGGTGCTCGACTTGGATTTCCGGCATCAGCATGCCGTGTTTGTATTCATACCGACTACGGGGATGTTCTGTCTTCCTCCCGATGGAGACGAAGACGCTTACACATATATTGGAGATGTAAGAGTGCCCGTTACAGATACCAAGGTGACATCTGTAAGTGTGTACGACTATGGATGGGGCGAAGTACCAAAACCTTGCAAGATGGACGATGGAAGTTACCGACTGCTTATATCCATTGCAGCGCTACTATTACCCCAATTGGAACATACACTACCACAAATGATGCCGGTGAAAGTAAAGGGATAAAATGGTCAGGAACCCCTATAAAGAATTTTGAGGCAGGCAAAAGCTACGTCCTGAGGGTAGCCAACGGGCAGAGCGCCCTTGCCAGCCAGCCACTGAAGCGCCGGGTGGCTCCGGGCGATTATGTCTATTTCGATGTTAATTGGAATATTATTGTGCTGCCCGGCAACTGCAGGAATGTCGATTATTCCAAAGCCATGGGCATTGTGGTTTCTTCGGACCCCGCTCGGATGACGGATGAACTGTTCATCGAAAATAGATGGACACATGCCTGTGTAATGCCTATCATGCCTCCTCGAGATTTGTTCGAGGTGACATGGGACGATTATGGAAATGAACGGCTGCCCGATCTGACAACTTACAACGACGTGAGAAATGACATAAACGGATATACATCAACAGAAACGATGACGGACGGTAGTAATTGGGGTGGTTCTGGTGGCTACGAGTTTCTTTGGAGATTGGAGCAGATACGCAATTACGACAGCCAGGCATCCCAATATCCGCGGATATCGTCAGAATCTTATATCGGAAAAACAAATTGCAGCCGTTGGTTCGTCCCTACCACCGGGCAATGGCGTGATATGATAACCAATCTCGGAGGAATCCCGCTCGACAAGTTATTGGACGGGCCGTCCAGTAATAACTCGTTGAATGATGAAGAGGGCTGGGTGTATCGCGGATATCCGGCAGAAGCGGCATTCGAGAAAATAAGCGCTCGGCTAAAAAAGATCCGTGAGGATGCAGTGTTACCGGATCAACCGCTCATGTTTATGTGCTGTTCGGAGGCAGACGAGCACCATTACTGGAGCGCTGTCATAGGAAGAGGATACGCCGGGTTTCAGAAAAGAATCAAGGGAGTAAACAGCGAGGAAGACCAAAGGGCTTATTTCCTGCCATTCTTTGCCTTTTAGCCCTGCCACGGACACGGCTTTTCCCCCTTAACCCTATTATCCGCCTTTGAACTATTTTTAATCAATTACTTAAAAAAGAGAACGAAAGATATGAAACAACCCAAGCAACACTTCACCCTCACGAGCCTTTGTGTCGTCTTGCTCGCCACCCTTTCCGTGGTAGGCGGATGCAGCACAGAAAGCATTGATCCCAGCGCAGGCACGGACGACGGCACTCCCATGCCCCTCACCATCTGCGCCACAGCAAGCAGCTTCGACGAGGCACTCACCGTCTCAGCGGATAGGTTATCCTCCTCCTTCACCCGCACCCCCACGCAAGACGGCAACACCGCCACCTTCAACACCGGCGATGCCATCGGCATCTTCATCGTCAAAGACGGAGCTATCATAGACGGAGTGAACAATATGAAGTTCACCTATCAAGCTGCCACCGCTGATGTCGAAGCCCGTTGGACACCCCCTGCCGGCAGCCAGATTTACTACTACGCCGGAGCCACATACATCGCCTACTTCCCCTATACGAACGGCGTCACGATAGACCCCTCGCAGTCCACCGCCGACATCATCGTCTCCCTGAGCAATAACGCCCTGCTGCAACCCACCGCCGACCAGAGCACTGCCGCCAGTTACGCCGCCAGCGACCTCATGACCGCCTCCGGCACCCCCGTAACAGGAAGTAGCGACGCTGAAACCATCCTCACCCTGAACTTTACCCACAGCTACTGCCAATTGACGGTGGTTCCGCGCATCGCCAAAGGATGCATTGCTCCCGTCGGCGGAGGATTCACCTATCGCGCCGGGTCCAAAGCCCCCGTGCCCGATGTCAACGTAAGAGACGTGGTGATAAACGGCGTGCCCGCATACCGCGTGACGGCCGACGAAAGCTACCGCGTCATCGTGAAGCCCACCTCTGCCTCGTCGCAGATGCAAGGGAGCTACACCAGCGAAGAAGCAGCCATGGTCTTCACAAGTGATGTTTACGCCGACGGCTTTGCTGCCGGCAATAGTTACCGGGTGAATTCGGACAGCCCCTTCGCCGTTGAAGGTCAAGACGGCACGCGCCCGCTGGCTCCGGGCGACTTCGTGTTTCACGGAACAAACGGGATAGAGGTATATCCAGGTAACGGAGTGCTAGAAGGCGGAAAGATACCCGGTTACACTCAAGCCATAGGCATTGTAGTGACTTGCGACAAGAGCCGGATGACGGATAAAGCTTGCAGTGACAACAGTTGGAATCATGCGTATGTGATGGGGCTGGAAGATTGTGGTAGTGAACTGAATTGGGGACCGTCTTGGTCGTCGGACGAAGATGTCCTTCCCAATATGACGCGTGCTAACGGTGCTGAGAATGACATGAACGGCTATGCCGAAACAGAAGCGATGCTCGCAGAGCGTGCCAGTAAAGGCGACCTGGGCAATTATGATACTTTCAAAGCGATTAATGATTACCGGACAAGTAATCCCGTTCCGTCCGATTTGAGCGACAAACGCAGTCCGTGGTTTATTCCGAGCGTAGGGCAATGGTTTGACGTGATGGCGAATCTATGCGGGCGGTCTCCCAAAACATTTAGGGTTGATGACAGTGAAAATTGGATTGATAGCGATTACGGAACCGAGATGTGGAATAAGATAAATAATCAGTTAAATAAGGTGAATAAACCGTTAACCCTAATTCTTTTCAATTCTGGTGTCTTTTTCATGTGCAGTTCCGAGGGCGAGGGAGGGCTCTGTTGGAACGCCATTTGGATGGGGAACCGAGTTTCTCTGATGCTCTCCAGTAAGAGTAGTGGGCAGAACTACAAGCCGGTAGTCCGTCCCTTTTTCGCCTTTTAATCATCCGCATAGAACAATATAATGAAATTCATGAAAGAATATCTTACCGGCATCAGCCTTTGCGCCGCCCTGCTCCTTGCAGGCGGTTGCAGTAATGAGAATGATATGACAAACAGCAACGGCAATCCCGTCCCTTTGACCGTCCGTGCCACGGCAGGGAGTTTCGAGGAAGTACCCGAAACGGGAAAAAGCGATGCTCCGGCTACCCGTACCCCGACGGAAGACGGGAATACCACCA
>OGKW01000911.1_pt1 | contig 20572 bp, 16 predicted proteins | sample 1572601 | NCBI WGS metagenome assembly OGKW01 (sample SAMEA2581875, study PRJEB24529) | metagenome | biome: Human gut stool | place: China | collected 2011
AATTGTATGGAACAATTAAAGGAATTCATGAAAGCAATGCAACAAAAAGGACCTAAAGTCATTATTGCAACATTGGGGAAAAATGGAAGCATTGGGTATGATGGAAATTCTTGGTATCGATTTGGAATCATAGAGTGTAAAGTTGTTGATACAATGGGTGCAGGCGACAGTTTTATTGCCGGATTTTTATATGGGATTTTGAATGGATTGAATGTTCAAGATTCGATGGAAGCAGGAGCTCAGAATAGTGCGGTAACAATAGGCTATCAAGGGGCATGGTAGAAGGAGAATATAACAAATGGGAAAAAAAATAGTGGCAATTTTATTGATAGCTACGATGGCAATGGGTATTGCAGCATGCGGAGGTTCAGGGGACAAAAAAGACGATAATACAATTACAGTATGGTGTTGGGACAAAACATTTAATATTTTTGCAATGGAAGAAGCTGCAAAAATTTATCAAGAAGATCATCAAGATGTGAAAATTGATATTGTCGAAGTTGGAGATGTAGATGTACAGTCTAGACTTACTACGGCTGGTACATCAGGAGATCTAAGCACATTGCCAGATATTTTTTTGATGCAAGACCATGCATTCCAAAAAAATGTATTATCTTATCCGGATATATTTACAGAAATTTCTGAAGAGAAAATTGATTTTTCAGAATTTGCCTCTGGTAAAACAGATTTTTCTGTTGTAGATGGAAAACACTATGGAGTGCCTTTTGACAACGGAGCAGCAATTGCTTGTTATCGTACAGATATTTTGCAAGAAGCTGGAATGACTTTAGAAGATTTTACAGATATTACTTGGGATGAGTGGGGTGAAAAAGGCAAAGTAGTACTGGAAAAAACAGGAAAACCATTATTGACAACGTTAGCAGGCGAATGTGATTTGCTTACGATGATGTTACAGTCTGCAGGAGCATCTTTGTTTAATGAAGATGGAACAACGAATATTGCAAAAAATGACACTTTAAAGAAGGTAATTGATACATATTGTAAAATGAAAGATTCAGGTGTGTTACAGGAAATAAATAACTGGGATGAATACACTGGCTCAATGTTGAACAGTGAAGTTGCAGGTGTGATTAATGGGTGTTGGATTATGGGAACAATTCAGACAGCTGAGGATCAGTCAGGAAAATGGGCTATTACAAATATTCCAAAACTTACAAATGTAAAGGGTGCCACAAACTATTCAAATATTGGAGGTTCTTCCTGGGCAATCTCAGGGAATTGTGGAAACGTAGAGTTAGCAGAAGATTTTCTTGCGTCTACATTTGCTGGAAGTACAGAGTTATATGATAATATTCTCTCTTGTGGAGCAATTGCTACATGGACACCAGCAGGAGATTCTGATGAATATGCAGTACCGAATGAATTTTTCTCTGGTGATGTAGTGTTTGAAAAAATAGTTGACTATTCAACAAAAGTTCCTTCTATTATTACGGGACCATATTTCCATGAAGCAAGAGACGCAATCTCTGTTGCGACAACAAATATTACAAATGGTGCAGATTTAGAGAAAGAGCTTAAAAAAGCGGAAGATACTGTTAATTTTAATATGGGACAGTAAGAGAGATTCCTATTATAGAACCATCCCCCTTATGGATAGAGAGGAGGGGTTTTTGTGTCTAACAAACCAAGAAAAATGACGTTAGAAAAAAAACATAATTTAACAGGATGGGCTTTTTTGGCACCAGCAACATTTTTGATTGCGGTGTTTAGTTTTTGGCCAATGATCAAAGCGTTAGTTTTATCTTTTCAGACGGGGAAAGGTACAAATATGCAGATGGCTGGATTTACAAATTACATCAGAATGTTTCAAGATGATGTATTTCTTCAGTCAATAAAAAACACATTTTTTTATTTCATTCTTCAAGTGCCCATTATGCTTGTAGTAGCGATGGTGTTAGCTTGTATTCTAAATAAAAAAGACTTACGGTTTAAAGGATTTTTCCGAACAATGATTTTTTTGCCGTGTACAACTTCATTGGTTGCGTATTCAATTATTTTTCGGTCTTTGTTTGCAAATGATGGATTAGTAAATTATGTTCTAGTGAATTTGGGAATTTTGGATAAACCATATAATTTTTTGACACAACCATTTGCGGCAAAAATGGTTATCATATTGGCTCTTTTGTGGAGATGGACAGGATATAATATGGTGTTCTTTTTAGCTGGATTGCAGAATATCGAGTATTCTGTTTACGAGGCGGCAAAGATAGATGGAGCGAGCGGCTGGAGGACCTTCTGGTCTATCACGGTTCCTCTTCTTAGACCTACAATTGTTATGACAACCATCATGTCAATAAACGGTACTTTACAGCTCTTCGATGAGTCTGTAAACCTGACAAAGGGTGGACCTGCAAATGCGACAATCACCATGTCACATTATATCTATAACGGCTCGTTTGGTGAAGGTGTTGCAAACTTTGGATATGCATCAGCAATGTCTGTTATCGTATTCATCATGGTTGCTATACTGGCATTTATCAATCTGAAAGTAGGTGACAAGCGTGACTAAGAAAAAACATGGATCATCAATACAAAAAAGGCTTATACCTTCATACATTTTTCTTGTAATAGTTTCGTTCATCTCAGTATTTCCGTTTTTCTGGATGATATCGGCAGCGACCAACAAGTCTATTGACGTTGCAAGAGGTAGAATTGCATTTGGTGGCTATGCCCTTGAGAACTTAAAGAAACTGTTTGCATCACAGAACGTTGCACTTGGAATGAAAAACTCACTTATCAATGCAACAGTTCAGACAATTATAGCACTGCTTGTCTGCTCACTTGCCGGTTACGGCTTTGAGCTCTATCATGACAAGGCAAAGGATAAGCTGTTCTCAGTTTTACTTCTTGCCATGATGATTCCGCAGGTAGCTACACTTATTCCTCTGTTCAAGATGATGTCAAAGCTCGGCTTTATAAATACGGTATGGGGCTTCATGCTTCCGGCTATTTCAACGCCGTTCCTTATCATGATGTTCAGACAGAATTCGAGAAACTTCCCAGTCGATATAATGGAGGCGGCACGAATTGACGGACTCAGTGAGATTGGTATTTTCTTCAAGATGTATATGCCTGTACAGAAATCAACATATGCAGCAGCTGCAGTTATCACATTCATGAATGCATGGAACTCATACCTGTGGCCAAAGGTAATCCTCAATAAGCCTGATGCTATCACAATGCCAATGCTTATTGCAAACCTCGCAGCAGGATATACAGTAGATTACGGTGTACTGATGATGGGCGTTCTTTTCTGCTCCATCCCTACAATGATCGTATTCTTTGTGCTCCAGAAGCAGTTTGCAGAGGGAATTACAGGATCTGTTAAATAAAAGTAAAATAATATTGTTAAAAATCAAGAAGGCAAATAATATTTATTATTTGCCTTCGTCTTATAAGAGGCTTTGTGTTTAAAACATACATGTATCAAATAATAAATACAGTAGATAGGAGTGTAAAAATATGAGTAATTTTGATTCAAATATCATTAAAAATCCGGAAATATTTGAGCAGAACAGACTTGCGGCTCATTCGGATCATGTGTGCTATAAAAATGAACTGGAGAAAATTAAAGGAAAATCAAGCCTGAGATATGATATGAACGGCTTATGGAAGTTTGCATATGCAAAGAATCAGTCCCTGGCTCCTTGTGGCTTTGAGGCAGCTGACTATGATTGCAAAGGCTGGGATGAAATCAGGGTTCCGGCACATATCCAGATGGAAGGCTATGACGTGCCAATCTATACGAATACCACATATCCGTGGGAGGCTGATGAGTTTATCAAGCCGGGCGAGGTACCTGAGATTTTTAATCCGGTTGCAAGCTATGTGAAGTATTTCACAATCCCTGAGAATATGAAGAACAAGAGGGTGTGTATTTCATTTCAGGGAGTGGAGAGCGGTTTTGCACTCTGGCTGAATGGACACTATGTCGGCTACAGTGAGGACACATTTGATCCGTCTGATTTCGAGCTGACTGATTATATTGTCGAGGGTGAGAACAAGCTTGCGGTCAGAGTATGGAAATGGACATCAAGCAGCTGGTGTGAGGATCAGGATTTTTACAGATTTTCAGGCATTTTCAGAGATGTATTTTTGTATGCTGTTCCTTGTGCACATGTTGAGGATCTGTCAGTTGTTCCTACACTTAATGATACCTTTGACGAGGGCACACTTAGTGTGTCAATAAAGGCAGATGGTGATGGTGTTGCAAGTGTAAAGCTATATGAGCTGGGCGATTTGTCTGTGGAAAAATATGACAGGGCAAAGCTTTTATTGGAAGAGTTTGATATAGAGCTTAGGAATAAGGAAATTTGCGAGGGCTCATGTAATGTGAAAAATCCTCTGTTATGGAGCGCTGAAAAGCCGAATCTGTATGAGGTTAAAATTATAGTTAAAGATACGCATGGAAATGAGACCGAGTTTATCAGCCAGCTGGCAGGCTTCAGACGATTTGAGATGGTAGACGGACTCATGAAGCTAAACGGTAAGCGTATTGTATTTAAGGGTGTAAACCGCCATGAGTTCAGCTCAATAACAGGCCGTGTGCCAAACCGTGATGAGGTGATAAAGGATATTGTCACAATGAAAAAGAACAATATCAATGCTATAAGAACAAGCCATTATCCTGATGATTCCATGCTCTATAAGCTTTGCGATATTTATGGAATCTATATGATAGCTGAGAACAATCTTGAGAGTCATGGCACATGGGAGGCATATAATAAGGGCTATGTTGACCTTGACTTTGTTGTGCCAAAGGACAAGCCACAGTGGAGAGAAATGATGCTGGACCGTGCCAACTCATGCTATCAGAGAGATAAAAATCATCCGGCAATCCTTATCTGGTCATGCGGCAATGAGTCGTTTGGCGGCAAGACCATATATGAGATGTCACAGCTTTTCAGACAGCTTGATAAGCATCGTCTGGTGCATTATGAGGGAGTATTTAGCGATAGAAGCTATAATGACACAAGCGACATGGAAAGCCAGATGTATACTCCGGCTGCAGGCATTGAAAAATTCCTGGCAGAGCATCCTGAGAAACCGTTTATCTGCTGCGAATATACACATGCAATGGGAAATTCCTGCGGTGCTATGCACAAATATACAGAGCTAACAGACCGCGAGCCTAGATATCAGGGTGGATTTATCTGGGATTATATCGACCAGTCAATCTATAAAAAGGACAGATACGGCAAGTGGTTCCTCACATATGGCGGAGATTTCGGCGACAGGCCCACTGATGGAGATTTCAGCGGAAACGGCATCTGCTACGGCGGAGAGAGAGATGCTTCTCCAAAGATGCAGGAGGTGAAGTTCAATTATCAGAATATCTCGGTTGATTTTGACAGCGACTACATCTTTACAGTCACAAACAAAAATCTCTTTGTAAATACATCTGTTTTTGATGCTTTTGCCATTCTTCTTGCAGACGGTGAGGAGGTTTACAGGACAAAGCTTCAGATATCTGTTCCACCGATGGAGCAGGCAAGCTATGAGGTGCCGGTTACTCTTAAAAATTCAATGATTGATGTGGAAAAAGAGTACTGTATTGTGGTATCATTTGTATTGAAGGAAAACACCATCTGGGAAAAGGCAGGGTATGAGATTGCATTCGGACAGCATATGATAAAGAAGCCTGTAAGTGAGTATTCATGCGACAAATCAGTCGAGCTTGTTGTTGGAAACGGAAATATCCTTGTAAGAGGTGAGAACTTTAAGGCACTATTCTCAAGAATGAATCTGGGAATGGTTTCATATGTATATGGTGGCGTTGAGATGCTTCCAAATACTATTCCACTGCCGAATTTCTGGAGAACACCTACCAACAATGATTCCGGCAACATGATGCCACAGCGCTATGCACAGTGGAAGATTGCCAGCATGTATGTGACCACCAGACAGAATCAGCGCTTTGCAGATACATCACCAAGGGTAGAAAAAAATGACAACAATATCGCCATCACATACACTTATTTCATGCCTACCACACCGCAGAGCTCATGCGAGGTGACATACAGAGTGTTTGGTGATGGAACAATCGAGACAACTCTGTCATATGACCCTGTAAAGGAACTTGGCGATATGCCGGAGTTTGGCATGATGTTCAAGCTGGATGCCGATTATGATACAGTGAAATGGTACGGACTCGGACCACAGGAGACATACGAGGACAGACAGCATGGCGGAAAGTATGGTGTATACGAGAATAAAGTGGCAGACAATGTCGCAGAGTACCTCGTTCCGCAGGAGAGCGGCAACAAGTGCAGAGTAAGATATGCAAAGGTAATGGATAAGAAGGGCAGAGGCATGCTGTTCTTTGGTGATGAGCTTTCGTTCTCGGCATTGCCATATACACCACATGAGCTGGAAAATGCAGCGCATCATTTCGAGCTTCCACCTGTACACTATACTGTTGTCCGTGTGGCAAAGAAGCAGATGGGTGTAGGCGGAGACGACAGCTGGGGCTTACATACTCATCCGGAGTACCTGCTTGATGCCTCAGAGAAAATGGAATTCACATTCTGCTTCCGCGGAATCTAGCATTTTAAGGTTGTAAGGAATATTATTACGCATTTTGAGAGCAGTGACTACTACTGGGACTGCTCTCATGGTGTAAATAAATGATATAAGGATAAATGATATAAGAATAAATTATATAAGAATTAAGGAGAATTAAAATGTCAAAATTTATTAAGGGTATGGATTTATCGACCTTGCTCGAGCTGGAACGCTGCGGAGCAAAATACTACGAGGACGGAAAGGAGAAGGACATTCTTGACATCATGAAGGAGCATGATGTTGACACAATCCGTCTTCGTCTGTGGAATGATCCAAAATCAGAGGATGGTGAGCCTTACGGTGCGGGTAACAATGACCTTGCTGAGACTATCGCTATCGGAAAAAAGGTTACAGATGCAGGCTTTGGAGTGCTTTTGAATTTCCACTACAGTGATTTCTGGGCAGATCCGGGAAAGCAGATTAAGCCAAAGGCCTGGAAGAATTTCGGTGCGGACGAGCTGGAGCAGGCTGTATATGATTTTACACTTGAAAATCTGACTAAGATTATTGATGCGGGTGTAAATGTCACAATGATTCAGGTAGGTAATGAGCTCTCAAACGGACTTTTGTGGCCTGAGGGAAAGGTACCTAACTACGATAATATAGCAAAATTTGTGAATGCCGGAATACGTGCCTGCCGCAAGGTAAATGCTGATATTCCGATTATGATTCACCTCGATAATGGTGGAAACAATGAGCTTTATGTCAGATGGTTTACAAACTTCATCGAAAGAGGAGAGGAGTTTGAGTATATTGGATTGTCATACTATCCTTTCTGGCACGGCTCTCTCGATCAGCTTGAGTTCAATATGAACGATATTGCAAAGCGTTTCAATAAAGACCTTATCATCGCTGAGGTATCCATGGGCTTTACAATGGACAGCTACCAGGAGTACGAGAAGCTTGCTGATTCTGAGCGCAAGGGTTATGCGACAAAACCGGAGCTTGTTGAGAAGATAGATTATCCTATGACTATTGAGGGACAGGCTGACTTTACAAAGGATTTCTTAAACAGAGTGGCAAATGTGGTGGATGACCACGGAAAAGGATTTTTCTGGTGGGAGCCAGCGTGGATTCCTGTACCGGGCTCAGGATGGGCTACACCTGCTTCACTTAAGTACATGAATGATCCGGGACCATGCGGCAATGAGTGGGCAAATCAGGCGCTCTTTGACTATGATGGAAATGTGCTGCCGGCACTTGATGTTATTAAGTGTTTCAAAAAATAATTACAAAGAATATATGTAATTTTGTTGCATGATTTGATTTGTTATGTTGCATTTTCAGTCGGATGTATTGCAATGTAAAAATGTGCAGTTATAATAGAGTTATAAAGAAAAAACGAATTATTTTAACTATCAATTTAACGCAAATACAATCAGCAAAGGAGAAGAAAAAATGATACAGCAGAACGTATTAGACAAATTCAAGGAGCTTTTTGGAGCAGATGGGGATATCAGAGTATATTTTGCTCCGGGACGTGTAAATCTGATAGGTGAGCACACTGACTACAATGGAGGACATGTTTTCCCTTGTGCACTTACCATCGGTACATATATGGCAGCAAGAAAGCGCGATGACAGGAAGCTTCGTTTCTACTCTATGAATTTTGACAATCTGGGTGTGGTTGAGTCATCACTTGATGAGTTTACACCTGATCCAAACGGACTTTGGACAAACTATCCAATGGGCGTTATGTGGGCCTTCGAGGGACGCGGAATGAAGCTTGAAAGCGGTCTTGATATTGTTTTATTCGGAAATATTCCAAACGGCTCAGGACTTTCTTCATCAGCATCTCTTGAGGTGGTTACAGGATATATGTTAAAGGATATTTACGGCTTTGACGTGACAAATCAGGATATTGCACTTATCGGTCAGTATTCAGAGAACAACTACAACGGCTGTAATTGCGGTATAATGGATCAGTTTGCATCTGCAATGGGCAAAAAGGACAATGCAATTTTCCTTGACTGCAATACTCTTGATTTTGAGTATGCACCAATCGTTTTGGACGGTGCAAAGATCGTGGTTACAAACAGCATGGTTAAGCACAGCCTTGTAACAAGTGCTTACAATGACAGAAGAAATGAGAGTGCACAGGCTCTTAAGGATTTACAGACAGTATGTGACATCAAGACTCTCGGTGACCTGACAGATGAAGAGTTCGAGGCTCATAAGGATGCGATTAAGGATGAGATTGCACGTAAGAGAGGCAAGCATGCGGTTTATGAGAACCAGCGTACCATCAAGGCTGTTAAGGCACTGAAGGAAAATGATATCGAGACATTTGGAAAGCTCATGAATGCTTCACATGTATCACTTCGTGATGATTATGAGACATCATGTCCTGAGGTTGACGTACTTGTTGATGAGGCATGGAAGATTGAGGGTGTGATCGGATCACGAATCACAGGCGGCGGCTTTGGCGGCTGCACAGTCAGCATAGTAAAGGACGAGGCTATTGATCAGTTTAAGGCAAACCTGACAAAGGCCTATGAAGAGAAGGTTGGAAAGACACCTGAGTTTTATGTTGTTTCAATCGGAGACGGACCTAGCCGTCTGGCATAAAATTAGCAATATGAAATAGCAGTAACGGATAAACAGTTTTTTTTCGACAATGATTAAGGAGCATGACATGATTCAGGAGAGAATATTAGAATTAGTAAAATATGGTCTTACAACAGGACTTGTTGATCCTGCTGATGAGGTATACACAGTAAACAGACTTCTCGAGGTACTCGGAGTGGACGACATCGAAGATGAGACATTTGAAAAGGTAGAGGCTCAGCCGGCATGGACACAGGAAGAGGCAGAGGAGAAGCTTGAGGATATACTCGAGGATATGATGACATACGCATATGACAATGGCATCATGAAAGAAAACAGCATTGTATACAAGGATCTTTTTGATACAAAGCTGATGGGCTGCCTTGTAAATGCACCAAGCGTGATCAGAGCTCGTTTTAAGGATTTATACGACAATGAGTCGTCACTTGCGGCAACCGATTATTTTTACAAATTAAGCTGTGACAGCAATTATATCAGAAGACAGCGCATAAAGAAGGATATGAAATGGACCACAGACACAGAGTATGGCACACTTGATGTGACAATCAATCTCTCAAAGCCTGAGAAGGATCCAAAGGCAATTGCTGCCGCTAAAAATGCAAAGCAGAGCGCATATCCAAAGTGCCAGCTTTGTAAGGAAAATGAGGGCTATGCAGGCCGCGTAAACCATCCTGCAAGAGAAAACCACAGAATTATCCCTGTTACAATAAACAACAGCCAGTGGTTTTTCCAGTACTCACCATATGTATACTACAATGAGCACTGTATCGTGTTCAATTCAAAACATACACCGATGAAAATCGAGCGTGCCACATTTGGAAAGCTGCTTGATTTTGTGACACAGTTTCCACACTATTTTGTAGGCTCAAATGCAGATCTGCCAATCGTTGGAGGCTCTATCTTAAGTCACGACCATTTCCAGGGAGGACACTATACCTTCGCTATGGCAAAGGCTCCGATAGAGAAAGAAATCACATTCAAGGGCTACGAGGATGTCGAGGCAGGTATCGTAAAATGGCCTATGTCTGTTATCAGAATCAAGTCAGCAGACAAAGATAAGCTTATTGACCTTGCAGATAAGATTCTTCTTGCATGGAGAGGCTATACAGATGAAGAAGCATTTATTTTTGCAGAGACAGATGGAGAGCCACACAACACTATCACACCTATAGCAAGACGTCGTGACGGAGACTATGAGCTTGACCTTGTGCTCAGAAACAACATCACAACAGAGGAGCATCCGCTTGGCGTATATCATCCGCATGCCCACCTTCATCACATAAAGAAGGAGAATATCGGACTTATCGAGGTAATGGGACTTGCAGTGCTTCCGGCCAGATTAAAAGGTGAGATGGCAGAGCTTAGGGATGCAATCCTTACAGGAAAGGATCTGCATTCGACTGAGACTCTTGCATCACATGCTGACTGGGCTCTTAAGTTTATGTCTAAGTATGATAAGATTGATGAGTCTAATATTGATGGTATCATCAATGAGGAGATTGGACTTGTATTTAAAGAAGTGCTTGAGTGTGCAGGAGTGTACAAGTGCACTGATGAGGGACGTGCAGCGTTCCAAAAATTTATAGATGCGGTAAACTTATAATATTTTCTTTTTATAATACGGAAAGCACCGGCGAACCATACTATATATTTCGCAAGTACTACGCAGCTAAGAAGCAGTAAGAATTATGATTTAGGGTGTTTAGACCATGACACAACCGGCTTTTATGTGCCGTCCATGGCACATAACGCCTTGCCCCAGCGTCCATGCTGGGGCATTGTTGTATATGGACATAATTCTAACTGCTTCTAAGCTGCTTCGTAAAGCTCAATATATAGTATGTTCGCCGGTGCTTTCCTCGGCTGTGAGATAAACTGATTTTAAAGAATCGGTTAAAGCCATTATTGTTAATGACTTTTTACTAAAGATGTGTCATTAGGATGAATTAACCGTTTTTGTAGCTTGTGAAGGCAGTGGATGAATGCAGGCACCAGGAAGGCATCTGCGAGAATCCATGCGAGTGGGCTTGCAAAGCAGGCGGCAGAAAAGCCGAATATCGGTACAAATACAAGTCCGATGAGCGAACGCGCAATCATTTCTGCTACTCCTGCAAACATTGCAAAACCTGAAAAGCCCATGCCCTGTATGGTGAAACGGACTGTGTTTACCAGAACGAGCGGGATGTAGAAAAATGCATTTATCAGCAGAAACTGATGAGCCTGTGCGACAACCTCTGTTTCGCTTGGTGATACAAACAGGTAAATCAGATAGTTGGCTATAAACAGCAGTGCCACAAAAATCAAAACCGAATAGACCGATCCTATAACTGAGGCTGAAATAAGCCCCTTCTTTACACGTTCAAATTTGGCTGCGCCGACATTTTGTCCACTGTAGGTGGCCATTGTGGAGCCGAGTGCGTCAAATGGACACACCATAAACATTGAAATACGGCTTGCAGCGGTCATTGAGGCAACTGCGATGGAGCCTAAGCCGTTTACGGCAGTCTGCAGTATGACGCTGCCTATAGCGGTTATCGAATACTGAAAGCCCATAGGAAGTCCCATGACCATCAGATTTCTGACATATGAAGAGTCAAGCTCCAAATCATTTCTGCTTACATGCAGCAGAGGTACATTTTTTGCTATGTAAATGATGCACAGCACTCCTGATACACCCTGTGACAGTACGGTTGCAAAAGCCGCTCCAAACACGCCCATGTTAAATACCAGAATGAAAAGTAAATCAAGACCGATATTTAGAACTGCCGCGATTATAAGGAAAATAACAGGTATGACCGAGTTGCCGAGAGATCTCAGATATCCTGACAGCAGATTGTACAGTATTGTGGCAGGAATGCCTGCAAATATGACAATCAGATACTGGTAGGCGAGGTCGTAAATGTCGCCTGGCGTATTCATCCAGGTCAGAATGTGACCGCAGAGAAGCACAGTGAGTGCCGTCATGATTATTGCGATAATTACAGAGACAATTCCTGCATTTCCTACATATTTTTTAAGTCCTTTTTCATCCTTGGCACCAAAGCGCTGTGCTATAGGAAGTGAAAAGCCGGCACACACACCCTGGCAGAAGCCGATGATGAGAAAGCAGATGCTTCCGGTAGAGCCGACTGCGGCTAAGGCCGAAACACTTAGAAAACGACCGACGATTATTGTATCCATAAGGCTGTAAACCTGTTGAAAAAGCATTCCGAGAAGCAGCGGAAGGGAAAAGCCCAGAATGAGCCCGGTAGGAGAACCTACGGTGAGATCCTTTGAATTATTTTTAGTCATTATTTATAATCCCCCTTGATTAAAAATAGATAAAAATATATATAAAAATAGTGATTAAGTGTAATATACAACCTTTACAAACATAAGTAAATGAGGTAAAGTAAAATTGTTAGCATTTTTTTGGGTGCATATTTTAAAGTGAATAAAAACGCTGATTTTATGTTTGATATCATGTTTTTTTGAGAAGAAAATTGAATGATTAGTAAATATGTATGGGCTGACATATAATTAAATTTGGAGGAAAAGAATGAGAGACTGGGAAAATAACATTCGAAAGGTTGTACCTTATACACCGGGAGAACAGCCAAAGAATACCTGTGTTATTAAGTTAAATACAAATGAGAATCCCTATCCGCCAGCACCGGGAGTGAAGGAAGTTTTAAGTAATTTCAATACAGATGATTTAAGACTGTATCCTGATCCAAGGGTTGATAAGCTGGTAAATGCAATTGCGGATTTCTATAAGATAGACAGCTCAAAGGTGTTTGTCGGAGTTGGCTCTGATGATGTACTTGCCATGATTTTTATGACATTTTTCAATTCGAAAAAGCCGATACTGTTTCCTGATATTACATATTCATTTTATGATGTGTGGGCAGATATGCTTCGAATCCCTTATGAGCAGCTTCCATTGTCTGATGATTTTTCAATAGTACCGTCAGATTACTATAAGGCAAACGGCGGAGTAGTATTTCCAAACCCTAATGCTCCGACAGGAAAGCTCATGCCTCTTGATGAGATAGAGGACATAATAGAGCACAATCAGGATGTAATTGTCGTAGTAGATGAGGCATATGTAGATTTTGGCGGGGAGAGTGCGCTTCCGCTCATTGACAAATATGATAATGTCATTGTGGTACAGACATTCTCAAAATCACGCGCGCTGGCAGGCTCAAGAGTTGGTTTTGCAATGGCAAGTCCTGTGCTTATCAAGTATCTGAATGATGTGAAATATTCGTTCAATTCATATACAATGGACAGAATCACAATCGAAGCAGCTACAGCAGCGGTAAAAGACAGAGCATACTTTGAAGAGACCACAGCAAAGGTCATAAAGACACGTGAGTGGACAAAGACAGAGCTTAAGAGACTTGGCTTTACATTCTGTGACTCAAAGAGCAACTTTATATTTGCAAAGCCTGCAAATGTTTCTGCAACAAAGCTTTTTGAGGACCTTAAGGCAGACAATATATTTGTCAGACATTTCAGCTCACCTGAGCGAATCAACGACTATCTGCGAATATCCATAGGAACTGATGAGCAGATGCATACACTAATTAAATTTTTGGAGAATTATTCATGTTAAAAAAATATATTTACATCTTTTTAATTTCAATGGTACCACTTATTGAACTCAGAGGAGCAGTTCCGGTTTCACAGGTGATGGGGCTGCCGATAGTGCCATCATTTATCGTTTGTATCATTGCAAATATGCTTCCGGTACCAATTATTTATCTTTTTGCGAGAAAGGTGCTCATATGGGGAGCAGACAAACCAATTATTGGAAGGTTCTTCAGCTTCTGCCTTGAAAAAGGAGAGAAGGGCGGCAAGAAGCTTCAGGCAAAGGCCGGAAGAGGTCTGTTTGTTGCACTTTTACTTTTCGTAGGTATCCCACTTCCGGGAACAGGTGCATGGACAGGAACACTTGCGGCAAGTATCCTTGATATGGATTTCAAGTCAACAGTTGCCGCTGTCATGCTTGGAGTACTGCTTGCCGGCATGATTATGATGATAGTAAGTCTGGCGGGCGTGTCTATATTCCTGTAGAATTTATGGGGAGCTTTCTTCGTCCTTTGTTAAACAGTACAAATCCGGCCACCAGTGAAACAATTGTAACCACAATCACAACCACAAAGACCACTACACTATTACCGGGATCAGGGAAAAATCCTGAAAGTGTGCCCCAAAGGTTGAAAAGCAGATGAAGCCCCATAGAGTAGTAAATAGAGCCACCGCGTTCGCACACATATCCGAGCACTATGCCAAGTGCAAAGGCATATATGCCCTGAATCCAGTTGAGATGGAACAGTCCGAAAAGTGCAGCCTGCATCAGATTGGCAAGAGCAAATGGCAAAGCCTTTCTGGCACAGCGCATGGTTACACCGCGGAATATAAGCTCCTCACAGATTGGCGCCAGTATTACAGAATAAAGTACTGTCACAAAGGTGGTATCTGTGATGCCTGATGTCTCAAAAAGCTCGTTGTACTGCTGCAGCCAGTCGGGACGGATGTAGCCGGTTAAGTTAGCGATGAAATTGGCAGCAAACTGTGTACCCGGCACGAGTATGACGATTGCCACAATCATCATGGGATTGAAGGTTTTCTTAGGGGATGGAAGAAAATTACCTTCGTATCTGGCATAGTACCACATGCCAAAAATCGCAATGGTAATGAGTGCATAGATGATCATAATCATCATGTTAAAATTTACAGAGGTAAATGTCTTTTCAAGGCGGTCCGATACGTTTGCAGACGGAAAAGCAAGTTTTCCGACAAAACCCTGTCCAAACATTCCCATGCCCATCATAAAGAATAAGGCGATAGTCTGAATTGCCTCAACTGCAAGCAGTGGGACAAATGTGTAAAAGAAATATCCTACTTTTTTCATTTTCAATTTACTCCATTCTGATTTATTAGGCGATAGTAACATTAGTATAACATATCATAATTTAATTGCAAGAAAGCTGTTTACTTTAAAACTTTAATATGTTAAAATTAAAAGAAAATAAATCGCATGAAAAAGGAGAACACGATGAGCAAGAATCTTAAAACAGAAGCAGTAGACCATTTGTTTGATGCTATTTTGTGTCTCAAGGATAGAGCAGAGTGTTATACATTTTTTGAGGATGTTTGTACTGTAAATGAGCTTTTTTCTCTATCACAGAGATTTGAAGTGGCAAAGATGCTTAGAGAGCAGAAGACATATCTTGATATAGCAGAAAAGACCGGGGCTTCCACAGCCACAATCAGCCGTGTGAACAGATCATTAAACTACGGCAACGATGGATATGATATGGTTTTTTCACGCATGGAGGATGGCTCTGACAAAGAGGATTAGTTTATCATAGGGGAAAAGAAAAACAGGCTCATTAATTTGAGCCTGTTTTTTTAGAAGCCTCTTTTTCTTCATTTAGATTGTCAATCATGCGCTCAATCAGCATTTTCTTGATGTAGACATCAAAGCTCAGCATGCAGATAAAGCTGAATGTGTGAAGAAATTTCTGATCTTCAGCAGGAAAATCCTCAAATGTCTCACCGGCAATCTTGTATTTCTTGCCGAGATCCTTTAGGAGCTTCTGCGATTCTTCCGCCTCTAAGCTGAAAACCTCAGTATAGACATCCTGCATCGTAAATCCGTCATCATTGCCGAAATACTTCTCGGTAAGCGGATTAAGAATCGAGCGTATATCGTTGATGCTCAATATATTTTTGAAATAATATATAAAAAGCAGTGTGAGCACATGTTCCTTAGAATACTTTTTCTTGTCCGGAGAAGGGAGCAGATTGTTTTTGGCATAGTTGTTTATCATTGTCTTGGTAAGGATTTTGTCGCTTTCATAGCGCTTTGATGCAGCGAGCTGCTCGTCCATGAAGGTTGTGACCTGATCCATGTACAAATCAATGTTTGGTATATCCTCCGGCTTTATGTAATCTATTGATTTAAGCTGCTTTAATAATTCTGATAAAAATTCTTTAACGTCATTCTCCATATCATCACCTCAGGCTTTTATTATATAGTATTGAAAACTATATGACAAGTTTTTTTTGAATTTTCTCATATTGGGTTGTGCAAAACATATGTTTGTGGTATGCTGTAAATAAATTATTTTTGTATTTATGGTTTGTGTGCCTGTAAAAGACTGGAGAATTGAGAGGAAAACAGATGAACTTAGATATGTTGAATGAACAGCAAAGGGAGGCCGTTTTGACCACAGAGGGACCGCTTCTTATTTTAGCGGGGGCAGGCAGTGGCAAGACCAGGGTTCTTACATACAGGACTGCCTACCTGATAGATGAGTGTGGCGTCAATCCTTACAATATCATGGCAATCACCTTTACAAACAAGGCTGCGGGAGAGATGCGTGAGCGAATTGATGATATGGTGGGCTATGGTTCGGAAAGCATATGGGTTTCTACATTTCATTCGACATGTGTGCGTATACTGCGCAGGTATATTGACAGGCTGGGATATGACACGAATTTTACCATATATGATGCTGACGATCAGAAGGCTCTGATGAAGGACATCTGCAAGCGTCTTGAGATAGATACCAAGATGTATAAGGAAAAGATGTTTTTAAATGTCATTTCATCTGCAAAGGATGAGATGATTGATCCGATAGAGTTTGAAAACCGCTTCACAGGTGACTTCGTGAAGCGCAAGCAGGCACTTGTATACAAGGAGTATCAGAATGCCCTAAAGCAGAATAACGCACTCGATTTTGATGATTTGCTTGTGAAGACAGTAGAGCTTTTTAAGCTGGATAAAGAGGTGCTGGATTACTATCAGGAGCGCTTCAGATATATCATGGTGGATGAGTATCAGGACACAAACACCGTGCAGTTTGAGCTTATCAGGCTTCTTGCCATGAAGTATAAGAATCTGTGTGTGGTGGGTGATGATGATCAGTCCATTTACAAGTTCAGAGGTGCCAATATCTACAATATCTTAAACTTTGAGAAGCATTTTGAAGATGCAAAGGTCATAAAGCTTGAGCAGAATTACAGGTCTACCCAGAATATCCTAGATGCCGCCAACAGCGTCATTTCCAACAACGTGGGTAGAAAGGACAAGCGCCTTTGGACTGACAACGGAGCAGGAGACAGGATTACCTTTGAACAGCTTGAGAGTGGCTTCGAGGAAGCGGATTATGTGGCGCGTTCGATAGCGAGACTCGTGAGAAAGGGTGAGGCGCGCTATAAGGACTGTGCTGTACTTTACCGAACCAACGCACAGTCGCGTCTTTTCGAGGAGAAATTTATTGCAGCCAACATCCCATACAAGATTGTCGGCGGTGTGAATTTCTATGCCAGAAAAGAGATAAAGGATATCCTTGCATATTTAAAGACTATTGACAATGGCCATGATGACCTTGCGGTAAAGCGAATAATAAATGTGCCAAAGCGCGGCATCGGAGCCACAAGCATCAATAAGGTGACAGACTATGCTCTTGAGAAAGGCATAGATTTCTATACGGCACTGCGATATGTCGATGAAGTGCCGGGCATGGCGAGGTCAGCAGGCAAGATAAAGCCATTTGTGATGTTTATACAGTTACTTCGTGCGAGAGCCGAGATGGATTCGGTTTCGCAGCTCATACAGGCAATAATCGATGAGACCGGCTATGTCGATGAGCTGAAGGCTGAGGGCACGGATGAAGCAGAGCAGCGTATTGAGAATATTGATGAGCTTATAAACAAGGCTGTTGATTACGAGCAGGGGGAGGAGAATCCTACTCTCAGTGGCTTTTTGGAGGAGGTAGCGCTTGTAGCCGATATAGACGGTCTTGACGAAAACAGCGACTATGTGGTTCTTATGACTCTGCACAGTGCTAAGGGACTTGAGTTTCCGAATGTGTATCTGGCAGGTATGGAGGATGGTCTTTTCCCAAGCTATATGTCAATCACGAGTGATGATGCGACAAGCGAGATAGAGGAGGAAAGGCGTCTTGCTTATGTTGGTATCACGAGAGCCAAGGAGCATCTGACCATCACATCGGCGCGTATGCGCATGGTGCGTGGAGAGACACAGTTCAACAAGGTATCGCGATTTGTGAAGGAGATTCCGCGTGAGCTTATGTCAGGTGAGGTCTATGAGCCAAAGCGCCGTGATGATGACCTTGAAAGAAATTCGCAGAGCACGTATAGAAAGGCTAAGGAGGCCTTCAAAAAGACACCTACATACGGCACAGAGTATGCGACAACCTTTAATACACAGCGTACAAGGACACCTGTCTACACGCCTGTGAGCAACCAGAAGTCTTTTGCCAGTGCTAATACCACCGGAGGTCTTTCATATAAGGTAGGAGACAGGGTATCGCACATCAAGTTTGGCGCGGGAGAGGTCATGGCAATCGTAGAAGGCGGCAGGGATTATGAGGTCACTGTGGACTTTGACAAGGCCGGTACCAAAAAGATGTTTGCTTCATTTGCCAAATTGAAAAAAATTGACTAAAATTATTGTAATTTTTATAGGAAAATTGGATATAATATGCTATAATGGATTTAACAAATAGCATTTGACAATTACTTTTGGAAAAGGAGCGGATTGAATTATGAGTAAAGTTGAAGAATTATTAAAGGACAACAAGCTTGCAGAGAAGCTCAGCATGGCAAAGCTTAATGACCTTCTCAAAAAAGAAGAGGAAGACAAGAAGCCTTCCAAGGCTGTTATCATATTTGCCATCATTGGTGTATTAGTTGCTGTTGCAGCAGCGGCATATGGTATCTACAGATTTTTCACACCGGATTATTTAGATGATTTCGATGATGAGTATGATGATGAATTCGATGATGATTTCTTCGAGGATGAAGACGATGATGATGCTGAAGAGGAAAAAGAGGCACCAAAGACTAAAGAAGAGAAATAATCGTTTTTAGATAATGGGGGCTACATATGTAGTCCTCATTTTTCTTTATGTGTGAAGCAAGGCATTTGCAGTCAGGCATACAAAGAAATAATAAAGTATAAAGAGAGATAAGAATTACATGAAAAAAGGATTTAGAGGAACAGGAACCGTAGAAAGAGTAGACTTCCCAAACAAGGGAATAGCCGTTACAGATGATGGCGACAGAGTAATTGTGAAAAATACAATTCCGGGACAGAAGGTGGAATTTGTTGTAAATAAAGTAAAGCATCAAAGGGCAGAGGGCAGACTCATGGAGGTAATTGAGAAATCCCCTCTGGAGACAGAAGAGCCATGTCCTCACTTTGGAATGTGCGGGGGCTGTACATATCAGACAGTGCCTTACGAAAAGCAGCTTGATATGAAGCTTACCCAGGTGAAAAAGCTCATTTCGGATGCCATCGGCACTGAGGAAGAGTCAGGATATGAGTTTATAGGGATACATGGAAGTCCGAAAAAGAGTGAATACAGAAACAAGATGGAATTTTCCTTCGGTGATGAGTATAAGGATGGCCCTCTTGCGCTTGGCATGCACAAAAGAGGAAGCTTTTATGACCTTGTGACAGTATCGGACTGTCAGATAGTGGATGAGGATTTCAGGACAATATTAAAAGCAACACTTGATTATTTTTCAAAAAACAATATCCCGTATTTCCACAGAGCAACACACAAGGGCTATCTGCGGCATCTGCTTGTCAGAAAGGCAACAAAAACCGGTGAAATCATAGTCGACCTTGTCACCACCACACAGACAGAGGGCTTCAACGAGGAGGAGCTACTCGCAGGTTTTAGATATGCACTTTTGACCAGGCACTATGACGGCAGCTTTAAGGGCGTTTTACACACCCAAAATGACAGCGTGGCAGATGTGGTCAAAAACGAGGGCACAGAGGTGCTCTACGGAGATTCATATTTCTACGAGGAGCTCTTAGGTCTGAAATTCAAAATCACACCATTCTCATTTTTCCAGACCAACTCACTCGGAGCGGAGGTGCTCTATGAGACAGCGAGAGAGTTTATCCTGGGAGGTGACAGGGATTCGCTAAACGGTAAAACAGTCTACGACCTCTACAGCGGAACCGGCACCATCGCGCAGCTTATGGCACCGGTGTGTAAGGAAGTAGTAGGTGTCGAAATAGTTGAGGAGGCAGTTTGCGCAGCAAAGGAAAATGCAGCTCTTAATGGTCTTGATAACTGTAAATTTATCGCAGGTGATGTCCTCAAGGTGCTTGATGAGATAGAGGAAAAACCGGATTATATAATTCTTGATCCACCACGAGACGGTATCCATCCGAAGGCTATCGGGAAAATCATAGAGTATGGTGTTGAGAATATGGTTTATATTTCATGTAAACCAACAAGCCTGGCAAGGGATTTGCAGATATTTATGGACAGAGGGTATAAAGTGGAGAAGATATGCTGCGTGGATATGTTTCCGAATACTTATCATGTGGAAACTGTGGTGGGACTACAAAGGAAAGATATCTAGAAATCCTTGAATT
>OGKW01000936.1_pt1 | contig 20043 bp, 13 predicted proteins | sample 1572601 | NCBI WGS metagenome assembly OGKW01 (sample SAMEA2581875, study PRJEB24529) | metagenome | biome: Human gut stool | place: China | collected 2011
CCGAGTTCTTCTTCAGCGGCTCGAGCAGGCTCTTCTCCGGCTTTACCTTCGACAGACCCGAATAATCGGTCACAGTCATATTTCTGCGAGACGGGGTCGTCGGTTTATAGGTCTTAATGGCCATTCTTTTCACTCCTCATAAAATGCCAGATTTGCGGGAGCATCACTCCCATACTTGTTACAGCCTGTTAATTATCTGTAACTTAGAACATACCGTCGAAGAATTCGATGGTACCCTTGCGCTTCTTGCCGTCCTTGTCTGCGGTCGGCTCCGGATTGATGGTGATAACAGCCTTCTTGAAATCCGGGCGCTTGCCTACGCTTCTGCCCATGCGCTTGGTGTGACCGGTGCAGTTTACGGTGTTAACCTTCAGAACCTGTACCTGAAACAGTTCTTCTGCTGCCTTTGCAATTTCATCTTTGTTTCCAACCAAAATCGGTGAAAGGAAAGTACTTGCCAAAAGGCGGGATGCCGCTTCCAAAATACGTGGGTCACTGCCTTCTGTAAAAACAATCTTCTTCGGATTTTCTTTCAAGATATTAATCAACTTGCCAAACATACTACACGTTTCCTCCTAAATATTATTCTCTCTTAATCATACTATTTTTTGTACAAAAAACAAGGGGGTAATTAAGAAAAAATGTTAATAATTTTTTTAATTACGTAATTTGGTTCAAAAAGTTTCCGTTACATGGGCGCTCCCGCTCAGACAACTACGCAGGGGTATCGACATGCACAAAACGCATTGTCTGATACCCGCGTAGTTGTACCCATGTGTCGTAAAACTTTTTGAACCAAATTACTGCAAATCAAAAAATTAGTAACTATTCTTACTTATTATGAAAAACTCCTCCCTACATTATACCAAAAAGCACCAAAAAGCGTCGGTTCGTTTTGATTGGTGCACTTTTCTTTTTCTTATTTTACACAAAAAAAGATTTGTATCTCATGGGTACGAACACGCGGGTATCAGACAATGCGTTTTGTGCATGTCGATACCCCTGCGCGTTCGTCTAGCGAAAGCGCCCATGAGATGCAAACTTTTTTTATGCAAAATATTAGAAAAGAAAAACCTACTCCAGACGATACCCCACATTCCTAACGGTATGTATCCGTTCTCCCGCCTCTCCCAATTTCTTGCGCAATGTTTTGATATGCATATCCAGTGTGCGGGATTCCCCCTCAAAGGTTGTTCCCCACACACGATCCATCAAAAGATTTCTTGGCATAACATTTCCGGCATTACTCAAAAATACACGGAGCAGTTCGAACTCTTTATATGTCAGTTCAATAAGTTCATCATCCACATAAACACGGTGTTTCTCTACGTTCATCCGAATGTTTCCTGCCGATAATTCTTCAACAGATGCTTCCTGCGATTTGCTGCGGCGCAGTACGGCCTTCACGCGGGAAATCATCTCCAAAATACCAAACGGTTTCGCAATATAGTCGTCAGCGCCCGCGTCTAGCCCTCTTACCTTGTCAATTTCCGTGCCCTTGGCGGTCACAAGAATCACAGGAACATCGGAAAGCCTTGCATCTTCCCGCATTTTTTTGACAATCGAAATACCATCCTCATCCGGAAGCATAATGTCAAGAAGGACGAGTTCCGGAACTTCATTTTCACACAATTTCCAAAACTCTTTGGCGCACGATGCTTCTTTCGTCTCCATATGACAGTCCTTCATTGCATACACTTCAATTTCCCGGATATTCGGGTCATCCTCTACAACACAAATCATTCCGGAACACCTCCTGCCTCATTTTCCTGCTCACTCACCAAACTCATGGCAATGTTTTCACAATGATCTGCCATTCTCTCATAATTAATCGCAAGTTCGTTGACATAAATTCCAATTTCCGGCGATGTTTTTTCTTTTTTTACCCGCTTCAGATTCTGCTTCTTAATGCGTTTGTTAATATCATCAATCTGTGTTTCTTTTTCTTCAATTACATTGGCAAGTGTGCCATCATCTTTTATAAAAGCAGAAACCGTTGTGCTTACAATATCATGCACCTGCTCCGCATAGAAATTCATTTCCTCCCTTAATTTCTTCGGCCATACGGCTTTGCTTTTTGAAATTTTTGCTGCTTCACTCATAATGTTTATCGTATGGTCAGAGATACGCTCTAAATCACGAATACAATACACAAGCAAATTCCATTTTGCATACTCTTCCACAATCACGTTGCGGTTTGCAATCTGACGCAGATATTCGCCTATTTCCTCTTCGTAACGGTCAATCTTTTCTTCCATTTCAATTACCTGATTACGCTTTTCTTCCGAGTAATCATGGATACCTTCTAAGGCAAGCGTCACATTTTCCAAAGTTAGATAAGCCATCTCATTTGCCGAGCGCTCACACTGCTCAAGAGCAAGTGCCGGACTATCTAAGAAACGGGAATCCAAACGTGCAAATTCCGACGTTGTTTCCTCCTCATCCTCTCGAATTGTAAGAGTTGCCAGTTTTTCAAGCATATTTGCAAATGGGAACAAAAGAATCGTTGCCCCAATGTTAAACAAACTGTGAATCACGGCAATTCCTGCGACTCCTGCTGCATCGTGCATAAAGGAAAAATCAATAAATGCATACAAAGAGTAAAATACAATCATAAATACCGTTGTACCGATTACGTTAAAATATAAATGAACAAGTGCGGCACGCTTCGCATTTTTGCCGGCACCGATCGATGACAAAAGTGCCGTCACACACGTACCGATATTCTGTCCCATGATAATCGGAATTGCTGTCGCATAAGGAACACTTCCGGTCAGACAAAGTGCCTGTAAAATACCAACCGATGCGGAAGAACTCTGAATAATCGCAGTAAGAATTGCACCTGCCAACATTCCTAAAATCGGATTGGAAAACATCGTTAAAACATGCGTAAACTGTGGCACATCAGCAAGTGGTTTTACCGCAGCACTCATCGTGTCCATACCAAACATAAGGATGGCAAAACCAATCATGATTGCTCCGATGTCCTTACGTTTTTCCTGTTTGGATGCCATAATCAAGAAGATTCCGATAATTGCAAGAATTGGAGTAAACGATGTTGGTTTTAATAAAGTAACCAGTAAATTGTTTCCCTCAATTCCCGTCAGACTCAGAATCCATGACGTCACCGTAGTACCAATATTGGCACCCATAATTACACCAATCGCCTGATTTAATTTCATGATTCCTGAATTTACAAAACCGACAACCGTTACCGTTGTTGCAGATGAACTCTGAATCACTGCTGTAACACCGGCTCCAAGTAAAACTGCCTTAATGCGGTTATCCGTCAACTTTTCTAATATTCGCTCTAATCTTCCCCCGGATAATCTTGTCAGTCCGTCTCCCATCACATTCATACCGTAAAGGAAGAACGCAAGGCCGCCAATCAATGACAATGCCTGCAGCAAAAATTCTGTGTACATTTTTCATACCTCCATCTTTTTTCATTTCTTTCTACCAGTATTTACAATAACGTATCAAAGTAAAATTGAAATAGACGTTATGTAAAATTTATGTAAAAATTGAAAAATTTCTTTTCTTGTGCTAGGATAGGGCATGGAAAACAAGAATTGGAGGCATTATTTATGAATACATTAAAGAAATTTATTTCTTATTACCGGCCTTACCGCGCCGTCTTTTATTTTGATTTATTCTGCGCTGCCGTTATCAGCGTGGTCGATTTAGCCTATCCGCAGCTTTTGCGTAGTCTCACAAAAACACTTTTTACCGGGAACAAAAGCGCGATTTTAGGAGCACTGCCATGGCTCTTTCTCATTTTACTTATGATGTATACCATACAAAGCCTGTGCAAATACTACGTCACCTGCCAGGGACACATTATGGGAGCGAAAATGGAACGCGATATGCGAAAACAGCTTTTTGAACACTATGAAAAACTGTCCTTTTCCTATTACAGTACACACAACTCCGGTCAGATGATGAGTAAACTAGTCAGCGATTTGTTTGACATTTCCGAGCTTGCCCACCACGGTCCGGAAAACTTGTTTATTTCCTTAGTAAAAATTATCGGCTCATTTGTATTTTTGTTTTTGATTAATCAGAAACTCGCCCTGCCGCTTTTGCTGCTCGTCATTCTCATGATTTTATTTTCCATTCGGCAGAATAAAAAAATGCAGCAGACCTTTTTGGAAAATCGAATCCGCATTGGTGACATCAATGCTAGTCTGCAGGATACGCTCTCCGGCATCCGTGTCGTTCAGTCCTTTGCCAATGAGGATACGGAACTGCACAAATTTAATCACAGCAACGAGGCGTTCTTAGAGTCCAAAAAAGATAATTACCGATGCATGGGAACTTTTATGAGTTCTAACCTGTTTTTTCAGGGAATGATGTATCTCACAACGTTAATTTACGGCGGCTATCTGATTGCCATGGGACAAATGCAGGCAGCTGACCTTGCGATGTACGCTCTTTACATTGGTATTTTTATCAGTCCGATTCAAATCCTTGTCGAACTTGTTGAGATGCTGCAAAAAGGTCTTTCCGGGTTCCGCCGCTATCTCGAAGTCGTTGAAACTGAGCCGGAAATTCAAGATAAAGAAGGTGCCATTGATTTAGAAAATGTAAAGGGTGACGTTTGTTACGACAACGTTTCTTTCCACTACAGCGACGATAATAAAACCGTTCTCTCGCAAGTGTCCATTCACATTCCTGCCGGAAAATCCGTTGCACTTGTCGGTCCTTCCGGCGGTGGCAAAACAACAATCTGCTCCCTGCTGCCTCGTTTTTACGATGTGACAGCCGGAAAAGTTACAATTGATGGCAAAGATGTGCGTGATCTCACGCTCAAAAGTCTGCGAAACCAAATCGGAATGGTACAGCAGGACGTCTATTTATTTGACGGAACCATCCGGGAAAATATTGCTTACGGAAAGCCGGATGCAACCGATGAAGAAATCCGTGAAGCGGCTGAAATTGCACAGGCATCGGATTTTATTGAAGAAAAAAGTGCAAAATATGACAGTCCGATTGCACAGGGCGGTTCTAACGTATCCGGTGGACAGAAACAGCGTCTGTCGATTGCAAGAGCCATTGCAAAGAATCCGAAGGTCTTCATTTTTGATGACAGTTTTTCCGCACTCGATTTAAAGACCGATGCGGCACTCCGTAAGGCACTGGCAGAAAAGGTATCCGACAGCACGGTTATTATTGTTGCACAGCGAATCAGTACGGTGCTTCATGCAGAGCAGATTCTTGTCATGGATGAAGGCAGAATCGTCGGCAGGGGAACACATGAAGAACTGCTTGCAAACTGCGAAGTATACCGCCAGATTGCAAAATCGCAGATGTCAGAAAAGGAACTCGGACTTGCGGGTGATACAGAAAGGGAGGAACAGTAATTTATGGAAAATAAAGATGTAAAAATGCCTCCGAAGACAAGAGGACCGGTGAGAGGACCAGGCAGAGGCATGATGCCCGGAGAAAAAGCTAAAGACTTTAAAGGGTCTATCGGCAAATTACTTGCGTATCTTGGAAATTACAAAATCGGCATTATCGTAGTGATGATTTTTGCGGCGTGTGCGACCGTGTTTAACGTTGTCGGTCCAAAGGTTTTAGGTAAAGCCACGACAGCACTTTCCGAAGGGCTGATGAATAAAATCAACGGCACCGGCGGCATGGATTTTAACTATATCGGAAAAGTCCTTTTATTTGTGCTGGGATTATACAGCATCAGTGCCGTTTTCAGCTTTATACAGGGCTGGATTATGACGGGGATTACACAGAAGCTGTGTTACCGGTTAAGGAAAGAAATTTCCGAAAAAATTAACCGTATGCCGATGAAATATTTTGAAAGCAGAACTTACGGTGAAGTATTATCGCGTATTACCAATGATGTAGATACTCTCGGCATGGGTTTAAACCAGAGTATTACTACGATTATTACCGCTGTTGCGACCATGCTTGGTGTATTGGTGATGATGTTAAGCATTTCACCGCTGATGACACTGATTGCAGTCATTATTCTGCCGGTGTCAGCCGGACTGATTTCATTTGTTGTAAAGAAATCACAGAAATATTTTAAGACACAACAGGAATATTTAGGCCATATCAACGGACAGATTGAAGAAACCTACGGCGGACATACCGTTGTAAAGTCTTTTAACAAAGAGGCTTCTATGGTTAAGCAGTTTGACGAAACCAATACGGTATTGTATAAATCCGCATGGAAATCGCAGTTCCTATCCGGAATGATGCAGCCGATTATGAATTTCGTCGGAAACTTAGGCTATGCCTGTGTGGCATTAACCGGAGGTCTTCTTGCAATTCAGGGCGCGATTACAATTGGTGATATTCAGGCATTTATCCAGTATGTTAAGAATTTCACACAGCCGATTACACAGATTGCACAGGTTATCAATCAGGTACAGTCTATGGCAGCAGCCTCCGAGAGAGTATTCGAGTTCTTAGAGGAGGAAGAAGAAGACCAGTTTGCGCAAAATCCGGTACGCTTAGATAAAATCGAAGGCTGTGTGGATTTTGAAAATGTACACTTTGGTTATAAAGAAGATCAGACAATTATCAATGATTTTACCGTACATGTAAAACCGGGTCAGAAGGTTGCCATTGTCGGTCCTACAGGTGCCGGTAAGACAACGATTGTGAAGCTGCTCATGCGTTTTTACGATGTCGGCAGCGGTGCTATTTTAGTAGACGGACACAATATCAAGGACTTTAACAGACGGGAATTAAGAGATGCGTTTGGCATGGTGCTTCAGGATACATGGCTGTATAAGGATACCATTATGGAAAATATCCGTTACGGAAGACTGGATGCAACCGATGAAGAAGTTATTGCGGCGGCAAAAGCAGCGCATGCACACCACTTTATTGAAACCCTGCCGGGTGGCTATCAGATGGAATTAAATGAAGATGCAAGCAATGTTTCACAGGGACAGAAGCAGCTGCTTACAATTGCGAGAGCAATTCTTGCAGACAATCCGATTCTGATTCTGGATGAAGCGACCTCTTCTGTGGATACCCGTACAGAGATTCAGATTCAGAATGCAATGGATAACCTGATGAAGGGCAGAACGAGCTTTGTCATTGCCCACCGTCTGTCTACGATTAAAGATGCAGACGTGATTCTTGTCATGAAGGACGGCGATATTGTAGAACAGGGAAATCATGAAGAACTTCTTGCAAAGGGCGGCTTCTATGCAGACCTTTACAATTCACAGTTTGATGAGGCAGAAAGCGCGTAAGATACGGGAATTTTGATAAAAAATGGAAGTTATTAAAGATGAATATTTAAAATATTAATTCAAAACAAAGAGTAAAAAGGAGAAACAGCCTGGCAGAGGTTTTTTCTCCTTTTTTCACGGATAGTCCTTGCAAAACTTTAGAATTTCTGTATACTTGAAATGTTAGGTGTTTTCATGGCAGAGCCGGAGGAATTTGATGAAACAGATTGCGTGGGTAAAAGTTATCCAAAACAAATATATAAAAAGATGTATAAGTATTGTGGGAATTGTAATCGTTTTACTGGGTGCCATGCTGTTATATCATATTACAGGTTTAAGAAAAAATGAATATACAAAAAAGGAGCCATTGCTTTTAAACTGGACTGTTGTCAGTGAAAATCAGACGGATACGGATGTGGATTTGAATACATTCCGCTTTGATAATATTTTAACAGACAAAAAGACAATATATTTATCCCGTACTTTTGTGGATAAAGGGCAGTTTCAATCACCGGTACTTGTGGTTCAGACGCATAATGCAACGTTACGTGTCTTTGTGGACGGAGAATGTATTTACAGTTCCGGGCTGGAGCGGTATGACTGCGGGAAAATGGTTGGAAGCGGCATGCACAGCATTGCGATGCCTAAAGATGGAGAACAGCATGAACTGATGCTGGAATTTAAGGCAAACGGTGATTCTTATGTTACCCGGATGAACGATATTTATATTACTGATTATGCAACAATTTACACTGATTTTTTAGTGACCAACAGAGTTACTTATGCACTTAGTGTCTGCCTTTTGTTTATCGGATTTGTCCTGCTTTTGCTTGGGATGGTTATGATGCTGACGCGGACCTGGTTTACACGTTTGATATCACTGGGAATTTTCTCGCTGATGGTAGGTTTATGGACGATGGGAAAATATAATATCCTACAGATTTACCGGGTACCGATATGGCTGTGTACCTTTATTGAGTATGCCAGCATGTATATCGGTCCGCCGTCTCTGCTGCTTTTTTTCAGGGATTATCCGAAAAAAGCAGACAGCAAATGGATAACGTGGATGTATTACATAATTTTCTGGGTAGATAGCGGTGTGACGGCACTTTTATTTGTGCTTCATTTTTCAGGTGTCTGGCATCTTCCGCATATGCTTCGGCTGGAACAGGCATTTGTAGCAATTGTCTGTGTTTATCTGATTATATTAATGATTGCCTGTGTCAGAAAGGGAAACCGGCAGAGCAGACTGGTTATCTGCGGTGTGATTTTGTTTTTGCTGTGTATCGGAGCGGAATGGTCAGGTTATATGGCAGGAAAATACTGGGGTCATGAAATGTCATGGACAACAGGATTTTCATCTTTGGGAACTGTGATTCTGATTAGTATTTTACTGCTCTCATTAAGCTGGGATATTGCGGGAAAAATGGTCGACGAAAAAGAACAGGCAGTTCTTTATAAAATGGCATATACGGACAATCTGACGGGACTTTATAACCGCCGCTTTTGTGAAGAACGATTAAAATCATATTGTTATAATAACATTCCATTTACAATTTTTAATTTTGATATGAATGGGCTGAAAGCCACGAATGATACCCATGGGCATAGCAGTGGGGATAAGCTGATTAAGGGGTTTGCGGATATTTTAACAAAGACGTTTGGGGACAAAGGTATCGTTGGCAGAATGGGCGGCGATGAATTTATTGTAATTGTAGAAAACATCGAAGAACTTAATTGTCAGGAAGAAATCCGACATTTTCAAAAAATTATGAGTGAGGCAAATAAAGCACAAAGTGGGTATGTTTACAGTACGGCATACGGCTATGCAGACAGTTCTGAAATTGTGTCAGACGGTGAAATACGCGATGTCAACATGGTTTACAGACTGGCGGATAACCGCATGTATGAGAATAAAAAGACATGCCATGATGCAAGAAAATAGTTAGAAAGTGGAAGGAACAAAGGAATTTATGAATAGGACTTACGACAAATTTCAGGTAGTATTACTAAGCGAAGTAAAAGGGAAAGACAGCAATGCGTTTATTTTTGAATTACGTCTTACTTCGGAGGACAATTGTCGTATCAGAATTATAGATTTTGACGCATTTGATATTGACGGAAACAAGTACAGCGCGGGAGCGGATAAAATCAGTACAACAGATGTGATTTTAGGACACAGCAAATTTTTTGCCGAAACCAAAAAGATTAATGTAAAAATCAGTTCGCAGTTTAAAGCAAGAATCGGCTGTATGGCAGTCTTAACGGTTGCCTGTATCGAAGATAAACAGCAGATGAAATTCTGTTTCCAGAGAAAAGGAACAAACCGCTGGGATTGTGTCGGTGTGGAATTTATGGAGTATGAAGGTCTTCCGGCAGCAGAAGAAGAACCGGTGGAAACAGAAGAGGCTTTAGAACCGGTTGAAGAACTGACTGACAAAGCAGAAAAACAGGTACAGGCGCAGACGGAAGCACTGACACAGACTGGAGCTTCGGCAGTGAAAGAAGACGGTGAAGAACAGGCAGCAGTGGTAGTACAGGATTCTCCGGCAGAAGACATCCCGGCAGCACAGGATGAAAAAGCTGCAGCAGAATCACTTGAAGAATATCTGGAAAGAGAAGGCACAGAGTCCGTCTTAGGGCTGTCCATGAAGGAATTTGTCAACCGTTTTGCATTAGGTACACAGACAGTAGAAGATGTTTTAAAGCAGTTAAATGTCAATGTGGCGCAGGAAGAAGAACCGGCAGAAACAATCAGTCAGTCGGCGCCGGTATCCCAGCCGGAGGAAGAAGAGCAGGAGCAGTCCATAGAAGACTATTTAAACAGTCTGATTGAATTTGATGAAAAATCATCAGAAACCATCGGCCTTGCCGTTTCTAATATGAGAATCCGTGCAGAAGAACAGGGGGACACCGTCTGTCCGGTTCTTTACTGTGAGGTCAGCTATTCCAAAGAAACCTATGTATTGGTGCGCTGTCCGATGATAAAGGTGATTTTTTACGATGCAAAGGGATGTATCGACAATGTTGCCATGCATCCGGTATCCCGTATCCATACAGGTCAGGATATTGTTGAAATGGCATTTAAGAAGTCCACAGTGAAAAATTGGAAAAACAAGAGCAAAATCAAAGTACTCGTAACGCTGTAAAATAGATAAAACATTTTTTTTGGTTAAAACATAAAACATAAAAAATAAAAGAATTAAAAGAAGAAAGCTGCGCAGCCGGAACAAAAAACGGCTGTGCAGCTTATTTTATAAAGTTCTGAAAGCTTAAAGGATGTTGGCTGATATGCAGCTGGTATATCGATATAAAGGATTCTGATAATTACGGTTTTTAAAACTACATCATATTGAAATAAATGTAATATCATCTTGACAAAAAAACAAAGAAGCGGTATAACATAAATAGTTTGAGAATCAAAACATTGTGTTTCTGAACGAAAACAAAATACTGTTATGGCAGATGAGAAATTACCTGCGGAATGGAGATTAATATGAATAATCAGTTACCACAACTTATATTAGGAGATGTTATTGTGCCGGTGCCGGTGATTCAGGGCGGCATGGGTGTTGGAGTGAGTCGAAGCCGTCTTGCGGGAGCAGTTGCAAAAGAAGGCGGTATCGGTGTGATATCAACAGCACAGATCGGTTATGACGAGGAAAATTTTGAAAAAAATCCGGCGGAGTGTAACCGCAGGGCAATAATAAAACACATTGCGCAGGCAAAAGAGATTGCAGGCGGAAACGGACTGGTCGGTGTGAATATCATGGTGGCATTAAAGCACTACAGACAGCACATTGAAACGGCGGTAGAAGCGGGTGCAGATGTCATTATCTGTGGTGCGGGACTGCCGGCAGATTTACCGGGAATTGCCCAAAACTATGCGTGTGAGCATGGGAAAAAGATACCAAAGCTGATGCCGATTGTGTCTTCCGCGAGAGCGGCGGGAATTATTTTAAAAATGTGGGACCATCATTACCATACGGTGCCGGATTGTATTATTGTGGAAGGACCGATGGCAGGCGGACATCTTGGATTTCAGGAAAGTGTATTGGAAAATATTGAAAATATTGATTTTGACGCGATTCTTTGCGGGGTCATTGACAGCAAAAAGCCATATGAGGAGAAATACACAAAAAAGATTCCGGTTGCGGCGGCAGGCGGTATTTTTGACAGACAGGATATTGACCATGTGCTTTCATTAGGTGCAGATGCCGTACAGATTGCAAGCCGTTTTGTTGTCACTAAAGAATGTGATGCATCTGATGCATACAAACGTGCATATATTGAGGCGGGAAAGGGTAATATACAGATTGTAAAAAGTCCTGTCGGCATGCCGGGACGTGCCGTGCGCAATGCATTTATCAGACAGGTTGAGCAGCACAAACAAGAAATTACCGGCTGTTATCAGTGCCTTGAAAAATGTAATCCGAAGGAAGTGCCGTACTGCATTACACAGGCGCTGATTCACGCCGTGAAAGGCGAATTAGAGCAGGGGTTAATTTTCTGCGGTGAAAATGTTTCCAGAATCCATGAAATGACAACCGTACCGGAACTGATGCGGGAACTGACACAAGGTTGACATAACACCCCGGTATTTAGTACTATAGTAAGTGAAAAAGAACGAATGGAGAAACCAATGAAAGAATTTTTGCGTGCTAAGATTTTTGCACTTTCACAGTATCTGGAAATGCTGCTTTCGCTGATTTTAGGACTGGTTATTGTAATTCTTGCAGGGAAACTGCTGATGGACGTATTTAATCCGCAATATATTTTTGCAGGAGAAGACGTCTTTGCATATTATCTGGAAACTGCAATGAATCTTGCGATTGGTGTGGAGCTTATTAAAATGCTTTGCATGCACTCACCGGGGACTGTCATTGAAGTCCTTTTATTTGCAATTGCAAGACAGGTTGTTGTATCCCATTCTTCCGTGACACAGACACTGACCGGGGTATTTGCAATTGTTGTGCTGTTTGCTACAAGAAAATATCTGTTTATTCCACACGATGAGGTAGAAAAGATTACCGTACGCGGTAGTATGACTGTAGCAATGGCAAACCGTGTTGCTAAAATCAAAATACCGGAAACAGATGGAAAACTGCTCCGTGATGTGATTGAGAAGCGGATTTGTGAGGAAAGCCTTTCAAAAGAAATCGGAACCTGCGTGGATTACGATAATTTTGCATTATGCATTGCAAGTATCAGAGAAGGTAAAGTAACAAGAGTTGATATTTTAAAAAATAAGGATTGATAAGGAGTAAGCTTATGGCAATTGTACATGTAACAAGTGAAAATTACGAAAAGGAAGTATTACAGTCTGATAAGCCGGTATTGATTGATTTCTGGGCATCATGGTGTGGACCGTGCCAGATGTTAGGACCGGTCATTGAAGAAGTTTCAGAAGAAGTGACGGATGTAAAGTTTGTAAAAGTAAGTACTGAAGAAGCACCGGAACTGGCAGAAAAATTTTCTATTATGTACATTCCGACACTGGTACTCATGGAAAATGGAACGGTTGTAAATAAATCCACAGGCTTTTTACAGAAGGAACAGATTTTAGAACTTCTGAATACAAAAAATTAAAAAAATTAAAAAAAATTAAAATTTTTGTTGACAAATGAAGTTTGAAAGATTATCTTATTACTTAATTCAACAGTCAAATGCAGAGAACAGGAAATGACTTTTTCAAATCACCGCTCACAGAGAGCCGTAAGATGATGAGAAGCGGCAGCAAGGAATGAAAAAGCCCTCACCTGCGAGCAGTTCCGGTGAAAGGCAGTGTAATTGTATACAGCCTAGTAATTGGAATCGGTACCCATCGTTAACAGGGCATGCCATAGAGTCGGTATCCTATTGATTCTGACAGCAGTGGCAGTAGAGAGGCCGGGATATCCGGCAAGCAAAGTGGTAACGCGGAAGTAATGTTAAATCAGCCTTCGTCTTTGCACCAAATCATTTAGATTTGTGTGGAGACGAAGGCTTTTTTGATACTATGGACAATGCGTACAGAGTGTTTGACTGATGAAATATATCATAATAGGAGAGTGACATCTATGAACACTTTAGTAATTGTTTTAATTGCAGCTGTTATTTTATTCGGCGCATATGTTGTCTATGGCCGTTGGTTAGCCAACAAATGGGGAATTGACCCTAAGGCAGAAACACCGGCAGTAAAGTACAATGATGGTAAAGATTTTGTCCCGACAAACGGATGGACAGTATTTAGTCATCAGTTTTCATCTATTGCAGGTGCAGGTCCTGTAACCGGTGCAATTCAGGCAGCGGCATTTGGCTGGTTACCTGTATTACTCTGGATTCTCATCGGTGGTGTATTCTTCGGTGCTGTTACAGACTTCGGTGCCTTATATGCTTCCGTTAAGAACGAAGGAAAGTCCATGGGTATGATTATTGAAAAGTACATCGGTAAATTCGGACGTAAGATTTTCTTACTGTTCTGCTGGTTATTTACATTAATTGTTATTGCAGCATTTGCCGATATGGTAGCCGGAACATTTAATGCGTATACAGTTGTTGACGGACAGTCACAGTTATCTGCAGCTGCTTCAACAAACGGTTCTGCCGGTATGGTATCTATCATGTTTATGGTATTTGCCGTTGTATTTGGTCTGATTCAGAAGAAATGGAATCTTTCAGGCTGGAAAGAAGCAGTTGTTGGTATCGTATTTATCATTGCTTCATTTGTAATTGGTAACTACTTCCCAATTGAATTAGGCAAGAACGCATGGAGCTATATCACATTTGTATATATCTTTTTTGCAGCAGTTCTTCCAATGTGGCTGATGAAGCAGCCTCGTGACTACATGACAACATTTATGTTCATTGCCATGATTGTCGGTGCAGCACTTGGTCTGGTTGTAGCTCATCCGTCTATGAACCTTCCGGTTTATACAGGATTTAACAATGCAAAGCTTGGAACAATGTTCCCAATCCTTTTCGTAACGGTTGCCTGCGGTGCTGTTTCAGGTTTCCACAGCCTTGTATCTTCCGGTACATCTTCTAAGACTGTAGCAAATGAAAAGGATATGCTTAAAGTTGGTTACGGCGCTATGATACTTGAAAGCTTACTTGCTGTTATCGCTCTTTGTGTTGCAGGCGCAGCCGCAGCAGCAGACGGAACAGCCGCTACTGGTACACCGTTCCAGATTTTCAGCCGTGGTGTTGCAGGTTTCTTTGAAATGTTTGGTGTTCCGGTACATTTCGCAACTGTATTTATGACAATGTGTGTATCTGCACTTGCTCTTACATCACTTGATGCCGTTGCACGTATCGGACGTATGAGTTTTCAGGAACTTTTCAGCGTAGATGATATGGAACATGCAGAAGGATGGAGAAAGTTACTCTGCAATACATATTTCTCAACAGTAATAACACTTCTTTGTGGTTTCGTACTCACAAAGATTGGTTATGCAAACATTTGGCCGTTATTTGGTTCAGCAAACCAGTTATTAAGTGCACTTGTAATTCTTACACTTTGTGTATTCTTAAAGGTAACAGGACGCAGCAACAAGATGCTGTTCCCGCCACTTATCATTATGCTTTGTGTAACATTTACAGCACTGGTACAGCGTACAATCGCTATGGTTAAGGCAATCCAGACAGCAGCATCTGTTACAATTCCGGCAGGTACTGCTACATGGGGAAGCGTATTTATTGCCAACGGGCTTCAGCTTATTATTGCAATTCTGCTGATTGTACTTGGTCTTATCATTGTTGTAAATTCAGCTAAGAGTTATGCAAAGAGTGAGAAAAACTCAGAAAAGGCAGCTTAATTCGTATAGCAGCTATATAATAAGAAGCTTTACATAAAAACTCCCGGATTTTTTCTATCATCATATATAGAGAGGATTCGGGAGATTTTTGCATAGGAACGGCAATCCCAGCGATAAAAATATTGAAATTCTGTCGTGTTCATAGTAATATATAAATAGTGTGAAAAAACCTTAAATTTAAAATAAGAAGACACAATATCGTAAAAGACAGGGGAATAAATAATATGGAACAGGTTGTTTTTGGTGGAAGAATGAATATCCCAAAGGGGACAACATTTTTTAAGACAGGCGAAAACGTTGAACATGTATATCTGTTAGTGAATGGACAGGTACGTGCAAAAAGCGAATATATGAAGATGAATCTCGATAACGGAGCACTGTTAGGAATTCTTGATATTTATTCAGAAGAATATCTTTTTGATTATGAGGCCGTTACGGATTTGATTGTATTGTGCTTTGACATTGCACATGCAGATGGCATTCAGAAGCTTTTAAAACTGGGTAAAAACTATCAGGAAATTGCTGTGAATTCTTTATTTGCGCAGTTTCATGAAGTGTACCGGTTATATGAAAAAAGCTTTTTGTCTTATGCATCAGAAATGGATGATTTTAATGTCATTGATAAAGAAGAAGATTCTGCAAAGGTGGATATGGAAATCTGCACCTATATGAATCAGATATACGCATTGGATAAAAAAGTTTTTCATGAACTTTTTACAGCCGGGGAAATGATAGCATATGAACATCTGATTACCGGTTCAAAGCTGGTAGCGGATATCAACCGTACCGCGTTAAAACTGGTGGATGTTTTAGGAAAGGCAGCACTTGGTATTCAGGACGATGAAGCCCAAAATAAAGCAGCAGACGACCTTTCGGATGGTGAAGATACGGCAGAAGAAGGCATGGATGAAAGTGCTTATGACTATGCACTGGTTGAGAGTGAACTGGCAAATTCCATGAAGCAGATTCTGGATTATTCCCAGATAGATGAAAAGGAAGCTTCCAGATTTACCCTCATGGTTTCACAGTATATGAATCTGCCGGACAGAAATACTTCGGACAACGATGTCAGAAAATTAAGAAAAGATATTGCAGAGCAGTTCTATCAGATTTATGAAAATGTTTTCTTACATTCATTAAAGGATACTTCTCTTAGCAGGGCAGTCGAATTGTTCCTGAATTTTGGCTTTATGGATGAGAAGGAATTTGATAAAAAGGGATTGGCGGAACTGTATTATTTCAAGCCGGACTTATCGGGTACGGGATTTTCTATTTATACCGTATATGGCTGGCTGAAAGCAATATACGAGGGAAAAAGAGAACCGTCCAAAGATGAATTTGACCAGGATTATAAAGAAAACGTAAGAAAAGAAAAGGCAATGCACCATCTGTCGGCAGCAGAAGAAACAAAGATGCTGTCTGACCAGACAGCCAAAGTGCAGTTTGAAATCCGTAATATGTTTAAGGTTATCAATCGTCTGACAACGAATGAAATTACAATTTTCAGCCCGATTCTGACACAGAAGAAGTTCAGTAAGAGCATTCAGAAGTCGTTTCTGTCAGCAAAGAAGCTTTCCGAGGCGATGCGTGCGATTATGAAGGTGGATTATTCACTGTTCCACAGAGAGCAGATGTATTATGACCCGGAAAATAAAATCGATAATATTGTAGTCATGAAACAGGTCCTTCCGGACTTTATCCTGATGCCGAATGTCGGTAGCAGAGGTATCATGTGGCAGGATATTTCGGAAAAGAAAAGAGATACACCGGCAAGATTTGTGCTTTCTGCATTTTTCAACGGCAATCTTGAAAACAGTCTGATTAACATGGCAGCAGTTTACCGCTGGGAAATCTGCCGTACTGTACAGGGCAATTACTGGAATGATGTCAGAGAACATTCTCTTACATCTGAATACTGCGATTATGTACAGTTCTACCGAAAGAATAAAGATCTGACGGAAGAGGCCAAAGAAAAAATCAGGGCACAGTTTAAGAGCTGTCGTAACAGTTACCGTGAAATGTTTGCAAAGGATTATGACGTATGGGTTAAATACGAATCCCAGAACTCTATCCGCTTAAATAAGGTTGTGAGAGGAATTCTTTATATGTACTGTCCGTTTGCGGCAGAATATCGGAAAAAGCTTGAATCGCAGCCAATCTTTAATGCGGCATCAGCACGGTTTAACAGAGAAAATACAAAGAAAGTACGTGAGTTAAAGACATTTAATTCCAACGTATTAAAAAGAGGCGGACAGGTTACTGAAGTGTTACAGAAGAATCTGGATTTTTATGAATTAGGATAAGAAGAAGGAGAAGACAAATGTTTAGTCAGTTATTTGGTGAATATCTGGTAAGTGAAGAAGTACTTACACCGGAGCAGTTAAGAGAAGTATTGGATGAACAGGCAACAGCAAAGGTCCGTCTGGGAACGATTGCGATTGCAAACGGATATATGACACAGAACGAAACGGAAGAAGTCAATCATTTACAGACACAGTATGACAGACGTTTCGGTGATATTGCGGTAGAAAGAGGCTATTTATCAGAACGGGAAGTGGATGAACTTCTGGAGCAGCAGGGTTGTGCATTTATGAAGTTTTTGCAGATTATGTTTGAGAAAAAATATATTACTGCCAGTGAACTGGATGAATATCTTGACAGCTTTCAGACATCTAAGGGCTTTTCAAAGTCCGAAATGGAAGCGTTAAAGGAAGATGATATTGACGGGATTGTACCGTTGTTTGCATTTTCTGCAAAACCGTATGTAACCGATATTGTGGCGTTGATTTTGAGAAATCTGACAAGATTTGTTACACAGGATTACTATATCGGTTCAATTAAACGTGTGACAGAATTCCGGTATCAGAGTATTATCGGACAAAAAACATACGGTTCCCATGTTATTTATACAGCATTTGTGGCAGGGGAAAATGAAGATGGACTGCTTGCGCTTGCATCCGATTTTTCAAAGGAAGAACTGATACAGGCAGACAGCTATACATATGACACATTAAGCGAACTGGTTAATATGTGCCTTGGTCTGTTTGTAACGGCAATCAGCAAGGGTGAGTTATTTGTAGATATCGAACCGCCGTTTGTCTATGAAAACCAGACACTGACCGGGGACGGATATATTGTTCCGCTTTATGTCCATGGTAAAGAGACAGAAATTTTTATTGCTGTAGACAGTGATGTTCAAATCGGTGTAAAGCCGACATCTATTGATATTCAAAAATGTGCCGACAGTGAGGTAGCAGACGGTGTTAAAAAGGTCATGATTGTAGATGATTCTGCTTTTATCCGTAAGACATTAAGAAATATTCTTGAAGAAGCAGGCTATGGTATTGTCTGTGAGGCTGTAAACGGAGAAGAAGCCGTTCAGTTATATAAAGAGTATAAACCGGATATTGTCACAATGGATATTACGATGCCGGTTATGGACGGTGTTACGGCATTGGAAAAGATTAAAGCATACGATAATACAGCAGATGTCATTATGGTGACGTCAGCCGGACAGCAGAAGAAAGTGATTCAAGCATTAAAGCTGGGGGCATATGAATTCTGCATGAAGCCGCTGGATAAGGATGAATTGTTAAAAGTATTTAAAGAACTGAATGCATAAAATACATAAAAACGGGAATAATACAGGTATTGCAAAAGTATATTTTGTAGTACCTGTATTTTAAAATTGTACTAAATTAAGAACTATGCAAAAGAGTATTGATTTTATGATACATGAATGATATTATAATGCACGTAAGGATTGTTACAATATTGTCAAAGTTGCGATGAGCAATTTTTTTATTTAGCAATCAGTGTATACAATGTGCAGAGATTATGCAAGGAGGAATTCAAAAATGTTACAGAAGGAACAGTGGAATGGTTTCGAAGGTAGACTTTGGAAAGAAGAAATCAATGTAAGAGATTTCGTTCAGAACAACTACAAGCCATATGATGGTGATGAAAGTTTCCTTGAAGGTCCTACAGAAGCAACAAACAAGCTTTGGGGAAGACTTCAGGAATTACAGAAAGAAGAAAGAGCAAAGGGCGGCGTACTTGACATGGAAACAGAAGTTGTTGCCGGTCTTACAGCATATGGTCCTGGATATATAGATGAATCAATGAAAGACCTTGAAAAAGTTGTAGGTCTTCAGACAGATAAGCCATTAAAGAGAGCATTCATGCCTTACGGCGGTATCAAGATGGCAGAAGAATCTTGCAAGAACTACGGTTATGAACCAAATCCGGAATTACACAAGATTTTCACAGAATATCATAAGACTCACAATCAGGGTGTTTTCGATGCTTACACACCAGAGATGAGAAAGGCTCGTCACAGCCACATCATCACAGGTCTTCCGGATACTTATGGTCGTGGACGTATCGTAGGTGACTACAGAAGAGTTGCTCTTTACGGTATTGACTACCTTATGGAAGAAAAGAAGAAAGATCATGCAAACTGCGGATGCGGAACAATGACAGACGATGTTATCCGTTTAAGAGAAGAAATCTCTGATCAGTACAAGGCTTTAGCAGGCATGAAGAAGATGGCTGAAAGCTATGGTTATGATATTTCACAGCCAGCTAAGGATGCTAAGGAAGCTGTTCAGTGGTTATATTTTGGTTACCTTGCTGCTATCAAGACTCAGAACGGTGCTGCTATGTCAGTAGGTCGTGTATCTACATTCCTTGATATTTATATCGAAAGAGATCTTGAAGCTGGAAAGATTACAGAAAAAGAAGCTCAGGAATTAATCGATCATTTCGTTATGAAGTGCAGAATGGTTAAGTTCGCAAGAATTACATCATACAACGAATTATTCTCAGGTGACCCTACATGGGCTACTCTTGAAGTAGGTGGTACAGGTATTGATGGACGTTCAATGGTTACAAAGAACGACTACAGATTCCTTCACACACTTGAAAACATGGGACCTTCACCGGAACCAAACTTAACAGTACTTTACTCATCAAGACTTCCTGAAAACTTCAAGAAGTATGCTGCTAAGATTTCTGTTGATACATCTTCAATCCAGTATGAG
>OGKW01000975.1_pt1 | contig 19273 bp, 9 predicted proteins | sample 1572601 | NCBI WGS metagenome assembly OGKW01 (sample SAMEA2581875, study PRJEB24529) | metagenome | biome: Human gut stool | place: China | collected 2011
TTACTTAAAGAATGCTTATTTCAGTTTATACACTTCCGTTCCGGCAAGCAGGAAAGCACCCGGTCCGTATACTTCTGTCATATTGCGGGTCACTTTCTTTGGGTCGGCACCGATAGGTTGTACATATCCTAGTTTACCGTCTTCTTCTACCGCAGAAAGCAGTGCTTTCCATCCTTTCTCTACTACAGGCAGGAACTTTTCCTTTGGTAAAAGTCCCTCGTTCAGTCCATAGGCAAGGGCATATACGAAGAAACCGCTACAGCTTGTTTCGGGTGATGGATAAGCGTCCGGATCGAGCAGACTTGCACGCCAGAACCCGTCGCTGCTCTGTAAATTAGCGATGCGGTAACAGAGTTTCTGAAACAGTTCCTGATAGAACGGACGATATTTGCTCTTGGCAGGCAGTTCACGTAGCATTTCTACCAGTCCGCCAAGCACCCAGCCATTGCCCCGTCCCCAAAAGACTTTGGCACCATTACTCTCTTTCATATCAAAATAACGGTGGTCACGGTAGAAGAGATTTTCTTCTTTATCGAACAGGAACTCGTAAGTCGCTTTGTACTCTTTATCCATAAAGCGAATGAATTTCTTATCACCAGTGATATTATAGAGTTTCAGATAAACGGGGGGTGCCATGAAAAGAGCATCACACCAAGTCCAGTGTTCTAATGTCGTGGCATCTCCGTAAGTCAACTGAAACGAACCCGAAGGAGGATTGGCAACCACCCACTCCGTACGCGCCAGAGTAGGAACAATCATGTCCTTTTGCTTGTACTTTTCGTACAGATACAGATAGGTTTGAGCAATACAAATATCATCTGCATGATACATCCGTTTATCTACCTGCCAATAGTTACGACTTCCCAAGCGGGTCAGCCATTTATAATAGAAGTCATCCTGATCGTCCCTCCCGGCGATCTCTGCCCAATAAGCAAGTCCCAGGAAAAAGGTGGCATTCACCCAATTGAGATCACCATAAACAGCTCTGTTGTAATGACCGATCTGCCAATCGGCTACCCTACGCATCGATTGCTTCACTTCGAGTTTAGTAAACGATTGTGCATGTGTCGTGCATAAATAAGCTATGCTTAGAAAAAGAATCAAAAGTAATTTCTTCATAATATATTTTTTAATTTATATGCTTTGGATGCACCGGCATAGATACCGGTATTTCTAAAATCACATAAAACAGTCTTTCGCTCGCTGGATATTTCAGGAATCAGCAATTCAACTTTAATACAAGATTGTGTCTGCCCAGGGTCAGCAATATGCAGTTCGGCATTACCACAGTGTCCATCCTTAATCATCAATGCACAGGCTTTATCCACACTTACAGAAAGCTCTCCGCTACGGAATGTACCCTCTTTATAAAATACCATTTGCCATATTCCCAATTTCGTATGCCTCACTATCTGCATAGAATCCGTATTCGCCAGAATTTCGACGGGACTCTTCCTGTAGTGATTCATCTTGCGGGCAGAATGAATCCCAGGCACCACGATATAGGCATAGGTAGCATTCCGGGGATTACAACCATGATTAAATCCCAAAGTAAAGACCTCTTGCTGCTGCTCATTTTTAGATTCAGTATGATTAATGCTGTACCACGATCCCGTCTGCATCTTCTTGCTCAAAAAGAGATTTCCGCCGGCGGGAAAGACATAACCAATTCCATTGTGCAATACCCATTCGGGAGAATCATAGACGAAATCTCCTTCTTTCACTACTGAATGCTTCTTACTTTGCGACAATATGACCTCCTTTTTCGAAAGCAAACATTGATTGATAGTAGTACATACCGGTACACCGGCTGTCGAATTAATCCCCGCTCCCAAACAAATGATTTCATCATCGAAAAAGAACCAGGACTTTTTAGCTGCGGTATTTATATCAGCATAGGTATCAAAATATGAATAAACAGATACGCCATAAAGACTATCAGAGACTCCTCCTGCAAATACGGAAGTTCCCTTCGTTTGCCAATCAATTACAGTTCGTGGAATGGTATCCAGTTGAGGAGCAGTCACTCCAGGAATACGATTCCAGTTCCATACCGGAAAGATGCGAGCGTACTCGTCCCCTTCGGTCACGATGTTTGTACATCCGTCGGACATAAAATAGGTTTTCAGATTTTCACCATTCCCATATTCGCATCGCATGGTACGATTGGAAATCATACGAACGTCAAATGTATAGTGGGGACGGACATGAAGAGCATAGTCTCCTCTGAAATAATGAGTGTGTAACGGCTTTATTCCATAGTTGGCGGACTTCTTGCCTTCCAATCTGGCTATAATCGCATTGTATTCATCAATATGTGCCGGGTCGAGCTCCAGCATTCGTTTGGCAAACAAGGCGGCATGACTCTTTTGGGTAGCATTATTACGGCTCACTCCTCTTCCCAATACATCGAAAAGCATGTATTGTCCACGTATAACCTGATAATAAGTGCCGCGCATAAAATGCCCCAACAATTGTATTCTCTCATCGTCCAATGCATATTTCGTTCCTTTGGTGTAAAGAGCTACCTGTGTTACTCCTTTCAGTATTTCGTCTCCATAACCACCGATATAAAGCTGCACGCCATGCTGAAAATAGCTGTTGTCATGCTGAAATCCTTCTTTCACAGTATATGATAGAGGACTATAAACATTCTCAACAGCCGTTTTCAAGTCAACATCATTCTTCTGAAGGCAAGCTCTATAAATCCAATGTAAAGCAATATCCGTCCGGTTGGCTCCAGTCCATCTGGCAGGATGTCCGCCGTCCTTCCGCATACGTTGCAAGACCTTTGTCTCCAATACTTCCGGAATCTGCCTTTTACCAACACGCATCTGAATAAGCAGAATACCGAGTTTCTGCGGCTCGGCAATCTGATTATACCACCAGTTATTACAATGTGGATTACGATGATGCCAATACTCCAAGCCCTTTACTATCTTATGATACAAATCTTCATTCTGATAATAGGAATTCTTTGGATGAGTATAAGCAAATACAAAGTCATACAACCGATCCACATGAATAAGTGGCATCCAGTTAGTACGATCCCGGCGGACATAATCTATATCTATAAAACATCCTTGGACGTCATCATACAGTTCCAGAGCTTTATCAATATTCGGATTTTCTGCAACCCCATCCCGAATCTTCTTCATTAGAATATCAAAATCATCATTCTGCAAGGCAGACGTACAAATAGAGGGACAAGGTAAAACCAAATCCCAAGGACTCCATGCCAGCAATAATAGAATTATGATTTTATAATGTATCATTTTCATATATGCATGTTTATCATTTGGAGAATAAGGGGATATGTCAAAAGTAACTAAATTCCCTTCTTGAAGGAGGAGAGCTTAGTTACTTTTGACACACCTTCTCATCCTTAAAATACAATCAGGCCGACCACTCAGGCTACTTCGTATATTTAACAGGTTTCGACCAGATTTTATCCAATACGTTTTCCTGTGGAGCATACAAGGTTTCCATTATAAAAGAATCGCCTGTAAAATCTTCTAAAACGTCCTGTCCTTCCTTATTATAATAAGAAATTTTTGTTGTTTCTTCTCCTCCCTTGTTCCAAGTTAGCCTGGATGCCACTAATGTGCTGTCCAGCAACATGGAATATTTGATGACCAGATTACCACTCTGCATACTCTTAGAAACAATGGAACGATTTAACAGATAGCTCTGGTACTGTGTCCCATAAATGGTTCCTGTAAAGTCTGTAGCCAATGATTTATTCAACTCATCATCTTCCAGCCAGGCGGAAAAAATGATAGACCCCTCCCGCATATTCTCTAAAAGAATATCCGTCCTCTTATTTTTGGCCAACTCATATCTGACAGTATCACTTTGATTCAATGCAAGAGCAATCTTTGTAGATCTCCCGTCTTTCACTATCGGAAATGAAATCAACACTCTTTCCCACCCATTACGCACGGTTATTGAATCTTTCGATAATCGTGTAAGATACATGATTGGACCATCCTTAACAAAGTCCTTATAAGTCGCATCCATTGACTCGCAAGATATAATGGAACAAAATATCAAGATGCTGACTGATATAAATATAAATTTCTTCATAATATTTGTCTTTTATATAGCAATTACTGTATTATTTTATCCTCCGGTGTTCCAAAGAAAGTAAGTTCTGCCACATTGATACGAGATGTTCCTACATTATAATTCTTGATACAAACAAACGTCACATATCTATATGCATCCAGATCTACGGAAAATTCGAGTTCATTGCCGTCTCTTGCCAGTTCCTTATCAGCATCAGTTAACGGGACAATAGCCGCCGGAATAACAGAACCGTCGGCTCTGGGCAATACTCCTTGATATAACCGTACCCATCCTTCATCATTTTCCGGATCAAACTTGGTTACATTATTATCATTTCGTCCCCAAATTTCTATTTCTTTCGGATACAGACCGTCAAATATAGATGAATAATCAGTTCCATTCCTTCTTCCATAGACAATCATACGGCTGAGCTTAAACTTCTTCCCTAAGTCCAGTGTCACCGAACTCGGCTTGGTAAAATCATATCCCGCCGTTGTGAGGGTCATGAAAGTATTATTGCTTCCAATAATTCCGTCATACAGATTCTTTGGGGTATTAGCATTCGGTGCCAGATAACCTTTGTATTCGCCAATAGCCAAGTATCCCATTTTTTTCTTATCTACTTCCTCTTCATAATATGGAGTCAGAGATATCTCCTTACTTTCAGAAAGATGTCCCCACCTATCCTTCACCACCACACTAAATTCTGAAGGAACGGCTTCCATACCACGTATGGGCTCATTAATCTCTTGCTTTTTGGTATATAAAGCTCCGGCTTCCGTCCATTTTCCAGTAGCATCCTTCCGGTACACATAAAAAGTAAGAGTCTCATTGCTGGTGTTGGATGTCTTTATCCGGATACCGGCAAAATCCGGTTTTATTTCCATCTCCTTATAAGCAGTGATATAAGGTGGCTCTTCCGGATTTATTTTTACTTCCAGAGGTTCAGAATAGGCTTCACCCGGACTTACAGAATACAACTTCACATTATATTCACCAGCTTTTTCAAATCCTTCCACCACTACAGAATCGGCAAAATACGAAGCATTGGTCGAACGTTCTCCTATCTCTGTCATATATACAGCCTTCATATAAAGAAAATTCTTATCACTGGGCTGTGTAAAATAGATTATAGACTTTCCCGGCAGATTTTTGACACCATTCAATACTACCTGTTCAGGCGGAGTCGTACTTCCATGGGGAGAATTCATATCACTATCGTTATCGCAAGCACTAGGCAGCAATGTGATGGCTAGTACTAAAAGGCTACTGTATATTATCTTTTTCATAAATCAAATGTCACTTTAATTACTTACCAACCATAATTTTGAACTAAGTTAGGATCTTTTCTCAACTCACCGATATCAATAGGCCAGAAATACATTTTGGGAGTGAAATCTCGGACAAGCACTAAGTTCTCACTATAATAATCTACATCAGTTTCTCCATAACGGACTTTCCAACCGGTCAATGGCTGTGTCAATTCTGTTGTCGCAGTTTTCCACCGACGGACATCCCAAAAATAATGTCCTTCAAATGCTAACTCAATACGACGCTCCTGCATGATGATTTGTCGTAGACCAGTCTGAGTAGCATACTTGCTGTTTCCTACATATTGGTCCCAACTTTCTTTTACGCCTTTAAGTCCCGAACGTTCTCTCACCATATCGATCCATGGCAATACCGTAGCATAATCCTCTCCTTTTTCATTTAAAGCTTCGGCATACATCAAATACAAATCAGCCATACGGATAACAGGGAACGGATAAGTGACCGATGTAAATCCGGAAGCCGCATCGGACATGACCGTCTTGTAGTTAACCACTTTCTTAGGCCAAATACCAGTCAGGTTCTGAGAGTGATCTGCCGGAATGGGAGACACATTTCCTCCTTTACGCGCATTCACTGAATACAAGCCCGAAAGTCCCGTCTTTCCTTGTCCGAACCAAATACCGCCGTCAAAGCCTAAGCTGGCATAATATCTGTGTTCACGTTCCAGATTCAATTTGACTGTTCCCGTTTTATAATTCAGCATAATAGTATTCTCATATCCGGGCTCAGCTTCCACCGGCGTGGGAGCCTGCACTTCAAATCTATTAGCATAATCCCATGTCTTATCTTCTTCTATAGGAACCCCATGTTTAGTATAAAATGAGTTAGTCAGTCCAAGAGAAACACCCAGATTGGTTCTGTTCGTAGCATTCTTAGCATTTCTGCCGGGAACCAAGTCACGCGGCATTGCCTGTATCTGATAGTTGTCATAAGAACCCGAACCGACCCATGACTGAGAGTTTGCCCATACCACTTCTTTGTTCCACTTCTCAGTGACAGCACCTCGCAAATTCATCATCAGCTTGTCGGACTCTGTCATGACCACAGTGGGATCATCAAAATAATATAAACCGAATCCCAAATCTTCGAGATAAGTAATGGCTTCTTTACACGCTTCGGCAGCCTTTACCCATTTCTGCTTCTTCTCCTCTTCCGTTTTAACCGGATTAAAGATTTTCACACCTCTATTATCTGCAATTACCTCATAATCCATATTTCCATTGAACAATGGACTTGCAGCGGTTACCAGAACTTTCGCTTTCAATGCTTTAGCCATACCTACGGTCACTCGTCCCAGTTCTTCAGCTTCATTCTCTATTTTAGCCGGAACATCCGGATTAGCAATCACCTTGTCCAAAGTTTCTGTCACATAATTGAAACAACTGTCCAATGTCTCCCGATAAGGATGCATTTCCTCCGTACTACTACTTACCGGAACATATCGATCCATAATAGGAATCGGTCCATACATCCTGATCAGATAGAAATGATAATAAGCTTTCAAAAATTCCACTTCACCGATCCATCTGTTTTTCTCGCTATCATCCATATCCGGTGTAGTATGTATATTCTCAATCAGAATATTACAATAAGCAATTCCCTCATATAAATGTCCCCATTGAGCACAATATGGTGAATCGGACTTTTGCAATCCTTGGGCTATATACCAGGCGCTGGTTCCCAAATAGCTCCGGAAAACATCGGAAATACAAAAATCACCGGCACCAAGCAAAGCTACATTATTTTTGAGACTTCCGTCACTAGGCATATACCTGTAGCAAGTAAACAAGACTTTTTCCGCTTCTTTTCTCAAGGCGAAAGCATGGTCTTCAATGGTCGGTATGTTATCCGGGACGATATTCAGTTCACATGATGTCAATATAAACACCGACAAACATGACAATATACATATTTTGATTTTTTTCATAACCATTCTTTTTAGAAACTTACATTTACACCAATATTGAATACACGTTGTAACGGATAATTAAGACCATTACCTGCCAATTCCACATCCCAATCCTTGAACTTACTCAAAACAAAAAGATTGGTAGAAGACATATAGAGCCTCAGATTGGACATACCCCATTTGCTCACAATTTTTTGAGGTACTGTATATCCCAGTTCAACCAATTTCAGTCGTAAGAAGGAACCGTCTCTCATGAACCATGTACTCAGTTCTTTATTGTTGGCAACAGAAGTGGTTGACAATCTGGGCCATGTTGCATAACGATTGCGGTTACTTTCCGACCAATAGCTATTTGCAATAAATTTCACTAGTTGATTATTAGTTTTCTGAGACATCTTCGAATCTTTAAAGAATGGAGACATCTTATCATAATCAATCCAGAAAGAAGACTGCGCCGAGCCGTGGAACTGGAAATTGATGTCAAAACCTTTATAGCTAAATGTTGATCCAAAGCCATAGTTGATTTCCGGACTAGTCGGATGTCCAATAGGAACTTGATCCAATGAATTAATTACTCCATCTCCATTCATATCCCGGTATTTGATATCTCCGGCTTTATAATCACCAAACTGTACAGGAGAGTTGGCCACTTCCGCATCGTCTATAAATAGCCCTTCCGCAATGTATCCCCACTTCTGGTTGGGCGAGTAGCCTATTTTGTATTTCCACCATTCCTTATCATACGTGTTATCTTCATATTTCAGATATTCACTATGCGCATAGGTTAAGTTTCCGCGTACTATCAAGAAAGCGTTTTTGTTAAGGCTCTTTTGATATTTCAAATCAAGATCCACACCGTGTCCTTTGGTCTCGCCAATGTTAGCATATACGGCTTCCTGATATCCCATTACGGCCGGAATACTGGCTCTTTTCTGTAATATGTCAGTACGATGTTCTGTGAAATATTCAGCTATCAGGTCAAATCCGTAGAAAGAAGCTTCCAATGCGAAATTAGCTTTACGGGATTTTTCCCATCCAATGGCAGGATTAGCATAACGTGAAACATTTACGCCCGGTCTGCTATATTTGTTTTCATACCCGAAAGATGCTCCACCTGCATTCATATTCACATTAGACAGATATAAGAAACGTTCATCGACTCTGCCAATCTTATCATTTCCCACCAAACCGTATGAGGCTCTTAGTTTCAATTTCGTAATTTTTGAACTGAGCGGTTGGAAGAATGGTTCGTTCGAAATCATCCAGCCACCACCGACGGACGGAAAGAATCCCCATCTGTGTTTCTTATCAAAGCGTTCGGAAGCATTGTATCCAAAATTGAACTCCGTGAAATAGCGGTCACTATAGGCATAAGTAAAACGTCCCGACACACCCATATTTCTTGAAGGCAAGCTCTCCTGCAAAGTTTTGTAGTTTGGATTCTTACTGTCAATATACTGAGTAACGATAAGACCACCTACGGAATGATCACCGAAAGTCTGATTATAACTGGTTCTCGTTTCGATTGTCATTACATTGTTGACAGTCTTGTCACCGGGACTAAAATCAAGGTATTCCGTTCCGGAGTCAGGATTGATGTTTTCGATAGAATATTTCTCTGTCATGAAATCATAAGAACTTAAAGCATAGTAATATGGCTTATATTGTCTGGTCTGACCGTAATATGATTTACGAGAAACGTTGAAGAAACCTTCAAATTTCAAACCTTTAGTGATAAAGTTCAAGTCCTGCGTAACACCTAATGTAGCAAGAAGAGTCGTATTCTCATATTCCTTATATCCTTTTACCATTTCAGCATACGGGTTAAGATAACTTCCGTCATCGCTGTTTCCAAAAAGAATGTGTTTGATATATTTATGTTGTTCATCGGTAGGATATACAGCGGGAAAAAGTACAGGATTAGACTTCATTACCATCTTATAAATATCCGATCCCGAATAAATAGGACCTTCATAAGTGTCAAAGATTCCACTTAAGTTTACTCTTACCTGGGTCGTTTTTGTCACATTGATGTTGACATTAGCCCTCATCTGATAAGTCTGAAGATTGATATTGTTGTTGAAGTTGTTCTTGCCGTCTACGTTGAGCAAACCCTGGTCTTTGGTATATCGCAGAGACACGTAATACGTAGCCGAATTTCCTCCGCCACTGATGCTCATGTTGGCTCTTCCATTCCAGGTCGAGTTCTTCATTAGTTGCCTTCTCCAGTCATTTGTAGGATAAATGATAGAACCAGATCCCGGAACGGTTCTGTCTATTTTATCATCACTATACATGACAGGGGCGGAAGGATCACGTGTTAAGATGGCTTCATTATGCAATTTCATGTAAGTGACAGGGTCTGCCAACTCAATATTACTGGTCGGACGAGAATTACTTCCCTCTATTCTTACATCAAACTTAGTTTTTCCTCTCTCTCCCTCTTTTGTCTTTACTAGAACGACTCCATTAGCTCCTCTCGAACCGTAAAGGGCCGTTGCCATGGCATCTTTCATGATTGAAAAACTTTCGATATCATCGGGATTCAAACGCCCTAAGTCCGTACTTGTAGATTCAATGTTATCAATCAGAATCAAAGGACTGGTGTTAAATCCGAAAGATGCGATACCACGTACAAAAAAGCTAGCATCGTCCGCACCCGGCTCTCCTGATGTCTGATAAGAAATAATACCGGCTACCTGACCTGCCAATGCAGTTGTCATATTACTGCTCGGCACTCTCAGGCTCTTTGGCGAAAGTGTAGTGATAGAACCAATCACACTCTCCTTCTTTTGTGTTCCGAATGCCACAATTTCCACTGCATCCAGTTCATTTACGTTTTGTGAGAGTTGGATGGTAACGTTTGTTTTCCCTTTCAGTGGAAATTCTTGTGTGTTATATCCAATAAAGCTGACTACCAGCACATCCTTTTGAGGAGAAGCCATCAAAATAAACTTACCATCCAGATCTGTGACAGTTCCACTGGTGGGATTACTTTTAAGAGTAACATTCGCTCCAGGTATTCCTTCACCGCTCTCATCAAAGACCTGCCCGGTAATCTTAACTTTTGCATCACTTTGCTGCTGACTCTTTTCATCACCAGTCATTTTCTGTTGCCCATCTTGCGAATATGCTCCTATCGCGACAAAGCAAGCTAGCAGAAACAAATAAAACTTTTCAATTTTCATAAATTATTAGATTAGTTAATGATAAATACTTGTTTTCCATTTAAAAGAGATTCTTTCTCATTTCATTCATAGGCTTTTATATTTTAGATTCAACATTTTTCAGATTACATACAGAAACGTATCCGATTACCAACCTGCGTGCTCTTCTTTGTTTTCACTCCAATCGGCACTTCGCTTCTTTTCGCCGGTATAGTTCCATTCAATCTCGTCAGTGTATTCTTTTCCATTATATGTTGCAACGGTTTTAATTGTATTCTTACCTTGTTCCAAGGTTACATCATCCAAGACATAGTGCACATCCGTGTAGCCTTGGCGTATACCCGTCAGTTCTTTTCCATTAAGATACACTTGCGGTGTACCTATGTTAGAATAAACAGTGACGGAAGTATATTTTCGTTCGCGGTCGATGTTGCGACGCTGGGTCAGGTAGAGTACGGGATCTTTACTCCAGTTAGCTTTATACCAGTAATAGGAGTCCTTTTTGATTTTCCGGTCAAAAGTGATCAACCCCTTCAAGTTACGGGCAGGTACACCGCCACGGCTCCACATCGGTACACCAAAGTCAAACATATTCCAAAGATAAGAAGCGATGATATAGGGATGCTTTGCAATGACACTCCATTGGTATTCATGCGTCTTGGTCTGAAAAGTTTCCGGATAGAAAGACTTTCCCCAGTTCAGAGCATCACCCAGATATTCTGTCTGATGGTCCAGATTTGCATCAGCACCATATTCCGTCAACATCAGTTTCTGCCACGGGTATTTCTCCTCCAGCCCTTTTACCCAAGGCTCGATATCCTGCAACTTTTTCTCATACCATCCGAAGTAGCGGTTCATTCCCTGAATATCCGCATTTTGATTGACCGGATGCTCTGCATGGCCATAACCATTTACAGATACAGTGTAGCGGTCAGGATCCTCTGTCTTGGCCAGATTATGCAGAGTCTGTGTCAGTCCTGCCGTATATTCGTGGGGCTGGTATACTTCATTGTGCAATCCCCATACATAAATGGAAGGGTGATTGAAACTTTGACGAATCAGTTCACGAAGCTGAGACTGTGCATTTTCGGCTTCATATCCTGTCACCCGATTCACAAAAGGAATCTCTGCCCAGATGACCAATCCCAAAGAATCGCAACGGGAATACAGGTAATCCGACTGTTGATAGTGGGCGAAACGGACAGTAGTCGCTCCGATATCCATAATCTGAGCCAAGTCGAAATCATGTTCTTTGTTGGTAAGCGCACTACCCAATCCCCACCAATCCTGATGACGGGTTACCCCATACATCGGGTATTTCTCACCATTCAAGTAGAAACCTTTGCCTGGCACAATCTCATATCTACGAACACCCAATGGCTGTACCACCTCATCAATTACTTTTCCGTCCGCCAGTAAGCGGGAAATAACCTTATATAAATAAGGGTCCTTACGTCCCTGCCACAGATGCGGTTTATTCAGTTTGAAGGTAGAAATGTAAGTCTGTGTTCCCTGCGGAGTGAGTACCAAAGGAAGGCGATGGGAAGTGACCTTCTTGCCATTCTGCGTATAAATGGTATTTTCGAGTACCAAGTCAGCAGGAGTAAGACTTCCATTGTCCAGCTTCACTTTCACTGTGATATCGGCAGAGCGTTTCGATACATTCCTTTGAGTAATATATACACCCGGAGAGGCACAATCGGTAACTGTAATGTTATTCTGTTCAGTAATAATCAGCCATACCGGACGATAGATACCTCCGTAAACCCCAAAAAGATTGTGATTTACCGGAATCACATCAGGACGTGAAGCATTATCCGCCTTTACCATTATCTCATTCTCAGCTCCCAGTTTCAATGCGGTTCCAATTTCAAAAGCAAAGGCGCTGTATGCTCCCCGGTGCATTCCGACAAGTTTACCGTTGACATACACTTCTGTGTTGGCGCCCACACCTTCAAAGCGAAGAAATACACGCTTCCCTTTCAACTCATTGCCAAAGAATTGTGTTTTCCTGTAATAACCAACTCCTTCATAGAAAGCATCAGCTTTTACCTGCATATCTTTAGCGTTCCAGGTATGAGGCAAGTTTACAGTTTCCCAGTCCGCATTCCATTGAGCAGCGACCTTCACCGGGTCCTGTGAAAAAGGCCCGCGTTTGAATAGCCATCCTTCATTGAAAGAGGTCACTTCCCGGGCAGAGAGTGAAAGAATCTGCCCGATAAGCGCTGATAAAATGAGTATATATTTAAACTTCATAGAATCGTTTCTTTATCATTTATGTTAAAGCATCTCGATAAATACTTTTTGTTCCTTTAGCTGCACGAACTTTAAGCTGAATTACATAAGGTTCACCCGGATTCTTTTTAGGAACAGATACGTTATATTCATTGCGGGTTGTCTCAACAACAGTGATATCTTCACCGGTAGTCAGCAAAGTGGCTTTTTCTACTGTAATGCCTTTCGGAGTCTTTACAATCAACCGTTCACTATAAGGCTGATTGAATACTACCATATAAACTTCATCGTTTTTACCATGTGTATAATATCCCCAGTCTTGTTTTTCAAATCCGGCATAATCGCAAGCATAAACAGCTTTTCCGTAACGATTCATCCACTTACCAATCGCTGTAGCCATTGCTTTCTCTTCGGGACGGAAATCACCATCTGCCTGAGGCCCGAAGTTGACAACCATGTTTCCACCCATCGAAACAGCGTGTACAATGCGGTCAATGACTTCAATCGGAGTTTTCACATAGCTCAATGACCAGTCTTTGTGATATCCCCATTGATTTTCGGGTATAGTCATGCAGGCTTCCCAGTCCCACTGTGTAACTTTGAGATCTTTCACCGGATCGGGCAAGCGGCGTTCGTAACCGGATTCGTAGTCACCCATCAGACGACCATTGCTATCAAAATGACGCTTTCCTTTGTCATCAGCACGCAAGCGGCTATTGATGGCAACACCCGGAACGAGTTCCTTCAACATTTGCTCTGCATGAGCTGTCCACCAACCATTCTTTTTAATGCTGGCATCCCACGTACCATCAAACCAGAAATCTTTAACGGTCGGGTAACGTGTTGCCAGTTCTTTCAGTTGATTGTCGGTAAATTCAAGGAAACGGCTGAAGGCGATGCTATCTTCTTTTGATTTTATATCATAACGATAATCCGGATTACTCCAGTCCATCACTGAGAAATAGAAGTGTACATCAATTCCTTCGTCATTATAGGCTTTCACCAACTCGCCTAATATATCACGCTTATACGGGGTATTTGCTACAGTATATTTAGTATACTTACTAGGCCACAGACAGAAACCTTCATGATGTTTCGTTGTAATCTTGACATACTTAGTACCCATTTCTTTGGCCATCTTTGCCCATTTCTTCGCATCGAATTTCGTAGGGTTCCATTGGTCCATCAGTTTCAGCCATTCATCGGCAGGTACTTTTGCCCAGCTTTTCAGCCATTCGGCAGCTCCGCCATATACTTTTCCATTCCACTCTCCCCCGGGGATAGCATACAGTCCCCAGTGGATGAAAGCACCCAGACGGTTGTCACGGAACTTCTGCATGGCAAGGTCTTGCCGTTTACCTTCATTCGTAGCTCCATATTTCAAAGGAATTTCCTTCTTTGCTTCTTGAGCAAACGTTACAGAACTGACAGTAATCAATAATAAGAGTAATGTTATTAATCTGCTTTTCATGCGATAAATTATTGTGTTTTTCATACTTATTTTATTGTCTTTGATTCTATGTATTAAAACAGAATGAAAGCATTGCAAAAATAGGAGACCTATATGACATCTATAAACACAAATTTTGCAAAAAGAACATTTCTGAATCCACATGGAAGATTTGGTCACCTATAATGGAAGATTTGGATACATCGCCCTTCTTTTTCTGCACAAATGATGTTATCCAACGTATAGCAACCTATAGGCAGACATTGGGGGGACTAATACCTGGTTTGTCAGGTATTAACAGCTGACATATCAGGTATTAACAACTGAATTGTCGGATATTAATAGCTGATATACCGGATATTAATACTTGAGAAGTCAGGTAATGAAACAACTACTCCTTCCTACTCCTGACTCCTTGCGGAGCAATTCCGAAGAAGGCTTTAAAGGATTTGCTGAAATAACGGGGAGAAGAAAAGCCGAGCCGAACGGAAATCTCTGTTATATTTAGTTCCGGATGCTCTGTCAGCAAAGACATAGCTTCATCCAGCTTCACTTTCAAGATGAACTCATTCGGAGTCAACCCGGTCATTTGTTTAAACTGCATATATAATTTGCTACGTCCCATACACAATTCTGAAGCAAGCGCAGTAACATCAAAATCAGGGTTTTCAAAATTCTCTCTGACAATATTTACACATTTCGTCAGCAGTTCTTTATCTTTCTCGTTAATAGCTTCCGCTACAGGAGATTCCGTAATGACCTTACCCGCATAATGTGCTATCAGACGTTTCTTGTTTTTTATCAAGTTATTGCAACGGGCCACCAATACCTTTATATTGAACGGCTTCGTTATATAATCATCCGCTCCGAACATCAAACCTTCTACAACATATTCCACAGAAGTCTGTGCTGTCAACAGAACGACAGAAATATGAGAAAGCTCTACATTAGTCTTGATTTTATAGCACAAGTCCTTGCCTGACATCTCAGGCATAATCACATCACTTACTATCAGATCTGGTTGTATCTGTTGCGCCATCTCCAGTCCCTCGCGTCCATTACACGCAGTATGTACATTATACATCGGTAAGAATATATCTTCCAGCATGGACAATAGTTCGGTATTATCATCTACCAAAAGAATCGTAGGCTTATCTTCTTCATCTATATTTTTCTGTGATTCAGGTTCTTTTATCTCTTCCGCCATCAACTGTCCATAAGAAGATACAGAAGATTCCGGAATAATCAGTGACTCCCGACCTTCCGTCACAGCCATCTCTTCATCACTGAAATGCCGGTTTCCCAGAGGCAGAGACAAGATAAACTTAGTACCCTCACCAACAGTACTTTCTACCTCAATCTTTCCATGATGCATATTCATAATTCCTTTTGCCAACGCCAATCCGATGCCTGTCCCCAAAGTAAAGGAGGAGGAAGAAGAGGCATTATCCGTCTGATAGAACCGGTCGAATATCTTCGAAATATGTTCAACCGGAATCCCAATACCCGTATCACACACTGAAACTACGGCCTGTGAAGCAACTTTCCTTACTTCTACAGTTATATTTCCCTTATTGGATGTATACTTAAAAGCATTCGACAATAAATTAAAAATAACTTTCTGTAACTGTATTGGATCAAACCAGACAGAAATCGTTTCTTCTACAGAATCAAAGCGATATGTGATCTCCTTTTTTTGTGCATATTCATAAAAACACATATAAATCTGACGAGTAAAAGTAACCAAATTCTGTTCTTCAACTCTGAGTTTCAAATAACCCTGCTCCTGTTTGCGAAAATCGAGCAACTCGGAGATCAAATTCCGCATATGCCAGGCGTTTTTATATATACGCTGAATACGATTATAAACGGTTGTGCCCAAATCCATTTGCATCAATACTTCAATTTGCCCCAGAATAAGCGTTAATGGAGTACGAAATTCATGAGAAATATTAGTAAAGAAGCGCAATTTTACCTGATTGAGTTCTTCAATCCTCTCTTTTTCTTTTCGCTCAAACTCCAATGAAGACCTCAGAGCCGCCTGCCGTGTTTTAAAACGAACAAATGCGACCATCAATGCAGTCAGACAAAGGGCATAAAACAGATATGCCCATATGGTAGCATAAAAAGGAGCGGAAACATGTATATTCAAGCAGATTGCATCTTTCAAACTCTCCTTATTTTCCATCGAACGGACTTTGAGCGTATAGTCTCCAGGAGGCAGATTGGTGTAAGTAACCGTAGTGCCCGAAGTCTGGGTCCACACCTTATCGAAGCCATCCAGATAATATTCAAACAAACGATTACGGTCACTATTATAATTAAAAGTAGCAAATTCCACTGTTACGTTATTCTGTTGATAGCTTAAAAAGATATCCGATGTTTTCGCCAATATCTCAGTCAGGATGCCGGACTCATCACCAGGAGCTATTTCGTCATTGAAAATAAACAATTTATCAAAATTCAAGAAGCTTTTGACCTGAGATTCATAAAAGGACCGCTCTTGAAACATAGCCAATCCATTGGTACCACTGATATAAATAATCCCATTTTTGCTTCGATATAAAGCGGACCCCAAATTATAAGTCTCTTCTGTAACCTCTTTTTCACGATCAAAGATAGAAAGCCCTTTCCCATGCAAAACGAGCAGACAATTATCCCTGGCAGACTCGCAGATATAATAACAATAATTACTCGGAAGTACTCCATTGGTAGTTCCGTAAGACTTGAAAGTATCCTGTTTCTCCTGATACTTGAATATCCCCGCGCCAATCGTACTAAAATAAATATCTCCTTTATTATCTTCAAAAATATGCACGGTTTTGTATCTTCCTACCGTCAACGTGTCTTTCTCGCTATCCGCCAAATATTGAGTCACTTTTGAAGAAGATAAATTGACGCACACTATCCCTCCGCCACCAACAGCAAGCCACATACGCTGCCGGCTATCGATCAGAAACGTTTCAAAAGCATATTCCCGACTGATCAATTTCTGGACAGACGGATCATCCGTAAGCGGTGAGAATTTCTCGGTCACCGGATCAAAAAACACCGGACCACCTTGTGTCAACATCGCAATGCCATCCTTATACTCCTGAATATCGTTCACAATCTCATGAGGCAACGAGGCAGGGTCACCGGTAACATGATGGAGAGTGTGTCCCTTGTTCGATTTTAAATCCAGAACGAACAATCCTCCTAAATGAGTCCCCGCATACAATCGATTGTTCTCCTTTCTATAAAAAACCGACTTGACATTATTACTCCCTAATGTACTCTGATCTCCTTTTTGATACATATATCGGGAGAAAACGCCAGTATCCCCATGATAACAATTCAGCCCTCCACCTTCAGTACAGATCCACACATTTCCTGCACTATCTTCAGTCATTTTACCGACTACCGGAAAGCTGAGACAGTCTTCACGTAAAGGTTCGGCACAATAAAAGCTATGATTATTCTTATCGGGATTGAATACATTCACTCCTCCATAATAAGTCCCGACCCAAATATTACCTTGCATATCTTTATGAAGAGAGAGAATAGAAGTATGGCTTAAAGAATTCGAAGAACTTCCATAACGCGTATAATGACTCCACGTATCAGTAATCGGATCGTAACAATCGATTCCCTTGAACGTACCTACCCAAATATGCTTAAAATCATCTTCCAGCACGCATCGGACCTGATTATCGGATAATTCCCCCATTCCCGAATGACTAACATAAGCGGTTGTCTCCCGATCGGGAGAAACACGGTATAATCCGTTCCAGGCTCCCACCCATATATTTCCGGAACTATCACCCAAAATACAATTACCCTTATCAAGGGTAAGTAAAATCTCTTGCCGAAGAGGGTCTTCACGTGATATTGCGACCAAGTATTTTCTGGTAACCACCCATACAGTCTCTCTGTCTACATAGAGTGCTCTTCCCACAAAACCTTTCTGCACACGAGCAAAGAATGTCAGCTCTGTACCCTGTCCCGTATAATAATAAATGCCGTCTGCACAACTCACCCAAAGTGTATCTTTCTTACAAAACAGTCCATACACACCTTTCTGTCGCAAACAAGTGAATTGCTCCGTATAAATATCCAGTTTAATCAGATCGTTTCCCGAACGAATATACATTCTTCCGTTTTTATCTCCACATAATTCGTTAATCTCATTATTAGTCAGTCCATGATTACTTTCCGAAGGCTGGAATACTTTTACATCCTTACCGTTGTATCTATTCAGTCCCTCAGTAGTTCCCAGCCAGACTGCCCCTAACTCATCCTGATAAATTGATGGGATACACACCTGAGATAATCCATCAGATACTCCCAAATGCTTAAAATAATGATTAGTGGCTTCCGCCATCACCATAGATAAAAGACTTAAGAGAAAGGTTATTGTTCTTCGCCACATTTTACACATAATTATATTGCGGGTAGCAAAAATACAAAAAAAACATAATTATTGGTTAAGAATCTCTTTAATTTATACCCTTCCAGCCGAAATGCAGTTTATTCATTTGACGATTCTTGCTAAAATACAGTCCCACAGTATTTTTTCAAGGAAAAATCAATGGTGTTTTTAGGTTAAAACCATATCTTTGCCACAAACTAAAAAGAATAATTGGATGTTAATCACATTTACATTCCGCAAGGATCTCGTTCTGTAAATAATCTGTAAGCCTTCCTCTCATTACAGATTATCCCTTACATTTTCTCCGGCATATTCATGTCAGAGTTGATTTCTATTTTCTAAAAAATAACAACTATTGTAGGCTCAAATGGTTTTATGCATCCTCGTATGCCTCCATTTGACGTACACCTAAAACATTAAAAACAATGAGTAACAATAATACATCTATACATGATTTCGATTTTTCTTTCATATGTAACTACTTCAAGCTGCTGAAACGTCAAGGTCCCGGAAGTCCGGAAGCCACACGCAAAGCTGTAAGTTTCATCAACGAACTGACCGATGATGCAAAGATTGCCGATATCGGCTGCGGCACAGGCGGTCAGACACTGTTTCTGGCTGACTACGTGAAAGGACAGATTACGGGCATAGACCTCTTTCCCGATTAATTCTGTCACATTATTCAGTGCTTTCTTCTTTTT